>ERZ791895.31-NODE-31-length-148538-cov-6.945967_pt1 | contig 148538 bp, 119 predicted proteins | sample MGYA00510153_ERZ791895 | MGnify/ENA primary metagenome ERZ791895 (study PRJEB30046, sample SAMN00792064) | human gut metagenome | study: EMG produced TPA metagenomics assembly of the A metagenome-wide association study of gut microbiota in type 2... | reverse complement strand
CAGCCGGGGCCGGGACAGACCGGGAAGCAAAGGACGGCGGGGCCGGGAACAGCAATAGATTCCTATTTAAAAGTGACGATCGTTACGCCGGAATCCCCTTCGCCGAATACACCCAGCCGGAAATCTTTGACGTATTTCAGTTTTTTCAAGTGCTTATGGACCGCATTCTTGAGCGCTCCGGTGCCTCGCCCATGTACGACACGAACCTGAGGCAGGTGCGCCAGATAGGCGTCGTCTAAGTACTTATCCAGTTCCGGAATGGCCTCGTCGGTAGTCATACCGATCAGATTTACCTCCGGTGAGATGGACAGAGACTTGGACATACGGGTGGAACTGCTTCCGCTTCCTGCCTTTTTCCTGCCGTTGCCGCTTCCAAGAGTCGGGCCTGAGACGGACTGCTCATTTAACAGCTCCAGATCGCTTATATTGACGAGAGAGCGGAGAATTCCCATCTGTACATACAGATCCCCTTTGGGATTGGGAAGAGAACTCACCGTTCCATTTAAGTTCATACTGAGAACGCGCACGCCGTCGCCGAGTTTCAGCTTTTTCGGATCGATGGACTTTTGCGGCTCTTTTGCCTGGTTCTTTAAGGACAGTGAGGAATCCACTTCCTTTAATTTGCCGCGGATACGGGCCCGCTCTGCTTCCAACTCTTTTCCGACACCCGATTCGGAAGCCAGCTTGTTGATCTGGCGGATCGTCTGGTCTGCGGTATCCTTGGCGTCACGCAGTATCCGCTGAGCCTCTTCTCTGGCATCGTGGATCATCTTGTCACGCCGCTCGTCAAGACGTTCTTCCTTCTGCGTCAGCCTGGCCTTCAGCTGCTCTACCTCCATCTTGTATGACTCAATCTGGATGCGCTCCTTTTCGATGGTAACCCGGTTCTGTTCCAGATGGGTAAGCAGGTCTTCGAAGGTTTCATCCTTGGCCTCCAGGTGGGTCTTCGCATCCTCGATAATGTAATCGGGAAGCCCCAGTTTCGATGAGATGGCGAAGGCGTTGCTCTTGCCCGGGACACCGATCAGAAGACGGTAGGTGGGCTGCAGCGTCTCCACATTGAATTCACAGCAGGCGTTTTCAACGCCCGGTGTGGTCAGGGCAAAGACCTTCAGTTCGCTGTAGTGAGTGGTTGCCATGGTACGGCATTTCATGTTGTGTAAAAATGACAGGATAGCGATGGCAAGCGCCGCACCCTCGGTCGGATCCGTTCCGGCCCCCAGCTCGTCGAAGAGGCAGAGCGAGCGGCTGTCGGCCTGACCGAGAATCTGTACGATATTAGTCATGTGGGCGGAGAAGGTGCTGAGGCTTTGCTCAATACTCTGTTCATCTCCGATATCTGCAAACACTTCATCGAAAACGGAAAGCTCCGAGCCGTCAAAAGCCGGTATATGGAGGCCTGCCTGTCCGATCAGTGTAAATAATCCGACGGTCTTTAAGGAGACTGTTTTACCGCCCGTGTTGGGGCCTGTGACGACCAGCAGATCGAAATCCCTTCCCAGATGCACGGTGATGGGAACGACCTTTGACGGATCTAAAAGCGGATGGCGGCCATCCTTGATGTGGATGACGCCCTTCTTATTAAAACGCGGCTCGCTGGCCTGATAGTGCCGGGAGAGCGCCGCTTTTGCAAAGATGAAGTCGAGTTTTGTGAGAACCTGGAAATCGGCCAGCAATTCGTCCTGATACGGGACCAGCTGATTGCTTAAATCGGCCAGTACCATCTCGATTTCCTTCTGTTCCTGTATTTCCAGCGCGCGCAGGTCGTTGTTCAGCTTTAAGATTGCCATGGGTTCGATGAAAAGAGTGGAACCGGTGGCAGACTGGTCGTGAACCATGCCTGGGACATTGGATTTGTGTTCGGATTTGACGGGGAGACAGTATCTTCCGTCACGCATGGTGATGACTGCGTCCTGTAAGTAAGTTCTGTTGGAATTCAGGATAGAATTCAGCTGTGTGTGAATCTTATCATGAATGTTCTTCATGGAGCGCCGGACGTGGTGAAGACCCGGGCTGGCGTCGTCGCTGACCTCTTCCTCGGAAAGGATACAGCGCTTGATCTCCGTATTTACCGGAGTCAGGGGTTCCAGTACGGAAAAAAGCTGTTCCAGCGAATCCTCCGGAAGTTCGGAATCCTCATGCCGTCCATATGATTTGGCGCGGGCCGCGGTAGTAAGTAAGGCGCTGACGGAGAGAAGCTCCACGATACCGAGTGAACTCCCCACCTCCAGCCGTTTTAAGGAGGCGCGGATATCTTTGACGCCTCCGAATGAAATGCCGCCTTTCTGGCGTACCCTGGTCACCGCGTCGGTAGTTTCCCTCTGAGCGGTGACAATCTCATCGTAATCGATGGAAGGTACCAGCTTGCGGCAGAGTTCTTTTCCCGATTCACAGGAAGCGTACTCCACCAGCTGAGCTATAATTTTATCGTATTCTAACGTTCTTAATGCTTTCTGATTCATGATTCCCTTTCTCTGTTTCTAACTAATGTCAGACAATGTCAGACTAATTTCTGGCAGACGCCCATATGGGCGGTAGTGATTACAGTATATCATAAACACAGTACGGCCTGCAATCAAATAAATCCCTTAGTTTTAATACAGCAACGAGAAATATACCAGTGAAACCGTGAGTCAGAAAATCCCGCTTCAGGAAGTGATACTCCCGTTTACGACGGGGATTTTACTTGAGAAATGGTGAGAGCTCCACGCGTACGAAATATCCCTGTTCATGATGGCAGACCGGACAGGCCTTCGGGGCCTCAAAGCCGTGCTGGATGTGGCCGCAGTTTAAGCAGAGCCATCCGGTTTCCACATCGGATACAAAGAGTCTGTTCTGCTCCATGTAATCGGCAAACATCTGGAAGCGGTCTCCATGTACTTTCTCGATCTCGGAAATCAGGGAGAAGGAAGAACTGATCTGGAGGAAGCCCTCCTGCTTCGCCACCTCTGCGAAATTCTTATAAACGTCCTGATATTCCTCATACTCATTGTGGCGTGCGGCCTTTAATAAATCAACGGTCTGATCGTATAAATCCACAGGATAACCGCCATCGATAAAAATGGTCTCGCCCTTTAAGTCCTTGAGGTAATTATAAAAGATCTCCGCATGCTCTTTCTCCTGGCCTGCTGTATAGGAAAATACGGCCTGGATGACAGGAAGTCCCTCTTTTTTCGCCTGGCTGGCTGCAAAGGTATAGCGGTTTCTGGCCTGGCTCTCGCCTGCAAACGCACGCATCAGATTTTTGACTGTCTCGCTGTTTTTTAAATCGTTCAATGTAAAGTCCTCCTTGGATAATTTTTCATGTGATACCATCAGTGTCCCTCAAATTCCAGATTCTATACCAGCATATTGGTGCAGTTCACTGCGTTTCTTATCTTTTCCTTGCATAAAACAGAGAAGAAACGTATAATAGGTTTAGGTCTTCTGCAAAGGAGGGTGTGTATGCCGGATAAAAGCGGGCCAGATGATAAAAAGACGGAACCGCGCCGTTTTATCAGCGAGAAAATTGTGAAACAGCCCAGAACAAAGAGAGAGATCATGAGAAGGGCGATTGCCCTTTTATTAACTGCGGCCCTTTTCGGAATCGTTGCTGCAGTTACTTTTGTTGTTTCCAGGCCGGTGGCGGAAAAATACTTTGGTAAAGAAACTACAAGGGAGACTACTCCGGTAACAATCCCGAAAGATGACCCGGATACGACAGCGGCGGAAGAGCCCGAGACTACTCAGGCTACGACGAAGGAGTCCGAGCCTATTGAGGATCTTTTGGAGTCAGCGATGAAAAAGTATCCGTTCAGCATAGATGATTTGAATACCCTGTACGGGAATTTGAGAGCCGTTTCATTAAAAGCGGATAAAGGAATCGTGACGGTCCATTCCGTTAAGACACAGACAGACTGGTTTAATAATCCGGTCGAGAATTCAGGCCTTTTTGCTGGGGCAGTTATCTCTTCAGCCAATGAAGAACTTTTGGTGCTGACACCGGAAGGCGCAGTAGAGGCGGCAGATTCTATCCGTGTGGCATTTTCAGACGGAACGGAGGTTCAGGGAACGATCAGACAGACTGATAAGCTGTCGGGCATGGCGATTGTAAGCGTTCCGACTGCGGAACTGGGAAGGGCGCTTTTAGAAGAGGTCAAGGCGATTGAACTGGGGAATTCTTATTCCGTGAAACAGGGCGATCTGGTCATCGCAATCGGCGGGCCGGCAGGCATGGTGCATTCTACCGGCTATGGCGCTGTATCCTATATCGCGAAGAATGTTCAGATGACGGATGGAATGACCCGTATCATATACTCCGATTTAAAGAGTAATGCAGGAACCGGAACATTTCTCATGAACACGGCCGGTCAGATCATTGGCTGGGTGACAGATGAATATAAGAGCGAGGGCAGCGAAGATATGACCGTTGCCATGGCAATCTCTGATTATAAGAGCATTCTGGAGAAGATGAGCAATGGCAATGCATTTCCATACTTTGGCATCAAGGGACAGGAAGTCAGCGCGATCATGAACGAGAGCGGCATGCCGCTCGGTGTCTATGTGGTGGATGTGAATGCAGACAGTCCTGCTTATAACGCAGGCATCCAGTGCGGAGATATTATCACGGTCATGGGCGGTGAGAGTATCGTAACCATGAAGGATTTCCAGGTGAAGCTGGAAGCGGCGACACCGGGAGAGGTTCTGCCGGTAACAGTACTCAGAAGCGGCAGAGATGAATATAAAGAGATTGAATATCAGATAACCATAGGAGCCAGATAAGCTTTCCAGTACTGCTTTGCATCAACCACTGTGCCGTTGTCTGCGGAACAGTGGTTGATGCAAAGCAGTACTGGCTTCTGTGGCGCTTATAAAAGGATATGGAGGAGAGCAATGAGATATATAGAAACATTTCGGGAAGGGCTGCATATATCGGATGTATACTTATGCAAGAACAAGCAGATTGCCCTGACCAAAGCCGGCAAAGAATACGGAAATTTAATTTTACAGGATAAGACCGGTACCATCGATGCAAAGATCTGGGACTTAAATTCGCCGGGAGTAGGGAATTTCGAGACCATGGACTACGTCTATATTGACGCGGATGTGACCATGTTCCAGAATTCCAACCAGCTGAATGTGAAGCGTGTCAGAAAAGCGGAAGAAAGCGAATATATACCGGGAGACTATCTCCCTGTGTCCTCCAAAAACATCGGTGAGATGTATGAGGAACTGACCGGATTTATCAAATCCATCCGGACACCATATTATCGAAAATTGGCTGAAAGCTTCTTCGTGGAAGACAAGGCTTTTGCAAAGGCGTTTCAGTTCCACTCTGCGGCCAAAAGCGTCCATCACGGATTTGTGGGAGGCCTTCTGGAACATACATTGAGTGTTGTCAAGCTGTGCGACTATTACGCAGGCTACTATCCGCTGATCAACCGCGACTTGCTGCTCACGGCTGCCATGTTTCACGATCTGGGTAAGACGAAGGAACTCTCTGTTTTCCCGGAAAATGATTACACGGATGACGGCCAGCTTCTGGGCCATATCATCATCGGTACGGAGATGGTATCTGAGCGGATTCGTACAATTCCGGATTTCCCGGTGAAGGCGGCCACAGAGCTGAAGCACTGTATTCTGTCACACCATGGAGAACTGGAATACGGTTCACCGAAGAAACCGGCTCTTTTGGAAGCGCTGGCATTAAACTTCGCGGATAATACCGATGCAAAGATGGAGACCATGATCGAGGTGTTAAAGGGCGCTGGAGATAACAATGGCTGGCTTGGGTTTAACCGGCTGTTGGAGACGAATGTGAGGAAGACATCGGAGACTTAAAGAGATACGGAAAGAATGATGTGTACATAAAAAGCATTTCCAAAAGGAGCTGCGGCCGGAGATATGTGGCCGCAGCTCCTTTCTTTTACAGATGGTAATGTTGGAACAGCTGTCTGCGCAGCGATTCATTCCCCGTGATCTGCGCGATTAAATCCAGGCGGTTCTCTTTTAAAAGGATGGAGATAAGGCTGGCCATACGGAGTTCGCCTTCTTTTTCGCCCTCCATTTTTCCATCTGCAATCAGATCATCGATTGCTTTACACATGGTATACTCCTCCTCTCGTCCGGGAGCGGCCAAGAGCCTCATCAGCCGTCGGTTTTCTCCCAAAAGGCCCATAACTGCCGTCAGGGCGTCATCGTCCAGTTGACATATCTGGTCATGGTTTAACGTGATATAGTTGTAAAATTTACTCTTATCTGTACTATATTTTAACATACCAAAGACCTGTTGTAAACCTGTTTTGTAATGCTCCAGGTTTTTGATGTTTCGGATATCGACGAGATTGATGCGGTAGTCGGGGAGGGCGGCGAGAAGATCCGGAATACACTCTCTGGGGCCGCTTAAATCCAGCATATCGCTGAGACTTTTGGGACCATCCCATGGATTTTTTCCGCAGTAGAGTACCAGTGTGAGTATGGGGACGAGTTTATCCTGGCGGGTGATACCGGATAAAAACTCCGGACTTTTTGTAAGATCTTTCTTTTTCCTGTGTTCTTTTTGAATATCCGTAAGCTGTTCCGTATAATCCAGCGCATCATAAGTCAGAACCCGGACAGGCATACCGTAGTGTACCTCTCCCTGACCTCGCAGCACGCTGCGATAAAGCAGGCTCCTAAGGAGGCTTTCATCGCAATATCACGACGTCTTTGTATCGTTTGCCGTCTGCCATTGCGGTCTGTTATGACGATTCCGGATTCCAAAGATACCGGCGACAGCAGTTCTGCTTTCAGAATCTGCTTTCCGTGAAAGATCTCGGCATTATACAGGTCCGCAAAACGGGCCCGGTCCTGCAGCAGTTTTTTTATATAAAAATCCTGTCTGGCCAAACCACCATCCCTTTCTAAAATAAACTGTTTCTTACAGGTTTTATCATGGAATTGCCGGCAGATGTGCCAGATATACATGAGTGATTTAATGGAAATGAATTTCCATATAGAATGTGTTTTTAGTATACCACGGTTTGATTATGATGACAATAGAAAAACACTATTATGTAGTAAAAAATACCTAAAATGGATTGCTGAAAATTCCAGCAGATTATGAAATGGTACTTTCGGTATGTTCAAAAAACTGCCAGATTCGTGTAAAATACCAACATACCTTGTAGTGAATAGAACTTATATTAATTAGAACTCGTATTAATTGGAACTCATATTAATTTAGAACTCGTATTAATTTAGAACTCGTATTAATTTAGAACAAGAAAGGATCAGATTATTGTATGAAGGATAGGAAAAATATCAATTTAGAGTATGTAATCAATGATGGCACCGCACATGAGGTCGCAGTTGAGATTCAGCAGAATTGTGGAAACAAATATTCTGATTCAGAAAGGTTAAAACGATATATGGAGGGCGTCCGGGACGTAGGTGAGGTGTAACTGCACGGTGTACTGTGTTTAATCGGAAACTGGAAGCTGGGGATTGGCAGAAAACAAATGGTAATAAATTGGACTTAAGCTTAAGCTGACGTTTTAAGCGAAGCTGAACCTGAATTATTAAAAAGATTTATTAAGCGTATAAAAAAGAGCCTGGAGAAGACAGAATATTTCTCCAGGCTTCTTTATTTTATGTAGCCTTACCTGGATAGAATCGAATATTACTGCCGCATAAATATGATAAAGAATCCCAAACTGGTTTCTGCACGATGTGTTGAAACCTTCTGTCATCCATGCTAAACTGGATGAGATAGGGTGAGAAATGGACAGCATCGCAGAGGACTGCGGCATGGAGAGGAGGCACCGCATTTACTCATGACTTTTGGAGAAACATTTCATAAGATAAAGGGTATAGAAAAATTACTGGGGCTCAAGCCGGAGTTTTATGGCTGGAGCTGCTTGAGTAAAATTCATTCGCTGTATCTTTATGGCGATTACGATTATGAGGAGTGGTGGGAAATACAGAATCTCCGGCTGGTTATGGAGTCGCAGGATCAGGAATACCGCGTGACACTTCTTTTTCGTGATGTCACATCCTTCTTTCTGGCACAGTCTACGGAAATCAGCGGGTTTGAGATCGAATGCAGCGAGGATCACGCCTTCGGTGACCGGCGTAATTTTTATATTTTTGACTTCGAGGAGGGAGATATCCGGTTCTACTGTAAGGAAATAGAGGTAGAAGATGTCTCGAATAGAGAAGCAATGGTGGCAAAAGCAAAGAAAGAAGTGAAAGAGAGCGAAAGACCAAGCTGCGGGATGCTGTATCAGATAGAGACCTGGCATGAAGTGAGGGAGCGATTTCGGGAGGAACTGGATGGGGCGGTCTGCCGAATGAAATTTGGAGTAGATGATATCAATGTCCCTGGAACGGCCATGATACCGGTTCCGGATTACGAAGGGTTAAGTGACGAAGAATTGTATTTACGTTTAACCGGGCTGTGCGAGCCGGCCGGGGAACTGTATGTCATCACGGATATCTGTTATAAAGACGGGTTTGGACCATTTCGTCTACAGGCGGAGAAAATGGAAAAGCTTGTGAGCTGCCATCAGCGTATATTCTCGGAACTGTTTTTTGATACAGACGCCATAATCATCAGTTTTCCAATGAAGCGTGTCTGGATGTTTCACCATTCCGGATACATCGGTTTGTTTTGTTATAAGAATGACTAAGAGAGACATCCAGATCAGAGAGGATAGGTAAAAGAGTATGGAATTATTCAGGCCTGTGGGCGAAAAGGAGTTAGAACTGATTAAACAGGCGGGCTGGAGAAGCTTTCCGCCCAGACTGCCGGAGCAGCCGATTTTCTATCCTGTGCTTAACGCCCGTTATGCGGGGGAAATCGCAGGAAGATGGAATACGAAGGATGCGAACTCTGGTTTTAAAGGGTATGTTACAAGATTTGTGGTTGAAGATGAATACATATCCCGTTTTGAGCCGCATCAGGCTGGCGCGTCTTATCACATGGAATATTGGATACCAGCGGAGGAGCTTGCTGAGTTTAACCGTCATATTGTGGGTGAGATTGAAGTGATACAGACATTTGAATAGGGAAGCCGGTACATCGGCAGGAGGAGCGGATATGGAGTATGGTATGCCGTTTTTAATGGAGACGGACACCCTGGAGGAGTGTGCCCGGCTGTGCAGTCATTTGGGACTGGATTTTATAGAACTGAATATGAATTTTCCTCAGTGTCAGCTGCCGGAACTCCAGGCAGACCGGATGCGGCGGATCATGGATCAGGAGCATCTGTATTTTACGATTCATCTGGACGAGAATCTGAATGTCTGTGATTTTAACCCCAAAGTCCGGCAGGCGTATCTGGAGACTGTTGTAGAGACAATCGAACTGGCGAAGGCTATTGGAGCGCCTGTGATCAATATGCACCTTGCAAAGGGAATCTATCTCACGCTGCCGGGCAGAAAGGAATATCTGTTTAAGCGGTATGAAGAGGAGTATCGGAAACATATTGCGGAATTTGGAGAGATGTGCCGGGGCGCAGTCGGTGACACGGCTATACACATGGCGGTTGAGAATACGGAAGGATTTATGGAACATGAGAAGCGGGCACTGGAACTTTTATTGCAGCAGCCGTGTTTCGGACTGACACTGGATATTGGACACAGCCATGCCGCTGGAAATGTGGATATTCCCTTTTATCAGGCGCGTGAAGACCGGCTGATTCACATGCATGGTCACGATGCGAGGGGAAAGAACTGTCATCTGGCGTTCGGGGATGGAGAGATTGATCTGGAGGAACGGCTTTCCATGGCTGAGAAGGCGGGAGCCAGAGTGGTTCTGGAGACAAAGACGATAGAGGCGCTGACAAAGACCGTGGCATGGATTCGGAAGTGAACGGAGGCAGGAGGGGATCGTATTATGCTGGAATTGCACGGCTGGATTACATTTCGTGAAACGTATGAGGCGGTGGAAGACTGCCAGTTCGACCGGATAATGGAGGCCATTTTCAGAAAATGTGAAAGCCTGAAGTATCATCGATTGAAGCCGGGAGCCATGGACGGAGAGTGGTATCTTGAGGTGACGCTGTTTGCCAACCATCACAACCCGGAGGTGGAAGAATTGTTTGAGTTCCTTACCTATGCGGCCGCGAAGGCGCCGGGCAGTTATGGCATGTTCTATATGCATGACGATGAAGACCGAACAGGCATGGAAAATGAATTTCAGGTTTTTGTGATAGCGAGAGGAAAAATCCGCAGGGAAAAGGATCCGTTTCTATCACCATTCTTACCTGCGGTGGAAGACGCCGAGGCGTGAGAAAAAACAGAGGTCAGAGAAAACACAGGTCATAGGAAAAAACGATTCAAGTTAAGTTCTTATAGCGGACCGGAATCAGCAGAGTGATTTCCGGTCCGTTTTTGGTATGCAGAAATGATTCTGACCGATATGTGGCGCGGTTTGTAAAACGCCGGAAGTTAGCCGGGCAGGTGGAAAATATTAATATCAGAACCGTTCTTATGACAAGATTTTACTTTTTAAGTTAAGGTCATGTTAAGCATTGCCATAACGTATTTTCAAACGTTTTTTAATATGGTATGTTTCTTGCGGAACCTGCTGATGAGGCAGTTTGCCAGTGTAAAAAAACAGGAGGGATTTATCAATGAGGAAAGAGTTGAAAAAGTTACTGGCTCTTGTATGTTGCGCAGCTCTTACGTGTCTGGCGGTGAGCGGATGCGCGGGAAATCAGGAAAAGAGGACGATCAGAATCGGTCACAACCAGTCTACCAATCACCCCACTCATATTGCGCTCACGGCTTTTCAGGATTACATCAATGATAAGCTGGGCGACAAGTATGTGGTGGAGGTTTATCCCAGCGAGCTTTTGGGATCCCAGACCGACATGGTACAGCTGACACAGACGGGAGCGATTGATTTCTGCGTGGCCAGCAATGCCATTTTAGAAACATTCAGCAAGAATTATGAGATCTTTAATCTGCCGTATCTGTTTGCGAGTCCGGAGGCGTATCACCACGTGATGGATGATCCGGAAGTGACGGGGCCAATCTATGAATCCACAAAAAAAGCAGGATTTACTGCGGTGACGTGGCTGGATGCGGGAACGAGAAATTTTTACACCATTGACAGACCGATCGAGAGTCCTGCGGATTTGAGGGGATTAAAAATCCGCGTGCAGCAGTCGCCTACCAACATCGAGATGATGAAGCTGCTGGGCGGCTCCGCGACGCCTATGGGATTCGGAGATGTCTACACGGCGCTTCAGTCGGGAATTATTGACGGGGCGGAGAATAACGAGATGGCTTTAACGGATAACGGACACGGCGATGTTTGTAAATATTACTCCTACGATATGCACCAGATGGTGCCGGACATTCTGATCGGCAATAACGCTTTTATGGAAAGCTTGTCCGATGAAGACCGGGCAGTATTCGAGGAAGGCTTTAAGCTGGTAAATCAGGTTGAGCAGGAGGAATGGGTAAAGGCTGTGGCCAATGCCAAGGACCGCGCGCAGAACGAGCAGAATGTGAATTTCATCTATCCGGATCAGAAACCATTTGTGGAGGCGTGTCTGCCGCTTCACGACACCGTGCTGAAAAACAACCCGGCACTGCAGCCGATTTATGATGCGATCCAGATGTATAATGCAGAGTATCCTGCGGAAACGAATTAGGGGGAAACGAGATGAAGCAGTTAAGAAAACAATTGACAAAACTATTAAACGGCCTTGCGGGCATCAGTTTTCTGGCTATGGTTATCCTGACCTGCTGGCAGGTATTTACAAGATATATCCTGAAAAATCCTTCCACATGGTCGGAAGAGCTGGTCTCCTACTTATTTGCCTGGATGTCCCTGCTGGGAGCCAGTCTGATCACGAGTGAGAGGGGCCATATGAATATCCCCGTCGTGGTGGAGCGCATGCCGCAGGCGATGAAGAAGGGATTTTCCATTTTTGCTGAGATCGTGGCGTTCGTATTTTCAGCGGTAATCCTGGTGTACGGCGGTATGCAGATCACCAGCCTTGCCATGGGGCAGATGACCTCCTCTCTGGGTGTGGCCATTGGTATCTTCTACATTGTACTCCCTTTAAGCGGAGTTCTTAACATGATTTATACTGCTATGAACATCTACGATATCGTAAAGGGAAACATTCCTGTGCTGCCGACCAGCGAGGAAGATATCCTGGTAGAAAATCTGGAAAAGGGGGAAGCATAAGCTATGGCAATCCAATCTTTAGCAATTATTATTTTCGTTCTGGCGGTATTCCTGGTTGCAGGAGTTCCGATCTCCTATGCGATCGGTATTTCCGCGCTGGCGGCGATCCTTCAGATGGTGACTCTGGATGTATCCGTGCTGACCGCGGCGCAGAGAACCTTTGTGGGTATGAGTAAATTCAGTCTGACCGCGATTCCGTTTTTCGTCCTGGCGGGCAACCTGATGAATCAGGGGGGAATTGCCAAGCGGCTGGTGGATTTTGTGCTGGCAATCCTGGGAAAACTGCCCGGAGCTCTTCTGGTGACCAACGTCGGCGCCAACGCCCTGTTCGGAGCCATCTCCGGTTCCGCATCGGCAGCGGCTGCAGCGGTTGGAAGCATGGTACAGGAAGGCGAGGACAAACAGGGTTATGAGCGCGCGGTATGTGCGGCTACCAACGGTGCTTCCGCTCCCTCGGGACTTTTGATCCCGCCGTCAAACGCGCTTATCACATATTCGCTGGTTTCAGGCGGAACCTCTGTGGCGGCCCTGTTCCTGGCGGGCTACATACCAGGAATTCTATGGGCGGTGTGCTGTGTCGTTGTGGCAGTTATCATTGCACGGAAAAAAGGATATAAGGGAACTCCGGGGAAATTTGACTGGAAGAACCTGGGTGCGGCTACCTTAAAAGCCATCCCGGCGCTTTCCCTGATTGTCGTGGTTATCGGAGGCATTATCGCAGGCGTATTCACCGCGACGGAAGGCTCGGCCATCGCCGTTGTCTATGCGCTGGTGCTGGGCATCTGCTACCGCAATATTACATGGAAGAGCTTCTGGAAGATTCTGGTGGACAGCGCAAAGATGAGCGGTATGATCGTATTCCTCATCGGCGTATCGAATATTCTCGGATGGGTTATGGCATTTACCCAGATTCCCCAGGCTATTTCCGCAGGACTTCTGGGCCTTACCAACAGCCCGATTATCATCCTGCTGATTATGAATGTGATCCTGCTGATCGCAGGTACCTTTATGGATGTAACTCCGGCAATCCTGATCTTTACGCCGCTGTTTCTTCCGATTGTCAAGACCTTTGGCATGCATCCGGTTCATTTCGGACTGATCCTGGTCTACAACCTCTGTATCGGAAATATTACACCGCCTGTAGGTAATACGCTGTTTGTGGCGATTAAGGTTGGAAAGACGTCGCTTGCCAGGGTTATGCCTTATATGGTCATGTATTATGCCTCTATCCTGGTGGGCCTTGTGCTGGTAACGTATATTCCTGCTGTCAGCATGGCGCTTCCGACGATGGCCGGGCTGGTCAAATAACAAGATGTAAAATATGGTTTTATGCAGTAAGAAACCGTCTGTCACAGTGCTGGTGTGACAGGCGGTTTCTTTTGGTTCCGTGTCCGGTTATCCGGCGGCAGTGTTAATCCTTGAAACCGTGTATAGAGCGCCGCCGAAAATGCCGCGAGAAACAGCAGAAGACAGCCGGTTATGAACCATTTGAATTTTGCTGCCTGCCCGCGCATACGGTTTACTTCTTCTTTTACATCAGGAAGAAGACTTACCGTCATGTCAGGAGCTGCCAGATCTTTTGGCGAAATCTGAAAGAGCTCCGCCAGATGGATGAGACGTTCTTAACTCCTGTATTTTTTCTGCCAGTGACATGTGGAATCCCTCCATTTCCCTTTGAAGCACTCTTTGATACTTCTGAGTGTAACAGAAATGATAAAAAAACACTACCAACTATCTGTCAACCGGCATATTTTTCCTGCGCAACCAGAGGCTGCAAGCGGTTTAAGGGGCTGCGGACATTTTTAAATAAAAGATTTAGAATTTCTTTCGTTTTACACGTCGTTCATTTTAAGATTGCCCATATATCCTAGTATTGCAGGCAGGAAGGGAAGATAAATGCGTGTTTGTGGCATAATACAGAGATGCAGACAGTGTTCTTTCATGCAGTACCAATCATGATAAAACGTCAGGCGGGTCTTTTAGGAATCCGGCGTTCATGGTATACTATAGTTTGAATCTGTATGAACCATAAAATATCCGAAAGCGAGGAGAGATACCATGGAAACAAATCACATTCTGCTGGTAGAAGATGATAAGGAGATTAGAGAAGGAGTCGAGATTTATTTAAAGAGCCAGGGCTATGAAGTATTCCAGGCGGCCGATGGAATCGAGGGCCTTAAGATTCTGGATCAGGAAGAAATACATCTGGCTATCGTGGATGTGATGATGCCGAGAATGGATGGCATTACCATGACTGTCAAGCTGAGAGAAAAATACGACTTTCCGGTTATTATCCTTTCCGCGAAGACGGAGGAGGTCGATAAGATCATGGGACTGAATATCGGTGCCGACGACTATATATCGAAACCATTTACTCCGATGGAGCTGCTTGCAAGAGTTAATTCCCAGCTGAGACGGTACAGAAAGTATCTGGATATGCTGGAGGCAAAGGAACAGAAGGAAAAGAGCAACATTTATATCATCGGCGGACTGGAGCTGAACGAGGATACCGTGGAAGTTACGGTGGACGAAAAGCCGGCAAAGCTGACGCCGATCGAATTTAAGATTCTCGCTCTCCTGATGAAGAATCCAGGAAGGGTCTTCTCCGCGGAAGAGATATACGAACGCGTCTGGAATGAGCGGGCGATCAACACGGACACCATTATGGTACACGTGAGAAAAATCAGGGAAAAAATTGAGATTAACCCGAAGGAACCCAAATATTTAAAGGTGGTGTGGGGAGTTGGATATAAAATTGAAAAACAGGCATAGAATCAGCGCGCTGCTGTCCTTTCTTATTGTAGTGGCGGCGGCTGTTATCATGACGGGATTGTACCCGTTTTTTGAAAAAGAGGCGGGACGCCATGAGCAGCCCGCATATGAAGACCAGGCGTTTTTACGCCACCTCGTCTTTGGCAACTACGTGCTGGATTTAGAACAGTATCAGTATGCAAACGGTGTGGTGATTTCGCCGTTCGAGCATTTCTTCCCGGAAGGCGCCTATGAGCTGAAAAACGGAAGTCTGGACGGATACGCAGAACAGACGTCTGCGGCGGAGGAAGGTGCAGGGAATCCGGGAGATGAAACGGCACCGGCACCGGAGGCGGACAGTCAGATTCCGAAGGACGAGACGCAGGCGGTGGGAGAGGATACCACATCTTTTCTGGAAGATGAGTATTATGGGAACCTCACCGACGAGGAAGAAAGCTATATGGCCGAGGAGCGGCAGGAATACTTACGCAATCTCCGCCAGAACTGTATGATGGAGTATGAGAGCTGGAACCGGTATTTCGGAAGCATCAGGAATGCCATCGATTTTCAGGTACTGGACGAAAACGGAAGCATTCTCATGAATTACGCAAAGGACAGGAACATCTTAACCGATGACAGCTATGTGTTCCGGGTTGTGATGCGTTACGATGGGCATGGCCGCATGGATGTGATGCAGCTGGGCGGGCAGGATACCTCGTATCTGCTGAACATTCTCCAGAAGTTCGGGGAAGTCGATCCCATGGAAGAGTACTACTGGGAACAGTACAGCAGTAAACCGCAGTTTAAACTGTCAAATCCGAAGAATATTACCTTTGCCTACGCCATGACGGAACAGCAGCTGGCGGAGTATTCTCTGGCCAGAAGCTCATCCTGGGGTTCCTATTATAACTCCGGAAGAGTCGCTCAGGTATTTGCAGGACTGGGAATCTTTGTGGCATTAGCCGCATTCCTGTTATCCTGCTTCGATGTGACGCGGGCAGATGACAGCAAGGTGCTGCGTGCGCCGCTGGGGATCGTCCTCGGTGTTGGTGCGGGAGGAATAGGCTTCGGCTACAGTCTGACCAGCCTGGTGGCTGTGACGAACCATGGAAGCCTGTATTCCGGTCTGATCCGTGCGAATTTCCTGCCGAAGGCAGCGGATATAATGGTGAAGCTGTGGAATGTGTTCTGGTGGTGTATCCCGTTTGCGATCATTTACTGGGCTGTTCTGTGTATGAGAGATGTGTTCCACATCGGATTCAAGCGCTACATCAGGGAAAGAACCTTATGCGGGCTGTTCTATGGCTGGTGCGCAGGACTCTGCCGCAGATTTTACAACTTCCTGGGAAGTATCAATCTGCAGGATAACTCGGACAGGACGATCTTTAAGATCGTGGGTGTGAACTTCATTATTCTGACGGTATTATGCAGCTTGTGGTTCTTTGGAATTGGGGCGCTGATCATCTATTCGATCGTGCTGTTCCTGGTGCTGCGCAAATACTACCGGGATTTAACCCGGAAATACAGAATCCTGTTAAGGGCAACTAATCAGATCGCTGAAGGAAATTTAGATGTGACGATTTCGGAAGATCTCGGTGTGTTTGAACCGTTTAAGACGGAGATCCAGAAGATTCAGAGCGGCTTTAAGGTGGCTGTGGATGAAGAAGTTAAGAGCCAGAAGATGAAGACGGATCTGATCACCAACATGTCCCATGACTTAAAGACGCCGCTGACGGCAATTATTACTTATGTAAACCTGTTAAAGGATGACAATGCGGTACCGGAACAGAGGAAAGCTTATATTGATGTGCTGGAACAGAAGTCCATGCGGCTGAAATCCCTGATCGAGGATCTGTTTGAAATCAGCAAGGCCAACAGCAATAATGTGACGCTCAATCTGGTGGATGTGGACATTGTAAGCCTGCTAAAAGAGGTGAGTCTGGAGCTGAGCGATAAGATTGAGGAGTCTACCATTGATTTCCGGTGGAATCTGCCGGACGAGAAGATCGTCCTGCCGCTGGACAGTCAGAAGACGTACCGGATCTTTGACAATCTTCTGACCAATATCATGAAATACGGCATGCCGAATACCAGAGCGTATATTGATATGAAACGGGACGACGGCGGAGTGGTCATCACCATGAAGAACGTGTCGGCCAACGAGCTTACCTTTAATCCGGAAGAGATAACGGAACGTTTCGTCCGCGGCGACCAGTCGCGCAACACGGAAGGCTCCGGCCTGGGTATGGCGATCGCCAAGAGTTTCGTGGAGCTGCAGAATGGGAAGATGAATGTAGAGGTAGAGGCGGATTTATTCCGCATTATAATTCGGTGGCCGGTGGAGCAAAATCCGGTTGAGGAAGACAAAGACGAAGAAGATGAGGTGTAATATAAGTAAGGATATGAGAAGAATGTAAGAAGACATATAAAAAGACGCATAAAAAGACACATAAAAAGAGTCTTTGAGCACGCGGTCCGGCACCCGGGAAGAGAATTTCCGGTAGCTGGGCCGCATTTTTTATTTCTAATTTAATTTTGAAAATTATTTTCAAAATGGTCTTGAAATAGAGATGGGAACTGGTTATACTAAGGATAGCCGGACAGATGACTGCCGGCGATAAGAAAGAGAGGGTGTATGGTCATGATAATACAAAGTAAAAAGGTCTGGATCGCAGGCCAGTTTATACCAGCTCAGCTCGAGGTCGCAGAAGGAAAGATCACTGCTGTCCGCGAATATGGCGAAAGATCCGTGGATCAGGATTATGGAACCAAAAGGATTGTTCCAGGGTTTATCGATGTGCATACCCATGGAGCTTATGGATATGATACCAATGACGGAGAGCCGGAGGGCTTACGAAACTGGATGAAACATATACCGGAGGAAGGAGTGACCTCCATTCTTCCAACTACGGTAACACAGATGCCGGATGTCCTGGAGAAGGCTGTGGCTAATGTGGCCTCGGTCGTAGAAGAGGGCTATGAGGGCACGGAGATTCTGGGAATTCATTTTGAAGGACCGTATCTCGACATGGATTATAAGGGAGCCCAGCCGCCGGAGGCGATTGCACAGGCGGCCGTTGACCAGTTCCGTAGGTATCAGGAGGCTGCGAAAGGGCTGATTAAATACATTACGCTGGCGCCGGAGCATGACGTGGATTTTGCTCTGACAAAATACTGTAAGGAGACCGGAGTCGTGGTCAGCATGGGCCATTCCTCTGCAACCTACGAGCAGGCGCTGATGGGCATAGCTAATGGCGCTACCTCCATGACGCATGTATACAACGGCATGACACCTTACCATCACAGGAAGCCGGGCCTTGTGGGAACCGCATTCCGGGTAAGAGATATCTACGGAGAGATTATCTGTGACGGCTGCCATTCCCATCTGGCCGCACTGAACAATTACTTTACGGCAAAGGGCCGCGATTTCGTCATCATGGTGACGGATTCCCTGCGTGCAAAGCACTGCCCTCCGGGCGGAAGCTATCAGCTGGGCGGTCACGATATCGAGATCAGTGAGAGTGGACTTGCCTATTTAAAGGGCACCGATACGATCGCAGGAAGCACGCTGTACATGAACCGCGGTCTCCGCATTCTGGTTGAGGACGCGCTTCTTCCGTTTGATCAGGCCCTTAATTCCTGTACCATCAATCCGGCCAGATGTCTCGGCGTGGATGACAGGAAGGGAAAACTGGTGGCTGGTTATGACGCCGATTTCGTCGTGCTGGAAGACAATTACGATGTGGCACAGACGTACTGCAGGGGAACTGCGATGCTGTAATAGAATGAGATAAGATTGTAAGAAGAGAGGCTGCGGTATTTCAGGATACCGCGGCCTCTTTTTCACTCGTCACGCGGCGAAGGAAAGGTTTACTTGTGATATTTCTTACAAATTCCAGAACATTCTGCAAAATCATGACGGTAAAATGACTTTATGGTATGATGGAGAAAAGCAGGGAAATGATAGTTTACGCGAACGAGGTGTGATATGAAGAAAAAAGTTCATTTGCTGCCCGTGGCACTGGCTTTCCTCATTGGTTTGGGAACTGTGGGCTGCGGCAGTAAGCAGGAACCGGCCGGGACGGCCCCGGAGACGGTGACGTCCGGTGTCAGTGAAGAGGAAAGTACGAAACAGGAGACGGAGAGCCAGACCGCCGAAGAGGTCCCATCCTATCCGGTAGGGAGCTGGGACGATGATTATATTCTTCCGGATGCACAGACTCATATCTATACGCAGGAGGAGCTTCAAGCCCTCACCAGGGAAGAACTCCGCATTGCCAGGAATGAGATCTACGCAAGGCACGGACGCAAGTTTAAGAGTGATGATCTGAGTACGTATTTTTCAGGAAAATCGTGGTATCAGCCATCTGTCGAGGCGGACGCCTTCGATGACCGCGTACTGAATGAGTCGGAAACCGGCAATCTGGCCGCGGTAAAGGAGGCCGAAGAGAATGCCCCCTCGGCGATGGTGACGTGTCCAAAGATGGGAAGAGAGGAATTTCCGAAGATCGACGGTTCCACCGCGACGATTCCACTGTCACAGGCCATTTTCCGCCTTGCAACGGGAGCGACGGAGCAGGAGGCGGAACGCTTTATCCGGCATGACAAGACGACCCAGGCGTATTTAAATCTGATCTGGGGGGAGGAAACGGATCTCGTCATCGCCTATGAGCCTGGCGAGAGCGTGAAGAAACGGCCGAAGGAAGAGCGCGACAATCTGATTATTAAACCGATCGGCCGGGACGCGCTGGTCTTTATGGCGAATCAGGGGAATCCTGTAAAATCCCTGACCGGGCGGCAGGTGATCGATATCTATTCCGGTAAAATTAAAAACTGGAAGGCGGTGGGAGGCAGCAGCCAGGCCATACGGGCGTTTCAGAGGCCTGAGAACTCCGGCAGCCAGAATCTTATGGAGAAGCTGGTGATGAAGGGAACCGCCATGGCGGAAGCGCCGCAGGACTATGTGGTTTCAGAGATGGGAGAGCTGATCGAAAAGGTCTCTGCCTACGATAATACGGGAGAAGCCCTCGGTTATTCCGTATACTACTATGCAAAAAACATGTATCAGAAGCCGGAACTGAAGTTTATGGCGGTCGACGGCGTGATGCCCTCCAGCGATACCATACGGGATGGAAGCTATCCCTATGTCAGCGATTTTTATGCAGCAGTCCGGAAGGATGAACCGAAGGACTCAAACGCATACCGCCTCTTTGAATGGCTCACGTCGGATGACGGTCAGGCGCTGATCAATACTCTGGGCTACGTGGGTATCCGGGACGTGAAGAAGCCGCTTCCCCAGGGATTTGAAGGGGAGGGCGAGGTATTTAAGGCGGAGATTCCTCTTTCAAAGGGTGAAGCCATACTTGCAGATGGGGATTACCTTTACGGCGAAAATGGAATTGCTGTGTTCGACCGCTCCATGAATCTGTTGAAATTTATCCGTCATGTGGATAATCAGGCGGTTTCTCCGTTTATGGTGTGGGACGGCCGCAGCCTGCTCACCATGCAGGATACTCTGACCAGCAATTATGGCCTCTATTCTATTGCAGAGGAACGCTGGGTCTGTGAACCGGTGTACAGCGATATCTTCATCACAAAAGATGGTTATGGGCTGGAACACGCGGTATGGGTAGAGTCGGGCGTATCAGGGGAATGGCATTATACTTACGACTATGCGGATAAAAATGGAACAATCACAGAAAAAGGCGTGCCGTCGGATGAGAAAATATGGGAAGGAGAGGGCTGTAAGGAGCTCTACTACGATGTGAAGGAGTTCATGGAGCACAATCCGGAGATTGCGATGAAATTGGAAGTGACTTCGGACGCGGTCTCCATATTTGGCACTGAATTCCAGGAAAATATAGCCGTGATCGAGAAAGGCAGCCGCAACTATTATTATGATATGAGGGGAAAATGTCTCTTCGAGTTCGATAAGAGTAAGCTGCCCGGCGGCAGGGAGATTATGATGTTTCCGATTATCGTGAACGATCATATGGCCTATTTATCTGTCAATGATTCGGGAGGAACATCGATCTCCAGCGATTATATATACCGGGATGGCGTTTTGGTGAAGACGCTGGAATCCGACAGTGCATCCGGGACTGTCTCGACTATCGAGGAATGCTTCTATACCCGGACGTCCGGCAATTATCTTTATGTATACAATTATCAGGATGAATTGTGTGCGAAATTCCTTATGGGATACTATACCAGTGACTGACGGCGGACCGGTCAAGCGTTTTTTCGCCCAGTCTGGCCAGCAGGAATGCTTTCAAGTGCTGGTGCTCCGGCAGGAGAATGCGATAATATTTTTGATACTCCATCTGGTACAGAGTCTCCTCCAGCTTCTCCATATTTATTATGATTTAAATATGTCAGAGGAAGAGATGGTCGACTGGTTAACTGAAAACATCAGTACACCATGGAGATAATTGTGAAATTGCATCATCTGTTATGTAAAACAAATTAAAGGTGCCGCTAGTGGCTTTAAAATTATTGAAAGCCACTAGCGGCACCTTCTTCCAATCCACCCTACAGAATCCGAACGTTCTTCAAAGCGCCGGTCTTCGCAAATTCCGTCCATTCGCAGACATTAACGGCGTGATCGCCGATGCGTTCTAAGTATTTTGCGATCATCAGAAGATCGATGCACTGGTCGGCGTGCTCAGCGGACTGCTTCAGGAGATCGATTACATCGTTTTTTACCTTGGTGAACAGTTCATCCACGATATCGTCCTGCTTTTCGATGGTCTTAGCGGCGGTGATGTCCTGGGAGATGAAGGCGTCTATGGCGCTTCGCACCATCTCACGGGCGGCCATGGCCATTCCCGGAATGTGGCGTACCACATGGTAGATGTGCTCCCCACGGATGCGCAGAATAAGTTCCGCGATATCGGAGGCGTGGTCACCGATTCGTTCTAAGTCCGTGACCACCTTTAAAGCGCTGGATACGACCCGCAGATCGCCGGCCACCGGCTGCTGGCGGAGAATCAGGGAGAGGCAGCGGGCCTCAATGGAGCGCTCTAAATCATTGATGGTGCGGTCGCCCCGGATAATTCCCTCCGCTTTTTCGAAATCCTGGTCCTCAAATGCGATAAAACACTGTTCGATCGAAGACTCCACCATGTATCCCATCTGCTTGATGTCATCGTTTAACAGCGTCAGCTCGTGGTCATAATTGATTCTTGTCGTCATTTTAAGTAAATCCTTTCTGAATTAAGTTTACATAAGTTAAACCGGATCAGCCGAAGCGTCCGGTGATATAGTCCTCGGTTCTGGAATCCTTTGGAGAGGAGAACAGCTCCGTGGTGGGAGCGTATTCTACCACCTCGCCAACCAGGAAAAATGCGGTATAATCGGCGATACGGGTGGCCTGCTGCATGTTATGGGTCACGATCGCCACCGTGTACTTGCTCTTCAGCTCATCCATCAGATCCTCAATTTTCAGCGTGGAAATAGGATCGAGGGCGGAGGTCGGTTCGTCCATCAGAAGTACCTCCGGCTCCACGGCCAGGGCTCTGGCGATACAGAGACGCTGCTGCTGGCCGCCGGATAAGCCGAGAGCGGATTTCTTCAAACGGTCAGACACCTCATCCCAGAGGGCCGCGCCCTTTAAACTCTTTTCCACGATATCGTCCAGCTCCGATTTGCTGTGAATTCCATGGATTCTGGGACCGTAGGCCACGTTGTCGTAAATACTCATGGGAAATGGGTTCGGCTGCTGGAATACCATGCCTACCTTTTTGCGGAGAAGGGTGGTATCGACTCTCTGGTCGTAGATATTTTCGTTGTCCAGCAGAACCTCGCCTTCGATTTTTACATTGGGTACAAGATCGTTCATACGGTTTAAAGTCTTTAAAAATGTGGACTTTCCGCAGCCGGAGGGGCCGATGAAGGCGGTAATCTTATTGGTATACAGCTCCATGGAGACGTTTTTTAAGGCGTGATTGGTGCCGTAATATAAGTCCAGGCCGTCAGTTGCTATTTTTACTGTACTGGTATTCACTATTCTCTAACCTCCGTGTTGAATTTGTGGGATAAATATTTGGCAAGGCCGTTGATGGCGAGGACGATGAGGAGCAAAACCACCGCGATGCCGAAGGCCTGGTCGTACTTGGCTTTCTGCATGGAAAGGTAGAGCTGAATCGTCAGTGTACCGCCGGATTCAAAGATTTTTCCGAAAAAGTCCTTTGCCAGTAAGTAGCCGCTTCCCGCGGTGAACAGGAGGGCGGCGGATTCGCCCACGATACGGCCGATGGCCAGAATGACGCCGGTCACGATGCCGGGCATGGCGCTGGGGAGCAGGATGGTGCGGATCATATACCATTTGGTGGCGCCGATTCCCAGTGCGCCGGAGCGGTAGCTGTCGGGAACTGTCTTAAGCGCTTCCTGCGTGGTTCTGGTGATCAGCGGCAGGACCATGATGGAGAGCGTCAGGGCTCCGGTTAAAATGGAATAGCCTAAACCCAGTGTCGTACCGAAGAATACGTAGCCAAACAGGCCGAAAATGATAGAGGGGATACCGGAGAGCGTCTCCGTGGTGAATTCGATCAGGCGGACGGCACGGCCTCCCTTTGCGTATTCATTTAAGTAAATGGCGGCTCCCACACCCAGTGGGGTGGCGATGAGCAGCGTGATTACGACGATATACAAGGTATTGACGATATTTCCCAGGATTCCGAAGGTGCCCTTTATCGTGCTGGGAACAGTGCTTAGGAATTCCCAGTTGATCTGTGAGATTCCACGAAAGAACACGTATCCCATGATACCGACCAGAATCAGGATGGATATGGATGCACTCAGATAGATCAAAAACGTGAGTATGGAGTCAGAAACCCGCGTCTGCCTGCGGCAGATGCTGTTTTTGATGACGGTATCCTTGTGAAGAGGAACTGCGATTTCGTTAGTCATGCTGTACATCTCCTTTCTTTAACAGCCTGGTCAGAGAAATATTGATGATCATTATAAAAGCGAACAGGACGAGGCCGATGGTGAAGAGCACCTGTTTGTGAAGGCCCGCCGAGTAGGACATTTCCGAAACAATTGCCGTCGTCAGGAAACGGACGGAGTTGAAGGGAAGGGGGAAATTAACCGAACTTCCCGATACGAGGCTGATCGCCATGGCTTCACCGATGGCGCGGCCGGTGCCGAGTACGATGGCAGTAATAATGCCTGATTTCGCCGCAGGGAGCACGACCTGGAAGATGGTCTGTATCTTTGTGGCGCCAAGGGCCAGGGAGGCGCTTCGCAGCTCTCTGGGAACAGAGCGGAGAGCGGATTCACTGATGTTGATGACTGTGGGGAGAATCATCAGGGCCAGAACCAGGACGGCGGAGATCAAATTAGCGCCTCCCGTGAACTGGTGTGTCGTGGAGCCCTCGAAAATCTTAAGTTCCAGCTTATACATGAGCGGATTCAGGATCAGAATTCCCAGAAGGCCGTAGATGACGGAGGGGATTCCGGCCAGCAGTTCTACCGCCGGACGAACGATTCCCGCCAGCTTTGGCGGCGCCACTTCGGCGAGGAAAACGGCCGTCATAACACCGATGGGAACTCCGATTAAAATGGCGAGGGCGGTTCCGGCAATGGAAGTCAGGATAACATAGAGGATACCGAAGGCGGGGACTGCGGCTTCCGGTTTCCAGACGGTGCCGAACAGGATATCGACGATTCCCACTTTAAAGAGAGCAGGAGTACCGCTGATGATCATATAAATCGTTATGGAAGCAACCGCCAGGACGGCAAAGAAACCACAGACGGTAAAGATAATCTGCGCCGCATGTTCCACCGCGGATTTGCTGCCGCGTCCGGCAAAGATGGAGTAAGATTTCGGGTGCATAAGATGGCTCCTTTCATATATGCGGATAAAAGGAACGTAGTGTCTGATCGCCTTCTACGTCCCTTTTTATGATGTCTGATTCAGCCGTCAGGCTTTTAGTTTGTTGGGATTAAACCAACGGATTTCACTAATTCGGTGCCTTCATCGGAGTAGATGTAGTCAAATAATGCTTTTACCAGGTCGCTCTGCTCGGAGATTTCTCCTTTGGTTGCCATAACGAACGGGCGGCTTAAGAAGTAGGCGCCGGCCTTGATATTATCCGCAGTGGCCTCTGTGCCGTCCAACTTTAAGGTCTTAACCGTGTCGTCCAGAACGTCTAAGGAAACGTATCCGATGGAGCCAGGTGTGGAAGCAACCTTTGCCATAACTGCGCCGGTGCTGTCTAACTCATTGCTGTATTTGCAGGCGTCAGCGACATCGAGGATTTCCTCAAAAGCACTTCTTGTACCGGAACCGGACTCGCGGCCGATGACTACGATCGGCTGGTCTGCGCCGCCTGCGTCTTTCCAGTTGGTGATTGTACCGTTATAGATGGAGGTCAGCTGATCCTTTGTCAAGTCTTCCACGGCATTGGCCGGATCGACAACGACCGCAATGCCGTCGATGGCTACGATGTTTTCGGCGATGCCGTTAGCTTTCTCTTCGTCCTTTAAATCACGGGAAGAGTTGCCGATATCTGCGGAGCCGTTATTCACTGCTTCCACTCCGGCGCCGGAGCCGACGAATTCGGCCTGAACCGTTACGTTCGGATACTTTTCCATGAAGATCTCGCTGAGCGCGGTTGCAAATTTTTCCATGGAGGTGGAACCTACCATGCTGATGGAACCCTTTAAGTCTGCGGAAGCCGCGGTTGACTCGCTTGTATTGCTGCCGCAGCCAGCCAGGGCTCCCATTGTTAAAACTGCCATTCCGGCAAGTGCAAGTGTTTTTACCATGTTCTTTTTCATAATTGCCTCTCCTCTTTTTCTGATATGATATCTTACATTTATTTTTATCTGACATTTGGAGTATACTAAGGAATGGAAGCAGAAGATATCAGGATTTAGTATAGGTTTTGTAAAAGATGTGTAAAGTCGCCGGATTAGAAGCACTTATGAAAATATTAAAGAGTTTTTCATACTTTTTAGAAAGGCTTTAGGCATACAACAAATTTTGGACACATTTGCCGTGTATGATAGGTATCAGAAAGCCCGAGAGGGATTGAACATAGAAGAAGCCATGGTCATAAAGAAAAGCGCGCTTGATGTGACCGGCTTCGCCAAATTATTACGAACAGTTTACATAGATGAAAATGCCGCATGCAGTACCGAGAGGGGTTCTGCATGCGGCATTTATCGTGTTTCAATGATCTTTTATGACAGCAGGCCGTCAATGGCTTCCTGTTTTTATTCTTTTGCCGTCTTTTCTGCGGCAGATTCCCTTGGCAGGCATACATTTAAGATGATTGCCACCAGCGCAGCCGGCACGATACCGGATCCGCCGAAGATTAAGCGCACCGGTTCCGGCAGGTATGTAAGGGCAGCTGCATTAGAGCCAAGGCCGTATCCGAGACCGAGAGCTACGGATACGATGGTAATGCTTCTGGTATTGACCTCTTCCTTGGTGATCAACTGGATACCGCTGACTACGATGGAGGCAAACATCATGACTGCCGCTCCGCCGAGAACGCTCTGAGGCATGATGGAGACGATGGCTGCCAGCTTCGGGAATAAACCACAGGCGATTAAGAATACGCCGCCGGTTGCGATGGCAAACCGGTTGACGATCTTCGTCATGCCGACCAGACCTACGTTCTGGCTGAAGGAGGTATTGGGAAGCACACCGAAAAGGGCCGCAAAGGAAGAACCAAGGCCATCACACATAACGCCGCCGGACAGTTCTTTATCTGTGGCTTCACGCCCCATACCGCCTTCTGTAATACCGGAGATGTCACCTACAGTCTCAACTGCCGTTACGATGAACATGATTCCAATCGGGATTATGGCGCGGGCGTCAAATACCAGCTTTACAGGCATCAGCTTCGGGATGGAAAACCAGCTGGCTTCGGCAACCTTATTCCAGTTTAAAACCCAGGATTTCGTCATCTCTGCCGCAGCTCCGGTAGCCGGATCTGTGAAGGTAAAGGTGTTGGGAAGAATGAAGCCCATGACTGCCGCCACCACGTAACCAATGATAATACCAATTAATATAGAAGATACACTTGCAAAGCCCTTGCAAAAATGCTTTAACAGTACGATACTCAGGAGGACTACAAAGCCCAGAAATAAGTTCTCCAGAGAACCGTAATCCTTAGAACTGCTGCCGCCGCCGAAGGATCCGATACCGACGCTGATTAAGGAAAGACCGATGGAGAGAACGACCGTACCGGTAACAACGGATGGGAAGAAGCGGCGCAGAGGTTTTAAGAAAAAGCCCAGCACTGTCTCAAACAATCCGCCGAGTAATGATGCGCCGAGTATGGCACCGTAAGCTGCGACGCCACCGCCCATGACACCGGCCACACTTTGGCATACGCCGATAAAACCGGAGCTGGTACCCATGACAATGGGAAGCTTGCCGCCCACAGGACCGATGGAGAAGAGCTGAACCAGTGTGACGATACCGGCTACCAGCATGGCATTCTGAAGAATTGCCACCTGTTCCGCAGAGCCGGCTGTGATTCCGCACGCACCTGCGATTAAAAGAATTGGTGTTAAGTTTCCTGCGAACATGGCCAGAACGTGCTGAAGGCCCAGCGGGAATGCTGTTTTAAGCGGCAGTTTTCCGTCCAGTTCGTAGGGTGATGAGTAATTTGTTTTCTGTTTCATATCATTGCCCCCTTTAGAATAATAATGTTTCCATGAGAACTATACATAAAATGACAGAATTTGTCAACAAATCGCAATAAATTATAAAATTTAGTGAATTTAACAGCAGAGCGTGGCGGCAGAATCGGTTGCGGAACGGTTTTTCCTCTGTTATAATGAAAATGAGTGTTGAACGATGCGGAAAGGAATTATGGAATTGGACATACTGGATTATTATAAAAAGCTGGTTGATTTTCTGGGAGAGGTTCTGGGAAAGAATGCAGAGGTCGTACTGAGAGACTGCCGCAAACCGGACCATGATATTATCGCGATCGCCAATGGACATGTCAGCGGCCGTACGATTGGAGCACCTATTACCGATTTTACACTGTCCATATTGGCGAATGAAGAGTGGAAAGAAAGAGATTATGTAGTAAACTATGAAGGCAAAGCGGCTCCAGATAAAAGGCTGCGTTCTTCGACGTATTTTATCCGGGAGGAAGGGAAGCTGGTAGGGCAGCTCTGTGTCAATATTGACATGACGCCGTATGAGCAGGTAATGGATAGTATCCGCCAGCTGAGCGGTATGGAGCTGATGAGCGACGGCGGCAAGTCGGGAATCATCTGTTCCGGCCCTGTCGAAAATTTCTCCGAAGATGTAATGGGAGATATGATGAAAAAAGCTGTGATTACCGTGGTGGGGTCCAGTGAAGCGAAGGTCAGGGAGCGTCTGACGCAGAATGAGAAGATTGAGATTATCGGCGAACTGAACCGCGCGGGACTGTTTCAGCTAAAGGGCGCGGTGGGGGCGGTCGCGGAGTATTTATACTGCTCGGAGGCGAGTGTATACCGCTATCAGTCAAAGATTCAGAGAAAAGCGTAAGAATAGAGGCATAAGTACAATTCATATGAAACAGAAGAGAGGTCCGGAAGACAATAGTCCGGGTCTCTTTTTTTGTGCAGAGGAATAAAATGATAGATAAATTATTATTACGATAAAAAAAAGTTATTAAAAATGTTGACATATCAGATAGAATAAGATAAAATTTTTATATAAATTTATAAAAAATACATAAACTAATCGGAGGGAAATCATGGAACGTACCGGAATTCAATATTCGACTTATGTACAGATTCTAAAAGAGGAACTCGTGCCTGCCATGGGGTGCACGGAGCCGATTGCTCTGGCCTATTGTGCGGCGAAAGCCAGAGAGGTGCTGGGCTGCCTTCCAGAACGCTGCGTGGTGGAAGCCAGCGGCAATATAGTGAAAAATGTAAAGAGTGTCATTGTCCCCAACACAGGCGGCTTAAAGGGCATTGAAGCCGCGGCGGCGGCCGGCATTGCAGCCGGGGATGCGTCCAGAATTCTGGAAGTTATCGCAGGTGTGACGGAGGAACAGAAGGCAGAGATAAAAGCGTATTTACAGAATGCGGAGATATCTGTGAGGCCGCTGGAGACGGACGAAATCCTCGACATGGCAGTGACGGTATCCGGCGGCGGTTCCTGCGTGAAAGTGCGGATTGCCGGGTATCATACGAATATTGTGCTGATCGAGAAAGATGGAGAGGTCCTTTACAAAGTGGGAGCCGTGGCTGCCAGGGAGGCGCAGATGGCGGACCGGAGCCTCTTAAATGTAGAAGATATCTACGATTTTGCCAAAACGGTGGATTTGGAGGACGTGAGAGACGTTATAGGGCGCCAGATTGCCTATAACAGCGCGATCTCGGAGGACGGCCTTCAGAACGACTGGGGAGCCAATATCGGCAGTGTCCTGTTGAAGGCCTACGGTGACGATATCCGCGTCCGGGCAAGGGCTGCGGCTGCGGCCGGATCGGACGCCCGTATGAGCGGATGCGAGCTTCCTGTTATTATCAATTCCGGAAGCGGGAATCAGGGTATGACCGCATCCCTGCCCGTGATTGAGTATGCGAAAGAACTGGGCTCCAGCGAGGAAGAACTCTACCGCGCTCTTGTGCTCTCGAATTTAATCACGATCCACCAGAAGACGGGAATCGGCCGTCTGTCCGCCTACTGCGGAGCGGTCAGCGCGGGATGCGGGGCCGGATGCGGAATCGCCTTCCTGCTGGGGGCCGATTATAAGACCATCGCCCACACCCTTGTCAACGGCCTTGCCATCGTGTCGGGCATTATCTGCGACGGCGCCAAGCCGTCCTGTGCGGGTAAGATCGCGGCCGCGGTGGACGCCGGAATCATGGGATACTATATGTATATCAATGGTCAGCAGTTTAAAGGCGGCGACGGCATCGTGTCCAAGGGAGTGGAAAATACCATCACTAATGTGGGCCGTCTCGGAAAAGATGGAATGAGAGAGACCGATAAGGAAATAATCCGTATTATGACGGAATGCTGACAGAAAGGAACCATTCATGAATATAATAGAGTTTTTAGGATTAACGAGGGTGGAGAGCCTGGCGGGAGTGATCGTGTTTTTCGGTCTGCTGTTCGGAATCAGCCGCCTGCCGAAGAAAAAGTTTACATTTGCGGCCCGTGTGCTGATCGGAACAGGGATTGGAACCGTATACGGGCTGATCGTATGGGGATTGTCCGGCCGCACAGGAGTATATGCCGCGGATCTGGGCCGCTGGTTTTCCCTGGTGGGGAACGGATATGTTTCCCTGTTTCAGCTTTTGATCGCTCCGTCCATCTTTGTCGCAGGGGTACGTCTTGTTATCCACACGCCTCTTGTAAAGACAGAGACGCCGCTAATAAAATGGAAGAAATGGGTTAATACGCTGATGCTTGCGGTCAGTGCCCTGATTGGGGCCTGTCTTGGCCTCTGCTTTAAGGTGGGCGCGGCGCCGGGAGCTGATACCGCAGTTTTTTCCTGGGAAATCGGGGAGGGACAGAAGATCACCGATTCGATTGCGCATCTGATTCCATCGGGAATCGGTTTCGATTTTCTTACCGGCAATGTGGTGGGAATCTTTGTGTTTGCCGTATTGATTGGCATTGCAGCCCGGAGAATGTCCGGTAAATATATGGATACGGTAAAGCCGTTTCTGGACGTTACAGATGCCGCTTTCTCTGTAATAACGAGTGTGTGCAAGGCCGTTATCGCCTACAAGCCCATGGGGGCGGCCGCTGTCATGGCGTCGTTTACGGCGGCGTATGGCCCGGCGTTTCTCCTCATGCTGGTGAAGATGCTGGCAGTTCTCTGTGCGGCCTCTCTGATCATGCTGGCGGTACAGCTGGTACTGTGCGCGGTTTCCGGTGTGAGCCCGACGGCATTTTTCCGGGCGGGAAAGGCGGCGATGAAAAAGGCGCTGGTTACCCGTTCCGGTTCCGCCTGCCTCCCCGATGCGCAGGAAGCGCTGACGGCCGGTCTGGGGCTTAAAAAGGAGATTACCGACGAGGTATCTGCCTACGCCATCTCTTCAGGAATGCAGGGATGCGGCGCCATGTTCCCGGCGATGGCAGCGGTATATGCCGCAGGCTTAAGCGGACTTACCATGACACCGGCGCTGGTGTTCGGTCTGGTGGTGGTTATCGTACTGGTTTCCTATGGGATTACCGGTGTTCCGGGTACGGCCACCATGGCGGAATTCGGAGCCGTGATGGGCAGCGGAATCACCGGCGCGGTGAACGGTCTCGGACCGATGATCGCCGTCGATCCCATCGGCGATGTGCCGAGAACACTCATCAATGTAACTGGCTGTATGACAAATGCGATTATCGTAGAAAGAAGGGTGAGAGAGTGAAAACAGTGATTATCGGCGGAGTTGCCGCCGGAATGTCGGCGGCCTCCAAGTTAAAAAGACTTCTGGGCGATGCGGTCGAGATCGTGGTTTATGAGAAGGGCGGAGAGGTATCCTTTGGCGCCTGCGGAATTCCGTTTTATATTTCCGATCATATCAAACAGGGGAAGGAACTGATCGCCAGGACGGCGGAAGAATTTGCGAAGAGCGGGATCCCGGTAAAAATCTACCATGAGGTGACGGCCGTGGATACGGACGCCAGGACCGTGACCGTGAAGAATCTGCAGACTGGAGAGGTGTTTGACGATACCTATGACAAGCTGGTGATCGGAAGCGGAGCGGGGGTGCGCCATTTTCCGCCGTTCGACCGTTCTTACACCAATTTATTCGAGATCCGCGACGTGGCGGATGGAACCAGGGTAAAACAGGCGTTATTGGATGAGAACCAGCGCCATGTGGTCATCGTCGGAGCCGGATTCATCGGGCTGGAGCTGTCCGAGGCGTGCAGACATTACGGCAAAGAGGTTACGGTCGTGGAGCTGGCTGAGCACGTGCTTCCGGCCTTTGACACCGAGATCAGCGAGGCGCTGGAAGCCGAGCTTGCAGAAAACGGCGTGACCGTGCGCGTGGGAACCATGGTGCAGAGTCTGGTCGAGGAAGACGGCCGCATCGTACGGGCCGTGCTGCAGCGCGGGGAAGAGACCGAGGAGATCCCGGCGGATCTGGTGATCAACAGCGCGGGAATCGCACCGGCCACATCCTTTATCACCAATGTGGAGAAGGCCAGAAACGGGGCGATCTGCGTGAATGAGCGGATGGAGACGAGTATCCCGGACGTTTACGCGGCAGGCGACTGCAGCATCATGAAGTCCGCAGTCACCGGCGACTATCTGTATGCGCCTTTAGGAACCAATGCCAACAAACAGGGCAGAATCATCGGCGATATTTTAGGCGGTGTGCAGCCGAAGCCATTTAAGCTGATCGGAAGCTCGGCGCTGCGGCTGTTCGGCATCGATGCGGCCAAGGTCGGTTTATCCGAGAAGGAGGCGAAGGCAAGGGGGCTTCATTACAAGGCCCATATGATTACGGGCAACAGCTACGCTTCCTATTACGGCACGGAGAAGCTGAATATTAAGCTGATCTACGACGCCGATACGAGAAAGATCCTGGGGGCGGAGACGTACGGACAGGGAATCGTGGTTCCGAGGGCCAATTATTACGCCATCGCCATCTACGCCGGACTGACCGTGGATGAGATGGGATTTATGGATTTATGTTATTCCCCGCCGTTTTCCGGTGTGTGGGATGCCGCGCTGATCGCGTCAAATACTGCGAAATAGGCAGTAAATAATATAATGTATAAAGGAGAAAGTATGAAAAACACAACCAAGACAAAAAAACGTTCCTGGATCCTGCGCTTTCTGGATAAGATCGAAGTCGCAGGGAACAAACTCCCGACACCGCTCACCATATTCTTTTATCTGGCAGTGGCAGTAGTCATCGTCTCCGGTATCGGTTCAGCCCTTGGGTGGAGCGCCGCAGGCGAAATGTACAATTCAGGCAGCGGCACGGTGGAGGAGGCCACCGTATCCATCGTCAGCCTGTTCAGCGTTAAGGGACTTCAGTATATGCTGACCTCCGCGGTAACCAACTTTACCAGCTATGCGCCGCTGGGCTTTACCATCGTTATCATGCTGGGAATCGGAGTGGCGGAAAGCTCCGGCTATTTAAACGGCCTGATCCGCAAGGTGGTCAAGGTGACACCGGCCGCGCTGGTGACGCCGATGGTCGTTTTTATCGGCGTTATGACAAACGTAGCGGAAAATGCCGGTTACGTTGTCTTTATCCCGTTGGCAGCCATGATTTTCAAGGCATACAAAAAGCATCCTCTGGCAGGTATCGCCGCCGGATTTGCCGGTGTATCCGGCGGCTTCTCCGCAAATTTACTGATCGGTTCCGCGGATGCCACCTTATCCGGTTTCTCCACTGCGGCGGCTCAGACTCTGGATCCATCCTATACGGTTACACCGCTGGGAAACTGGTTCTTTATGATTGTATCGACCATCCTGATTACCATTGTGGGAACCTATATCACCGAGCGTGTGATCATCCCGCGCCTTGGGCCGTATAAGGAAAATGGAGACGGAACTTTAATCGAGGCGTCCGACAGCATTTCCGCTAAGGAAGAGAAGGCATTGAAGGCTGCTAACTGGGTATTCGTAGGAATCGCGGTATTCTACATCATCTGCTGTATTCCGAAAAATTCCTTTATGAGAAACCCGGAGACCGGCAGCTTAATCGACGGTTCCACCCTGATGAACGCGATTATTCCGCTGTTCACCCTGCTGTTTTTTATTCCTTCCTTTGTATATGGAAAACTGTGCGGCACTTTCAAATCCGATAAGGATGTAGTTTCTTCCTTTAATAAGGCCATCGCTTCCATATCCGGTTTTGTGGCCATGGCGTTTGTAGCGGCCCAGTTTACCAATTACTTCAGCTATACCAATATTGGCCGTGTTCTGTCCTTCAAGGGCGCGGAACTGTTAAAGAGCTTAAATGTCAACTCCGTAGTTCTTGTGATCTGCTTTATCCTGGTTGCAGGCTTTGTGAATCTGTTTATGGCTTCCGCTTCCGCGAAATATGCGATCTTTGCCCCGGTATTCGTGCCGATGTTTATGAAGATGGGATTATCTCCGGAGCTGACCCAGGTGGCTTACCGGATCGGTGACAGCACTACCAATATCATCGCCCCGGTTATCGCATGGATTCCGTATATCCTGACAATTATGAAGAAATACGACAAGGATACCGGCTGGGGAACGCTGGTTTCCTCCATGCTTCCGTACTCTATGGCATTCTTATTCTTCTGGTCGCTGCTTTTAGCTGTCTGGATGATCATCGGTCTGCCGTTAGGACCAGGAGCGCCTGTATTCTACGGAGTTTAAGGGAACAAAGGAGGCAGGAATATGTTTGAAGAGAGAGTAGGCCGCGTCTTACATAATATGGAAGAGATGGGGCTGGAGCAGATGATCATCAGCGATCCGCCGTCGGTCTTTTATCTGACCGGCAGATGGATTCTGCCCAATGAACGTTTGCTGGCATTGTATTTAAATAAAAATGGAAACAATAAGCTGTTTATCAATAAACTGTTTACCGTGGACGGTGATATCGGAATCGAAAAGGTGTGGTTTTCTGATACGGACCCGGCCTGCCGGATGATCGCGGACTGTACAGACCATGAGAAGCCGCTGGGGATCGATAAGAAGATGGCGGCCAGATTCCTTCTGGAGCTGATGGAACTGGGAGCCGGTTCCTCCTATAAAAATGCCTCAGAATGCGTGGACGGAGCCCGCCGGATCAAGGACGGGGAAGAGAAAGAAAAGATGATTCTGGCCTCCCGGTTAAATGACGAGGCCATGGCCCGTTTCCGCGGTCTCATAAAGGAGGGCGTGACGGAGCTGGAGGTCGCTGCCGGAATGTGTGCGATCTACAAGGAGCTGGGGACAGAAGGGCCTTCCTTCGGCCCGCTGGTAAGCTTTGGGGCCAATGCGGCCATCGGCCATCATAAGCCGGATGGAACCGTTTTAAAAGACGGCGACTGCGTGCTCTTCGATGTGGGATGCAAGAAGAACAGCTACTGCTCCGACATGACCAGAACGTTTTTTTATAAGAGCGCCAGTGAAAAGGGCAGGGAAGTATACGAGATCGTCAAGAAGGCTAATTTAGCCGCACAGGCGGTCATGAAGCCGGGGAAGAGGTTCTGTGAGATTGATAAGGTGGCAAGGGACATCATCACGGAGGCAGGGTACGGCCCGTATTTTACACACCGTCTCGGCCACTGCATCGGAATCGAGGTGCATGACGCAGGAGATGTCTCTTCTGCGAACCAGGACGTTGTGCAGGAGGGCATGATCTTTTCCTGTGAACCGGGAATCTATCTTCCGGGCGAGCTGGGGGTAAGGATCGAGGATCTGATGCTGATTACGGCGGACGGCGCCGTAAGCTTGAACCGGGATTCCAAGGAGATGGAGATCATCGGATGATGCTCCGGTTACAGAGAATGGAAAGAGGATAAAAATCATAGTACCGCAGCAGGAAAGTGACTGGCTGGAGACGGCCGGAGGCGTGGAACTGCTGCGGTATTCTTTTTATTGCAATCATGCGTGTTCTCCGCTATGATAGTACGTATAAAGAGGAAAGGGGCTTTCGCGATGAGGGAAATGACAGAGAGAGATAAGAAGCTGCGTCTGCTGTACGGAGCTGCGTTTCTGGTGCTGATGGCGGTGGAAACGCTGATTGCCCTGTATGTTCACGACAGAGTGGTACGGCCCTATGTGGGGGACATGCTGGTGGTTCTCGTAGTATACTGTTTCGTCAGGATATTTGTCCCGGTGAAGGTGCGGCGGATGCCGCTTTACGTATTTTTATTCGCGGCATGTGTGGAGGTGCTTCAGTATTTTGACCTTGTGACGCTGTTGGGACTATCCGGCAGCAGATTCGCCAGAATCGTGCTCGGTTCGGTGTTTGACGTGAAGGATCTGGCCTGTTATGCGGCCGGCTGCCTGCTTTTATGTGTCTGGGAGCGGGCGGTTCGAAGAAAAATATGCGAATAGACTGGACAGGAGCAGTAGATTTGTGGTAAATTGTCATGGCGCCGTTTTTTATATATGAAGCGAGGCGCAGGACTCTTTATTTAAAGCAGGAGGAAATTTTCATGGGAGCTTATCAGTTCAAGATCGTTATAAAAGGGAGTAAACCACCAATCTGGAGAAGGGTTCTGGTTCCTCAGGGGATTACGTTTGAGCAGCTGCACCAGATTATTCAGGCCGTATTCTGCTGGTCGGATTACCATCTCTATGAGTTTGAGTTCCGTACAATGGGAATTCGGGTGAGAGATGACAGGATGGAGGAAGACTTTGACATGCCCGGGACCATCTCCAGCGGTACGGTTATCGATGAACTGGTGGCTGATACGAAGAAATTTACATATACATACGATCTGGGAGATAACTGGGAACATACCATCGAGGTGGAAAAGGTTCTGGAGGAAGATACGGAGCCGTATGCGCGGGTGACGAAATATAAGGGCGACGTCATACCGGAGGACTGCGGCGGAATCTGCGGATACTATCAGCTTCTGGATACGCTGGCGGACCCGCAGAGGCTGGCCGCGTATAACGAAGAAAACGGATTTGATTATAAAGAGTGGGCCGAGAGCCAGGGAATGCGCGAGTATGATGCGGATCTGGTCAATGAAGCGCTTAAACAGCTGGCTTTCCCTGATGGCAGTATGCCGGAGCAGGAAGGTGTGAAGCTGGCCGATATCTTCCGGTTTTACGACAAGGAGACCATCACAGAGCTGGCAAAGCGCCACGGCTTAAGCGGATATTCGAAGCTTAAAAAGGAAGAGCTGATCCGTAAGACGGCGGAATACATGCTCTGTCCGGAGGTGATGAGCGACTACTTTGTCTGTGCGAGAGATGCAGAGATCAGGCTGTTTGAACAGGTTCTGCAGGGAGAAGGCCATATTCCCTATATTGAACAGGAAAATATGGATTATCTCTATGCCGGCGGCTATGTGACAATGGAGATGAGCCCTGAACTCTATATGGTGGCTGACGATGTGAAGCAGGCGTATGAAGTCATCAATACGGAAGCGTTTCAGGCGGTAAGGAGGCGGATCAGCCGCATCGGAGATTATCTGTGCGCCGCCAACGCGCTGTACGCGGTGACTCCGGTCTCCCTGGTTCTGGAGATATTCAATAAGTATGAAGCGAAAAAGCTGACGGAAGAGGAACTGACAGACGCGTACAGGATACTGTATGCGGCCCGTCCCGAGGTGGAACTGATCGAAGGCCGGTTCGTGGACTGTGTGCTGGCCGAGCAGAAGTCGTATGACGAACTGTACAGCAGACAGCGGAACGTCCCTTACTACATTCCGAATCCGAGGGAAATCGAGTGGATGGCGGACAACGGTGGATTCCTGATGAGCAGGGAGCTGCAGCAATTTGGAGAATTCTTAACAAAAGGATTAGGCGTCGGGGACGAGCGGATCCCGTATATTTTACGGGATGTCCAGTCTGCAATCAGTGTCGGCTCCGATTTACAGACCGTGGTAGACGAGCTTGAGACCTATGGAGTCATATTCCGCGGGCAGGAGGAACTGGAGAAGTTCACCAGCCAGATCATGGACGTGTGGAACAGCACGCGTATGGTACTGAACCGTGGGTATACGCCTCATGAGATGGTGATCAGAGGCTTCAGCCAGGCCGCGGAACCGCGCAGGAACGTTCAGAAAATCTATCCTAACGATCCGTGCCCGTGCGGAAGCGGGAAGAAATATAAGAAGTGCTGCGGGAAGAAGCGGTAGGAAATAGTATTGAGATGTGATTGGAAAAATAGAAGATAATGTGTGGAAAAGCGGAAACGGCCGGATTGAAGAAGGCAGTTTCCGCTTTTTTGGAATAATCAGGAAAATAATCCTTGAATGGAATGAGAAGGATAAAAGTTAGGAATTAAATCCTGACTTTTGTTGATGCTGCCTCTTTCCTTTTCAGAATTCTGTGGTGCGCTGACCGAGACCGATCTTTCCATGCAGCAGAAGTTGGCCAGGTATCTGGAATTTAGTTCATTTCCGCGGGGCGTTACAATATAAAAGGGAAGCAGTATTTAACACAGCAAAGCAAATACTATGCGGTCGATATCGGTCTGCGAAATGTCCTTGTGCGGGGAAAGGACAGCGACGTGGGGCATATCCTGGAAAATATTGTTTATCTGGAGCTGCTGCGCCGCGGGTACCGGGTTTATGTCGGACAGATGAGTGACGGCGAAGTGGATTTTGTGGCGATAAGTTCGGAGGAAACCATTTATTATCAGGTGGCGGCAACCACATTGGAGGAATCGACGCTGGAAAGGGAACTTGCACCTCTCAGAAAGATCCAGGACAATTATCCCAAGTATCTCTTAACACTGGATGAATTGTTTAATAATGTGGATTATGAAGGAATTAAAAAAAGAAATGTGCTTGAATGGCTCTTAAAGAAAAGTCAATAGATATGGTCACGCAGTACCCGATGGTTCCCGAATATGGAAAAATCGGGTATTTTTAAACGCTTATTGGCATTTTTCCGGGGAGCAGTTATACTATAAGTATTATATTTGCAGGAAAGGGGGAATCCCCATGAGTGGAACAGAGCAGCATCTAACACAGCAGCTTCTGGCACAACCGCAGTACAGCTTTTTGAAAACGGATCCCCATCTGGGAAAACATATTATTCTGCTGGGGCTGGCGGGCAGTTATGCCTATGGGACGAATCAGGAAAACAGTGATATTGATGTCCGGGGAGTGACATTAAACAGGAGGTCCGATTTGATTGGAATGACCTCTTATGACCAGTATACAGATGAGAATACGGACACGGTAATCTATGCGTTTAACAAGATTATACGGCTTTTGCTGGAGTGCAATCCCAACACGTGTGAGCTGCTGGGGCTGAATGAAGAGCACTATTTATACCTGTCTCCCATCGGGAGGGAGCTTCTGGCCAACCGCCGTCTATTCCTTTCCAGGAGGGCGATCCAGTCCTTCGGAGGATACGCGGACCAGCAGCTGAGGCGGCTCCAGAACGCGCTGGCGCGGGACCGGATGGCTTCGGAGGAACGGGAAAGACACATCTACAATTCCGTGAAGAACGCCATGTATGAGTTTAAGGAGCGCTACCGGATTACCGATTACGGTTCTCTGAACATTTATATCGATGAGGCTGAAAATCCGGAGATGGACACGGAGATATTTCTGGATGCTTTAGTTTCTCACTATCCGCTTCGGGATTACCGGAACATATGGGGTGAGATGAATAACATTGTTAAAGAGTATGATAAGATTGGAAAACGGAACAGGAAGAAGGACGACAACCATTTAAACAAGCATGCCATGCATTTGATCCGCCTGTTTATGATGGCGATTGATATTCTGGAGAAGGAAGATATTATTACGTATCGGAAGGACGAGCATGAGCTTCTGATGAAAATCCGGCGGGGAGAATTTCAGAAGGAGGACGGCACCTACCGGACGGAATTTTATGAGATTCTGGCAGACTACGAAAAGCGGCTTCATGAGGCTGCTGCGAACACATCACTTCCGGATGAGCCGGATTATGAGCGCGTGCAGGAGTTCGTCATGAGCGTCAACGAAAGGGTGGTAAGAGATGAGATATAAGGATTTTGAGGGAACGCTGGAGGAACTGGTGGAACAGAAGCTTCAGGAGATAGAGGAAAAGGAACACGTTCGGATTCTTCATGCAGTGGAATCCGGAAGCCGTTCCTGGGGATTTGCATCCCCGGACAGCGATTACGACGTTCGGTTTATCTATGTGCGCCGTCCGGAGGATTACTTAAAGCTGGAACCCGCCCGCGACGTGATCGAGTGGGAGCTGGACGAAACGCTCGATATCAATGGCTGGGATTTGCAGAAGGCACTGCGCCAGTATCATCGATCGAATTCCACACTGTTTGAATGGGCGAACTCGCCGGTCATCTACCGCACGACAGAGGAATGGAGGCAGATACACCAGGCGGCGTCCGTGTACTTTTCTGAAAAGGCGGCCATGTACCATTATTACGGAACGGCGAAGAGCAACTTCCTGGAGTTTCTGCAGGGAGACACGGTGAAATATAAGAAATATTTCTATGTGATCCGTCCGGTCCTGGCGTGTAAGTGGATTGAGGAACACGCGTGCCCGCCGCCGGTGCTTTTTTCGGAGCTGATGGAAGCGGTCCGCGGCTACGGTGACCTGGCAAAAGTCCTGGCGGCCATCGAAAAGCTGCTGGAGATCAAAGCAATGACTCCGGAAAGCGGATCAGGAGAACGGATTGAAGTTTTGAACCATTTTATTGAAGGACAGCTGGATTACTATAAAGCGCTGCTGGACAAAAAGACGGACGACAGGAGAGAGAGCTGGGACGTGCTGAACCGGCTGTTTCTGGAAAGTCTGAAGGTGCGATAACCGGAAAGGAGATTCCTATGAAAATGACGATAGACAGGACTGCACTGGAGAAAAAGCCGCTTCGCTTTGTGGTGATCGGTTCCGGCTGGCGTTCTCTGTTTTACTGGAGAATTGCCTGTGCGTATCCGGAGCTGTTTACCATGGAGGCGATGCTCTGCAGGACGGAAGAGAAGGCCGGGCATATGAGAAAACAGTACGGTGTTCCAGCTGTGACATCGGAGGCCGTCTGTGAGGCCATGAAGCCGGATTTCGTGGTGGCGGCGGTGAACAAGGCGTCGATCTTTCCGGTAACGAAGCAATGGGCCGGGAAGGGCTTTCCGGTGCTCTGCGAGACTCCGGCGGCGCTGGAACTGGATGAGCTTAAGGAACTCTGGCGTATGAAGATGGAGGAAGGCGCAAAAATACAGGTGGCGGAGCAGTATTTTCTCTACCCTTCCTTTGCCGCAGCTGCGGAGGTGGTCAGGCGCGGTTATTTAGGGGAGGCCTCCATGATGACGCTGTCAGCCGTTCACGACTACCATGGCGCCAGTATCATTCGCCGTATGCTGGGGACGGGACTTCAGAATATGACTATTTACGGGAAGGAATACCCGTTTACGCTGATGGAGACAGGCTCCAGAGATGGGACCATCACAGACGGCCGCATGTCGGAGCGGATGAGGCGGCGGGTTACATTTGAATTTGAAGACGGGAAAACGGCTTTTTATGATTTCAGCAGTGTGCAGTACCATTCTTATATCCGGAGCAGGCATTTGAACGTTCAGGGTATGACAGGGGAATTAAATGACTGGACAGTGCGGTATGTGAAGGAAGAGGCACAGCCTTCGGGAAGGCGCTTCCTGCCGATGGAACAGACGATGAGCGTGGAACGGAACGCGTCCGGCAGCGGCATCATCCGGATTTCCCTGGGAGAGGAGCAGCTTTATGTAAACCCATTTGTACATATGGGACTGAAACAGGTTCTGCCTCAGGACGAGACCGCCATTGCCGTTCTCATGATGGGAATGAGGCGGTATATCGAAGAGGGGCTGGAGTGCTATCCTCTGGCGGAAGGGCTTCAGGACGCCTATGCGCTGATCCTGGTCAATGAAGCGCTGAAAAGTCCGGGGCGTCCGGTCCGGTCCGAGACCCAGATATGGGCAGGAATATAGAATCAGGGCAGCAGTAGGGAAGACAGTTTCAGACAGAGAGAAAACGGGGTAGAGAGACAGTATGATAACGATTAAGGCAATCAGAGTGGAAGCCAGTCCTCAGTCATTTACGAAAGGAAATCAGTTGTACCGAAGAGGAATGGTGGAAGATCTGGATTTTCAGAATATCGATGGTAAGCTGGAGGCAAGTGCATGGGTAGAGGGATCTTATGATAACCGCTACCAGGTGGAAATGACATACAGTCTGAAGAGCCATACATTTACACGGTACTACTGTGAATGTCCGGCCTACCAGTCTTATGACGGGATGTGCAAGCACTGTGTCGCGGTCACGCTGGAGATGATGGAACGTGATGCGGAGAGAGAAGAAGTATCTGGGGAAGCAGACAGAGTATCTGCTGCCGCACCGGCTGCGACACCGGCTGTGACACCGGCTGCGGCCGCCAGACTGAAGCAGCCGCCGACAGATACCGCGGTTAAAAAACTGATATTTGCCAGCACTATTCGGGAAAATGCCTGCTATTTCCAGCCTGAGGTAAATGGAAATATAAGGCTGGTTCCTATTCTGCACCGGGATGCAGAGGGGTGGATGGTTGAGTTTAAAATCGGTTCGGATCATCTGTATGTATTAAAGGATATTACCGCTATGGTAAATGCTCTGAAAGAAGAAAAGTATGTACACTATGGACAGAAACTGGCATTTTACCATGTAAAAAGCGCATTTACTGAGGAGAGCCGCAGACTGGTGGACTTTCTGGAAGACTGTGTGAATCAGGAGCAGGACTTTATTACGGAATTGTATGTGATGCGGCGCAGTTACCTGCCCACAGCAGCTTCTGCACGGAATATGGTTCTGTCAGGTGATAAAATGGTGCGCTTTTTGCAGGCGGTGGGGCCGGGATTCATTGCGCTTCAATCCAGATTCTCCAATCTGACCCGGATAAAGATTGTGGAAAAGGATCCTGTACTTGGATTTTCTATTGTGGAACGGAGTAGTGGCGGCTGTCTTATTTCTGTTCCCAGAGGGGAAGCGTTTGTAAGTAAAAACGGGCTGTGTGTTTTTACAGAAGATACCATATATTTATGCAGTGAGGAGTTCGGAACGCATATGGGTGGTATCTGTGGTCTGATGGAGCCGTATAAGGAACAGGAATATCATGTAAATGAAGAAGATATGCCGGTGCTCTGTACCTCGGTACTGCCTTCGCTGGAGGAGTATTCAGTCCTTAAAAAGCCGGATTCACTGGAACGTTATATGCCGAAGCCGTGTGAAATACTCCTATATCTGGATTATGTGGACCGGACTCTGATTGCATCTGTTTACAGCCAGTATGGAGAGGTGCGTTATAATCTGATTGAGGGACTGGAGGTCAAGGATTTATATCGTGATATGAAAAAGGAGCAGTATGCGGCGAAGCTGGCAGGCAGTTATTTCCAATATGCAGACGAGGAGAAAAATCTGCTGTATATTCCGGAAGAGGACGAAGAGGCGCAGTATCGTCTGCTCAGCACCGGAATTGCGCAGTTTCAGCAGATAGCTGAGGTATATATTTCTGAGTCCTTAAAAAGGCTGAGGGTCTTAAAGTCACCTAAAATAACCATGGGAATTACCAGGAACAGCGGACTGCTGGATATTACACTCCAGACTGAGCGGTTAGAGCCGGGAGAGTTGGAGGGACTGCTGTCCAGCTACCGGAGGAGGAGAAAATATTACCGCTTGAAGAATGGGGATTTTCTGGAGTTGGAGGATAATGGACTGTCGGCAGTGGCAGAACTGGCCGAAGGGCTGGAACTGAGTGTGGAGGAACTGGAGGAAGGCCATATCCGGGTACCGGAATACCGATCCTTCTATTTAGACCAGGTTCTGCGGGAGAATGAAGGGATCGTAGAAGTTAAACGCAGTTCATCCTATAAGGCATTTCTGCGGTCCATGAAAAATGTGGAGGACAGCGACTATGAGGTTCCGGCCGGATTGAACGCGGAGCTAAGGCCGTATCAGAAGTTTGGATTCCGATGGCTCATGACTCTGGGGGCGATGGGATTCGGCGGAATTTTGGCCGACGATATGGGGCTTGGGAAGACTGTTCAGGCGATCGCGTATCTGGTGGCGGTGAAGGAAAATTATGAGGGGGATACGCCCCGGCACAGCCTTATTATCTGCCCGGCTTCCCTTGTCTATAACTGGGAGAGTGAAATACACCGGTTCGCGCCCGGACTGACTGTGGAGACGGTCGTGGGAGGGGCCGGGAGCAGGAAGGAAAAGATACGGAAAAGCAGGGCGGATATTCTGCTCACATCCTATGACTTATTAAAACGGGATGTGGAGGCGTATCAGGAAGCTCTGTTTGATACTGTTTTCATCGATGAGGCGCAGAATATTAAAAATCATGGAACACAGACAGCGAAAGCGGTGAAGGCCCTTGGCTGTGCCCGTAGGTTTGCGCTGACCGGGACGCCTATAGAAAATTCACTGAGTGAGCTGTGGAGTATCTTTGATTTTCTGATGCCCGGATTTTTAGGAGGCTATAAGCATTTTAAGGAGAAGTATGAGCAGCCTGTGTCTGCGAGACAGGATGAGGTGGCTGCGGAACGGCTGCGGCGGATGATAAGGCCGTTTATCCTGAGGCGTCTGAAGAAAGAGGTCTTAAAGGAACTGCCGGACAAGCTGGAAGAGGTGGTGTATTCCCGCATGGAGACGGCACAGAGGGAAATCTATGAGGCCAGAGTGCAGAGGCTTCTCGACTCTCTTTCGAAACAGAGCCAGGAGGAGTACCGGGTCGGAAAGCTGCAGATACTGGCGGAGCTGACTCATTTGCGCCAGCTCTGCTGTGATCCGTCGCTGGTGTATGAGAACTATAACGGCGGGGCGGCAAAGGTGGATACGTGTGTGGAACTGGTGAATAATGCGGTGGAAGCGGGAAATAAGGTTCTTCTGTTTTCACAGTTTACGTCCATGCTGGATATTATCCGGAGACGGCTCGATGAGGAGGGGATCGGTTATTACATCCTGACGGGATCGACCTCCAAGGAAAAGCGGAATGAACTGGTGAAGTCCTTTAACGGGGATGGACCGCCTGTCTTTTTAATTTCCTTAAAGGCTGGAGGAACGGGGCTTAACTTAACTGCCGCCAGTATCGTGATCCATTTCGATCCGTGGTGGAACCAGGCGGCCCAGAACCAGGCCACAGACCGCGCCCACAGAATCGGGCAGCAGCAGGTGGTCACGGTGTATAAGCTGATTATGAAGGACACACTGGAGGAGAAGATTCTGGAAATGCAGGAGAGAAAGGCGGGGCTGTCTGAGGAGATTATGGCGGATGGAAGCATCAGCGAGGTGATTGGGTCGAAGGAGGAGTTTATGGAGATTCTGCGAGGGGCGGCGAAAGAATCGGCGGGCAGTCAGTAAGTGGCAGCAGGACAGAATAAAACCAGCAGATGAAAGATACGGGGGATGAAGAAATACATGCTTAAAGTATTAATTGCAGACGATGAATATAAGGTAGGCTTTTTAGTTAAAAAGTTAATTGATTGGGATAAGCTGAATCTGGAGTTTGCCGGGCTTGTGCAGGATGGGATGACCGCATATGAGAAGATATGCGAGTGCGCCCCGGATATTGTGATTACGGATATCCGTATGCCGGTTTTAAGCGGCCTGGAACTGATAAAGAAGGTGATTGATGAGGGACGCAGTGTCCATTTTATTGTAATCAGCGGATATAAATACTTCGAATACGCCCAGCAGGCTATAAAATATGGTGTGGAGGACTATCTTTTGAAGCCGATTGACGAGGTGGAGCTAAACCAGATCTTGAAGAAGATTGCGGACACGGAGACAAACAGGGAGAAAGAGAGCCGCAGCGTGGATACGATGGTAAAAAAACTTCATGACAGCCGTTATATCCTTCACAGAGAGTTTTTAAATTCCATATCCGGGGACTGGGAGATGAATCTGGAGGAGGTCAATAAGAATTATGGCTTGAATTTCGGAGACGGTCTGTTTCGGGTTATCTGCTGTAAACTGGACGGCGACAACCGTGTGGAGAAGAATGAGCAGCAAATAAACCTGATCTTAAAAAAGACGGGAGCACTGGTGGAACAGGCGTTTCAGGGGTGTGTACGCGACATTGCCATTACTTATCAGAAAAATTCTGCCGTTACGGCAGTCATCAATTATACGGCTGAATGCAGAGACGAGGTGGAACAGCGGATTGACAGGCTGTTTCAGTCACAGATGGACTACTTAAGCGGATTTGAACACTACGAGCTGACGATGGGACTGAGCTCGGAATGCGGGGAATTCGGCAGACTTCATGTGGCAGTGGAGACAGCCAGGGAAGCTGTGGCGTGCCGGATTCTGGGCGGAGCCGGGAGACAGATTGACGAGCGGTCCATAGAACGGGATTCCACAGTCTGTGCGGAGGAGATCTGCGGGGAGCTGGAGGAGAAGCTGGCCGGAGCAGTGGAAACCGCAAGATACGACGATGTGAAGTATATGATCGGACTGGCGTTCCACGAGGCCAGAAAGCGCAGGGCGTTTGCAAGTGAGTATTATCAACTGGCAGGGCTCCTGTTTCAGTGTTATCTGGAGCTTAATCCATTTAAAAGTCCGGCAGATAATGTGGAACTGAAGGAACGTTGGAAAGAGGGTGCTGGAAACTGTGATTCTGTTCCGGCCTTAACGGAATATGTAGCAGAACAGGTAACCGCCGATCTTATGGCGTGTGTGGAGGCAAGCCGTGAGAAAGAGCGGAGACCAGTCTTAACCGCGGCAGAGTATATCAAAAAGAATTACAGCCAGAAGCTTTCTTTGGAAGAAATTGCTGAGCAGGGAGGGTTCAATATGAATTACTTCTCCGAACTGTTTAAGAAAGAGACGGGAAAGACATTTACCGCCTATGTGACGGATGTCCGGATGGAGGAGGCTAAAAAGCTTCTTAGGGATACGGATATGCCTGTTTACGAGGTGGCGGGGGCCGTGGGTTATAAGGATTCAAAATTTTTCAGCCAGCAGTTTGTGAAGACAGTCGGAATCAAGCCTATGGAATACCGGAAGCTTTATTATTAAGAGATGGAGAAGTAGGATGGAGATTGCCGTGACGACGGCAGTGCTGGCGACAGCAGCCTGTATGCTGCTGGGGCTGTACTGCCTTTATTTAAAAAATAGGATAAAAAAGGTGGAAGCTGAACGGGAACGCCAGTTGTCAGAGCTGGAGGAAAAACTTCAGGATGAATATTCGGTTCGCATGGTGGACAAGCAGGCTAAGCTTTCCGCGCTCCAGAGTCAGATCAACCCCCATTTTTTGTATAATACGCTGGAGTGCATCCGGAGTGAGGCACTTCTTTATGATTGTGACAGTATTGCCAGAATGGCCAAGGCACTGGCGTCCTTTTTCCGCTACAGTATCAGCAAGAAGGAGAATATTGTGACACTCCGGGAGGAATTCAATAATATCGAAAACTACTTTCTGATTCAGAGCTATCGGTTTGATGATAAATTCTCTTTTGAGATTTTGGCCGCGCCGGAGGACAGAGAAGCATATTCCTGCCTGATTCCCAAGCTGTCCCTGCAGCCGATTGTGGAGAATGCCATTTTCCATGGGCTGGAGACGAAACCGGATAAGGGAAAGGTTACGATCCGGGTAGAGATGACAGAAAAGAATGTGATTATTATTGTATCGGATGATGGTGTGGGAATCGGGAGAGAGGAACTGGAGCGGATGCGGGATTCGCTAAAAAACTCCAGGAAAGAAACGGATCAGGAGGGTAAATCTCCGGGAGAACGGGGTAATGGAATCGCGCTCACCAATGTCAGCCAGAGAATTAAGCTGATTTTCGGGGAGGATTATGGACTGAATCTATACAGTACGAAAGGAATTGGCACGGATGTAGAAATCATTCTGCCGATTATGACGGATAAGTCTTTGATATGAAGAGAGAACTGTTGTTATTAAAAAAAGTGACTGTCGAGGGTGTAGACAGCAGTAACAGGCTGTACGATGTGGATTTGATCCTGCGGGAGTCAGAGTGCTTCTGCCTTGTCAGTGCGGTGCATCAGAAGGAAGTCCTTGTGGAGTTTTTGCAGGGATTGGGAAAACAGATTTCCGGAAGCATTAGGATTAAGGGAATGGAACTGAACCAGGCAGACAGGAAAACACTGGAGAAAAATAAGGTATTTGTGATCAGCAGGATTACACCGTATATGAATACTTTAAATATTGGTGAAAATATCTTTCTCCTCAGAAGGAACAGCTTAAAAAAGGTTGTAATCAATGAGTGTGCGATCCGAAGCCAGACGGAATACTATTTTGAAAAATATAATATAGAGCTTGATCTGGACACGGCTTCGGAGACCTTAAGCAATGCGGATAAGATTATCATCGGAATAATCAGAAGCGTGTCTCAGGGGGGGAGGCTGCTTGTGCTTTCCGATACGTCGGGGGCATTTTCCCAAAAAGAAATGATGCGTCTCACTTCTCTGATTGAAAGACTTAAGAAGGAAGGGATCGGAATTCTGATTTCAGATAATAATCCCGAGGCATTTTACTGTGTGGCAGACCGCCTTGTTATTTTCAAACACAGGAAGATCGCAAAGAAAATTTACGATCCAGAGCAGTTTCCGCAGGCATCGGATATCATTCTCCGCGGAACAAATGCCAGGGAGGGAAGCAAGAAGGAGAAGACGAAAGGTGTAGCTTCCATACGTATTAACGGATTGAAGGCAGGAGGACGCACGGTTTCCATAGAGGTCTGTAAGGGAGAGATTGTATTGGTTTCTCGTGAGGCCGCGCCTATAGACTGCTTTTGGGATCAGTGCCAGCGGTCCTCAGACAGCGGTTTGGAGTTCATTATTGACGGAAAAAAGGTTGCGTCCCATACAATGGCTGATCTGGTCAAAAACAGAGTGGGAATGATAAGTTGTGAGATATCCCGTATGGGAGTAATGAGAAATCTGACTAAAGAGGACAACATTCTGATGCCTTCTTACCGGAAGATCAGCGGCAGGCTGGGATTTTACCGCAAAGCATCCTCGTATATCTTAAGAGATAACTTTCTGTTTGAGGATGGAGAAGCCTTAGATGATATTGATTTTGAAAAAAATGGGTGGAAGCTGGTTTTTTACCGGTGGAAGCTTTTTAATCCGCGTGTTTTGATCGTTCATAACTGTATTACGGCAGCGGATCTATGGGAGCGGGACTGGATTAAAAAGCGGCTGATCGAGATGGCGGAGAGGGGGACTGCCGTGATCCTGCTGGAAAATGAGGCGGCATTCTGTTCCGGCTTTTCCGACAGAGTATGGACGGTGGATAAGGTATGAAGATACGAAAGGCTATACGGGTGAATGTTCTGAATATCGTGGTATGGGCCGTGTTTTTTATTATATGGGCGGCCGGTATGTCCAGTAATGTGTACTGGTCCGTCACACGGCAGCTTTTGACCATGATTTTCATGACATTTGGCCTTATGATTCAGATGATAAGCGGCGTGCTGGATTTGTCATTTGCCGCTGAAATATCGGCATCGACCTGTATCGGTGCCTGTTTGCTGCGTACAGGGATGCCTCTCGCGCCGGCGATGGCTGCGGTGCTCGTGTGCCATCTGGGACTGGGAGCTTTAAAAGGGTTTCTGGTAGCTAGTCTGCGCGTCAATCCGGTCATCATCACCCTGGCGCTTCAGATCATAGTGAGTAATTTATCAGGTCTGTTTACCGGTGACCACATGGTTATTTTCAACCGAAAGGATGTGTATGCGAGCCATGCCTTCTGGCTGTCTCTCTTTGTCCTGGCCGTGGTTTCCAGTCTTTTTTTGTGCTTTTTTCTCAAAAGAACCTATTATGGAAAATATCTTCGGATGCTGGGAGAAAATCCGGCAGCTGTCAGGGAGAGCGGACTGAATCATACGGCTATCCGGATGATAATCAGTATGGCGGCCTCGGTTTTTTATGGAATTGCGGCCATGATTCTGCTATTTATCACTTCATCGGGCAGCTCATCTAACGGCAGCCATTATCTCTATCCGGTCATCGCGGCAGCCTGTATGGGAGGAATCAGCTTTTTAAATGGCAGAGGAAAGGTATTTGGTGCGTGGTTGGGAACTCTGAGCGCTGTCATGTTCATGCATATTATCGTGATTCTGGGAATCCAGAGCAGCTTTGAGACGATTCTGGAGGGCCTGATTATCATCATTTCCATTCTATTGGCGGTAAAAACTGCAAACAACTGAAAATAGTCCCCTTAAATCTGAAAATCCTCTCATTGAGAGTTTGGGTACGACAGGGTATCATTAAGACATCAAAAATCTCAGGGAGGAAGCAAAAATGAAAAAACAGTTAGCAGCATTACTTTGTGGAACCATGCTTTTAACGGCAGCGCTCAGCGGCTGTACCATGAATTCACCGGTTGAGGGAAAAGCGGAGACAACCACCGCGGCAAAGACGACCAATGCGGAAACGAGCGGAGCGAATGGCATGGAAAGTGAAGGCACAAAGGCCGTGTCAGAGAAGGCTAAAATTGGTCTTCTGGCGCCAACTCTTCAGACCGAGTTTTTTATTAACATAGACGACGGTTTAAAGAAGGAATGCGAGGCCAGAGGCTGGGACTATGTAGCGGTCAGCTTTGACAATGATTCTGCGACAGCAGTTACTTCTATTGAAAATATGGTCACCGGAAAGTGTGATGTGATTGTCGCCATGGTATCCGATGAATCGTGTGACGATGCTTTAAGAAAGGCACAGGAGGCCGGAGTAAAAATCATTGAATGCGGTGTGCAGACGGAAGTATTTGACGTTTGTTTGAATACAGACCAATATACGATCGGCAAAGAGATCGGCACTATGGCTGGGGAATGGATCAACAGTACACTGGATGGAAAAGGAAAAGTAGTCGTTTATACCACCTTCCAGAACACGGATATGCAGAATCGCGGAAACGGGATCCAGGACGGGCTAAAGGCCGCCGCCCCCGATGCAGAGATTCTGGAGGTTGTTGACATCGGAAAAGACGTGGTTGGCTCTGGCACCACGACGACGGAGACCATGCTTCAGAAATATCCGGAACTCAACTGTATCGCTGCCTATGGCGACGCGGCGGCGGTGGAGTCCTCGGAGGCTGCCAAAGCAGCAGGTAAGAGCGGGGACAACTTCGGTATTTTCTCCTGTGATGGAACAAATCAGGCGTTAAAGGGAATTGCAGAAAACGATCCGATGCATGGAACCATTAAATTCGAGGAGATGGGGCCGATCATGGCTGAATACAGCGAGAAGCTGCTGGCAGGCGAGACATTCCCTGATCCTATTGATTTCCCAACACAGCAGATCACTTCTTCTAACGTTTCAGAATTTTACACAGCGGAGTAGGAGATGTAAGGAGTTCTGGAAACGGAACTCCTTTGTAATTACTGAAAGAGCGATTGTGGCAGAGGAAGAGAGGAGTGGTCAAATGCCGGAGAATACTATATTAAGCGTCAGAAACATCGTAAAGACTTATCCTGGTGTAATCGCGATTAACCATTTTTCCATGGATGTAAGAGAGGGCGAGGTTCACGCTCTGATCGGAGAAAATGGAGCAGGAAAATCCACGTTGATCAAGACCCTGTCGGGGGCCATCACCCCGGATGAGGGAACTGTCTGTGTATGCGGGAAAGAGTTTGCTTCCATGACTCCAAAGCTTGCAAAGGAGCAGGGAATCGAGGTCATCTACCAGGAATTCACACTGGTTCCGGGAATCAGCGCGGCGGAGAACGTATTTCTCGGTGAGAAGACGAAGCCGGGATTATTCGTAGATATTAAGGAGAGGGAGAAGAGGGCCAGGGAACTGTTTGAACGGTTAAATGTGGACATTGATGTCTCAAAACCGGTGAAAAATCTGTCCCCGGCCCACCAGCAGCTGGTGGAGATTGCGAAGGCTGTCAGCAAACAGGTAAAGATTCTGATTATGGACGAACCCACAGCGCCTCTTACAGTCAGCGAGGTGGAGACGCTGTTCCGCATCATTAAGGACTTAAAGAGCCAAGGAGTTACCGTTATTTACATCTCTCACCGACTGGAAGAACTCTTTGAGATCGCGGATCGTGTCACGGTCATGAGGGATGGCTGTTTTGTGGATACAAAGGACATCGCGGGGATAGACAGGAAGCAGCTGATTTCCATGATGGCAGGCCGAGAGCTGAACGAGAGTTATCCTGAAAAGAAATGTAAAATTGGGGAAGAAGTACTGCGGGTGGAACATTTGACTGGAAATGGGGATACGGACATTTCCTTTAACCTTCGGAGAGGGGAAATTCTGGGGTTTGCCGGTCTGGTAGGTGCAGGGCGGACGGAGCTTATGAGAGTCATCTATGGGGCAAATCCGAAAGAAAAGGGCCGTATTATTGTCAATGGAAAGGAAGAAAAGATAATATCCTGCCAGGATGCGATACGGTGTGGAATCGGTTATATCCCGGAGGACCGGAAGAATCACGGTGTATTTTTAAGAATGTCCATCAAATGGAATACGGTGGCCAACAATTTAAAAGGGTATTCCAACGGCCTTTTTGTAGATAAGAAACGCGAGGCTAGGGCAGCGGAGGAATATCAGGATAAATTCAAGATCAAGACTCCAAATCTGGATCAGCTGGTCGGCAACTTATCGGGAGGAAATCAGCAGAAGGTGGTTATTGCGAAGACACTGGCAGCCAACAGTAAGATTATTATTTTCGACGAACCGACGAGGGGAATTGACGTAGGAGCCAAGCACGAGATCTACAAGCTGATGAACGAGCTGGCGGAAGCCGGACACTCTATCATCATGGTATCTTCCGATATGCCGGAGCTGCTCGGTATGTCCGACCGGATTGTGGTTATCTACGAGGGACGTAAGACGGGTGAATTGCCGAAAGAGAAATTTGATCAGAATTATATATTGGATTTAGCTTCAGGAGGAGAAGAAAATGAAAAAAACTAAGACAAGCTGGATAGATTTATATAAGAAATACGGCATCTATATCTTTTTGGTGGTGGTATGCGCCTTCTTTTCTGTGGCAGCTCCCAATTTTCTGTCAGCGTCCAATTTAATTAATATTCTGCGTCAGGTATCCATGTTTGGAATCGTGGTAATTGGCGTCACCATGGTTATGATCGGCGGTGGAATGGATTTATCGGTTGGCGGACAGATGGCAGTCGTGGGGATGGTAGTAGGGTTTCTGCTGGTTAAATTAAAACTGCCAATTCCGGTGACGGCGCTTATCGGGATACTGACTGGAATTGCGTTTGGTACGGTTAATGGAATTGTAGCCATTAAGTTAAAAATTATGCCAATTATCGTTACGCTTTCCACGATGCTGATTCTGCAGGGGGTTGCCTATCTGATCACGGGCGGCTATCCGATTACCGGTATGCCGAAGCCGTTTTTGATGCTGGGCCAGGGATATATAGGGCCGATCCCGATTCCCGTTATCATATTTGTGTTGTTTATTCTTTTTGGCTGGATTGTGATGAATAAGACGTATCTGGGCCGTATGATCTATGCACTGGGAGGCAACAAAGAGGCGGCCAGACTGGCGGGTATTAATGTGGATAAGCTGACTATTATGGTATATGCGTTTGCGGGATTTGCGGCAAGTATTGCGGCACTTATTATGGTAGCCAGAACCAATGCTTCACAGCCCGGAGCCGGAAGCTCCTATCCATTTGACTGTATGACCGCAGCCTGCCTGGGTGGAATCAGTATTGCGGGCGGCGAGGGTAAAATATCAGGAGCGGTCATTGGTGTTATTATTATCGGCGTGCTGGATAATGGGCTGGTGCTGATGGGCGTTAATTCTAATTTTCAGAGTGTGGTAAAGGGAATTATACTTCTGCTAGCAGTGGCGATTGATTGTTATGAGGCAAAGAGTAAGAAAAAGGCGTGAGAGAAGGGTGTGAAGGAAAGGGGGGGGGTTATATGTTAAGCAGGAAGCTTCCGTTTTATGAGATAGAGGATGGGATTTATGAGATCGACGAGTTTGACTGTGTGAGTGTGTTTGTTATCGTAGGGGAAAAGAGAGCTCTCGTTGTGGATACAGGTACTGGAATTGGGAACCTGAAGTGGATAATTGAAGAGAAAATCACGGATAAACCGTATGATGTGGTACTGTCTCACAATCATGGGGATCATACAGGCGGAGCAGGATTTTTTGATGAGGTGTGGATCCATGCGGCCGATATGGACTGGAGCGGCCAGGCGGCGCCGAGTGTAGAGTTTAGAAAGGATTATGCGGGAACGATCAGGCGGAGAGAGAATAAGAATTACGATTATGATGTGGAGACGGATATCCGGCCGTGGGAGAAGATGCCAAAGCTAAATGAAATGACTGATGGCCAGGTGTTTGATCTCGGCGGACGCAGGGTGACTGCTTATCACTGCCCAGGCCATACGGCAGGAGAGATGGTTTTTATTGATGACCTGACGAAGACGCTGTTGCTGGGGGATGCGTGCAACTGTAATTTATTGTTGGGCAGGGGATTTGGAAAGAATCCCAGAGATGAAATCCGGGTTGCCAGGGAAGGCCTGGAGCGCCTGATCTCCATGAGGGGGCAGTATGAGCACTTCTATAATGCACATCATGATTTCAGAGGCTTTGGACAGACACTGTACGCAGAGGCGCTGGAGGATGCGGCGGGGTGCTATGGGAGTCTTCTGGATGGGACTGCAAAGTTTGTGGAAGTACCGGACAGCCTGTTCCTGGATAATCCGCCAAAGGTGGCGGCGGAGTATGGAAAGGTACAGGTTTCTTATATGGATGGAAGAATTGATGAGGTTTAGGGAGTTAAGATGACGGAAAGACATGCTGATATTTTCAATGTATGAAAAATCAGTATGTCTTTTTTGTCTGATTAATTTACCGTATTGTATAAGTTTGATATAATGATTGTGATTACAGGATGATTGATTTGAATATATTTGTTGAATTAACGAATACAGGGAGGAACGATGAGCGAATATTTTTATGACGATTTAGACATGGAATTAGATGGATTATTCGATCTTATAGAAGATCCGTTAATAGATTCATTTTTCATAAAGGGCGAACCGGATCCCCATCTCGGAACGTCCCTTTTGAGGTGCCCAAAGTCTCTTCAGGATACAATAGCAGAAGAGTATAATCTGAAGCTGGGAAATGGAAAGGGACGAAAGAAACAGCTGCAAATGCTGGAAAAAAGAATTATAGAGGAGCTGCCTTGCCGGATTGAGGTGATGAGTATAGATGATGTAAAGATGCTGATGACACTGGCTGAAGGGGAAGAAGATATAGCAGATGCGGCAAATGGATTCAGCCTGTTGGGAAGAGGCTGGGTATTTTACTATATTGACAATGACAAACAGCGTACAATTCCTGTGGTTCCAGTTGAAATTGTGGAAAAGCTTAAGGAGATTTTTAAGGATCGGGAGTTGATCGTCCGCATGGGCTGCTGTGAGGTGTTCCGCCGCTATATCTATACGCTTTTAAGATTATATGGAGTATTTGATAAGAACTGGTTGTTTACGGTAATTGAAAAACACAGTGTAGCGGAGGAGAGCGGGGCTGAGGCAGAAGAAAAAGGATCAGAGGAAAAAGGAGCAGAAGAAAAAGGATCAGAAGAAAAAGGATCAAAAGAAAAAGAACCGGAAGAAAAAGCGTCAATAGAGAAAGCATCAGAAGAGAAAAGAGCCGGCATAGCAGAACTGCCGGAGACGGATAAGCTGATAGAACTGCTGAAAGAGCAGCTGAGCAGAATACAGAAAGAATCCGGAGTGTTTGAGACAAATGAAGATTACCTTTACGCTTCAGAATTGGGGGATGACGAGGATTACAAGAAGCGTATTGATTCAGTGAGAAACAAGCTTTATTATGAGCCCACCGAAAAGGATATTATCCTTTATCGGGATAATTATGTTGATAAGCGTTCTAAAGAATATCATCTGTTAAAAGGATATCTGGGTAAGAAAATATACGATACCGAGACACTGGAGAAGCTTCTGGAAGAACTTTCTGTGGAAGTTGTGGAAGAGGTAGGCGGATTATTTGCGGTTCCGGAGATATTGGAAAGATACGACTGCACGTTTTCCTCTGACGGAGATTTAAAAGAGTTTGAACAGATTTTCCGAAATTGGGAAGATCAGGTGCGTAAATGGAATAACCGCGGTTTTACAAATGCAGAGATGAAGGCGCGGGGAGAATGCGGTTCATTGGCAAAGATTGACTGGAATCCTGCCAGTATGACGTTTAAAGAGGAGACTCCTGATCTGGATGGCCCCTGTCCCTGCGGAAGCGGGAAGAAATACAGGCAGTGTTGTGGCAGGGGGAAGAAGTAGAAATAAAATGTAAGCTGTAAGTTGTAAGATATAAGCGGTTTGAGGTGTAGTATATTGGCAAAGGAATGCGAGGTTTATTATGGCCAAAAGACAGAGGATTCGATATGAGTTGAATACCGGAGAGATTACGAAACTTCAGCCGGAAGAAATCCGGGTGATATTGAGAGCTGCGGATGAAATGATTGTCACGGCGGGGCGAAGCATGCTGGTTAAGGTATTGAAGGGATCAAAAGACAAAAAAGTGCTGGAGTATAAGTTGGACGAGTGCCCCTCATACGGTTACTATCATGATCTGACGATGGAGGAAATCGGAAAACGGGTAGACTATATGATTGTAAAAAGGTATTTGAGGATCGAGTACAGCGGCCGTCTTCCCATGCTGGTATTTACAGATAAGGGCTGGGAAATTGAATGCGAAACGTATACAAGTGAATGGGTCTGCCGTTTTAAGGAGGTTGTTGAATCGAAGGTGCTGCGTCTGGATATGTTTGAGGAGTTGAAAACAGTCAACCGACAGGTGGTTTTTGCGATGCTGGATAAGATAAAAGAGATCGGAGATAAAAGATATATTCCAGTTTTGAAGACGTGGCAGAAAGGCGAGGTACGCAAGGTGAGACAGAAGATAGAGGGGGTGATTACGGTTTTGGAGAATAGGGAAGAGTGAAGAGAAAACGGTGTCCAAATCCAGAAAATAGCGGAGAAGGACGCTGTTTTTTTCTTAGGAGTAATTTGGAGGCTCTTTAAATAAGGAAAGTTTTTTTCTGGATTTTCAGTAAGGGATATGGTATTCTATAAACATAGTGAGGGAACGTATGTTTGCGAGAGCGGTTGTGTCAAAAATAAAGAGTGTTAACGGTTGATTGGCTGGGGATTGTTATTGAAACCGGAATGTAATTAAATTGGAGCAATGAAAAAATAAACTGATACGAAATCGGAAGGGGGGGACTGTATATGATTTTTATAACAGGCGATTGTCACGGAGATTACCGCCGCTTTCGTACGGATATATTTATAGAGCAAAAAGAGATGACAAAGGATGATTTCGTGATTGTTTGTGGTGATTTTGGTCTCTGGGATGAATCCGGGGAACAAAAGTACTGGAGAAAGTGGCTGTCGGGGAAGCCATTTACTACGCTGTGGGTAGATGGAAATCATGAAAATTACGATCTTTTGAATACATATCCGGTGGAACGATGGAAAGGCGGCAAGGTACAATTTATTACGCCGGACATTATACATTTAATGCGCGGACAGATATTTGATATTGACGGAATTCGATTCTTTACATTTGGAGGAGCCAGAAGTCATGACATCTCAGGTGGAATTCTGGAACTGGATGATCCGGATTTTAAACAAAAAAAGAAGGTATTGGACCATGGCTTTGAACCATACCGAATTAACCATTTGTCCTGGTGGGAAGAAGAAATGCCGGAAAAGAGTGAATTGGAAGAGGGGCTTCGCAGTCTGGATCAGTGCGGCTGGAAGGTGGATATCATTGTCAGCCATTGCTGTGCATCTTCCGTTCAAAAGGAAATCTGCGGGGAACGGTGCGAGTGCGATACACTGACGGAATATTTTGAAATGATAATGAACCGGTGTGAGTTTGAAAAATGGATATTTGGCCATTATCATGAGAACAGAAATGTTGGGAACAAATTTGCAGTATTGTATGAGCAGATTGTGAGAATTGTGTGAGACCGGGGCAGAGTACGTGCAGGCAATATTTTTGAAGAAGAGAGGTGTCTAGTGTGGCCGATATGAATTTTTTAAAAATAAGGAACTTATTTCATATTGAGGGGAATATAGGGTTCCATACAGATGAGATTAACAGGGCAGAAAACAAGTGGGGAGCGCTGCCGGCAGTGCTTAAGGAGTATTACCGTCAGTTGGGAGCGCATGAGCGGCTGAACCGGACGCAGAATTTCCTGCGCAGGCCAGATGAATTGTTTGATCGGGGAGAGTATCTGGTGTTTTACATAGAGAACCAGGACTGTGTTGACTGGTGTATTCGTAAGGAGGACTTGGGCGAGGACAATCCTGCGGTTTACTGTAGAAATTATAATGATGAAATAGTACTGGAAAGTAGTACGCTTACTGACTTTTTAAATGCGATGGCGCTGTTTCAGGCAGGAAGCTGGGGAATGGATTATGCAGATGAAAATATTTACTCGATAACAGAAGAACAGGCAGAAAAGATACGGGAGAAATATAAGAAAAGAAAATACGAACTGCATCAGTGGCTCCGGATGAGTTTTTATGGGAATTTTGATGATGAGGTGATCCTGATGACGGAGAATGGGGATTATGATATGACGTTTGGGTCAGAAAATGAGGAGAGATTTCGGGAGATGGTAGAGTTTATGAGGGGACTTGGGCTGGAGGCGTATTGATTATAATTATAGTGAATATGAAGTATTAAGAAATAGGATAGTTAAAATATTATTTGAACTATAATTGGTGAAATATAAAAAATTAATACGAAAAGAGGGACGCAACAGTGAAATACTTTTTTGTGATGCAAAATAAAACATTTAGGCAAGAGTATGAAGGAGGCTTTTTATGGGCCCCATATCGGACTGTTAATAATAGGCGAAATGCATTGTGGGAGTTAATGGAAGAAGTGGAGTATGGAGATGTGATCATTCACAGTTTTCATCAGAAGATTGTTGCAGTTAGTATTGCTACAAGTGGATGCTATCAAGGACAACGGCCAAAAGAGGGATTTGATGATTGGGAGCAAGAGGGACGCAGAGTAGATGTAGAGTATCACTTGTTTCAACAGAAAATTACTACGTCAGACCATATGGCGCAATTACAGTCATTTCAACCGGAGAAAAATGCGCCATTTCATAAAGGTGGTAGAGGGAATACGGGGTATTTATTTGCGGCGACAAAGGAAATGTATGAATATATAATCATAGAAACTGCTAGATTACAGCAAGATAAATTGGACAGACAAGCGGTTCTGGAACTATTAAATCCGATATCCCAGAAACAGATTCAACAGATCAATGATTCTTATGATGAACGTTTAAAAAATGATTTGAATGTCATAAAATTTGTACCTAAAATGGATTTTAAGTATGAAAGACAGCCTCGAGATAAAAAAGAATTAAAAATAGTCGCTGGAGTGGAGGTCCAATCCAGGGATAGGCAGATTGCATTTAATGCATTAATGTATTCTCAGTTTACGTGTGAAATAGATTCTGAACATGAATCATTTATAAGAAAAAGTCGTTATGAGCGATATATGGAGCCGCATCATCTGATACCATTGTCACAACATAAGAATTTTGAAGTGTCACTGGATGTAGAAGAAAATATTGTTTCGTTATGTAGTAATTGTCACAATCAGCTTCATTACGGGAGAGATTATGAAGTATTGTTGAGGAAACTTTATAATGAAAGAAAAGAGCTTTTGGCTTCAGCAGGGATTTTAGTAACATTTGAGGAATTGGTTGATATGTATCAATAGCATAACTAATAAGATGAGGATTTTTTTGTGAAACAGATTAATGTAGTTGCAGCGGTAATTGTTCAGGACGATAGAATATTGGCGACTCAAAGGGGATATGGCGAGTTTAAAGATGGCTGGGAATTTCCAGGTGGTAAGATTGAGAGTGGTGAGAGCCCGGAAGATGCGTTGAAGAGAGAGATAATGGAAGAGTTAAAGGTTGAGATAGATGTGCGTGAATTGATTGGTGTGGTTGAGTATGATTATACGGATTTTCATTTGAATATGATGTGCTTTTGGTTTACATTGAAGGGGGGAGAAGTACAGTTGATGTGGAACATGAGGCGGGAAGGTGGTTGAAGAAGGAGGAGTTGGGGGAGGTGGAGTGGTTGCCGGCGGATTGGGAATTGGTTGAAACGATAATAAATGAAGATAATGTAAAGAATTATATGTCTTAGATAGAGATTAGCTCCTTTTTGGTAAGAATTAGTATATGACAATTCTTATCAAAAAGGAGTATTTTTATGTCAGTTGCAAAGGAAGAAATTCGACAGATTGTCATAGAAAAAACATTAAGTGTCACCGATGTCTATTCTCCGCTCAAAGAGCTCTACAGAATCGAAATGCCAGCAGAAATGGTCATCCATATCAAAGAACAGTTTTTTCTAGATTGGAGAATGGCAGGAATGGCATTTAAACTCTCTCTGCTCATTTGTTTTTATGGGCTGTATTAATTATAAAATTCGAGAAGAATGCAGAATATTAAGCCGTGGAGTCTATGTCGTTTTGGGTGCTACAACCGATGGCTACAAAAAGAGTTTAAGCATTATTGTGTGGGTAAATAAAATGTCATAGTTCTGGTGGGGCGTTCAAAATGATTTAAAGAACCGGAGGGGGTAGGATGCCCTGCTTTTAGTTAGATAGTTTTTAAACTTTATGCCTTTTATTCGCCAAAACCGAATTTTGGGCATAATGTCCCAGACCCTTCCGGTATAGGAAGAGTTTTCTGAAATTCAATGCGCCTATTTTACACCCGAAGAAAAAATGTCCTCGATGCAATCCTATGACAGGCATCCAGTCTGTATGATAAATTCGTCTGAAGATGGAGGGCAGCGTTTCTACTCCGTTTCGTATCCGAAACAGATTCTGGTATTCTTCTGTTCACATGAACCACTGCTGTTTCGTACTCTCATGTGCCTTTATGGGCATCGTTACGGAACTGACACGCTTATGGATTTTTGCTTTACAACGCTCTTTATTTGGGCAGTTCTCACACTGTTCCCGTTCAAAAGATACATGTAGCTGCTGCGACGTCCCGCCTGTGTATCCACAAGAGTTGGGCGTGTATACCGCTGGACATTCCAGCACTTTTGTCCCGTCCTGGTTAAATACAAAACCACCTGGATATCGTCGACAGGCTTTCCAGAAAGACCAGTATTCGCAAGGTAGCTCTTTTTCTCTGCCGCAAGGTCATGGTTTTCTTTTCCTGAATAAGCTCTGTCTGCGACCAGAATTGTTCCCTCTTCCTGCGACGGTGTCCGTTTCAGGCTGTCTTTCAGAAACCGGCTGTCACTGTACATATTCTTCTCATACTGATAATCCGTGATGACCGTGCCGCTTGCCCCGACACTTTCTTCTAGGTTGACGATATATTCCTGATGTTCCTTTCCTGATTTTGTCCGGTATGTGGCATCTGGATCGGATGGATTCTGAAGGATTCCGGAATGGCCCCCCTCTTTTTGTACGAAGGTGGCAAACCCCATTCTCTACGATAGTCTACTCTGAAAGGCATCTGACCAGAAGAGGATATTCCGTAACATCATGGAAATCACCGCCGCAGACTTCCATGAGTCTGTCGGTATCTGCGAGTATGGATTTTAACCGTTCTTCTATGTCGGAGTCATCGCAATAATAGAAGGCTTTGTTGAAATCACTGGAATCGCAGTAATGCTCCATTCATTCAACAAGGGAATCCTGTTTATTCCTATGAAGATAAAGAACCAGCTTTGCCACGCAGGTATAAAGCAGTTCACTTCGGCTGAGTTTACGAATATTTGCAGTTATCATCATGGAATCCCTCCGTTTGATACGGGACATTACTTCCATGATCCTGGCAATCTTTCCGGCTTGGGAAGTGATACCGTCGTGAAGCAGATCGACACCATAGGAACATTCATAGTCATAGCATCGTCTCCGGTAACGGGAAATGGATTTATTACTTAAGGACTGTTCTGCCCAGCTGGTGGTATGGAGTGCGTACTGATACCGGGGATCCAGCATCAGATTTTCAACCATCTCATCATCGGAACTGCCGAACAGTTCTTTGATGATCAGCGCTCTGATGCAGATGTTGACGGGAGTATTTGGCCGGGAGGACGACTGTGAATAAAGAACCCAGAATGGCTCCTCGTCTATGGCTGGAAACAGATCCTCTGCAAAAACTTTTGCCCAGGACTTTTCCAATGCCTTTTGTTCGCGTGGAGTCAACACGTTGAAACTGTCCTGAATAGACATCTGCTGATAAGAATTTGTTCTAAATGCCATCTCTGCCACCAACTTTCCCTAGATGGTTATATTATACCACATATGGCAGGAGCGCGAAATATTGTTTGAAGTTTTCAAAGTACTATTTGGAGGCTTTTGACCCCAACATCATACGATCAGTATAGCAGAAAGGGCAGAGAAAAGCTGCGCTACAGCTCCTTAAAATGGCGAGTTATCTACACGCCCAAAGAAAATGACTGATTTGGCGATAGTTATCTACAGGTAGTTTAATAGTAACCCTTGAAAAACTCAGCATGTTTTTTAGGGCTGTTTGAACTGTTACTAGAAAACAACAAAAAAGTCGAAACTTGATATAATATTGCTATTCAAGACCTGCTGTGTTATTATAAAATAGTATTTTTGTGAATATAAAAAGGCGGAGATACCGTAAGGATTGGATCAATAAGGTAGGAATGCCTGCGCATAAAAAAGGAAGACTATGGAGCTTTGATGTAGACGAAGTTGATGAATGGATGAAAAAACAATGAGACCCGTTAATGAGAGTAGGAGATATCTGTGTAATGTTTAAAGTAAAGTGGGATATTGAAAATAATGGCGTTATTTTGTCAGATTATATAGAAGAAAAAGATGCTTTAAATGCACCGCGTCCAGTATATGTGGAAGAATTAAAAATGCTTGAGTTGGATAAAGTGTTTAAACTTCCAATAGATAATGTGCCAGTATGTTGGGAAATAGATAGAAAATATTATTATTGTGGAGAAATTATTGCTGAGACCAAAAAGGGTAACATATATGATGATCCTGAAGTTATTTTGAATGAGGCCAGTAAGGGAAAAATTATTGAGCCAATAGATATAAAATATCTATTGCAAGTAAATCAGAACAATTTGTCTGTAATAGAAAATGAGGCTATGGATTTTATTAAGCAACAGTATGAAGAATACCAGACAGGAAAGAAAATTGCGGGATTTGTTGTGGCGTTTAGTGGGGGAAAGGATTCACAAGTAACTTTAGACTTGGTTAGTAGAGTTATTCCACATGAAAAGTTTACAGTAGTATTTACAAATACGGGTATGGAGTTGCCATGTACGTTAGAATTAATGCAGATAACTGAGCAGCATTATAGGAAAAAGTTTCCCGAATTTAAACTTGAACAGGCGGAGAGTAATAAAGCAGCATTGGATATGTGGAAGGAATATGGTCCGCCCAGCCGAGTGAACAGATGGTGCTGCTCAGTGTTGAAAACAGCATTATTTGGCCGGAAAATGAAAGAGATTTTGGAAGTCACGTCTCAACCACGACTGCTTGTTTTTGAGGGTGTAAGAAATGATGAGAGTTCAAAGAGAGCAGCTTATAACAGGGTCGGAGAGGGTGTTAAACATGTAAATCTGATCAATTGCCGGCCAATTTTGAAATGGAATTCAACAGAGGTTTTTTTGTATATGTATAGGAACAATATACAAATTAATCCTGCATATACAATGGGATTGACAAGAGTTGGGTGCGGAGTATGTCCTTTTGCCTCTGATTGGTCGGAATATGTGATTCGTAAGAGGTATCCGAAAATTGCTGCTGATTTCATTGGTGTTGTTGAAGATATGGCTAAGAATATAGGCATAATATCGAAGGAAAAGATTGACGAATACATAAAGACTGGTAATTGGAAGAAAAATGCTGGTGGCAAGGGGCTGTCGCAGGATGCATCCAGAATGGACATTATATCGAAAGAGCCTGATTTTGAGTGTATAGTACAAAACCCGAAGGTTGATTGGCAGAAGTGGTTTTCAACGATTGGCGAATATTTTCTTGAGAAGATTGGTACAGATTATTGTAAAGGTGAACTGAAATTTAATGAAGAGGTTATTAAATTTGATGTGAAATATGGTGAGAATTCAATTCGCTTCAAGGCTATGGGAACGACTAACAGGGTTATGCTTATCAGCTATTTGACAAAGGCGTTTACAAAAACGGCATACTGCGAACTGTGCGGAGTATGCGAAATCGAATGTCCTACGGGAGCTTTAACGATTCGTGATTCTGTGGAAATCGATAAGTCTAGATGCGTGCATTGTCATAATTGTTTTGAAATCAATACGAAGGGCTGCATCATTGCCACAAGAAGATTGGTATATGAAGGAGGAAAAGCCGTGGGCGGAACAGCAACAAAAACGTCAGGAATAGATAAGTATTCAACTTTTGGAATGCGAGACGAGTGGGTATCTGCGTTTTTTGAGCAGATGGACGACTGGTTTGACGGATATGCAAAATTGGGATCAAAACAAATTACAGCTATGTTGAATTGGCTTAGAGAAGCAGAATTGATTGACAGAAAGGAAAAGAAAGTCACAGAATTTGCCAAAGTCCTTAAACCTATATATGAAACATATCCGCTTGTTGCATGGCAGATAATATGGATTAATCTGTCGTTTAACTCGTCAATTGCAAATTGGTACGTCAATAATGTAGGCGCCAAGATTGCATATTCTAAACAAGAATTGGTTGAGATGTTGAAAGATGAGTATCCTGCATTGAAGGAAGCGACATTAAAGAACCCGGTAGATGCATTGGTCAATACGTTTTGTAATTCACCGCTGGGGACAGAAAATGCAGAAGATGAAAACACAATATGTATTGGCCTACTAGAAAAAAAAGGTGATCAAGTCAAAAGCGTACAAAAAAAAGGAACTTCAAGGATTTCCTCCGCAGCTGTAGCATATCTGCTCTACAAAAATGCGGAAGAGAATGATATGTATGAATTGACAGTATCAGATGTTTACGAAAGTGGCTGCATGGGAGTTAGCAATATTTTCAATTTGGACAGCGAAAGTTTTATGAATGCATTAAGAGGGCTTACGAATAGAGAGATTCTTTCCGCTGATTTACTTGGAGGTTTGGAGAATATCCATCTTGCCAGCGAATTTACTGCGTTTGAAGTTTTGAAGAGGATTTTAAAGAGGATGTGATGGAATGAGAATGTGTTTGAATTGTTCTAAAAACCTTGAAAAAGATGAAGCCGCCTTATGCAAAAAGATGCTTGGCAAGAAAACCAAGCAGTACCTTTGCCTAAGCTGCTTAGGGGAATATCTAAATACCGATCCGGAAATACTGTTAGAGAAAATAGAGCAGTTCAAGGAAGAGGGATGTACATTATTTTTATAGGAAGGTGCAAATCAAATGAAGTACTCAGAGATAGTCGATGTCCAAAAATATTTTAATGATGCTTTTGACATCACATCCGATAACGGAGAGTCATGGAAAACATTTATATCCAATGAAAGGTTTGAATATAATCTTACTCAGATTATAAATAGCTTCACATCGCCTGTTTTTAATAATAGAAAGTCTATTTGGATTCAGGGAACCTATGGAACCGGTAAAAGTCATTCATTAGCTGTCATTAAGCATTTGTTAAGCGATGACTATAACAAAATAGTGGATTATATTCCGAGAATTAATCGCAGTCAATTGCGAAATAGTATTTCAACATTCAGACAAAACAAAAGGGTTTTTCCTGTCATTTTAAAGGGAACGTATCTTATTGCCGATGTTGTTGATTTTGCTTATACTATTCAACAGCAGGTCTCAGAGGCACTTGGTGATATTGAAATCTCTACAAAAACAGATTTTCAATCCGTTTTGCAGATTCTGGAAAATGGGCAGCTTGATTCTTTCTTTGAAAATTTGTTAAAGGATAATCAGGAGTTGTACAGCTATGCAACAAATAAAGAACAATTAGTCGTTGCTTTGCAGAATGGCGAGAAGAGAGTTATTAGAATTATAGCGAATGAATTGAAGCGTGCCGGATTAGGCGGAGTCAGAACGCATAATATTGTTGAATGGCTTGCAGAGGTAAAAGATGAATTGCAGGAAAGGGGGATCGCGGATTATTTACTTTTAATTTGGGATGAGTTTACATCATTGCTTGATATTCAGGAACGCAGAAGCATTTTAAACCTTATGCAGGATATTGCAGAACTTAGCTATAGAGAGGTAAATGGAAATACAGATACGCAAGGAGTTTACTTTCTTATTGTAACGCATAAAAGACTTGAGGCGACAGAATCTTATAAAGACTTGAAGGAAGATGAAAGAAATATGGCGAAGGCCAGATTTGTGGAATTGGATTATGGAATGCAGCCGACCACCACATTTCACATTTTATCTGAGGCGCTTGATAGAAAGAAGCCAGAGATTCTTAAGAATCTGATTCAAGAAAATTTTATTGATGTTCCAAGCGTGCGCATGTTGGTTGATAAGGTTGTTGATGCAGATGCCGCGAATGCAGCTGAGGTTAAGGAAAAAATTATCAGTTTATACCCGTTTCATCCTTACACCTCATATCTGGCTACATTTGTTTCTAGAGTTGTTGGAGAGGCGGAAAGAAGTATTTTTGGTTTCTTAAATGACGAAGAGAATGGATTTAAGAAGTTTATACAAGTGGATGCAGAAGATAAGAAATTCCTCACAGCTGAATATGTATGGGACTTTTTCTACAAGACATTTGAACAAAACGCAGCTGGACATTTTGATGTAATAACGAATAAATTCAAGCTTTCAGGAGAAACTGTGCGTGAGCACGGTGAAAAAAGTTATGCTGTATTTAAGACAATTTTGCTTCTGAATATCTTGTATCGCGTAACAACGACGGATTCTGATGTTTCAGAAAAGAGCATGGTCATTCCAAGCGTAGAAAATATTATCTCAGCATTTAGCGGTGTGTTTTCTGAAAATGAAGTGACGGGTATCCTTGATTACATAGATGAAAATCAAATTATGCATAAAAATCCTGATGGTGTTTTCGAAGTTGCGTCATCAGGATTACCACAAAAGAAAATTTTAGAGGAGAAAAAGAAACTTTATACTAGTAAAGAGGACGTTAGCAAGATTGTTGAAGAATATGCAATTAGTTGTAAAGGTAAGCTAGAAAAAAATATATCAAGAGATATATCGAGAGAATTAGATGTGCAGGTATTTTGGGGTGGAGATAAAGAATATTTACTGAAAAATAAGATTGTTGCCAAATTCAAAAAAAAGTATACAGCAAATGTGGCTATTATGTTACATCGTGGAGTAACGGAAGAACTTGATTCAATTTTAGGACGGACTGAATCGGATCAGATGGCTTCAAGGTCAATGCTGATAAAGCTTTCAAAAGAATCGGAATTTAAAAATAATATTTTTGTATTAGTTAATACAGAACTTGGGAACCGGAGATTTGAAGCATATTTGGATAGCTTGGCTCAAGAAGCGGTAGCGCGCTCTCTGCAGATGAATGAGGAGCGCGATGCGGGTCAGAAAAACGCTGAGAAATGGATTGTGCAGTGGATTGAAGAAATAATTTCTTCCGGATTAGTTGATATTATATTTAGAGGCGATGTGGTTCATGTTCCGTATATTCAGTGCAATAAGTATCTGCGGGAGAATTATATTTCCACAATCTTTAAGTATGGCTTGGATGCGCTGCCGGTACCTAATACAGCGTGGACGCATCAGAACAGCAAAAAGGCAGTTGAGTTGGCTCTTTATTCATCAAGTAAGGGAGACTTGGAGGCAAATGCAAAAAGTACTGATGCCTCTGTCAAGTACCTGCTGAATGATGGAAATACCGTATTGTTTAACGACAAACTAGAACTGATAAGTACTGATAGCAGCGTTCCAATTGTAAAGTTGTGCCAAGAAGTTAAGGCTGTTTTTGAAAAAAATAAGAATGAAGTGTCTGTCAATTTGGCTAAAGAGTTCGAATTTTTGTCTGAACCAGAATATGGATACTATCAAAATAGACCGTGTATGGGAGCCTTGGCCTTGGCTTTGCGTCCATATGTAGACAAGCTGTATAAATCCGGGAACGGGCAGCGTGTTGACAACACGGTCATGAAAGATATTGTTGTAGATATCTTTAATTTTTGGGAGAACAAAAAATTTAGCGACAAATTTGTTGTTCGCATGAGCACCGAAGAGGAGAGAGCACTTACCGATAAACTGAAGACAATTTTTGACTTGCCGGATAAAGACGGTCTGCTTGATACCAAATGGGGAATCCGGGAAAAATTTAAGAAGCAAAGTAAGGCTCCGCTTTGGGCGTTAAAGTACGTGGGTGAGAATAGTAGTAAATACAATGAGTTTATTGATAAGATGTTCCGGTTTTCGAAAAGCACAGATGATAATATCCAGCATAACTTCATTTTAGACCTTTTTGAGGGAGTAAAAATATTTGATGTTGAGTTGTCCTCTGCGGTAAGAAGTGTTGAGAATAATCAGTGCCTGGATAAATACATAAGTATTGAGTTGGAGAAGCTAGGAGAGCATTGCGATGATTTAAAAGCTGTACATGATTACTTGGCAGAGCATATGTCATCGGATATCGTATTTTGGGAAGAAGATGATGTAAGAGAGAATATTTTGCGGTGGAAAATTCAAAAAGATAATGTATCTGAAGAACAGGCACATGAAGCGGTGCATCATAAGTACGATGATGAATCAAATACTCAGAATAATTTAGAAAGTGGTCAGATATCGAACAATAAAGATACCCAAGGTGTCGCGGAAATTAAGTCAAAGGTAATGGAGAAGTTAGAAAAAAATAGAACTAACAGCGAAAAACTATATGAGATTCTGAAAGCTCTTGCGGGTAAATATGCAAATATTTTAGATGAGATTAATGAGATGATGTAGCAGGGAGGTTTTCTATGGATGTTCGGGGGATGGTGGAACTTATAAAAAAAGACATAGGAAAAACCAATTCGTATGATAGATACCCCATACGTTTTTTCAGTGTGCATTACGAAGAGGGGGTAGCAGACAAGCTGATACAACTTCAGTCACAAATCGAAAATGCAGAGATTTGTGATGTGAAGGATTTTCTTGCAAATCGTGAAGACGGATGGTTTTCTCCAGATGCTTTTTGTAAGAAGATATGTGGGCTGTATGACCCAAAAAATTATATTGTTGTTGGATTTTCAGAGTATGTGCGCTTTATTAATGAACCCAAATTTGTTTCTATGTTGTTGACGCTTCTTGAAATAGAAAATACTGCTAGTAACCGTAAGAGAAGAATTTATATACCATGTTTTGCGTTGTATAATCAAATTAGCAGCACAATCCGAAAAATGCATCGTAGAATGGATGTGTATAATCCATTGATGAATGAGACGGATGGGGAGGACTTGCCACGGGTGTACTTTCTTAAGAGCGGAATTAGCGCAGGTGTAAAGACCAATGAGCTTGTTAATTCTGAAGAATGGTTTGGGATGTGGAGAAATCCAGACATAAAGCCGAATATGCCGATAATCTGTTCTTCTGATACGCTGGCATTTTATTATAAGCAAGCAAGCCCTGACAATGTATATAACATACGCTATTTAGAAAACTATCATGACATCCTTGAATATGTATATGGATTTGTTGGGCTTTATCCGTATAAAAAGGATATGGATTCTTTTTTTAAAGGATTAGTGGATCTGGCTAAGGAGACTGCTGAGGCATCATTAAATAAGATTATCCTAAATCGCTTGAACACACAAAATGTAGATGAAAAAAATTTTTACTATATCTGGAGGGTATCTGACAAATTTAACAGATGGCTTCTACAGAATTATATCCTTAAAAACTTACCGGTAGATGCATATCTGTATCAAGTAATACGTTCTGTGGAGGAATGTTCAAATAGTGAACTGATTGAAAAACTATACGAACATATATTCAGTACCAAAAATGAAAAGCACATTGCAGAAAGAATAGCTATTTTGAAAACGGTGTATAGTTTAGAAAAAGATATTGTGTTCTCTAAGAAAATGAAGGCATACTATAAGAGTGTTTTGTTGGAGATTATTCGAAAGAAAACAGCGATTATATTAAAGGATGTTGATTTTACGAAAGATGAAGAGGAATTATCAGGAAAACAAGATGCTGTTTCTGAAGCAATCGCAGAAGAGATGTCTCCGTTTCTGACATATTACAGCCAATTTGAGAGGAGATTGATTATTTGGCTGTATAGAATGAAACTTATCAATGGTATAATCGTAGAGCAGATTTATCCGTCATTTTGGATATACCTCAATAAAAAAGATAGTATGGCGGATCCTGAGGTGTATACGGAAAAGTTTGATGAGTATTTTGATACATATCGTAAGCTTCGGACAGCACAAAAGGATGCTGACGAATATGATTCCTTGATTGATAAGTGGAATCACGATGAGGATACATTTTATAAATGGTATTCAGATTTGAAAATAGAATATCCAGAGGCATACTTGAAAAAACGTGGTTTTTCGGGAACGGTATATGTTCTAGATGGAGTTAGTGCGGAATTTTTGAATTATATAGCTCAGCTTTTGGCGGAACAGGGATATACAGCAGAAGCAATTGCCTATGCGAAAAGCCATTTACCATCTATAACATCCGCCGCAAAGGCATCGTATCCTGGCGAATATGAAAATACTTGGGAACTTGAATATGATAGAAAGGCGGTTCATGGAGAAACGTATTATCCAGTCAATAACATGGAGACCGCGCTTACGATCATTGAGGAAATTATAAACAAAATAGTAGAAGCGGAAGGCGATAATGATTTTGCATTGATTGCAGATCATGGAGCCACAATAGGACACAAAATTAAAAAGAAAGAAAAGAAATACAAATTTGAGGATGCGGAACATGCAGGCAGATGTTATCTCAATCAATACAAACAGCATATTATCAATTCGAATGATTATATCATATATGATAATGAATCGGGATTGCAGTGGGTTATTGCATTGAATCAGCAGTCATTATGCGATAACTCCCAATATGCCGTTCATGGCGGTGCAACATTGGAAGAAGTGTTAGTTCCGGTGATAATTGCAAAAAAGGGCAAAGTAACAGCAAAGACTTTTAGGGTTAAGGCGATTAATCTTAAGGTGTCCGGGTTACAAAGAGAGGTTGAATTTAAGATAATACCGGCACCTACAGAGCAAGACGTTCGCCTGACTGCCAAAGATGGCACGGATACAGTGTTGGTATATAAAGAAGAGACAAGCACATGGTTTGGTAAGTTAAAGCGCGGAATTGAACAGGACATTGAGGTGTCCGTTGCAGAACAAAAATTCGAATTTAAGACAGTTCCACAAACTAAGATGGAGGATGATTTGTTCGATGACTGATTTGGATAAAAAAATTCGCGATGTATTTCCGGAGGAATCTATCTTTAAAACACCTATCAGATATAATATATTTGCGGGCGTTAATTTGCCCTCATTTATAAAGGACTGGCTAATTAAACGGTATTCTGATGAGAGAGAGAACATAGATAAGGAGGCATTATTTGCTTTTTTGGAGAGACATATTCCAGGAAAGGATAGTGACATTAAGAGCCGTTTGATGAAGGGGGAAACGATTCAAATACTAGTCAGAGTCGTAGTTGAGTCAGATCTCAAGACTGGTATATTTAAGTTTTCTGTTCCTGATATAGGAATTAAAAGTAATGAGGGACGGGTTAGTGAATTTGTGATGCGCTCTCTAAAGGAAGGAATGAAGGAAGGGGAAAATTGGGGAATCGTTACGCTTGATTATGTCCGTCCTGAAGATGGTGAGAAGGGGTATGCTGAGCTTGTAAAATTTAAGCCGTTTAAACCATATACACCGGATATTGATTATTATTGTGAAGCCAGAAAACAGTTTACTACGAATGAATGGATTGATTTTATTGTCAGGTGTATGGAATACAATCCTGATTCTTCTCAATTTGAATCGTATACACAAAAATTACTGTTTATATCAAGATTGCTTGTTTTCTGTGAGCCGAACTTAAATCTGATAGAACTGGCACCAAAGGGAACTGGTAAATCGTATATTTTTAACAATCTGTCTAAATATGGCTGGATGATTAGTGGCGGCAAGGTCACAAGAGCCAAATTGTTCTATGATATGGCGTCTAACAAACCAGGGATTATACCAAATTATGAGTTTGTCTCTATGGATGAAATTAAGACGATTGTTTTTGGAAATCAGGAGGAACTTCAAGGTGCGTTAAAAGGCTATCTCGAAAATGGCTCTTTTACCATGGGACAGGCAAAGCAGTCATCGACAGCGGGACTTATTCTTCTAGGTAATATCAATTTGGACGACCATAGAATGCCTGTTAATAAGCGATACTTTCAAGAATTACCGGAAGTTTTCCATGATACAGCACTTTTGGATCGTTTCCACGGAATGATAGAAGGTTGGTATCTGCCGAGAATTACAGAGGATTTAAAATTAGAGGGCTATTCCTTGAATGTAGAGTATTTTTCGGAGTTGTTGTCGATGCAGCGGAAGATATCAAGATATGCAGCAATTGTAACGGAAATGTTGGATATTCCCAAAAATGCAGATACCAGAGATACAACGGCGGTGATACGCCTTGCCACTGGTTACATGAAAATATTGTTCCCCCATGTAAAATCAGTTACGGATATTAGTCGTGAAGAATTTGAGACTTATTGTTTTAAACCGGCATACGAAAAACGTAAAATTGTACGTATGCAGTTATCGATTGCGGATATGGAATACAGCGCTAAAATGCCCGATATAAAGGTGAGGGGTTTGGATGATCTGTTATGATGATGAATTAGAAGAAATGATATGCAGTAAAAATTTGATGAATAGTTATAAATTATATTTTCTTAAGACATTAATAGTGAATACTTCAAATATAAAACATAGGTTTGACTTTAAGGAGATGTCAGGCTGGATGTGTGCATATTCATTTGAAGATGTGTGTCGGCGTGGCAAGCGAATTCGCCCATTGGATAAACTATATGATTCTGCGGTTCTTTTGATTGAAAGAGAAAACTTAATGCAGTCATCAGGTATTGCGGAGGTATACGATGCGGCAACAGGGACGGATGATAAAGAGGTTGAACGAGCAATAAAATCACTGTGTAATTATGTGCCGTATCGATTGTTAGCGTATTTGTGGCCCAGAGAACTAAAGGGAAAGACAGACCGACAGAAAAATGAAATTATAGAGGGCTTGTCTCGTACTGAAGAGAGATGTATGTACTCCATTTACTCTATTTCACGAGATAAGAAGAGAATAGAGATGAATTTGGAATGGACTGATTATATTGCAGCGAATAGAAAACGGCTTATTTCCTGGATTGATCAGAAAATTTCATTTTTTGTTCAGAAGGAGTAAGGTATGATTTATGCTGATAATGCAGCAACAACAAAGCTGGATGAAGAAGCATTCGAAGCAATAAGGTCATTTTTAATAGAAAGCTATGGAAATCCATCACAGCCATATACATTTGGAAAAACAGTACAAAAAGCACTCAAGACTGCGCGGCAAACAATTGCAGACTGTATTGGTGCGGATCCAGAAGAAATATTTTTTACCTCATGCGGGACAGAAAGTGATAATTGGGCAATAAAAATGGCAGTTGGATTAAACGGTGGTATAATCACATCTTCTATAGAACATCATGCTGTTCTAAATTCATGTGAAATCTTAAAGAACAGGGGACATGAAGTTATATACATTCCGGTGCTGGAAACAGGAGAAGTCGATCCAGCGTGCATGGAGAACTCTATTACTGAAAATACAAAGTTAATCTCGGTGATGTTTGCGAATAACGAAATAGGAACCATACAGCCAATAAAAAAACTTGCAGAAATTGCACATAAACATAGATGTTTATTTCATACGGATGCGGTACAGGCTGTTGGACATGTAAAACTTAATGTCCATGAAATTGATGTAGATATGCTATCAGCATCTGCGCATAAATTTAATGGACCGAAGGGGATAGGCTTTCTTTATATAAAAAAAGGAGTACAGATAGCTCCATTTATGGATGGAGGAAGTCAAGAGGCAGGGCGCCGTGCCGGAACAGAAAATGTTGCTTTTATTGTCGCAATGTCGATGGCATTAAAAAATAATTGTAGACAAATGACTGAAAATGACAATCATTTGAAAAAATTGGAGGCTGTGCTGTTAGAGAAACTGGATGAAGAAGGGATTGACTATATTAGAAATGGAAGTCAAAATCATATACCTGGAAATATCAGCTTGTCATTTAAAGAATGTGAAGGTGAGATGATCTTGCATCGGATGGATTTGAAGGGTATATATATTTCTACGGGTTCTGCCTGTGATAGTGCTAATACGCAGGTCTCTCATGTAATAAAAGCAATTAAAGTTCCCAATGAATATGCTGAGGGCACTGTTAGAATATCATTTGGAAAAAATAACACTGAGGAAGAAGCAATTGCGTTAGCAGATGCTCTGATTAATATAATTAAATTATAATGTTAATTTGAAGCACTTATAAAAGGTGTGGAAAGAAAATATCAGAAGCCTCATATCACCTGCAGAAACTATACTGATACTTATTCAGAAAGTCTTTGGATCTGCTGGGATTTTTTATGTCGGTATAGTTTTTTTATTGGTAGTCGTACAATCACGAAAACGCATAGTACGATAAATGGAATAAAGCACCTGAATGCTACAGAAAGAAACTAAACCGCCAAAGTAGCGTATATCCCAGCGATGAAGCGTTTTAAAGGCCCTGTATTTATCAACATGAGAAACGACTAAAAGGTGAACAATGCTAATTCGGAACTGGGGGTAAGTTTACGAAAAACTAGGCATCATGTACGAAGGACGGCTGCCTAGTTAAAAACAGTAAAAACTGCGAAGGCTAGGCGGAAGACCACCTGCCCTTCGCATACGCTTTAACATTATCATACAAAATTTGTTTTTACTGTAAGTTCTTTACGCAATCGAAATATTTTTCTGGCGTTTCTTACCACTTGTGATTCAAAGGTTGTTTTCCGATCCTTGGGGACAATAATCTCCATTCCCATACCTAGTGTTGTCCGGTTTTGTTTAATAATCATTATGGTAGTCATTACTGTGCGAACAATCTGATTTGTTGTAACCAAGGTGTTCGTGTATTTTAGCTTCCGTTATTTCTTTGAGAATTTCCATCAAAAGATATTTAAGAACATCTTGAGTATCCTTTATACATTAGATGTCATATTCCTCAAAAAGGTGTCGTATAATGTTTCTCTTTCTATCAGTAATTTGTACTCTATGTACGGGTTCTTGTTCTCGTACCATGAGAAAAGGTCTCCAATGATTTTTGTTTTATTATAGAAGACATTATAAATCTTTGATTACAGAAAACTTTCACAGAATTGAAATAGCTAAAACGCAGGTAAGTATAGAGGGAGGACCTATTTACATTAAATTGCTGTCTAGACCCATAGCGATTAGTTAATTATCAAAACCTATTTCCCTTCCACCCGAAACCAAACCCCCATCCCCTTCCCATCCCAACTCCACACATGCACCCTGCTCTCCTTCGAATAAGCCAGCACAAGCCTGTCATTACAATTCTGTAGCCCGATATGTTCCGAAGCACACCCCGAACGCGTATTCTTCAATTCATCTGAAAGCTTCTTCAACTGATCCGGAGCCATTCCGCTCCCATTATCCACAATCATAAACACAACATACGCTTTCTTCTGTATCGCCTGAATCCGAATCTTTCCATTTTCCTTATATTTCAGCCCATGCACAATGGAATTTTCAATCATAGGCTGAAGGATCAGCCGGGGGACTTCCAGGGACATGAGGCTGGGAGGGATTCTCCAATCTATGATGAATGTATTATCATAGCGTTCCTGCTGTATCTGGACATATTTCATACAGTTGTCAATTTCCTCTTGCAGAGTAACCTTTGAATCGGGGGATCCCAGGGCGAAGCGGAGAAGGTCAGAGAGCCATTCAATCATGAGATTGGCTTTTGATGGCTGGCCGTTGGTAACATCCAGAATTTCATAATGAATCGTCTGCAGCGTGTTGAATAGGAAATGAGGGTTGATTTGGTACTGAAGCGCTTGAAGTTCAGCAGCTTTCTGGCGGTATTTACGCTCGGAAAGCTGTACCTGAAGGTAGTCGTTTTCCAGAAATATACGGATAATATTTTGCAGGATCTGGGAGTACATATCCTTTTTTCCGGGCGGAATCAGGGCTTGATGGTGTTCGGCCTGGTCAAACCATTCCACTACCTGATGGAGTTGATGGTAGCTGTTAAGGGAAAGTATGTAGGCCATAATTATAATCATAATAAGAATGAGCATCAGCAAAAGGATCATATGGTAAGCATTTTCCAATGCAGTCATATAGAATGTGGACTTTGGAAGCAGAGTAATAATTTTAATGTGATATGGTTCATATTCCTCAGTTTTGATGGTATATGGAATGTTGTGAATCCAAATGTGATCCTGTCCTGGATCATTCAGTGCCTGCAGGGTCTCTGAAGAAATTTTGTCATTTCCATTATTGCCATTCCCGCCGTTATCACTGTTATCACATTGAAGCAGAAGATTTCCTTCCTGATCCAGTAAGTAAATCGATTGATCTGGAAACGACAGCAGAGAGTCATAGTAATCGGTAATATTAGACAGAGAATAGTTCATCACCCAGCCGCCGGCATACATACGGAAACGATTGTAGACAGACAGAATTTCCCAGGGAGATTCAAAGGAATACTCTTTTTTCTGTCTCAGCTCAATAGCCATATCCTGTTCCAATTCCGTTAAGCGGTCAACCCATTCTGTATCGGAAAGCGTATTCAAAAATACAAACTGCCTTCCAGATGTGTAGGCGCGGTTTAGCTTATTTGGAATATAAATATACAGGGAATCTATGTTTTGTGAGGAATTTGTGACAGAGTTAATAAATAAAGAAAACTGTTTTAGGATAACAGATTCTGTATAGCTAATGTCTTTAAAACTCATCATCCGGTTAAGCCCCAGAATCAGACTGCTGTTTTCCAAGTATAGCCCAACCGTCTGATTGTTGTTATGAAGACCATCTAAGTAACCGGAGGCAAGAGACAGCGTGTTATCGGTCCGTTTCTGAATTTCATTTGTTGTCTTCTGCCAGGATAGGAATACCAATATCATTCCAAGCAGTAAGGTAGGGAGTACAAAGGAACAAAACAGGACAATAAAATTCTTTTTAATAAATTGATACTTGATATGGATTGTCTTCTTGTTTTTTTTCATGAGTTATTCACCGCCATTCTTTTTGTAGTCACGAGGAGAAAATCCATAATAAGAACGGAATGCACGTGTAAAATTTTTGGGGTTGTCATAGCCTAGTTTTTCTGAAATTTCATACGTTTTTAAATCACCGTCATTTAACAGCTGTCTGGCTATTTGCATTTTCATATTCTGGATATCGTCAGAGAAGGAATTGCCGGTCTGCTGTTTATAAATGCTGGATAAATAGCTGGAACTGAGACCTATATGAAGAGCAGTCTGTTTTAAGGTCACAACAGAGAGATTCTCTTCCATGTAAAGCCGGGCTTTTTGTATGAGTTTGTCGTAGTAATTTCCGGTATCTGAATGATTCCCGGACTGGTTCAGGAGTTCACTGATTCGCCGGAAGACAGAATGAAGCTCTTCTGCTTTAATGGGTTTTAGGATATATTCGTATACTTTGTAGGTGAGGGCTTGCCGGGCATACTCGAATTCTGCATAACCGCTCAAAAACACCAGTATCACAGGAGAATTCTGTTCGTATAAATTTTTTGCCAGAGATATTCCATCCATAACCGGCATGGAAATATCGCTCAAGATCACATCAACAGGATGATTTTTCATATGGTCCAGAACCTCTTTCCCATTTCGAAAACGCCCGGATATTTCAAAACCCATCTGATGCCAGTCATAGTATTTACATAGGCCATTTAAAATACGCGGTTCGTCATCAACAATTACGAGCTGATACATAGTAAGCCCCCCATTCTTTCGCAGAGTTACACAGGTAAATGTACATATATTAATTGTAAATTTTTATGAAATTTTGTCAATTGCCAAATCATGGGAATATTTATAGAAAATCGAATGAAATGATACCTTTTAGAAACGCAGAATCCTGTTGCAGTAAACGTAACTGTGATACCATAAAAGCGTAAACAGACAGGCAATAACACGAAGGAGGAGGAAACATGAGAAGAAAACGAGTTATGGGTACAATCTGTGTGCTGGCGCTGATTTCCGTCATGATGGGAGGCTGTTCTGGTAAAAAGGCGGATAATGTTCCGCCGGCAGCGGAAAACGGCTCAATATCAAAGGAAGAAACAAAGGAGACGGTGTCACAGGAGGCCACAAAGGAGGCTGCACAGGAGGTAGAAACAAAGAAAGATGTAACGCTGCGCTTTTCCTGGTGGGGCGGGGATACCAGGCATGAGGCGACGATTCTGGCAATTGAAACTTATATGGAACAGAATCCGGGAATTACAATTGAATATGAGTATATGGGATTTGATTCCTATTATGAAAAGCTGCTTACGCAATTGTCGAGTAATACACAGCCTGACATCTGTTCTGTCGATTACAAGTGGATAGGAGATCTTGTTGCTCAGGATAAACCATTTGTGAATATCAATGAAATCTCAGATCAGATTGATTTAAGTAAATTTGACCAAAACTTTATTCGGGATTTCTGTGGACAGGGCGATTACCTGATTGGGGTTCCGTGCGGTATTAATGGCAGAGGCGTGCTTTATAACACTGAATTTTTTGAAAAGTACGGACTGGCTGCAAGTGATGACTGGACCTGGGAAGATTTACTGGAAGCGGGGGAAAAGGTAAATGAGCAGGACAGCGACGCGCATCTTCTTTTTCTTACTAATGATGTTCTTGTATACATTACGAGGGATATTGTAAAACAAAAATACGGTAAAAACCTGATCAATGATAATTACGAACTGATCTGCACTCCGGAAGATATGACAGAGGCGATGAATATGGTCTTAAAACTGGTGGAAACGGGAACAATGCCGCCATTTGAAGAGAGCGTGTTGTATGAAACGGTCTTTGCAGACCAAATTCCCGGATGGCTGGAAGGAAAATGGGGCATGTCCGTACTGAGCGCTTCTAATTTACCGTCAATTATTGCGGCCTCACCTTTTGAGATCGGAACCATGCGCTGGGTAGTGGAAGACGGGGCCAAAGATTCCGCAATTACTGTGGCGCCGACCATGATGCTGGCAATACCGGAGAATTGTGAAAATAAGGAAGAGGCGGCCGCATTTATTAACTGGTTTGTGAACGATCCTGAAGCGATTGCCATTACAGGAGATACGAGAGGTATTCCTGCGAATTCTGAAGCAAGGGATATGCTGGAGAAAAAGGGAGCGATCTCTCCCCAGGTATCAACTATGCTGGCTCAGGCGCTGGAGGCAAAAACAAGCCCTGAGAACGGTCCGACTTTGAATGCAGAGGTTGCGGCTGTGATCAGTGATTACTCACATCAGGTTGGCTATAGACAGATTACACCGGAACAGGCAGGACCGGCCATGTACCAAGATATTGAACATGTTTTGGAGCAAATGAGACAGTAACAGCACAGCAAAAATAGTGACAGCAAAAATAGTAACAGATGAATTAGTAACAAATGAAGCAGAAACATATGGAGGAAAAACGGCATGAGAAACGCTGCAAAAAAGCTGAAAGTTTACATAAAGAATGTATGGAGATCAAAAAATCTAATAGCATTTGTATTTCTCATGCCGTGGATTCTGGGATTTTTAATCTTCCAGGCCGTTCCGTTTATCACTTCATTGTGCTATTCCTTTACAAATCTCTCCATGTTGAAGGAGCCGGTATGGGTGGGATTGGATAATTATAAGGATATATTTAATTTTAACAGGGATTTTAAGCGGTCATTGAAGACGACTCTGGTCTATGTGGGAATCTCAGTTCCTCTCAAGCTTGCGTTTGCACTATTTATTGCTATGCTCTTAAATATGAAAGTAAAGGGGATTGGATTCTTTAAGACAATATTCTACCTGCCTTCTATACTGGGAGGCAGTGTGGGAATCGCTATTTTGTGGCGTTTCCTTTTCAGCAGGACGGGATTTATGAATCTGCTGCTGGGTAGAATCGGGATCGGTGCCGTCGACTGGCTTGGCAGTCCGAACCTGGCGCTTCCTACCGTAAGCCTGCTGTCTGTGTGGCAGTTTGGATCTTCCATGATTCTGTTCCTGGCGGCTTTAAAACAGGTGCCGCAGGATCTTTATGAAGCGGCAACCGTTGACGGTGCCAGTCGGCCGCGCATGTTTGTGAAGATTACGATTCCCATGATTACGCCGATTGTACTGTTTAACATTGTAATGCAGATGATCAATGCATTTCAGGAGTTTTCAGCGCCGTTTTTAATAACAAATGGGGGGCCGTTAAAGGCGACGTATCTATACAGTATGATGGTTTATGAAAATGCTTTTTCTTTTCTGAAAATGGGCTATGCCTCGGCACTTTCCTGGATTATGTTTTTGATTATTATGGTGTTTACAGCAGCTATATTCTGGTTTTCCAAATACTGGGTATTCTATCAGGATGGAGGGGATAACGAATGATACGAAGTATAAAGAGGGGGTTGCTCTATGCCTTTTTGATTGCATTGGCAACAGTAATGATATACCCGCTCCTGTGGATGGCCGGTTCCTCATTTAAGGAAAATCAGGAAATATTCACGTCGCTGAGTATTTTTCCGTCAAAATGGGATTTCAGTGCCTATCCGGAGGGCTGGAGAGGGAACGGAAGGATCACCTATACGAGATACTTTCTAAATACATTTCTGCTGGTGGTTCCTACCGTAGCCTGCACTGTGATGTCGAGCACCGTAGTGGCGTTTGGCTTTGCAAGGTTTAAATTTCCGTGTGACAAGCTTTTGTTTGCGGTTATGTTGTCCACGCTTCTTTTGCCGGAACAGACCCTGCTGGTGCCGCGGTATTTGATTTTTAAAAAGCTGAACTGGCTGGATTCGTATAAAACGTTTATTATACCGGCTTTGTTTGCAACATACCCGTTTTTTATTTATATGATGATTCAGTTTATAAGAGGAATTCCGAGGGAATTGGATGAGTCTGCAAAAATCGATGGCTGCAATGCATTTCAGATTTTTGGAAAGATTATTCTGCCGCTGTCAAAGCCTGCTATGTTTTCTGTGATTATATTTCAGTTTGTATGGCGCTGGAATGACTTTTTCAACCCACTCATCTATATCAATGATATAAAAAAGTATCCGCTTTCGCTGGCGCTCAGAAGTGCGCTCGACATATCCGATACCGTGCACTGGAACCGATTGATGGCAATGTCGCTGGTGGCCATGCTTCCGCCGGTACTGCTTTATATAGCTGCACAGAAATATTTTGTAGAAGGAATCGCTACGACAGGATTAAAGGGGTAAGGGAAAAATATGAGAAATTTTAAATTCAGAGGATATGAAATACACAGTTCCAGAATGTGGCAGCAGGCACAGGTTGACCTGGCTATGGATTTTATGGTAAAACATGGTATGAACGCTTTAATCTTTCATCAAAACGATCTGGTAGAACAGCTTGTTTTCCCGGAAGCGTATTTTGATAATGATACGATGTGGGATAACTGGCCGGTAAGAAGGCAGGGCGTCTTATACCAGCGGGATTATATCAATCAGGTAATTAAGAAGGCACAGAAGCTGGATATAGAATTTTATCTGGAAATAAAGGAGTTAGATGTCGTTGATGCATTATTTGAAATCAAGCCGGAGCTGCGGGGGGCCGACGGGACGATTTGCCCCAATCATCCGTTCTGGACAGAGTTTCTAAAGGTGAAATTTACTGAGCTGTTTTCGGTGTATCCCGGCATTGCCGGTATTATCGTCAGCCCCGGGACAAGAGAGAGCGCCGTCTCCATTGCGGCCAACCGATGCACATGTGAGCGCTGTCAGAATACGCCGGCTCTTGACTGGTACGTTAACATTTTAAGAGCCATGTATGAGCCGATTCACAAAGCAGGCAAGAGTCTGATTGTCCGGGATTTCGCCTATACGGCAGAGCAGCAGAGCCTGATGATACAGGCCTGTGAAGCGATTTCCGATGAAATTATTATTGCATTGAAGGCGCAGCCTCACGATTATTACCCGACTTTTCCCACGAATCCGGAAATCGGTCATACGGGAAATCTGCGGGAATACATTGAGTTTGACACGTGGGGACAGTATTTTGGCATGGGTATAGCGCCCATGAGTCTGGCAGAGGATATTAAGGAGAGACTGGAAGTCTGTTACGAAAAAGGTGCGGAGGGCGTATGGTTCCGAACAGACTGGGAATTGATTCATGATGCATCGGTTCATGCGACTCCAAGTCTGGTGAATTTATACGCCGGGGCCATGCTGTCGAATAATCTGGATATAGATTTGGATGAGATTTATCGCGTATGGACGGCAGAAGGACTGTATTCCCCGATGAAATGTGCTTCCTGCAGCCAGATTCCAGTAAGACCCTCTAACCCGTTAGCTTATGAGCGGCTGAGAGATTTTATGAAAGCTTCCTGGAAGGCATTTTCCAAGGCCGGTTATATTAGAGGACATCAGTACCTGGAGAGCGATCAGCCCCCCTATACGATGGATAAGGCGTTTGAGATTATGACGGTAATACACTCGCGTGATGACTGGGATGAAGGCGCTTCCGGGCGCGTAGCGGTAACTGCTGAAAATATGGAAGTGATTTTTGAAGAGAAGAGGCAGGCAGTTGAGGAGACGAAAGCGCTCCATGGCATTTTACAGGCAGAAATGCTGGGAGTGACCGAGGAGTTTGCCGAAGATATGACCAATACCATAGATGCTATGATACTCTTTGCAGAGTTTTGCGATATCACAACGCGTTCCATGTATTTGACGAGATACGCAGAAATTACTGGGGAAGACAATGACATCGCAGCAGGAGAAAATGTCCTGGACGAACTGGAGCAGATGGCCGTAAAGATTGAGACATGGGAGGAAGGAACCTCATTTCCATACTATTTATACTCCAGGCTTCATCCGCAGCGGATTCGCAGATATGCAAAGGATGTGGAACATCGCCTGACCAAACTGAAAGGATGACGAAATGAATTACAAGCAGCTGACCGAAACTGATTTACTGGTATCCGGTTTATGCCTTGGCACCGTACAATTCGGTGCGTCCGTAGGCGAAAAAGAATGTTTTGAACAGTTGGATGAATTTACTGACCTAGGCGGCAATTTTCTGGATACCGCTCACGTATACGGTGACTGGCTGCCGGGAGAGCGTGCAAGAAGCGAGCGGGTGATTGGAAAATGGCTAAAGCAGAGCGGGAGGCGAAACCACTTTGTAATATCTACCAAAGGGGCCCATCCCAGACTGGATTCCATGGGTATACCGCGGGTAAACCGGAAGGCAATTATGACAGACATAGAAGAGAGTCTTAAATGCCTTGACACGGATACAATTGATCTGTATTTCCTGCATCGGGACGATGAAAATATCTCTGTCAGCGAAATTCTTGATGTTCTGGAAAAGGCAAAGAATAAAGGGTACATCCGGTATTACGGCTGCTCTAACTGGAAACTGGAAAGGCTTGAGGAAGCGCAGAGAGCGGCAGAGAACCAGGGGCTGTCCGGCTTTATCTGCAATCAGCTGATGTGGAGTCTCGCCGATATGAATCCGGCTGGACTGGGAGACCCGACGCTGGTCTGGATGGACCAGGAAAATTATGATTATCACAAAGAGAAACAACTCAGTGCAATGGCCTATATGTCGGTGGCAAAAGGATATTTCAGTAAATTGCTGAAGGGAGATACGATTCCAGAAAATGTAGCTGCAATTTATGAGAATGAAACAAATTACAAAATCGCAGAGGAATTGAAAGCCTTGAAAGCGTGCGGAATCACCCCTGTTCAGGCGTGTATTTCCTATTTTAATGAACAGCCATTTACGGCAATTCCGCTGGCCTCTTTCCGCAGCATAGAACAGATGAAGGAAACGGTAGCCGGTTGTGATGTGACACTGAGCATGGAAGTCAGGAAGAGAATAAATAATATTAAAACATTTGTCAGTGATTTGTGAAAGTGGCATAAAGAAAGCGGAGACAGTAATTGAGTTGGTTCTATTACTGCCTCCGCTTTTGCCTTTCTTCAATTCTACACCAAATACAACTCAATCCCCACCCCCCGAATATACTCCTGCCATTCCTCCGCCAGATAATGATCCGTAACAATAATATCTATACATTCCAGTGAGGCAAAATAAGCTGGCCGGATCTGGTCGAATTTGCTGGAATCGGCCAGCAGGATCTTGGTGACAGAGGATTTTATAACTGCCTGCATTGTAGATATCTCATAGTTATGCATACATGTAATACCAAGTTCCCGGTGAATGCCTGCGGCGGAGAGGAAGACCTTATTGGCGCGGATCTGATTGATCAGCTCGATTCCCTGCTGGGATTCGAACATCTGGGCGTTGGGGTGGTAGAAGCCGCCGGGAAAGATCAGGCTGATGTCTTCTTTGGTGATCAGCTCGTTTAAGATATTCATGCTGTAGCACAGGGCTGTCATGGGCATGCCTCCCGGAATGTAATGGGCCAGATGCTCGGTGGTGGAACCGCTGTCAATGATGACAGTGTCATTGGGTTCTACCAGAGTTGCCGCAAATTTGCCAATCAGCTCTTTTTGCAGGTTGCGTTTTTCTTTTTCTGATTCCAGAGAGTAGGAAGGGGAAGCCTCCGACAGACTGCTCTGGGGATTAAACATGATTTTTCCGTTCTCAAAATTAATTGTATGGTCTGCTGTCAGTTCTTTGATATCCCGGCGAACAGTCATTTCGGATACATTTAGATGATTCGCCATCTCCTTTACGGTGATGCTGTTTCTTATCTTTAAAAAGTGTATAAAATTATTTAAACGGGTCTCTTTTTTATTCATGATGGACCTCCCTTATTTTACCAATTCAAACTTTAACGATTCCAACTTTACCGACTTTAACTTGATCAATTCTAACATTATTTACTTTAACATTTCTTAACTCGATATTAACATTTTTATATCGAAAAGTAAACGGATTCCCTGCAAAACCTCAATTATCCTATCAAAAACGTCAAAATTAACAATTTAACAGTAACAAAATGTGAGTATTCACAAACATTTTTTCGAATATTGACTTTAAATATAAAAAAAGTTATCATAAAACTAACCAAAAGGCAGAAAATGTTAAAAAATAATAACATTATTAGGGAGGACGACGTGGAGGAGCTTTTAAAATTACAAAATATAACTAAAAAGTTCGGAAATGTAGTCGCAAATGATCATATCAACTTAAGCGTGGGCAAGGGTGAGATCCGGGCTCTGCTGGGGGAGAACGGAGCCGGCAAATCGACTCTGATGAATATCATTTACGGCCTGTATCAGCCCACTTCAGGGGAAATCTTCTTCGACGGCAGGCAGGTGGAAATCCATTCTCCGAAGGAAGCGATCCATCTCGGCATCGGCATGGTTCACCAGCATTTTATGCTGATACCGGAGCTGAGCGTTGTGGAGAATCTGGTGCTGGGGAGACATTCACGGAGAGAGCCGTTTCTCGATCTGGAAGAAGCATCTGAGGAAATTCGGAAATTATCCGAAATGTATGGACTGGATGTAGATCCAAAGGCAAAGGTGTGTGACCTTCCGGTTGGAAGCCAGCAGAGAGTGGAGATCATCAAGGCGCTGTACCGCGGAGCCAATGTCCTGATTCTGGATGAACCGACCGCCGTGCTTGCCCCGCAGGAAGCAGAGCATCTGGGGACTGTCATTAGGACACTGGCGGAGCAGGGAAAAACGGTTATTTTTATCACACATAAGCTAATGGAGGCCAGGGATCTGGCCCACAATATCACGATTTTAAGAAACGGAAAGACAATTGTGACTGTACCGGCCAGGGATAAGAGCAATGAGGAGCTGGCACAGCTCATGGTGGGACATCCGATTGCCACCGACCTCCCGAGAAAGAAATATGCACCCGGAAGGGAAGCGTTGAAGATCAGCGGCCTTTCTATGACAGCAAAGGACGGGAAACGTCTTCTGGACAAGATTAACCTGACTGTACACGAAGGAGAAATCGTTGCAGTTGCCGGAGTGGATGGGAACGGTCAGTCTGAGGTAGTCGAAGCGGTGACCGGACTTCGTAAAATTACGGAGGGGAAGGTGGAGTTCTTTAACCGGGATATGAGCCGGACTTCCGTCCGGGATCGAATCCGTGAGGGCATGGGCCATATTCCCCAGGACCGCCACAAGGAAGGAATGGCGCTGGATATGAGCCTTTCCGACAACATGATTCTGGAGACCCATGGAGATAAGAAGTTCAGCAGGTGCGGATGGATCGATTACGATAAGGTCAATCAATACACCGGAGAGATGATTGAAAAATACAATGTGAAGGCCACCGGCTATGCCGCGCCGGCGGGGAGTCTCTCAGGCGGCAACCAGCAGAAGGTGGTGCTGGCCAGAGAGGTATCGAGAGAGCCGAAGATCCTGATTGCCGCACAGCCTACCAGAGGTCTTGACATTTCGGCAGTCGAATTTGTTCACAGGAAGCTGCTGGAATCGAGGGATTCCGGTGTTGCCATCCTGATGATTTCCACGGAACTGGAGGAATGTCTTTCACTCAGCGACAGGCTGGCAGTCATGCATCAGGGCAGAATCATGGGAGTGATGAATCGTGAGGAATACGATGTGGAGAAAATTGGCCTGATGATTGCCGGTGTACATGATGGAGAACGGAAAAATGAAGATAAAACAGAACGATAAGAGAAAAATTTTGGCGCAGTTACTGAAACCGTTGGCAGCGATTGCGGCGGCACTGCTGGTTGGTGCAGTTTTGATTCTGTATGCAGGGGCAAATCCTGTCATGGCATATAAATCGCTTCTGACCGGGGCATTTGGAAGCTTTTATAATTTTACGGAGGTGCTGGTGAAAGCGTCTCCATTGTGGCTGGCAGGCCTTGGTGTGGCACTGTCGTTTAAAGCGGGGATTTTTAATGTGGGTGCGGAAGGACAGATCATGATGGGAGCATTGGCTACCGCGTGGATCGGCGTCGTGCTGGGGAATCTTCCTATGATCATTCTGCTTCCTGTTACCATGCTTGCCGCTGTTTTAGCTGGCGGTATCTGGGCCAGCATCCCGGGCATGATGAAGGCGAAGCTGGGAGTCGACGAAATCATTACCACAATTATGTTTAATTACATAGCAACCTGGGTGGTCAGCTATTTTGTGACAGGACCGTTAAAGGATCCGGCGGGGGTCAATCCGCAGACGGCGGAGCTGGGAGCAGGAGCACAGCTTCCGATTCTGGTGAAGGCGACCAGGCTGCATGCGGGGCTGATCCTTACGCTCATTCTAATTGTCGTCATGTATTTTGTTATTCAAAAGAGTACATTTGGATATAAGGTGAGACTGTTGGGGAGCAGCTTAACCGTGGCAAGGGCATCGGGGGTCAATGTTCCCCTTACACTGATCACTACGATGATCATCAGCGGCGGTCTGTCCGGTTTGGCCGGGATGATGGAGATATCGGGGCTGCACCACAGGCTTTTAAATTCATTTTCTCCGGGCTATGGTTTTACGGCGGTTGTCGTGGCGCTGCTCGGCAATCTGAATCCGCTGGCTGTATTCGTGTCGGGATTCTTCTTTGCAGCAATGACGGTGGGGGCTAATGAGATGCAGAGAAGCGCTGCCATTCCCACCTCTTTAATCAGTGTGATTCAGGGATTGATCGTGTTCTTTGTTCTGATCAGCGAAGTGAAACACTTTCCGAAACCCCACATTTTCACATCGAAAAAGGAAGACAGGGGGGTGACAGAATGAATATCTTAAGCATGACATTTATTGTGGGGCTCTTGACTGCCACGGTCCGCATGATGGTCCCGATTCTTCTGTCGGCGCTGGGGGAGACGTATTCGGAACGTGCGGGCATCTTAAATATCGGGCTGGAGGGGATTATGCTGATCAGCGCGTTCTGTGCTTTTCTGGGCTCCTACTATTTTAACAGCGCGGCGGTGGGGGTCCTGTTTGGAGCGGTTTCCGGCCTGCTTGTCGGTCTGGTCGCGGCATTCTTGAGCGTTACCCTGCAGATTAACCAGATGATCAGCGGAATCGCCTTAAATATGGCGGCCGCGGGGCTTACCAGCTTCTTTTACCGGGTTATGTTCGGTGTGCTTCCGATTCCGCCCCAGGCAAAGAGCCTGCCGGTGCTGGAGATTCCGGTGCTGAAAAATATTCCATTTCTGGGGGAGATCCTGTTTCAGCACAATATTCTGGTATATGCGGCATTTATTCTTGTACCGGTGTCTTCCATTATACTGTATAAGACCAGCTTTGGCCTGAAGATCCGGGCTGTGGGGGAGAACCCGAAGGCAGTGGATACCGTGGGCGTCAGCGTGAACGGCGTGCGGTATTCTGCGGTGTGTATCTGTGGGTTGCTGACCGGACTGGCCGGGACATGTCTGACCATCGGACAGCTCAATATGTTTATGGACAATATTTCCGCAGGAAGAGGTTTTATCGCGCTGGCAGCTGTTATCTTCGGTAAATGGAATCCGAAGGGAGTCCTGTTTGCTTCCGTTATCTTTGCATTTGCGGACGCTCTTCAGCTGAGGCTCCAGTCACTTGGCTTCCAGATTCCGTATCAGTTCCTGGTCATGCTTCCCTATGTGCTGACCGTGGTGGCACTGGCCGGAGTCGTGGGTAGGAGCAAAGGACCAGCCGCATTGGGAAAAGCGTACAGCAAGGAAGGCTGACAGGACCAGTCAATTAGCAAAACTTATTAGCAAAACTTATTAACAAAACTTATCAAAAAACTATCAGCGAATCGCTGAAAGTATAAATGTCTTTCTAACTACAAGGAGGAGAAGAAATGAAAAGGAAACTGAGTTTAGTAATGGCAGCGGCACTGACAGCAGCGCTCCTGGGGGGATGCGCAGGCGGAAATGCAAAACAGCCGGCAGGCGATACAACGGCAGCTCCGACGACGGCGGCGCAGACGGAAGCCGGCAAGACGGAAGCAGACAAGACGGAGGCAGAAAAAACGGAGGCCGCGAAGACGGACGACGCAAAGGCTGGGGACAGCGCTAAGACTGGGGGCGGACAGTTTAAGGCGGCTCTCATTGTAACCGGATCGGTCAACGACGCCGGATGGAACGCGGCTGCCTATAATGGTATGAAAGCGATTGAAAGTGAAATGGGAGCGGAGATTAATTTCTCAGAAAATGTGTCTCTTCCCGATGCGGAACCGGCATTGAGGGATTTTTCCAACAAGGGATACAACCTGATCTTTGCACACAGCATGGAGTACGGTGAGTCTGTGACAAAGATTGCGGGGGATTATCCGGATACAAAATACGCGGTCTATACAGGAACTGTGGAAGCGGACAACGTGGCGTCTATCTCCTTAAATGAGCACGAGACGGGATATCTGGCCGGTATGCTGGCGGCGTCCATGTCAAAGACGGGCAAGATCGGAGTCATCATCGGTTCTGACTTACCTCCGATGATCCGTATCGCGGAGGCGTACAAGCTGGGCGCGAAAGAGGTAAATCCGGATATTCAGGTGTTTGACGTATTTGCAGGCAGCTGGGATGATATTGCAAAAGGAAAAGAAGCGGCTCTGGGACAGATTGAAAACGGAGCCGACGTCATCTTCCATGTTGCGGATAAGACCGGGCTTGGAGCGATTCAGGCGGCACAGGAAAAGGGCGTGTATGCAATCGGTTCCTCCGTGGATCAGAGTGCAGTGGCACCCGGAACCGTATTGTCCAGTGCCCTGGACCATGCGGACAAGGCCTATTTAGCGGCGGCGAAGAGCGTTTCAGATGGTACCTTTAAGGGCGGAATCATGAGAATGGGACTGAAGGAAGAGGCGATTGGCATGGCACCATACGATGCGGCCGTTCCGGAAGATGTAATTAAGAAAATTGAAGATAAGACCGCTCAGATCGTGAACGGGGAATTCGAAGTTCCGGAGATTCTGGAGAGAACGACGAAGTAAACTTTGAGTAAAGGAAACGAAGATGAACGATTATTTATTTTACGGAGCGATGACGGAACCCATCGCTCCGATGGACAAAGAGGGAAATATTGACTATGAGCTTTTGAAGGCTCAGGTGCAGTTTCAGCTGGATCATAAGATTCATGCGATTTTTGTGAGCGGGCTGACGGAATGCATGGTGACCAGCGTGGATGAGCAGATTGAAATGCTCCGTGAAACTGTGAAAACCGTAAACGGTCAGGTTCCGGTTATGGGAAATATCTGTCTGAACCGGCCGGAGGACGCTCTGTCAGCCATAAAAGCATTTGAGGAGGCGGGAGCGGACGCGGTCAGCATAGCGCAGCCTCATACCTTCACGTATGAGGAAGATGCCATTTACGAGTATTATACGAATCTGATCCGCAGGACAAAACTGCCGGTATACGTATACAACGCGCCTCAGACTAACAACATTCTTTCACCCAGACTGGTAAAAAGGCTGGTGGAGGAAAATGAAAATGTGAGGGGCTATAAAAACAGTGTTCAGGACATTCTTCATCTGCAGAGTGTCATGGAGCTGATTCCGAAAGAACGCCATTTTGAATGCATCGCGGGCAGTGATTCGACAATTTTTGCGACACTGGCTCTGGGCGGATGCGGGATCATATCCTGGGTGTCCATCATGTTCCCGGAACTGATCGAGGAGCTGTGCGACGCGTATTTCAAAGGTGATATCGAGGGTGCAAGGGCGCTTCAGTTCCGGGTACAGAAAGTGCGGACGATCTTAAAGCACGCTCCGATGGATTCCGGTTACCGGTATGCCGGCGAACTGATCGGACTGCCGATGGGATATCCGAGGCAGCCGATGTCGCAGGCTACGGAGGAGCAGAAGAACTATATCAGGGAAGAACTGACAAAAATGGGCATGATTTGACAAAGGAGCGTAAATGAAGCCAAAGAAATTAATAACGCTGGGAAGCTATCATACAGATTATTTTTTGATTGGAGACAGAATTCCGGACAAGGGTGAGACGGTAACGGGAAATTACTATTTTACAGAGGGCGGCGGCAAAGGCTCCAATCACGCCTGCGCCTGCTCAATCCTTGGCGGAAATGTGGTTTTGATTCAGAAGCTGGGCAGGGATGAGGGTGGAGAAACGGCCTGCAGAGAATTCGCAGGGTACGGACTCTCCCTGGATTATGTCAGGATGGTGGACGGAGAGAAGACGGGACTGGCACCCATCATGATTGATAAGGATGGCAATAACGCCATCATGGTTTTTCCGGGTGCTCACGGCCACTATACGAAGGAAGATATCGATATGGCCGACCAGGAGTTTGACGATGCGTTTATGGCCAGTTTTGTGTTTGAGACGAATCTGGATATGGTGGAGTATGCCATTAAAAAGGCGTATGAAAAGAATGTAGCCGTATTTTTAGACCCATCGCCCGTGACGAAGTTTAATCCGGAGCTGTATCCGTATCTGACCTGGATTAAACCCAACGAGCATGAGGCTACCCTTTATACAGGAATCGAAGTGACGGATTATGAGTCCGCCATAGAAGCCGGTAAATGGTTTCTGGCACAGGGCGTCAAAAATGCCCTGATTACTTTGGGGGAAATGGGTTCGGTTCTGGTGACGCCTGACCGGATACAGACATTTCCGGCGCCGAAGGTGACGGTTGTGGACACAACAACGGCGGGTGATGTGTTCGCCGGCGCATTTATCTATGCCCTGTCGGTGGAAATGCCTCTGGACGAGGCCGTACTGTTTGCCTCCTGCGCGGGCGCACTGACGGCCACGAAGGCGGGGGCGGTGAAGTCGGCCCCGCATATGGATGAGGTGCAGACGCTTCTGGCGGAATTTAAAAAGACGATTTAGAACCGGGGGACAGAGATGGATCATACGATATATGCTTTAAAAGGAACGATTGCCTATACGCCGGTACCGGACAGATTCGTTTTCGCGGAGGACAGCTTTCTGGTATGCGAAAATGAAAGGGTGAAAGGGATATGGAAGGAACTGCCGGATGAGCTGAAGGGAATAAGAGTCTGTGATTATACAGGTAAAATTATTTTCCCGGGAATGTGTGATCTGCACATGCATGCGCCTCAGTACGCGTTTCGGGGACTCGGGATGAATCTGGAGAATCCGGACTGGGATATGTGGTTTGAGAAGTACGCCTTTCCGGATGAAAAACGGTATGAGGACTGCGAATATGCTAAGAAAGCGTATGAGCGTCTGACCGATGACCTTTTAAAAACCACGACGACCCGGTGCGTTATGTTCGGGACTCTTCACCGGCAGAGCACGGAGATCCTGATGGATCTGCTGGAGGAAAATGGAATCGCGGCCTATGTGGGCAAGGTAAATATGGACCGGAATTCGATTCCCGGCCTTCTGGAGACCACGGGGGAGAGCCTGGAAGAGACGAAACGGTGGCTGAGCGACTGTGCGGAAAAGAAGCAGTATAAGAAATGCCGTCCCATGATTACACCCCGCTATATTCCGACGTGTACGGATGAACTTCTGAGCGGACTGGGAGAACTGGCTGTAGAGAAGGGAATCCCGGTTCAGTCTCATCTGTCCGAGGGGCTGGACGAGATGGAATGGGTACGGGAGCTGAAGCCGGAGATTTCATTTTATGGGGAGGGCTACGACAGGTACCATATGTTTGGAGACGCAGTTCCGACGGTAATGGCTCACTGTGTCTATTCCTCGGAGGAGGAGATTGTTCTGATGAAGAAGCGGGAAAAGCTGATTGTCGCGCACTGCCCGCAGTCCAATATCAGCAGCTCCGGAGGGATTGCCCCTGTAAAACGCTATCTGGCGGAGGGCATCCGGGTGGGGCTTGGAAGCGATATGGCAGGCAGCAATACACTTTCTCTGCTGCGTGCGATTACCGATGCCATCCATGTGTCGAAGGCACGGTGGGCATTTACGGAACGGGGAAACGATCCTCATGCAAAGAAAAATGTCCTGTCACTGGCGGAAGCATTTTATCTGGCCACCCATGGGGGAGAGGGCCTGTGGGACAGAGTTGGAAGCTTCGAAGAAGGATACTGCTTTGATGCTGTGGTCCTGGATGATTCCAGAATCCGTGACTACTGTGAGAGAAGCAGCTATGAGAGGACCGAGCGGTTAATTCTGATGTCGGATGACAGGGATATAGAGGCAAAGTTTATCGACGGACGAATGGTATATCAGCGGGCTGAAAAGGAGAGGACTGAAACGTGAAAACGGTGGTAATTGAGGATATCAGGGTGGGTAATGATTATGGTCTGATTGTGCAGATGCCGGGAGAGGGAAGCGTATATCAGGAAGACTATTTTTACTGGAAAGGTAGCTCGATTCCGGCCTGCTTTCAGACGAACCGGATTACGACCGGGATAATGAAGACGTGGCACCGGGATCTGGTATTTCAGAAGCTGGAATACCATGATGACTATGAAAAATTCATATTTCTCTCCGGGAACGCCCTGTTTCCTGTGGCAGATACGAAGGATGGCGCTGTCTGTGCCGGGAGTTTCCGGGTACTTAGGGTAACTCCCGGTACAGAGGTGCTTGTGCCGCCTGGAAAAGCACATTTTATGCCGGTCGCTGAGGGGGATGAGCCGGTCCGTATTACAGTTGTGTGTCCGGAAATGCCGTTTTACCATGTGTATCTGGACGAAGAGACGCGGGCTGTGACAAAGGAGTGAGAGGCATTGGAGAATGTATGCTTAAGGCGGTGTTCCTGCCGGTGCTTTTTGAAGAAAGAAGTGCCGGAGGAGGCGCTGCTGAGGCTTTTTCAGGCGGCCATGCAGGCGCCGTCGGCGCGGAATGAACAGCCCTGGGAATTTATTCTGATCCGGGACCCTTTGGTGAAGGAGCAGATCGCACAGATCAATCCCTATTACCGGCCGGCAGACGGTGCGGACTGCCTGCTGCTGCTTCTTGCGGATTTAGCGCGAGTGAGGAGCGACAGTCCCTGGTGGATACAGGATATGAGCGCCTGCGCAGAAAATATCCTGCTGCAGGCCGTGGAATCAGGACTCGGCGCCGTATGGCTGGGTGTCTATCCAAGGGAAGAGCGGATGTGTGCATTAAGAGAAATTGCATGTATTCCGGAGCGTGTGGTTCCGTTTGCGGTGATTGCTGTCGGATATCCGGCCAATGCGCTGCAGGCAGTGCCAAGGTTTGAGAAAAAACGGATTTTTAAGGATAAGTATGGAAGTGAGGCGGGAGATCAGTATGAACAACAGTGAAATATACTCTCACGTAGATCATACGCTGTTAAAAGCGTACGCATCCTGGGAGGAGATTAAGAAATTATGCGATGAGGCTGTACAGCACCGGACGGCTTCCGTGTGTATTCCGCCGTCCTATATAAGGCGGGTCAGGGAAAACTATGGAAAAGACTTCCGAATCTGTACGGTAGTTGGGTTTCCGCTGGGGTACAGCACGAAGGAAGTGAAGGTGAGTGAGACGCTTCTGGCCGTTAAGGATGGCGCGGACGAGATTGACACAGTAATCAATCTGGGAGATGTAAAAAACAAAGAGTATGGCCAGATACTCGCTGAACTGAAAGCCATACGGGCAGCGGCGGAGGGCCGGATTCTGAAGGTCATTATTGAGACCTGTTATTTGACGAAAGAGGAGAAGCGGGAGTTGTGCCGCGTGGTCACCGAGTCGGGAGCCGATTACATTAAGACTTCTACCGGATTTGGAACGGAAGGGGCGGTGCTGGCGGATATTTTCCTGTTTAAGGAGGAAATCGGACCGGACGTAAAGATCAAGGCAGCGGGGGGAATGCACAGCCGCCAGGATTTCATTGATTTTTTAAACGCCGGGTGCGACAGACTGGGAACAAGCTCTGCAGTGAAAGTGCTGGAGACGCCGGAATAGAAAAGGTTTAGGGCAGAACGAAGGAACGCATTAGATGAAAGAAGAGTACGCGTAAATAGTATTTGAAAATTACGCATACTCTTTTTGCTTTTTTACGCAATTAAATGTATAATTTATAAATAGACAGGGATTTGTAAACAGCCAGCATAACAAGCTGGCGGAACATTTAAAATAAAGGTACAAAGGAGATCCTATGAGAAAAGAAGCCAGCCTTAACCAATGGAAAGAGCTATACGATGAAACCTTGAAATTAAAAGCGTTGGAGCCATGGAAATATTTGGATAGTGCTGATCTGATTGCCATAAAGCTGCAGGGAATGGAAGAACCTGTGTTTATGAGCGTTATGGGCAGATTGGGTACTTGTTACGGTGTGAGTATGTACGAGGGGATGGACGGACTGGCAGATTTTGACATGGTGGCAAATGCGGAGGGAAAAAATGGCCCTTCGATTTATGATACCATGATGGATCAGTCCTGCATTACATGGTATGCCGGTGATCGGGATGAGGTGCCGGAAGCGCAGAAAAAGGTAATAAAGGAGCTGGGACTTAAATTCAGAGGGAAAGGACAGTGGCAGTATTTTCTTTCCTTTGAAAAAGGCTATACGCCATTTACCCTGGATGCAAGGGAAACGGGTATATTGACAGAGGCATTTAAGGGACTGTTTATGGCGGTACGCGCAATTAAGGAGAAACGGATATCAGTAGATTTTGAACAGGGAGAGATTCTCTGGAGACTTTATAATACAGAAACGAAAGAGTGGAATATGTTTGCAGGTCCGCTGCCTCCGTGTAAACGGGAATATCCGGAGATAGAACTGGAAGATCAGGAGTTAAGGCAGAAATTGAAAGAACAACGTCAGACAAACCAGGAACTGGCAATTGAACTGGCCTATCTTCAGACGGAGATAAGGGATCAGGAGTATGACCGCCCTCTCTGTCCGCGCGTTCTGATTGTCATGGATTGGAAACGGGATATGATACTTAACATGGACCTGATGAGACCGGAAGATTATGAGATTGATGTTATTCTGAATTTTTTTATTCCGTATGTGCTGTCAAATGGTCGTATGAAGAAAATTAGAGCCAGAAATCCATGGGTATTTGCAGCCCTAATTGAAATCTGCGAATACTGTGGAATTGAACTGGTGAAAACGAGTCTTGGAAAAGTGGACAATATACTGAAGGAAATGACGGACAGGATGGGGTAAAGGAAAGCACCAGATGGATTCGCCTGGAACAGGGCGGTCTGTCTGGTGCTTTTTAGTTTAGTAGAAAAATTATTATTATCATAATTATGATTCCATATTTGTCACACGATAATGCCCGGGCGATACCTGGGCGTATTTTTTAAAGGTGCGGATAAAGTTGGAGTAATCATGAAAACCGGATAATTCACAGGTGTCAGTGACGCTTTTTCCCTGCTTTAGAAGCGTTTTGGCGAGGGAAATCCGTTTTAGAATCAGGTACTCCTGTATGGAACAGCCCGCCTGTTCCCGGAATTTACGGCTCATATGGGAGCGGTTCATGTAAAGGTGGTCCGCCAGCGCCTGGATAGATAAGTCTTCTGTCAGATGTTCGTCGATATATCTCATGATCTGGCTGGAAAGCTGGGGCATGATGTTTTCGGGAATCAATGTGGACTCGTAAAAACAGGTGTTGGCCAGGACCAGGAGCTGCAGGAGATAGGTGGAGGCCAGGACGTCATGGCCGAAGCTTGCAGAGGCCACGGCGGTGTGCAGGTGATCCGTCAGATAGAGATAGCGTTCGAGGGACCGGGGCGGCAGGGAGAGTAAATTTCTGTCCGCATTCTTCCGCTTCTCAAAACAGGAGAGCAGATCGGTCTGCTCCGTGCAGTAATTCCGAACCAGCTCAGGAGAGAAATGGGTAGCAATCCGCTCATAGGGGGTGCCCTCATAGGAGACAGCGCGGTGAATCTCCTGGCTGTTGATGATCAGCAAATCCCCACGCTGTAACCGATACCGGTGGTGCTCGATGTAGCAGTCCGTACAGCCGCCTAAAAACAGCAGCAGTTCGTAGGAATCATGCATGTGGTAGACGTCATTGATTGGCTTCGCGGAGATCATATGGTGGCTCCGGATAATCTCTGGAAAATGAATCCGGCGGCAGCCATCGTTTTTCAATGTACCGCATTCTGGTGATAATGGTATGGATTTATTTCGATTCGTGTCCTGTTCTGTAAAATATGTCATAGCTTTCCAGCCTCCAATCCTGTGCCTGCGGCAATGCCATTCTACGCCGCCTTTTTTTCTGTTAAAAACAGTAAAGCCTGAAAAGACCTGGCCAACTATTTTTCACGTATCGCGCAGAAGTGCTTAAGAGACAGGCGCCAAGTGCTCACAGCGGTATAAAATCACATAACGCAATAAAAAGACAAAAATGAGCAAAGAACCTGCATGATATTTATTATATGATAAGGAATAAAAAAAGCAAGCAGTACTTGTACAGGAGGTAACATTTATGAAATTTGAAGTAAAAAATCCTGATTACGGGAAAAGCCCGTATACAGGCATGACGAAGGAACACTGGCTGGAGGCGTGCGAGTTCCTTCTGGAGGGGATTTTTTCCGGAATTGAAAGTATGGAGGGGCAGCCGGTAAGCCGAAGAGTGGAATTTGAGGTGAGTTATCCGAATAAGAACAGTTCTCCGACAAAGGCCAGTGCGGAACGGTTTGAGGGGCTTGCCAGGAGCTTTCTGATCGCGGCGCCGCTGCTGCATAACCGGCCGGAGGCTGTGATTTGCGGCGTATCGGTGAGAGAGTATTATAAAACGCGGATACTGGAGGCGGTGACGCCTGGAAATCCCAATTATCTGTACGGTTTACAGGAGCTTCTCGCCATGGCAAAGGAGGGTGAGGATACCTTCCAGCATACCTGCGAATGTGCTTCACTCGTAATCGGCCTGGATCAGTGTAAGGGGATCATTTGGGATACATATACGGCGGAGGAGAAAGACAGAATTGCGTCCTATATCCGGGAATTTGCCTATGGGAAGACGGGAGCGCATAACTGGCGGCTTTTCAACATGCTCATTCTGGGATTTCTGCATCAGGAGGGATATGAGATCGACCGAGGCGTGATGAGAGACCATGCGCAGACGATTCTGTCGTACTATGCCGGAGACGGCTGGTATCGCGACGGCCATCGCTTTGATTACTATACTCCCTGGGCATTCCAGGTGTACGGGCCGATCTGGAACCGTTGGTATGGATATGCAGAAGAGCCGTGGATCGCAGGGAAAATAGAGCAGTATGCCAATGCACTTACGGATTCATTTCTGTCCATGTTCGATAAAGAAGGTCATGTGACGCTTTGGGCGAGAAGCGGTCTTTACCGCAATGCAGCCTCTTCCCCCTTTGCCTCCGCGTATCTTCTCAATCATACCAACGTCAATCCGGGACTGGCAAGAAGAATCAATTCCGGCGCGCTGCTCCAGTTTATTACAAGGGAGGATGTATTTGTAAATGGAGTGCCGTCGCTGGGATTTTACGGACAGTTTCTCCCCATGGTACAGGATTACAGCTGCGCGGAAAGCCCGTTTTGGATTGCAAATCCATTTGTGGCGCTGACGTATCCGGAGGAGCATCCGTTCTGGTCCGCAGTCGAGGAAAATGGGGATTGGGAGCAGCTGGGAGATTGGGGAGCGGAGAGTTCCCCTCATCTGCATTCGGTAACCGGTTATGCAGAAACGATCATGAATGGCCCGGGAATTGTCTCTGCGCATCTGGGCGGGAACGGGGCCTGTGAGTTCCGGACCGCGAAGGGGCTTTTTAAACCTGGAGATGAGTACATCAGATATTACATACGCCTTGCATTTCACAGCCATTATCCGTGGGAGGCCTTTGACGGCCAGGGGGCGGAGGCCATGCAGTACAGCCTCTCTTATGATGGGGAAAAGGAGGCGCTGGTGCCGAATATCATCATGTACGGCGGTGTAAATGACGGGGTTCTCTACCGGAAACAGTACTTTGATTTTTACCATAACTTTCAGGGCGGCGCCTCCATCGATCTGGCGGATTTTCCGGTGGCATACGGCCACATCCGTGTGGACAAAATGCGTATCCCCAACAAACCATTTACACTGACCATGGGGGCCTACGGTTTTCCGGAGTACCAGGATGGAGAGAAAACACAGGTGATCAGGCGCTCCTGCGATGGCGCGGAGGCAGTGATTCTAAAACAGGATGGCCGGCAGCTTGCGCTGGTTGCCTATACGGCATGGGAATCGGTTGAGACAAAGGAGAGAAGAGGCGTTAATCCGGCCGCGGAGAACAGCATTTTGGCTTATGGAAAGCTGCGCAGAGAAAAAATGTATGGGTACGAGCCTTATGTGATGATCAGCGCTGTTTTAAGCAGGACTGATGACAGAGAATGGGCGGAGGATGAACTGTTTCCGATCAGAACAGTCACCTTTACCGATGAGGAACAGTGCGGAGGCTACGGCCCGGTTACACTCCTGATGAAGGACGGGCGCACGGTTGCCGTGGATTATGAGGGGCTGGAAGGCCATCTGATGATTTAATGGTAAAAACCTTAAGATAATGCAAAAATATGAAAATATTACAAATATCCCTGGTTACGATCTGAAGATTTTGTAAAAAGGCAGTATGAAACTTTATTTGCTTTTCAGATTCCCGATGTTATATTGAAACCATCATAATAACAAGGAAATATGCGGGAAGACCAGGGATATTTCTGAGCGGATAAATGCGCCTGCCGCCGGTCTTCCAGCAGAAAATGGAGGAGACATTATGAAAAAAAGCTGGAAAAGGGGACTGGCGCTGTATCTGTCATTTGTTATGGCAGCAGGCAATTTCGGAAGCGGTATCTCTTACAGCTTCGCTGCCGTAAATGGCGGCGGAGGAACCGGGACGGGAAAGGCCACATCTTCCAATGCGGCCGGATCGGGAAGCGGCCATACGCATACATCTAAGGCCACTTCATCCAATGCGGATTCCGGCAGCTCAGACCGGGAACCGGATAAAATGGCGACGGAGTCAAATGCAACAATGTCAAATGCCCTGAAGCTGCTGCTTGAGAAAACGGAATTTTCGCTGTCAGATGATTTCAGCAATACGCAGGGACCGGTCTGGTACTACAAGTATGGAGACAAGGACAGCGGGAAAATATCAGAACTTCAGGAATATGATGCAGCTACACCGCGGTGGATGGACAATAAGGACAAATATCTGAGAATATTTAAGGATGGTATGATGCCGGGAAATAAGGGGGACGACGCGATTCTGGAATGGAAAGCGCCTGCGGACGGCCTCGTTCAAATCTCTGAGCATGACGGCTCTATATCCATGGAAACAGACCGGAATGACAGAGATGGAGTTCTGCTGTCCATACAGCAGAACGGAAAACTAATCTGGCCGGATACAGGAACGATATCGACGGAACACAATAAGAAAGATGTCAATTTCCAGCCGTTTTATTTACAGGTCAGGGAAGGCGATGCTATCCATTTCCGGGCCAATGGAAATAAAGAGTACAACAATGACCGTGTAAAATGGTGTCCGGTTATCACGTATCTGGAAGAAGAGGATGTCGCAATGATATCCGACATTACCATGACAGGAAGAGATTCCCTCGAATTTACAGCGGCGTCGAAAGAACTGTACGGTGATATCCAGGATCGGATTTCTTTAAGCGCAATTGTAAACGGAAAGAAGGAAGAGGCGGTAACCGTCCGTTCCGCTGAGGCAAAAGACGGGAAAGCTGTGGTTACATTTGATGAGGTCGAGGCGGCTGAAAAAGATCAGATCCAGTTACTGGTCGGCCTTGATGAGGACCATCGGTTTGTTACATACAGCCCTCAGGATTTTGCAGTAATTTCCGGGCAGACCTATTATGTAGATGCTGTTAATGGAAATGACAGCAATGACGGACTTACAGAGGAGAGCGCGTGGAAGAGTCTCGATCAGATTAACAATACTACATTTCTTCCGGGAGATTCTGTTCTGTTAAAGGCTGGCTGCATCTGGAACGGCTATCTGTATCCGAAGGGAGGGGGAAGCGAGATCGCTCCGGTGACATTGGGTAAGTATGGCGGCGACGGATATCCGATTATTAACGGCGACGGATCGGTTCCTTATGATTCACAGTATAAAGTCAGAAAAGACTTTGTGTACAGTCCAACCGTCCTGTTGAGTGATCAAAGCAACTGGGTGATTGATGGAATTGAAGTGACAAACAGCGCTGACGATAGCTATAATCATGTCGGGATCCTGGTGTTTACCACAGGGCGGACCGGCGTGGTGTCGAATGTGACGGTTCAGAACTGCTACGTTCACGATGTGACAGCAGAAGTAGCCAACTCCAAGATGACCGGCGGAATTCTCGTAATCGGCGCCGATGTCTGGATCGATGGTCGGAAGCCGGAAGGTGAGATGGCTTCCGATATCGGATTTGACGAGGTCCTGATTGAAAATAACTATGTAAAAAATGTAGCCAAGGAAGGAATTCGTTCCAGCGGACAGAATACAGGCGCAGAGGGTGTGGGCTTCCGCAATACGAAGACATTCCGCAATATCACCTTCCGTGGAAACTACATCGAAGAGATTTTCGGTGACGGCATCGTACTCGCAGAGGTTGGCGAAAACGGTATGGTAGAGAATAACGTGGTGAAGAATCATTGCAACTACGATACCGCTAACTATGCAGGCGCGTGGCTGTGGCAGTGTGACGATTCCATTTTCCGCTATAATGAAGTATTCGGCGGAGAGTACGGCTATAACGATGGCGAGGCGTTTGACTACGATATCGGCTGTAAGGATATTATCTACGAATATAATTACAGCCATCATAACAAGGGCGGCCTGCTTCTGACCATGTATGACAATGCTTCCTATCATTTCCGCTATAATATCAGCGCCAACGATGGAAAGCCCAGCCAGGAGCTGTTCCACTGTCAGACCGGTAAGACGAAGGTCTATAACAATACCATGTACATTGGAAAAGGGACCACAACCTCCATTTTCCAGACTGGATCGGTGGGTTACTTTAAAAATAATATTATTATGGTACATGGCAGCGTTCCGAAGTTCGGCACCAGCTCCATAAGTGTGTCAAAGGGCGCTATGACCAATAATATTATCTATCCGGCTTCTATTACAAGCGTAAACGGTCCTTCTGACGCAGTCCTGGAAGATAACCTGTTTGTGAACCCGAGACTTTCTTCTCCGCAGCTGAGCACGAAATACAGCAGTGAAGAGTATGGGCTCACTTATGAGAATATGGGACAGGGCGATGAATTTATTGCCGGGCTCAGGGAACGTATGGCGATCTTTAAACTGCAGGAAAATTCACCGGCGGTAGACGCAGGCGTGGTAATACCGGAATCAGATGCGACAGAGGATATTTTCGGCAATAAAATCGTGGATTTACCGGATATTGGCGCTCACGAGTTTAATAATGACCCGGGGCCTGTTGATGAGGAAGGAAATAAAGCAGAAAAAGTAATTCTGGATAAGACAGAGCTTTATATGGCGACAGAAGACATCGCCCGGTTAAATGCATCCGTACTGCCGGAAGATGTTCTTGACGACAGCATTGGCTGGTCCGTGGCCGACTCTGAGATAGTAAACGTGTCAGCGGCGGGCAAGGTAACAGCCCTGGCAAAGGGAGATACAGTTGTTACCGCGGTCAGCTTAAATAATCCGGAGGCGAAAGCGGAGTGTATCATTCATGTATACGAAAAGAATTCAAAGTCTGTTATCGCGGATAAAGATGCCAGAGTAAGGGATGATGGTACTCACAGCGGAACAGAAGAATCCATGACGGTAAAGCTGGACAGCAGCGGATACAGCAGAAACGTATTGATGTCCTTTGATCTGACATCCGTACCGGAGAATTACAAAAAGGTTCTCTTAAAATTCCATATTGACAGTACAGAGGCAAACAACGTACCCTTTACCGTATCCCGGATTGGTGATGACTGGGAAGAGGCGGAAGTAACGTGGAATACCAAGCCTGATAAGGTCGAAAAGATCCTGGATTTCACTTCCAGTATTGCGGATGGAGGCAGCTGGAAGGAACTGGATATCACGGATTACATGGAAACATTACTGGAATCCGGAACTCAGAGACTTTCAATCATCTTTGAAGGCGTAGAAATTGGATCAAAGAATTATACAAACATCCACTCCAGAGAAACGGATTATAAACCGCAGCTTGTATTTGACAATGAATCCGTGAAAACGGTGGAAAATGTCTTTGTCAAAGTTCCAGTGGGAACAGCGCCGGTTTTACCAGAGACTGTAAACGTAACCTACAGCGATGATACGACTGCCAAAGCGGCGGTGGCTTGGGATGAGATTCCGGCAGGGAACTATCAGAAAGAGGGCCAGTTTACCGTTTGCGGATATATCGAGGGAAGAAACCTGCCGGTTATCGCATACGTGACCGTATCGGATACGATTATTACAGCGGCATTTGCAGAGGATGTCACGACCCAGGCAGGGATAGCACCGGTTCTGCCGGAAACTGTAAAGGTGACTTATATTAACAGTACTGAGGCAAAGGTTCCTGTTGTATGGGAGTCCGTGAATGAAAGTCAGTATGCAAAACCGGGAACCTTTACAGTGAAAGGAAAAGTAAGTGGCTTTGAGGCAGGATGCAGTATCAGAGTTATCGTAACCGGCGCCGGAGTGGTTGATGCCGAGGCAGTTGACATAACCGGATATGTGGGATTTATGCCGGTACTTCCTGAGAGCATTACAGTCAGCTATACAGACGGCAGCAAGGGAACGGCCAGAGTCGAATGGGAAGAGACAGAGGAAGAAAAGTACCAGAAAGCCGGAACGTTCACCGTTCATGGAACCTGCGAGGGGCTGGAGCAGAAAGCCGCCGCAAATGTGACAATCATTGAAGCCGCAGCAAAGCCGGCTGAAATGAAGAGTCCGGCAGGCAAATATCCGGCGCTTCCATATACTATAAAACTGGAGGGAAGCAGGAGCCGCAGCCGTGCAGCAAATGCAGCGGAGGCGCCTGTGGTATGGGAGACTGTCAGCAGGGAACTGTATCAGGGCAGCGATCCATATGTGGTAAAGGGTTATATTGCAGGAACGACGATCCCGGCTTCCATAACGATTACGCCGGCAGATCCACTGGAATATATGGACGGCGTAATTGATACAAACGGCGATACTTATATTCAGGTAAGTCCGTCAGACAGCAATTTCGGTGATAATGAAGTGATTCGTATTAAGAACTATACAGGGTCCTTTAAACGTATCGGAGTGGTACAGTTTGATTTTGAGTCCATGGACACTTCAAACTTAACGGAAATGACGCTGAAATTGTATTTTAATAAGATGGATGATAAAGCAGAGGTTACAGAGACCTATTTAAACATCTATACCAACACTCCAGGCTGGGTTGAAAATACGGCAACGTATGATTCCATCACACAGGCCAGCGGATATAAGGCGGAGCTGGTAAAAGAACATGTCGTAATTAAGCGTGACCAGGTAGGAAGCTACATTACAATTGACGTATCCGATGCGATTGATTTTATGGAAGGCGGAAAGATTTCCTTTATTCTTGATATTGAAGAGAATCCGGAGGCTGATGCCAATGGCTCTAACTCCGGACTGGAATTTGCCAGTAAAGAGGCCGGAAAAGAAAAGGCGCCGAAGCTTTACGTATCAAACCAGTATGTGACAGAGCTGGAAACGGTAAATATAGATACCGCTGTAGGAGAAACGCCGGATCTTCCGGATACGATTACGATTCACTATGCGGATGGGACGGAGGCACAGGCACCGGTTATTTGGGAAGCTGTCAGCCCGACGCTGCTGGGCAGAAAAGGGACGTTCCTGGTAAGGGGACATGTGGAAGGGCTGTACTGCAGCGTTTCAGCAGGCGTTACCATGAAAGCAGAAGACCCGGATAATCCGGATAACCCAGACAACCCGGATACCCCGGATAATCCAGATAACCCAGACAACCCGGATAATCCGGATACCCCGGATAATCCAGATAACCCAGACAACCCGGATAATCCGGATACCCCGGATAATCCAGACAACCCGGACACCCCGGACACCCCGGACACTCCCGATAAGCCGCACAAAAATTCTTCGTCTACTTCCGGCCAGGCAGTTACAGTAAACAGCTGGGTTCAGGGAATTGGCTATAAAAAATGCATTTTGGGCAATGGAGACTATGCAAAAAATGGATGGTATTATCTTGAATGTAATGGTAGTATGAACTGGTATCGTTTTGACGAGAACGGATATCTGATCACCGGATTTTTCACAGACCAGGATGGAACGCTCTATTATCTTGACAAGGATGGAATTATGGTGACCGGCTGGCAGCTGATTGACGGTAAATGGTATTACTTTAATCCGGTTTCCGATGGTACCAGAGGCTCGTTATATCGAAATACTACAACACCCGATGGTTACCGTGTAGGACCGGATGGGGTATGGGAAAGTTAATATGAGGTGAACCGTGAAAAAGAAAACAGCATTGTTGTTTTTCATATGGTTCCTGATTCTGGAATGTCTTGCCGGCTGCGCCCGGCAAGGCTATTCCTGCTTTATGGAAGTAGGGGACCATGAGATATCGAAGGAAGAGTACGCTCTGCTGGCTTACGACAATATTGCCAGGACGGCCAGAGAATATGGGGCGAAAGAAGGAATTGATGTAAATGCGCCCGGCTTTTGGGAGCAGAAGAGGGACGGCGTCTCTCCGATGGACCGGGTACGGGAGCTTACAGACGGGGAAGCCGTTCATCAGAAGGGAATTCAGATTCTGGCAAAGGAAAACGGCATGATCGACGAGATAGGATACGAGGCGTTTCTGAAACAGTATCAGGAGGAAAATAAGCAGCGAAAGCAGATGAAAGAAGAGGGAAAGGTTCTGTATGGGCCTCTGGAGCTGTCCGTCAGCCAGTACTATTCCTATCGCCAGAGCCAGCTGGAGCAGGCTCTGGAGGAATTTGCGGAGCAGAAGATTGTCACAATCAGGGAAGAAGAACTGAAGGCGTATTATCCTGTGGTGAAACAGGCGGAAGAGAAAAAGAATTTCCAGGCAAAACTCAGCCTTGTGATCTTTGAAGATGCCGGTGAGGAGCAGAAAGCGGCGGCAGAGCAGTGGATTGCGGCTCATGGGATTACAGACGACCTGCCGTTACTTCTGGCTGAGGAAACCGGAATTTCTGCAAGTGTGGAGAATATGGCCGTGGATACCCTCGAACTGGGTAAGGAAAATCTGCTTCTGGACCGGGTGGTGCAGGCGGTACAGGAAGTGGAAGCGGGAGAGGTTACACCAGCTATAGAATACACAGACGGCATGAGCGCGGTGGCTGTGGTTGAATCAAAAGAATATGCAGCGTTTGGAAGCTATGATACAGAACGTGATTATGTGGAATACCTTCTCCGGGAGAAAAAAGCCAGGGAGTACATTGCAGACGAGATCAGCAGACTGGAAGTAAAAAAAGGGAAAGCCTGGGAAACGCTAACTTATGAGGATATTATCAAGTAACAACAGAACAGATGAAAATGGAGCTGAATGATGAAGAGGTTATTACAAAACAGAACAGTAAAATTTAAAATTATGGTATATAACATCTGCATTATCTGCGTCATCGGCATCATATTCAGTGTTACGAGTTATGTGACGGCGAACAAAAAAGCCGTCCAGCTGGCCCAGAATTCTGTCGAATACCACGTGGAGAGCATCTCCCGCTATTATCAGGAGGTCTACGAGCAGATGGTGAACCTGGTGCTTAACTGTGCGGAGCGGGAGATGTTTGATCTAAGCTCTCTGGGGCAGTTAAAAACCGTAGAGGAAAAGAGAAAAGGCCTGGATTATGCAAAGCTGGCCGCTAATTTCTGCGCTGTCACAGGGTATGGGGATTATATCACAAGGCTGTCCATCTTTGATGACAGCGATGTTCACATTTCGGCCGGAACGGCCTTAAGCAGTGTTGATGACGGGAGAAGAATCCGGAATGCGCCCTGGTTTGACCGGGAACTGAAGAAGGATATGTACGATTACCGGCTGGATCTGGTGAATTCCCCATTTTATAAGGAGGTGGGAATGACAATTCCCATTATCTGTAAAAATTCCGGGTATAAAGACAGTGACTATTCTGCGCTTTTCCTGTCGCCCCGTCTCTATCTCGACCGCCTGAAGGAAGACGATAACGGTAATACAATGCTTGTGACTACATACCGCGGAGAGCGGATCGCTACGCTGCGGGAGTCTGAGAACCAGAAAGAGGAAAGCGACCGTTTGATTGATTCGATTCTGCGAAGAGAGGAAGAACGTGGAACGTGGCAGTACCAGATAAACGGGGAACCACATCTGGTATCGTATAACAAGGAATCCCAGAGCGGCGCCCTGGTGATCGAAATCATGGACATGGCAAATCTGAAGAATGACCGCCTGATGCTCATGCAGACGGTTGGCCTGATCTTTATCTCCTGCGTGCTCCTTGGAATTTCCATGTCGTTTCTGTTTACCAATGCGGTCAGAAAACCGATTGACCGGCTGGTAAACCATGTGGACAGAATTGCGAAGGGGGATTTCAGCCAGGAGGAATCGCTGGAGAGCCAGGACGAGATCGGACTCATCGGAAAGGCCGTAAATACAATGAGCAGCCAGATCGAACAGCTGATGGACAAGCGTTTGGAGGATGAAAAGGAAAAGAGCAGTCTGGAAATCCGGATGCTGCAGGCACAGATCAATCCGCATTTCCTCTACAATACCCTGGATTCGATCAAATGGATTGCTGTGATCCAGAAAAACAGCGGTATCGTAAAGGCGGTAACTGCGCTGTCAAAGCTGCTTAAAAATATGGCAAAGGGAGTGGACCAGCGCGTTACTCTGAGAGAGGAACTGGATTTTGTCCGCGATTACGTAACCATCGAGAAGCTGAAATATGTGGAAATGTTTGATCTGGAGGTCGACATCGGGGAGGAGATACTCTACGAAGCACGAATCGTGAAGCTGACGCTGCAGCCACTGGTGGAAAATGCGATTTTCAGCGGTATCGAGCCTGGAGGAAAGAATGGAACCATCCGGATCCACGCGTATGAGAAGGACAAGTGCCTCTGCATCGATGTGCGGGACGACGGAATCGGAATACCGGAAGAAAAGATACCGGAGCTGCTGAACCATTCGGAAAAGCTAAAGGGCGACCAGATGAGCAGTATTGGGATGCCGAATGTGGACAGACGGCTGAAACTGATTTATGGGGAAGAGTACGGACTTTCCGTGGAGAGCCGGGTGGGAGAGTACACACAGATTACCGTCAGAATTCCGCTGGAATACTGACAGGGACTTAAGGGGGAGTGAGCTTATGTACCGGATTATGATTGTAGATGATGAACCGTTAATTCTGGCGGGCATAGCCTCGCTTCTGAACTGGGAGGAGTATCAGTGCCGGATCGTAGGCAAGGCATCGAACGGGCAGCAGGCGCTGTCCCTTCTGGATACGCTCCGGCCGGATATCGTGATTACAGACATCAAAATGCCGGCCATGGACGGAATTACCTTCATGAAGACAGCCATGAAAAACGGATGCACGGCGAGCTTTATTCTCCTGACGAATTTGGAAGAGTTTTCTCTGGCCAGGGAAGCGCTGCATTTAGGGGCGATCGACTATCTGGTAAAGCTGGAACTCAGTGAGGACAGCCTGATCCAGGCTCTGGAGTGTGCCATAGAGCGGTGCAACATGAATTACCACATGACACACCTTGCAGAAGAACCGCTGACCGTAGAAGAGAGGATTCAAAACTATTTCCGGCGGGTACTCATCTATGACACGGACGTGGAGGCGGAGGACGAGCTTTCCGGCCTGATCCGGGAGCGGTATCCCAGGCCGGCGCTGATGCTGATTAATTTTAATTACGGATTTGAGGGATTTTCTGCGGCATTTACGAGGGCCGACCAGAAAAAGGTCATGGGCTTCGCGGAAGATATAATAAACGGTATGGTAAAGGGATTCTTTGAGAACAGCTGCGTTTTGCGGCGGGAGCAGAGCGGATTTGTCCTGGTGCTTTCGACGGAAGGGATCGATGATTTTAAGAAGGAAGCCAGCGTCATGAGCGTAAAATTCCGCCAGGTCATGAAGGATTACTTCGAGGTCCCTGTTTCCATTGCAGTGAGCCTGTCTGGAAGCGGTGTGGACGAGATCCAGGATCTGCTGTATCAGGCGATGAGCGCCATGAATCTGACTTTTTACGACAATTCCAGCGGCGCGGTGTTCTACTCGGCCATGTGCGAGGATAACTTAAGCCACAGCAGCAATTTCAACATTAATTTTTTGAAGAAGGACGTCACGGAGGCGATCCGCCAGAATGACTGCGAAGCCTTTAAAACCATAATGAATCAGATGATCCAGCTGTTTTCTGAGTGCAGGCCTTCCAGACAGCAGGCGGTGAACGCGTGCAATAATCTCTATTACTTTATTACCTCTCTGATTGAAGACTGGGGCGAACAGGATTTTCCTTACGCGGTGGACATTGTAGGCCAGTTAAACCGCATGGCCAATTTAAGCACGGTGCTTACCTGGCTCGAGGGATTCCGGGATCAGGTGGTCAGGGTGCTGGAGGACCATCAGCAGGCGCGCAGGGATAAGCTGGTGGAACTGGCTCTTGAATACGTAAAGGAGCATTATCAGGAGAAGATTACGCTGAGTCAGGCAGCAGCAGCGCTGAATGTCAGCCAGGGGCATTTGAGCAGTACGTTTAAGAAGCAGATGGGGAAGAATTTCTCCGATTATGTGACGGAAATGAAGATAGAAAAGGCCAGGGAACTGATCGAATCATACCAGTATATGATGTATGAGATCTCCGACATGCTGGGCTTTGACACGCAGTACTACTTCAGCGCGGTTTTCAAGAAGATAACCGGATACACGCCGAAGGAATATGAAAATATGGTGGTTAAAAAACCACTTTTGTAGTTTTTGGGGAGGATTATTATGAAAATCAGCAGGATTACATCAGTCCTTTTTTTGCTGGCTGTCGTAGCCGCGGGTGGCGCGGGATGCAGCCTCGGCAGAGATACGGCGGCCGGCAGCGGCAATGTGGCAGAAGGAAGGAGCGCGGCGGACAGAACAAAGGAGGGGCGCGTGAAAATAACGGTGTCCGTCTGGGACAATGCCAATTCTCCCCAGTTTCAGGCGATGGCAGATTCATTTATGGAAAAAAATCCGGAGATTGATGTGGAACTGCTCGATATCCAGTCGGATGAATACAACAATAAGCTGACCGTGCTGCTGGCGGGAAATGAGTCTGACCCGGATGTTATTATGATTAAGGATGCGGATACGCAGATTTCCATGAGGGAAAAAGGACAGATTCTCGATCTGACCAGCTACATTTCCAGGGATGGCGTGGATTTAAGCATTTACAACGGCGCGGCAGACCAGCTTCAGATGGATGGAAAGCAGTATACGCTTCCTTTCCGGCAGGACTGGTATGTGCTGTTCTATAATAAGGATTTATTTGACGCGGCAGGGGAAGCGTATCCGGCGGATGATATGACATGGGGCGAGTATGAGAGACTGGCAGAGAGGCTGACTTTTGTGAGAGACGGCGGGATGGTCTACGGAACACACCATCATACGTGGATGGCGCTGGTCTCCAACTGGGCGGTGCAGGATGGGAATCATACGCTGATGAGTGAGGATTACGCGTTCTTAAAGCCTTATTATGAGCAGGTTCTCCGAATGCAGGAGGAGGGCGTCATGCAGAGCTATGCCAATCTGAAAATAAGCAATATCCATTACACCAGTGTTTTTGAACAGCAGCAGTGCGCCATGGTTCCTATGGGAACCTGGTTTATCGCAACGCTTGTTCAGGACCGGAAAGCGGGGAACTTTGATTTTAACTGGGGAGTGACGAGAATTCCGCATCCGGCGGGAATCGCGGCAGGAAGCACGGTTGGCTCAGTCACCCCGATCGCCGTCAATGCGAAATCCGATGTGCCGGACGAGGCCTGGGAATTCGTCCGGTTTGCCACCAGCGAGGCGGGGGCCGAGGTTCTGGCCGATAACAGTGTGTTCCCCGCCATCACCACCCCGGGGGTGGTGAGCCGTCTGGCTTCCATCGAGGGATTTCCGGAGGACGGAAAGGCGGCTCTTTCCGTGACGAATTTCGTGTTCGACCGCCCGGTAGATGCGAAGATGGCGGCGGTGCGCAAGGTGATTGAGGAAGAGCACGACGCCATCATGATCGGGGAGGAAGACATTGATACCGGCATAGCCAATATGAACGAAAGGGCGGAGGAGGCCAGAAGCAGATAGCCCCTCCGCGGGAGTCCGGCGTGCCGAGCCAGTACCGGGCAGAAGGGGGCTGCCAGAGATAAGTACGCTCTGGCAGCCCCCGAGTTTTCAGGGATATGGAATATCATTTTCCAGTTCCCATATATGTCGATCTCTTCGAAAGACGAGACAGGTAGTCACGCCCAGAATACCCAGCAGGCAAAACAGCGCCGCCGCTCCGGAGCCCTTTCCGGTTCCAAACATCACCGCCAGAAGATTTCCTGGCTGCTGCGATGCCATGAGCGGTTCAAACACCCGGTCCACCAGCAGTCCGCCGAGTAAGTATCCCACCGGTATGGTGAAGAACTGCAGCGTATTGCGGGCGGAGTAGACGCGTCCCTGCATGGTCAGCGGGATCCGTGAACGGAACAGCACATCCATGTTCGTATTCATAAACGGAATGCAGATCCAGGCCAGAATGGCGCCTGCGCACCAGACCCAGGGCTGTCTGCCGAAGGCCAGAAAGAAATTTTCCGTGCACATGGCGATCAGCAGGGAATTGCAGATAACCCGGACCCTGCTTTTGGGTGGATGGCAGAAAGAGACCAGCAGGCTTCCGGCCAGATTGGCCGCGCCCGTGCAGGCGTTTACCATACCGAGTGCGATCCTGCTTCCCCCGTTTCTGGAAAGAATCATGGCGGGCAGTGCGGCGTTGTACATGGACGCGGTTAAGTTGATGGCCGCCAGAAACAGGATAAGATTCAGAATACCGCGGTTCCTTTTCAGGTATTTGAGGCCTTCTTTTGCAGAAGCCAGTACAGATTCTTCCCTGTTTCCGTCCGCCTCCGCCTGTGGGATCGTAATAAACCATGCCAGCGTAATGAATGCGGCGGAGAACGTGATCAGGTCAAAGGCCAGCACTGCGTCGATTCCTGCAAAGGAAAATACCATGGTGGCCAGTACCGGTGTGAGAACCGTAACCAGTGAATTGGAAAAGGCTCTTAAACCGGATACACGCTGGTACTGTTCCCGCGGAGTCAGAAGGCTGACCGCCACATCGGATGCGGGCTGCTGAAGCGTGTTCATCAGGCCGTTTAACGCGTTCAGTATGTACAGATGCCACAGCGCCAGATTCTCCGTTTTCAGCAGGATCAGGATCAGCAGTGTGGTCGCCGCCGCGAAGCTGTCGCAGACCAGCATGGTGCGTTTCTTGTTCCATCGGTCGCTTAAGGCCCCCGCGAAGATGGAGAGAAGCACATAGGGCGCATAGGAACAGATGGAGAGCAGCGCAGTGGTCAGCGCAGAGCCCTTCTGCTGGTAGGACCAGACGACGAGCGCGTAACTGGTCATGGAACTGCCCAGTGCAGAAAATGACTGGGTCACCCACAGGATCAGGAAGGTGTGAAGCCCTTCGAAGAGAGTATGTAATTTTTTATTCATGACTTTGCTCCTTTTAGCGTATTTTAGGTTCTACGTTAAAATGCAAAGTCTGTCCGGACGAACCGATAGTTCATCTCCATGAAAGTACGTCCGTAATTCAGACTTTGCATGGAGCAGTATCAATACAGAGTTTCATAGCCCGCGCCTCCTTTCGTAACAGGATTATCCATGGCCATGGAGGTCATGTGCTGTTAATTTACCATATTACGAAGCAGGAAGCAAGGAAGATTCGTTAAAATGCTTCTTGACGGAAAATCAAGTATGGAGTAGCCTGATAAGTAGATGTAGTGGAAGAGACAGGAGCAGGAGCAGGGGCAGGAGCAGACGCAGAACCGGCTGCAGAGGCAGGTCTATCAGAAATGGAGGAAATGAGATGAGGAATACGGAAATCGATCATGGAAAAGTGTTTGACTGGGGCCGTGCATCGGCTGATTATGCGAAATACAGAGACATTTACCCCCAAGAGTTTTATCAAAGGATTCTGGATCTGGGGCTGTGCCAGGACGGGCAGAAGGTTCTGGACCTGGGGACGGGGACGGGAGTCCTTCCGCGGAACCTGTATCAGTATGGAGCGGATTTTACCGGTATCGACATCTCGGAGAATCAAATCGAGCAGGCTAAGAAACTGGCGGAAGAGGGAGGTATGAACATACAATTCCAGTGTGTTCCCGCTGAGAAAACCGGATTTCCGGACGGTGCCTTTGATGTGGTAACCGCCTGTCAGTGCTTCTTCTACTTTAAGCACGAAGAACTGGCGCCGTTGGTTCACCGTATCTTAAAGGAGAACGGAACATTTGTGATTCTTTATATGGCGTGGCTTCCGTTTGAGGACAATGTGGCTGGAAAGAGCGAAGAACTGGTCCTAAAATACAATCCGAAATGGACCGGATGCAGGGAAAGACGGCATCCGATTGAAATTCCCGAAATTTATGAGGAGTACTTCACCATCGGTGAGCAGACGATGTTCGATGTGTCCGTTCCCTTTACGAGAGAGAGCTGGAATGGGAGAATCAGGGCATGCCGGGGGATCGGCGCCTCCCTTACCCCTGAGGAGACAGAACGCTTCGATCAGGAACACAGAGACCTGCTGAACCGGATTGTGCCGCCGGAGTTCGAGGTGCTGCATTACGCGGCCATGGCGGTTCTGCATAAGAAATAAAAAATAAGAGATAAGAGAAAGAAGATTACATCAGGAAGACAGAGGAAGAGAGTATGACAGGCAGTATGGCCAGAAAAGAGTCCGCTCCGGAGCGCATGGGAGGCGTTTCAGAGCCAGGCCGGCAGAAACAGTACTTATTTACAAACAGCGATTTGAAACGCCTGATTGCGCCGCTCATTGTGGAACAGATTCTGGCGGTGACCGTGGGCATGGTGGACACGATGATGGTCTCCAGCGCAGGCGAGGCGGCCACATCGGGCGTATCCCTGGTGGATATGATCAACAACCTGCTGATCAATGTGTTCGCGGCGGTTTCCACCGGTGGTGCGGTGGTGTCATCACAATTTCTGGGACAGAAAAACCGGAAGCGGGCGTGTGAGGCAGCGGATCAGCTGATGATGATCACGGGGCTTATCTCCATTGTGATCATGGTGGGGGCGATTTTGTTCCGGCACGGACTTCTGAGGCTTTTGTACGGCGGGATCGCGGATGACGTGATGAACAACGCGCTGATTTATCTGATACTGTCGGCGCTTTCCTATCCGTTTCTGGCGATATATAATTCCTGTGCGGCGCTGTTTCGGTCCATGGGAAATTCCAGGATTTCCATGCAGGCGTCTATCGTCATGAATATTATCAATGTGGCGGGAGATATTCTGTTTATATTCGGATTCCACTGGGGCGTGGCAGGTGCGGCGCTGGCTTCGCTGATCAGCCGTATGACGGCGTGTGTCATTCTGGTTATCCGCCTGCATAATGCGGGGCTGGAGATTCATGTCAGCTTCGGACGGCTTCGCTGGAACAGCGGAATGATTGGAAAGATCCTTCATATCGGGATTCCGGGCGGAATCGAGAACAGCATCTTCCAGCTGGGACGCGTACTGGTCGTCAGCATCATCGCCCTGTTTGGCACGACACAGATCGCGGCCAACGCGGTCGCCAACAATCTGGATGGAATGGGAGTACTTCCGGGACAGGCCATGAATCTGGCTATGATTACAGTGATCGGCCGTTGCGTGGGTGCAGGCGATTTCGAGCAGGCGGAATATTACACTAAGAAAATGATGAAGCTTACGTATCTCATCAGCGGACTCTGCTGCCTGGGCGTGATTCTCACCATGCCGCTCACCATGAAGCTGTACGGTCTTTCGGAGGAAACACTTAAGCTGGCGGCAGTGCTGGTGCTGATCCATGATGGATGTGCCATCATTCTGTGGCCGGCGTCATTTACCCTGACGAATGTTCTGCGGGCGGCAAACGATGTCAAATTCCCCATGTGCATCTCTATCCTGTCCATGGTGATTGTGAGGCTGGGAGCCGGTTATCTGCTGGCCGTCGGCCTCGGGCTGGGCGCCGTAGGCGTGTGGTGCGCCATGATACTGGACTGGGTGGTTCGTGTGATCTGTTTTGTGGGACGGTACCGGAGCGGGAAATGGAAAACGTTTTATCGGGCGGCGTAAGGCGGGAAATGAGAGATGAGAAATGGTGCAAAGCAGACGGAGGAGATTGCGTTATGAATGCGTTTATTGAGAAAAAGGTCCATGAATTGTACTGGGACTGCGATGTCAACTGTGCCAGGACCATGCTGATCTGCCTGGGCGAGCTGTTCGGAGTGACGTATGAGCCCCAGATGCTGAACGCCGCCGTCGGCCTTCACGGCGCAGGCGGTTATCGGGCGCAGTGCGGTCTGGTGGAAGGCAGTCTCATGTTTGCCGGAGTTTATTTAAATGGGCTTGGCTGGGAGGAGGAGCGGATTTTCACCAGATGATCCGCCTCACAGATGCGAAGCACTGACCTGCCGGGCGGTGGAATCTAAATATGAGTTTATGAAGACACTTTAGAGAGAAAAATGGAATAGTAAGTGAAATAGAAAAATGGTTTCCAGAGTGACAGGCTCCGGAAACCATTTTGTTATAAGACAGGGCAGTGAGTTTTTGCTTACGCTGCCATTTTTTGCGTGCAGATGGCGGGATTGAATTTTCAAACACGCTTTGATATTCAAACACGCGCTAGTATTCAAACACATAAGAATCCATCGTCTGGCTGTTATTGATCAGCGCGTCGCTGTTCAGCTTCTTCTGTCTTAGCGCCTTGTCACTTTTTAGGAGGGCGCTGTAGATGATATCCGTCACATAGAGATACATCAGATTATCGGAAAGCGCCGTGGTGTTATTAGCGATCAGCTTGTCCGACACGATGAATTTGTAATCCGCGATATCGTTCAGCTTCGGGGAATCCACGCTGGTGATGGTCAGGTTCTTCCCGCCGCGGTCGATGGAAGCGTTGGCCGCCTGATAGATATCCTTCATCATAATGCTGCGCGCAATGAAGATGGATAAGTCACCGGGCGAAGTATTGGTGACCTGGAGACTGATGCTTAAGGGATCGGTGTACTCTTTTGCACGGATACCTGCAAGCTCCAGCTTGTAACGGAACTCCCTGGCGGCGAATGTGGTGTTGGCCAGGGCGTATAAGTTTATATTTTTAGCATTTTTGATCATTTCCGCGGCCTTAAATACCGTGCTTTCGTCCAGGAGGGCCGCCGTGTTATTTAACATGCTCCGGTAGTCGGAGGTGACGGAGGCGATAAAGTTCCCGCCGGAGGAGGGCGTCTCCTGTACCATGTTATTGTAGAAACTTTCCTGGGCCAATGCGATCTTTAATCCATTGAATCCTTTATATCCCAGCTTTTTGCAGAACCGGTTGATGCTGGCCTCTGAGGTGCCGGTTTCATCCGCCAGAGCGGTGATTGTCGTGGTAAGAATCTGTTCGGCGTGACCTATAACGTACTGGCTGATTGCGTTCTCGCTCACAGTGAAGTTGGGCTGCATGGAGATGATTTTAGAAATAACGGTCGATACCATAAAATCCTCCTTTTTTCGTTATTACAGTATACCATATTTGCAGAATATTTGCAAATAATGATTGGCGATGAAAATATAAATCAAATATATTGACAGATAATGAAAATGATGATAGTATAAAACCATAAAAATAACAGCAGAGCAGACGATATTATGACAAATATGCACAAAATAGACCGAAGGTAAATGAAAAAAGTGATTTGTAATGGAAATCACTTTCAGAACTGCTGTTATGATTACAGGAAAGGAGAAAGTATGAAGGAGTTTGGCTATGACAAACAGTACGATGTGATTGTAGCTGGCGGAGGGGTCTCCGGTACTGTGGCTGCCATCGCGGCCGGCCGTCTGGGAGCGGATGTCCTGATTCTTGAAGAGGGCGCGTATCTGGGCGGGGCGCTGACCGGATGCGGCGTCGGACCCATGATGACGTTTCACGCAGGCGAGAAGCAGGTGATACGCGGCATCATGGAGGAGATCGTAGAGCGGCTGAAAACCGACGGATATTCCACAGGCCATATTTATGACACGATGCAGTACATCAGCTACCTGACACCATTCAATTCGGAAGGCCTCAAGGTGGTGCTCGATGAGATGACGGCGGAGGCGGGATGCACGGTTCTGTTCCATACGTTTATCGGAGCCGCGGTATGCGGGGAGGGGAAGATCGAGTCCCTCACCGTGTGCAATAAGGACGGTATCCACAGCGTATCGGCCAGGGTATACATAGACGGAACCGGCGACGGCGATGTGGCCGCGTTTGCGGGGGCGCCCATGACAAAGGGAAGAGAATCCGACGGCGCTGCCCAGCCCATGACTATGAACATGAAGTATTTGAATGTGGACACGGAAGCGATCAAGGAGCATATCAGAACGCATATCGCCGATTTCTCCCGCCATCAGGGGAATGAGGAGCTGATGGATACCGTAAGCCGTTTTTCATTCTGCGGGTTCCAGGATGAGTTCCGGGAGGCCCGGGAGAGAGGGGAACTGGAGATCCGGCGGGAGGATGTACTCTGTTTCGAGACGGACCGTCCGGGAGAGTATATCGTGAACACCACAAGAATCATCGACCACGACGCCGTAAACGCGGCCAGCTTAAGCGACGCGGAGGTGACGGGAAGACGCCAGTGCAGACAGCTGGACCGGTTCCTTCGCAGACACGTTCCGGGCTTTCAGAATGCGGTTCTGGAATTTACCGGCCCCCGGGTGGGGGTGCGGGGATCCAGACAGCTTTCCGGTAAGTATACTCTGACAGCGGAAGATATTCTGGAGCGGAGAAGCTTTGACAGCGTCATCGCCCATTCCGCTTATCCCATCGACATTCACAATCCCAAGGGCGTGGGGACGGACAGTCGCTTCCTCTCGGAAAAGGGAACGTACTACAGCATTCCGTATGAGACGCTGTACTGCGAGGAGATTAAGAACTTACTGGCAGCAGGGCGGTGCATTTCCGCTTCCTTTGAGGCGCAGGCGGCTATTCGGACGACGCCGACAGCCGGAGCATTGGGACACGCGGCAGGAGTGGCGGCGGCCCTGGCTGCCAAAGGGGATGGAGATGTCTCCAAAGTCAGCAGAAATGAGCTGCAAAAACGATTGAAAGAACAGGGCGCATATCTGGATCTATAAGAAAAGTAATGGAAAATAAAAAAAACATGTTGAAAAAGTAATGAATAAGGAGGATTTTTCAGATGACAATTCAAGTTATTGGAATACTGGGGTTATTCGTTTTAATGGTAGTCTTAATGATGACAAGAAAGCTGCCGACCATTCTGGCTCTGCCGATCATGGCCGTTGGCATAGCACTGATTGCAGGAATTCCGTTTATGGGCGGAGAGTTCAGCATTGCAAAGGATGTTCTGGAAGCAGGCGCCATGCGTATGAGTACGGCGATTGCCGGACTGTTCTTCGGCGGTTTCTTCGGAAAGGTACTGAGCCGTGTGGGCATTACCAATACCATTATCCGGAAAGCAGCTGAGATGGCGGGAGACAAACCGCTTCCGATCGCATATGCATTTTTACTCGTAACTTCTGTTATTTTCGCGGCTTCCAACGGTCTGGGTATGTTCATTCTGGTTGGAACCATCATTGTTCCGATTATGATCAGCGCTGGCTTAAGCCCACTGGTTGCAGGAACGATCCTGCTGCTGGGCAACGGCGTCGGCGTTACATTTTCCGTCGGAACGCTGGGTGTTTACATCGATACTTTGGGACTTCCGCTGGAGACCGTTACACAGTATTCCTTCCTCTGCGCGGCTCCGCTGATCGTAGTAGCCGTCATCATGGTATACGTGATGGTAAAATCCGGCGGCAAGAAGAGAAAGGCATGGGCAATGCCGGCTTCCGATATGGGCGGTGATAAAAATGTCCGCTCGATCGCACTGATTTCCCCACTGATCCCTGTTGTTCTCGTATTCGCATTTAAGCTTCCATTAGTAGCCGCTATTTTAATCGGCATCGTGGCAACTCTGATTCTTGCAACACCGAAAAATGCCGTTCACGTCGTATCCAGCTCCTTCGTAGAAGGAATCCAGGAGACGGCAGGCGCCTGCGGCCTGATGATTGGTATCGGTATGGTTTTAAAAGCAGTTATGGCTCCTGAGGTCGCCGCTGTCTTAGAGCCGGTAATCAAAGCAATTATCCCGTCAAGCGCGATTATGTTTGTACTGGTATTCGGCCTTCTGTCCCCGTTAGCTATCTACCGCGGACCGTTAAACGTATGGGGACTCGGCTCCGGTATCGTGGCTCTGCTGGCTTCCTGCGGCATGAACCCGGTTGCAGCCATGGTTGCACTGAGACTGGACTCCAACGTTCAGGCTGTCTGTGATCCGACCAACTCACACAACGTATGGATCTCTGATTTTACGAAGACGGATGTCAATGATTATTTAAAGAAGACGATTCTTTGGATCGCAGTTTCCACACTTGCGGGCCTGATCGTTGCAAGCTTTATCGTATTATAATGCCCGTACCGTGCAGGCGTGCTTTTGAGGAAGAGGAGAGTTTGACAATTATGAGTAAGAAAGTAAGGATAGGAATTGATGTGGGAGGAACCTTCACGGACGCGGTCGTCATTGACAGCAGTACGTATGAAGTGATTGCGAAGAAGAAGATTCCGACCACCCATGAGGAAGGCGTGGCGGCAGGCGTAGTGGCGCTCATCAGCCAGCTTATGGAGGAACTTGGAATCGCACCGGAGGATGTGGTTTTCATCGCCCATGGCACGACCCAGGCCACCAACGCGCTGCTGGAGGGAGACGTAGCAAATGTTGGCATCATCGGCATGGGAACCGGCATGGACTCAAGAGGCGCCAGAAATGAGACAAATGTAGGTGACATCGAACTGGCTCCGGGTAAATTCTTAAAGACGAGCCATACGTTTATCGACTCTAAATCAGTGAATGATTCAACCATTCAGGCCGCCATCGACGAGGTGCGCGGCGCGGGTGCGGAGGTCATAGTCGCTTCCGAGGCTTACAGCGTGGATAATCCTGAAAATGAACTGCGGGTACAGGAAAATGCCGAAAATCAGGGCCTTTACTGTACCGGAGGCCATGAGATATCCCAGCTCTACGGTCTGAAGATGAGGACCAGGACGGCTGTGGTCAACGCATCCCTGATTCCGAAGATGATGGAGACCGCCAACATGACGGAGCGGGCCGTAGTGGATACGAAGATTCAGTCCGGACTGATGATTATGCGCTGCGACGGTGGTGTCATGAGCATCAATGAGGTGCGGAAACGTCCGATTCTCACCATGCTTTCCGGTCTGGCGGCCGGCGTGGCGGGAGCGCTGATGTATGAAAAGATTTCAGACGGAATCTTTTTCGAGGCAGGCGGAACCAGCGTGGATATCTCCGTAATTAAGAATGGAAAAGTCATGATCAAATACGCCCAGGTGGGTGGCCATAAGACGTATCTGCAGTCACTTGACGTCCGGACACTGGGCGTGGCGGGCGGCTCCATGGTGCGCGTAAACGGCGGAAAAATAGCGGATATCGGCCCGCGTTCGGCTCATATCGCCGGGAAAGAGTACGAGTGTTTCCAGAGGGACGGCGAACTGGACGGATCGGAGGTGCTGTTTGTCAGCCCCAGAAAGGACGACCCGAAGGAGTATGTGCTGGTGAAGAACCCGGCCGGAAGGGAGTATTCCCTGACGCTGGCCGGAGCTGCCAACCTGCTGGGCTACATTCCGGAGGGCGACTACGCGAGCGGCAGTACACAGACGACGAAAGCTGCCTGGGACGCGCTGGGGACGTATCTGGGATGCACCGGAGAAGAGGCGGCCAGACAGACCATGGATCTTGCCATGGATAAGCTGGCGGCGGTCGTGGAAGAGCTGATCGATGAGTATGAGCTGGATACCAGGTTTGTAACCCTGGTGGGCGGCGGCGGCTCCGGCGCGGTAATCGTCCATTCTCTGGCAGAACGCATGAATGTAAAGTGGAAAATAGCAAAGAACGCACCATATATCTCCACCATCGGCGTGGCGCTGGCCATGGTCCGGGAACAGATGGAGAGAACCATCGCCAATCCCACAGATGACGATATCAAGAAAATGCGCCGCGATATCATCGAGAAGATCGTGAAATCCGGCGCCAACGAGGCAACCGTGGATGTAACCATCGAGGTGGACGCACAGAAAAATATTCTGCGGGCCATAGCGACAGGCGCCACGGAGCTGCGGCAGAAGGACCTGGCGGCCGCGGATCTAAAGCCGGAGCAGCTTAGGGAGATCTCGGCGGAAGCGCTGGGAACGCCGCCGGAAGACACCAACTGTGTGGCCTCATCGGGCCGCTGGAACGTCTATGAGTCTGTATTAAAGAAGAAATTCCTCGGCGTATTCAGCCAGAAGAGCCGCCGCCTCTGTGTCATCGACCGGGAAGGCGTGGTAAGGCTTAAGAAGGAAAAAGCGGCTTACTTAAAATTTGCCAAGGCCAGAAAGGGTGACGTGTTCGCGGAATTTCTGGATGCCAATACCACCTTCTCCGACGCCAACGCCACCATCCCAAAGGTATTCATCTTCTATCGGGAGAAGATGCTGGATTTGACGGGAATGCAGAGCGCGGAACAGTTAAATTCCATCCTGGATGTGGAGATTGAAGGGCTGGAGGACGGCGAAGAACTGATTGCAGTCGCATATAAATAGTAAAGAAGGGGGCTCGGAAATGATATCGGATGAAGTCCTGGGCATGTTTGAACTCAGCAACGACCTGCTGTTCGGAAGAATACCGGAAGATAAGTACCGCTATTACGTGGAAGAACCTCTGCGCCTCGGGCGGGAAGCCGCCGAAAAAGTAAAGGGCGCGGGCGGCATCTTCGCGCTGTATGAGGAAGCGGGAATCGAGATTATTTATCAGGAGGCCAGCGGGGAAAACTACGGTGTCTCCTTCCGGGCCCAGAGCGAATATGGGAAGGACGGAAGCGCAAAGGTCCTCATGTATAAGCAGTCCATCGCGGAGCTGGCAAAGCACAGCTGCGATTATGTAATCGGAGAAGAGGAGGCGCTGGCCGTCCATCTGGCCCATGAATACTTTCATTATCTGGAGTATCACAGCAGTGAGATAAAGGATGACAGAACACAGCCTTACTACAGCCATGGATTTGTCTCTGACTATTTGGAACCGGTGCAGCTTGTAAAGCTCTTTGGGCGCAGGCGGCAGGCGGGAATCCTGCGGTGCAGCGAGATCGCGGCTCACGCGTTTGCCAAGGAAATGATGGGACTGGAGATTCTGCCTAATTACTATGACTATACCTGGCTGATGGCAGGGGGAAAACTGCACCGGAAAGATTTCCTGGAGAAAGCACGGCAGTTTGAGGAGATGGTCCGGATGCGTTGAGATACGCAGCCGGGCCATCTCCTTTCTATTATGTGCGGGTTGTGAAATGGCAGCGGATCGGGTATAATTTACTTAAATAAGCAGGAACAGGAAGGAGGGCGTAGTTATGCGGCATTATATATCCGATCTGCATTTTTACCATGAAAACTTAAATTACCAGATGGATCACCGGGGATTTTTAAATGCTGCTGAGATGAACGCCCATATGATTCACCAGTGGAACAGCAGGATACGGGACAAGGATGAGGTGGTCGTGCTGGGAGATCTGTCCCTCGGTACCGGCGAGGAAACCAACGGGATTCTGCGTCAGCTGAGAGGCCGGATCTGCCTGATTGAAGGGAATCACGATTCGTATCTGACGGACAGACAGTTTGACAGAAGCCGCCTGGAGTGGGTGAAGCCTTATGCGGAACTCCGGGATAATAAGAGAAAGGTGATCTTAAGCCATTACCCCATGATCTGTTACAACGGTCAGTACCGGAAGGACGAGGTTGGGCGGCCCAGGACCTATATGCTGTACGGCCACGTACATGATACCTTTGACGAAGCGCTGGTGAACCGGTATCAGGATGAGACCAGGCGCGCAGAACGGCCGGACTGCCACGGCGGCCCGCCGCTTTCCGTTCCGTGTCAGATGATCAACTGCTTCTGTATGTTTTCGGATTATATACCGCTCACCCTGGATGAGTGGATTGATGCGGATGAAAAGCGCCGCAGCGGGAGAACGGATCACATTTCTTTTCGTGCAGAGTGAGGGGAAAAACACATTCGACAAAATTCGCAAAGATTCGACAAAATTCTACACACCCCATTGTATTACAGAAAGGATTCCTGTAAATTGAGAATATGGTTACAAACGGAGCCGCTTCGAAGCTGGTAAATATATAATGTAACTGTGAGACATTTCGGAAGGGGACAGTCAGGGCCGTTCCAGGAAACTATCTATTTCACTTTTCCGGTTGTTTGTTCTAAAATAATAATCTGCGGGAGAGTAGACGCGCAGGGCAGTCCGCGGGGAACCCTGCGTTTTTCTCGTTTTCCAGAGTAAGGGAAGTAGAATATGGGTTTCTTTTTTTCTTCAAACTTTGCCATATTTCGTACGCCGATGAATTCGCAGGGGAGAGTAACGTGAAAGCCTGATTTACAGGCATCTACGGCACTGGAGGCCACACAGTAGCAGCCATCTATTCCAATGATTTCAATTTCTGTAACAGAGTGCTGATGAAGCAGCTCCAGCAGACCCGGATCAGAAAATGCGCAGCAAATCCGCCGTATCATAGTGTTTGCTTTCGATATCAAAGCAGCATCCTGCAGGCAGAAGCTTCATAACTTCGCTTTCCAGCGCGATTCTGCGTTTAAAATGGCTGACCATGCCTTCAAAGTCCTGAATCTGATGCGCTGCTCCATAGGGGGAACGGCTTAAATAATCGATCATCATGAGATACCAGACTTCTTCGCCTTCTGGATTGACCCGCTCTTTTTTGATGGTCTGGATGCACTGCCTGATGTCCGGCGAAACGAGACGGATCAGCTTAAACGCGGATAAATCCAGCAGCGCCGCCAGGTCTACGTAAAAATCTATAATCTGCTGATCGCTGAACATTGCATACAGCATGAGTTCCTCGATGATATTCTGAAAAAACGAACATTCAAATACATTGCCGTTTGAGTGGAAATCCCGGAATCTCCGCAGGATAATTTCCCGGAATTCCGAAGGAGCCTTTCTCCCGCCGTAGACCTCGAATTTCTCCATGTATTCGTAAAAGTGGTAATTCTCGGTTTTTATTTTCGTATAGGGAACGATGTATTGAACCCCTTCTTTTATGGTGTTACGTTCTACCTCGCCGCGCATATCCGCCAGATCGAGGAGGGACTGCCGGTATGCATCTTCGCTCATATAAGCGCACCAGGCCAGCTCGACAGGGGAGATGTCGCCCTCCCGATATACACGGTAGTCTGTAAAGTGCCGGGACAGGGTGTCTAACAGGGTCGATTTGCCGCTGCCTGGAATTCCCTCGATAAAAATGTTATATGATTTGGTCATAGTATGGTTCCCTCCTGTATGATTGTATCATAGCATTAAAACAGAAAAAAAGGGAGGGGAATTTAGCACTTTCCGTTGGTTCTTTCCAGGCATTGGTGGCATTATTTATTTTACTGGAACCAGACCGGAGTTACATAGGCCCAATGCCCATTGAGCTGCGAAACCTCCATGTGGTAAAAATCGCCTGCTGCGCCATTGACATCCGTAAAGGTTTTCTCCACCGTATACTGAGATGCGCTGACCGCGGTATGCACCTTAAATGCCTGGCTATGGTAAGGCTTCATATGACCTGAAAATCCGGCGGCCATCAATTCCCCTATCGTGCGGGAATTTGTGCGGCCGTTGATATCAAAGCTGATTGTGGTTTCGGGTGTGCCCTCAATTTCCAGGATCACAGCAGAGGTCTGTGGATGGAGTGTGGAGAGATTCTTAAAGGTCTCGCACTGCCATGCGGCCACATTGTCCTGGCAGGAGAGAATCCGGTTGTCCAGCTTGTTGATCTCATCCTGGGAGTCATCTTCTTCTGCTGAGGGGGCCAGTACGCTGCGCCCTCTGAAGCATGGCTCGATGTTTAATATCTTTCCGTCATCCACATGGGCGGTGCAGGTAAAACGGTACGGCTCATCCTTGTTATTTCCCCATCCGGTCTCCACTCTGACCTTAAAGCGGGTATCTGCCTTATCCGGTTTTAAGAAAAGTCCCTCTGTGATATGGATCGGCTCTAAATTTTTATAAATTACAATCTTATCAATAGGATAGCAGGCTTTCACAGAGTAATGAATCTCTCTGGGGGCGGAGGTGTGTTTCACGATCGAGCCCATAACAAAGCCGTTGATATCAAATGTACAGAGAATTCTGTCCCCGGTGACTGCGTAGGTGCGGCGGTTTATCATGGCATCCCAGATGGATTCCCGGTCCTTCTTATCGGTCAATACAGCCATTTTGCCGTCGCCGTAGGAACCGGGGTATCCGGCGTGATGGTCGGTAGAGCCTGTAAAACCAAAATGGTAACCCCTTCGGAGTCCCTCGTAAACGGTATTTCTGCTGTCCCGCGGTCCCATATTGTGATAATAGGGATAAGCGGCTGTCTCATTCATGGCGCAGCCATGCTTGGAGCAGACCTCTACCAGCGGAGTCACGCTTTCATCAAATTCATCCCAGTTGATTCCACGGTATCCCGGTGTATATCCGATGTGGTGGGCGACCGTAACAGATCGGCAGCCGCAGTCATCCTTTAATTCCTGCGGAGAGCTGCGGTATATTAGCGGGAGTGTATCATCCGGGCTTACCAGATGATGATCTCCGTAATGCGAAGAGTGCATTTCATAAGCCTGAAATGTGACCAGCTCCTCGGAATTGGCGTCGGCCACAGCGCTCCTGACCTCCGGCCAGTGATCCTTCAGCTTTTTAAACCCTCTGTTGTGGAAATCTACCACAAATGCCGTTTCCTCAGTTCTTTCATGCATATCCGGCCACATGGCATGTCCAGTAACCGCACAGAAGTCCAACTGATTTTTTGCTGCGGTCAGTGCGTTGTCAAGTGCTCCGTAGCCGTATGTGATGCCGCAGTGATTGTGAATATCGCCCCAATAAATGTTCATAAAATGCACATGGAGACTCGCGTCTTTAGACATGAGAGGAATTGTGCCCCTCCTGACTCTTTCGCAAGCTCCTTCTCCTTTTTGTTTTTTAGTTTTTCAAACATCTGTTTGCTTTTTACTTATATTTGTGGTAAAATGTACTCAATCCATAATCTGTTATGAGGTACAAAATCTATGAAATCTATTACCATTACTGCTAAAGTCAAACTATACCCTACATCAGAGCAGATGATGATTTTGAACAAGACACTGTCCGTTATCCGGGATGTGCTGAACTTTGTCTCTGCTTTCGTTTTTGGACGGGAGGGAATCCGCTATCTCGAATTAGACCATGCCTTATACTACCCGGTCAGACAGCAGTTCGGACTCCGCTCTCAGATGACTCAGAGTGTATTTAAGACCGTCCTTGCGAAATATAAATCCATGAAAAGCAATGGCCACCCTTTCTCGAAAGTATCTTTTCGAAACTTTGAGTATGATCTGGTCTGGAACCGGGATTACTCCATATCAGGTCAGTCCGTCAGTTTAAATACCCTTTCCGGCAGGCTGCATATCCCATTTGAATTAAAAGGGATGGAACACTGGGTTCCTGCCGGTGGACGCTTTGGAACTGCTAAACTGATCCGTAAAAACAGGAAATACTATCTGCATATACCGGTTACTCTTGAAGCAGAGAACAGGAATATCTCAAATCATATCGTTGGAATTGATCTGGGTATCAACCATTTGGCAGTATCCTTTGATGATGAAGGGAACACCCGGTTCTTTTCCGGCCGCGCAGTCAAGGAAAAGCGTGCGAAAGCCCTTGCCCTGCGCAAGCGCCTGCAGGCATGTGGAACAAAATCAGCAAAGCGGAAGCTAAAAAAGCTCCGTGAGAAAGAAACCCGTTACGTAACCGCGGTAAACCATGCGGTTACGAAGGCACTTATCTCACAGTATGGAGCCGGAACGCTTTTTATTATAGAAGATTTAACCGGGATTCGTACTGTCACGGAGCATGTCCGTTTAAAATCCCGATACGTAATAGTCTCCTGGGCATTCTGTCAGTTCCGGGAGATGCTGGAATACAAAGCTGCGCTGTCGCAGTCGGAAGTCCTTGTGACAGACCCGAAGTACACCAGCCAGAGCTGTCCGGTCTGCGGGAATACGACAAAGGCTAACCGTAACAGAAGAAAGCATGAATTTTGCTGTACGGTATGCGGTTACCGGAGTAATGACGACCGGACAGGGGCCATCAATATCTACCGTAAAGGATGTAATACTCTGTTCGCAGAGGCCTGTCAGGCATAACCGAAGCAGGCGGGCTGTCGTCAATCAGCCTATTGTAGCCAACGTTTGAGGTAGGAGGCATGAATCACATGCCGTACTACGTGTAGTTGAGTTGCAAGCCCGTGTCTTCAGACATGGGTAATTGACAAGTTTGTCCTTTCTGAATAAAAAGAGTGGTTGTGGTCTGGATTTGGAAGCGCCTCCGGGTGAGGAACCCACTGTCCCATATCCTGTGTGTATGCCGTAATTCCCATGGCTGCCTTTATGCGTTTTTGAAATTCCTTAGCCCGTTCGTTCACTGCATAAGGATCACAAATGGAGAGCAGGCGGCGATGGCAGTTGTCCGCAGCTTCCTGAACCACGCCGTCGTTCGCCCGGGTCTCCAGTAAGTTTTCATTTTCCCCGGGGTCGGCCTTCAGATCAAAGAGCTGGGGACCATCAGAACAATAAAATACATATTTGTATTTGTCCCATCGAATCATGAACATGCCATCCGGAATACCGTGAGCATGGTATTCACTGAACGCGAAGTCTGGATGCGCGGAGTCTTCACCGTGTTCTGCCAGTCTCATCAGGCTGTGCCCTGAGATGGAAGATGGCTGGGGAACGTCCAGAAGATCGCAGAAGGTGGGATAGAGATCCACCAGTCCGGCAGGGGACGAAACCCGTCTTGCCTCGATTCCGGGGATTCGAAAGATTAGCGGAATATGAGAGGACTGCTCAAACATACAGCATTTCCACCACATCCCATGATATCCCATCTGCTCGCCATGGTCGGTGGAATAACAGACCGCCGTATGATCCCGAAGGCCCAGGGCATCAATTTTATCAAGAAGGATTCCCAGGCGTTCATCCAGTTCCTCAATGGCGCAGTGATACCCGACTAGGACTCTCCGGACGGTCTCTTCCGGTACATTCCCGCATTTAAAATAGGTTCGCATCCATTCCAGTGAAGGGTTTAAGGAGGTAAAGGGAGGTTTTAATTCTTCTGGTATCTCTGTAATTGCGGAGTTATAGTAATCCCAGTGTTCCTGCTTCACATAAAATGGAAAATGTGGATCTAAAAATCCTATGTACAGCATAAAATCTTTCTCATCCCGATGCTCTGTCAGCCAGGAAAGGCCTGCCTTCAGCACCCGGTCATCAAAGCTCTCCTCTGTTTTGATGCCGATGCGGTCAAACCGTTTTTCCGCGCCGATTCTTGCCAGCTTTTGATCTCTGAAGTAACAGCCGATATCGGGTCTGAACATGTATCCCGCCAGAGCCTCATACGTAAATGCATAACTGCCTTCATGATGAAAATGTGTTTTTCCGATACAGGCAAAGGTATGACCGTTTTCCGTCAGATGGTGAGAGATACCCTTCACTGTCCCATCATATGGGGTTGAATTGTCCCAGGTTCCCAGTTGGTGTACATAGTTCCCAGTGAAGAAGCTGGCGCGGGCCGGTGCACATACAGGGCAGGAGGAATAAAAATTGTCAAAAACGATACCTTCCGCTGCCAGGCGGTCCAGATTCGGTGTCCTCAATATGGAATGATTGATAAAGTGCATCATTTCATAGGAATGTTCGTCGGATAAGATTGTAATGATATTCATGGCCGCCTCCTACCAGTAAGGGTTCCAGTCTTTTGTCAGCCGGGTCAGGGCTTCCACATAGAAATAATCACCCCACAGGTTGCATTCATCGATACCATGATCGATACAGTCGTTGTAAGGAGTTTTTTTCCCGTAGACGCCATGGAGCAGCTGCCCGTTTGAACTCTCGGGGGAGGTGACGGCGCATAAGTCGGTCAGTGCCTTCATAAGCCTTTTGGCAGCAGCCAGATAAGGAGCCGCTTCCGCTTCCGGCAGGAACCGGCACATCTCCAGGATTCCGCAGACGGCGATAGCGGAAGCCGAGGAATCCCAGGGCTCGCCGCTGCCATCTTCAAAGATAAAATCCCAGTATGGCACCAGGTTTTCCGGAAGATGAGTGAGGAAATAATCTGTCACATGCTTAAAGTCTTCCAGATATTCAGGACTTCTCGTATAGCGGTAGCTGAGCGCCAGCCCATAGACGCCCCAGGCCTGGCCTCTGGCCCAGACAGAATCCGCAGAATATCCCTGATGCGTTACTCCGCGCAGCGGTTTCCCGGTTTCCGGATCAAAATAATACGTATGATAGGTGGAATAATCAGGACGGATAATTACGCTTAAGGCGGTGTCTAAGTGAGCTCTGGCCTTTTTGGCATACTCTGGCTGTCCGGTCTCCTCCGTGGCCCAATAGAGAAGTGGAAGATTTAGGAGACAGTCAATGATCAGGCGGTAGTTTTTTAAATTGTCCATAGCCCCCCAGGCCTGAAGAAACTGTCCTTTTTCATGAAATCGGGATTTCAGGCGGTCAGCTGCAAGGAGAGCCGCTTTTTTCGCTGTTTCATTTCCGGTGAGCTTATAGCCGGAGACGCAGGATAAGGAGTAGAGAAAGCCAAGATCATGGGTGTCGGTGTGATTGCCGGTCTCGATCCGTTCCAGGAAACTTTCTGCCTGCTTCAAAGCGGCTTCCCTGTATCGTCCATCTCCGGTATTTTCATAGGCCAGCCACAGTTCGCCCGTCCAGAAGCCGTTGGTCCATTGTTCGTTGGGGACGGGAGTATAGAAGCCGTTTTCAGAATAAACGGATTTAAACTGGCTGGAAAATTCGCTTAAGCAGCTTTCGGTCTGTCTGGAAGCCAGCTCCAGCGCTTTTTTCGTCTCGTCCGGAGAAAGCTCCGGTTTTTTCATTAATTCTTCAAATGTCATAATTTCCTCATATTCCGGGGCGGCTGCAGGTGATATTTCTTATTTCCTGCAGCCGCCTCTAATGTATTTACAGGCAGCGTGAGATTCTGATCAGATTGCAGGGAAACATTCCAGTGATAATTTTTTATCCATGGCAGGAGCCTGCTCCCGGAGTTTGGTCCTTAAGGAATGGAGATTCAGGCCGGAGCTCCACGTTCCATCTGTCACATCCAGGATGAGAAGGTCTAACGTGATAGTACCGATATCCACCTTTTTATCTTCCGGTCCAAGGAAAGACACATCAAGAATCGGAGCCAGCATATCTTCGGAGCCATAGATTTCAGGGCATAGAGCGGTATTCTTCCACAGTCGGATATCGCAGCAGTCTGTCCAGATCCAGAGAAGCGAAACTCCGTTTTTTTCCATCAGAACCGAATAATCATTGAGAATGCGGCAGACAGTTCCAGGTTCTAAGTGCCAGCGCTGGATATGCGGCTTCTCCCGGCGGTTTCCCCGTTCCATCTCGTCACTGATGATAAGACCGCGGGTACGGTGGAACAGAATCCGGCGGGTGTGACGGCAATACGTATAGGCATCATGGTGCGCTTTGACATAAATACCTTTGGGATCGGTCCAATACTCAGTCACCGGCGTATCCGGGCGGTAAACGCCCCATTTATTTGCATAGACACAGTCGGGCAGAACAGGCTCCCCATGGGCCAGCACCGTGTTATGGGAGGTCATGTTATACATATATCCGCGCAGTTCGCTGCTCATCCGTATGGAATGATACAGTTTGTCCGTGTACGGCTCCCCGATGAAGGCCTGACCGCGGAAGGTAAGAAACAGGGACAGTAAATCCATATGGTTATGGCCGGAACAGCCGCAGCCGGTCTTGGCGGACATGAGGATATAATTGCCGTCATGCCGGTAGGAGCTTCGACTGCAGAGAAAACCGGCTTTTGTGCTGCAGAAATCACGGGGAAGAATCTCCGGATCTGCGTCTTTCTGAAGCATTCTGGCGCGTTCCAGCTCTGTGCACATGGGGTGTGAAAGCATTTTTATGCCCAGCTGAAGGATTGGGTCTGCTAAGGGGCCGCCGTTGTCCCCCAGGGAAGGGTAGAGGGGGCCGGGCGGGGTCAGCATGGACAGAAGGGAGAAGGAAGCATATATCTTCTGGTGGGATTCTTCATCCAGAAGAGGCACTTCATTTAAGTTAGCCAGATAAATGCCGCGAAACAGCATTTCTCCAATAGCAGCACCTGACCAATAGGCAATAGAATGCTCACTGTAACCACCGTCTTCATTGAAATCTTCTTTTATATGGCGGCAGACGATGCCGGCCCCTCTCTCTCTGTAAGCACGAAAATCAGGAATCTCAGGGAGCAGGATGCTGAGCAGGAAAGGAACCAGCCCTCTTTCCCACATGTGATGATTGTAAGGGCGGTAGCCATCCTCTTCAAAGCGCTTGAACTGAATTCCCAAAAACCAGATATGCTTCAGGAGATCAAAGGCTGTGTCGATGTCGGTCTCATAGGGAAGTCTGGTATAAAACAAGCTGATGAGAACGATGGTCAGCCAGCCCACGCTCATGGCATCCCGGTCCTCCGTATACTGGAAACGGTTGGCTCCGGCAGACGGATCCTCTACAATAAGAGGATAGGTCTCAAAAAATTTATGTACAAGCTCCGTGAAGGTAGCAATCACCTGTGTGTCGCCTTCCTCGTGATAAAGGACGGACAGAGCCTCGAAAAACTGTCCTCTTACAAACATATCAAGACTGTGACGGTGGCGCTTTCCCTGATCCTCCAGAAAGTTAAAATGTATCATATTTTCATAGGAAGGGCCTAAGTCCTCTGATTTTCTGGCACCCGGCAGAAGATAGCGGTGTTCCATCATACTGCGCCCGGATTGTAAGCAGAAGTCCTTCAAACTGCCGCGCAGGCCCAGGGAAGACTGATAGGCATATGGCAGTTCATCCGGCTCCATCCTCTTAAGCGGAAGGCTGCGGCAGTCATAAAAATAGGTCACCTGCGTTCTTTGCTCGAAGTACTTGACCAGCGCTTTTTTAGCCAGTGCTGCATTACCCCTGGCCCAGTTGTATTTTACCTCAGAGAGGCCGGGGAGATTAAGGTCTAAAGCTTCAAACAGCTGGTTGTCTGTGAGAAGTGTTTCATCGCCGGGGATATTATTCATGGCGTATTTCCTCCTTCTTCAGTTTATTGCCGCTCAGTATAAAGCGGAGAGTGTATTCCTTAAACTCACATACTACGGTAAAGCTGTCCCCGTTAAGAGCCTGGCGGACAGATACGGTCCGCTTATTCTGGGTAACCGGGTAGGGAACTGCTAATACGGCAAAGTAACATGTGCCGCTGCTGTCTGGGTTTAAGCGGAAGCAGACTTGCCTGGAATCGTGCCAGATGTTGTTGGCAGTGGAGATTTTTCCGTCTGTTATGATGGTTTCGCAGTCGGCGCCTGCCGCAAGCTCGATGGAGGGGCCGTCATCACAGGAATAAAGGGAGCGGTCATCACCACACACCAGATGCGTTCTGTTTAAATGGTAGTGTACCTGTACTGTGTCATCCGGGGACAGACCGGTTACGTGGTCGATGATCAGGAGAAGGCGATTACCAATGAGGGCCAGATGGCGGACCGTCTGTGCCGGAGCATAATTTTCATGGCAGGAGGTAATGCAGGTAAGACCGGATGTCTCCTGTACTTCACAGATGAAGCCCTCTCTCTGAGGGCCGTATTTCCAGGAACCCCTGTATTCCCACGGGTCCCTGTCATTTACCGTCAGACAGTTGTGGGAAGCTGCTCTTTTGAAACGATATCGGTTTTCATCATCCTTATACGTATAAATGCCTGGGTCGGAGATCAGAGGAAGGCCGTACGCGGTAAAATCAAAGCCTCCCGGGTCCATGTGAGCGTGGAGATTCTGCACGGGCGTGCGGCAGCCTGTCATGAGGCTTAGGGCCTGTTTATCCCAGGAGGAACGCAGATAGACCTGATTTAAGTCCTTCTGCCAGGCCAGAAGGGGAAGGTCAGGTTTTTTTGGATGCGCTTCCGCCCAGATTATATCGTCCTTTAAGTGCGTGATATCAGGAATTCTCCACAGATTATCCCTGATGACCTCATATATGGAAGAAACAGGATAGAAATGAGCGGCAGCGGCCAGATAATCCCGATTGCCTGATGCCATATAGCAGGAGACTGCGGAAAGGCACAAGGATTCCTTGTCGGCCGTATGGCTGTCTCCCCATGGGAAGTTGCCTCCGCAGGCGCGGGTAGCGTGGACTGAGTGGAGAAACATCTTGTGAAGCCTTTTGGTATATGCCTCCGATTCCGGCAGATGAAATTTTTTGGAGAATACATTGCGCATGGCAAACCAAAACACACATCCATTATGGTAGGACGGACATCCCTCGATCTGTCCCCCGCAGGGCGTACACTGGGCTTCCATACACCGGTCCAGCTCCTTTAAGGCATGATTTTGGTAAAGACTGCTGTTTTTAAGCTCCGGAAAGAGACAGGAGAAGGACAGCAGGCCCAGGTTTTCCATCAGATAGTGGTTGTGATCTGCCTTCGGCCACAGAAGCGGGGAAATATGATACAATACCAGACAGTGAACATAGATGCATGGAACCAGCTTTTCTAAAAAGGATTCATTCATATAGGGCGTTTCTGCCAAAAGTTCAATTACATAAGGCCATGTGCGGTAACCTCTGATTCCGGCCTCTAAGGCTCTCCAGGGGGTGAGTCCGTCGAAACGTCCCGGCACATAGTCTCCCTTCTCGTCAGTTAAGGCCGGGCAGCGTACAGAATCAATCCAGTCATTCACTTCTTCTATAACTTTTTTTGCATATGTCAAATCCCCGGTCAGGCTGTAGGCTTCGCACATGGTTTTCCAATGGTGCATCCGGTTTAAATGAAACGTGTATTCATTATCGTTCACGGGATTTTCTGTCCATTCCGGCGGATTGCCGATGAAGTGGAGCGCTGGGCCTGTGCCGGGAAGTACCAGCCGGCCAGCCAGAGCTTCATCGGCCAGGCGCAGCGTGTCCACAGCCAGGTCAGGAAACTGCTCCCTGATGCAGCGGCCTCTTTCCAGGGCGCTTATCTGACCGTTTGTTTGAAGAACTCTTTGCTTCAAGCCGGGTAACAGCGAGGCAGCAGTGGTGCCTTCTGTTAAAATGTCCTGAAGCAGCGGGTATGTCTCTGTCATATGATTTCTCCTTTTACTTTGTGATAATCTCATCCGGGTATTGTTTTTTTGTGGCCGAAGCCCAGTTCCAGGCTGCGCTTTTCAAAGCGGAGAACGGCTTCTTTATATTGGGGGGAATCGATAACGTTTAATGTTTCAGATGGATCAGCGGCAAGGTCAAACAACACCCGGGGCATGTCCGGTCCGTAATACTGGTATTTTAAGTTTCCTTTTTTAATCATTAAGTATTCTCCAAGATATTGGCTGATACTCTCATCATCCCAGTCTTCTTCTTTGCCGGCCATAAGGCAGGATAAGGAACGGCTGTCGAGGCCGGCAGGGATGGGAATATCACAAAGCTGGCAGAGTGTGGCGTATAAGTCGCAGAGGTTTACATTAGAGGTTATCCGGCGCGGTCTGTACTCTGCGGGCCAGCGAATAAACAGGGGGACTCTTGCGCTGGACTCGTAAAACTTATGCTTGGCCCAGATCCCGTGTTCGCCCAGCATTTCTCCGTGATCGCTGGTAAAAACAATAATCCAGTCATCCAGATTCTGCCCGGCTTCCTCTAATTTATGGAGAATCTGACCGATATATCCATCGACTGTTTCGACCATACCATAGTAAGCGGCTGTAGTGCGCTGCACGTCACGCATGGTTACATCTTTTCCTATTTCCAGGTGCTTTGTATCCAGGTAAGGATGGCCGGACAGCTTCTGCTCGGGGCCGTATAGGGGAACCCTGTTTAAATAGTATTTAAATAAATCCTCGCTGCAAAAGTATGGATAATGAGGCAGGACAAAACTCACCTTCAGCAGAAGGGGCTGGAGGAGCTGAGGCTTATCGTAATAAGGAGATTCGAAAATTTCCTCTATAATATCTAATGCCCCCTGCAGGGTGTATTCATCCTCCACCGTGTTTCTGGCGTGTCCGACGCCGGAACGTCTGACTTCCTTTGCATTGGTCCAGCGGTGCTCTTCCTTTGATATCTTTACACGGGCCAGCTCTCTGGTATCTAATTCAGGCACAAAGGATTCCGTGATGCGGCAGTCCCGGCCGATTCGTCTCATCCAGCCCTGCATCTGGTCTGGGCCGTTGTGATGCAGCTTTCCGCAGCAAACCGTATTGTAAGCATGTTCTGAAAAGGTACGGGCAAACGTGGGGGAGAAGGGCGGCAAGTCTTCCCCGAATATCTGGCAGCCGCAGGTTCGCGGCAGCTGGCCGCTCATCAGGCACTGGCGCGCTGGAATACATACCGGAGAAGGCGTATAGGCGTGATCAAATACGACGCTGTCTTTTGCCAGACGGTCCAGGTTCGGGGTCCTGATCACTGTGTTTCCTGCGAAACCCGTTAAGTCCGGCCGGTGTTCGTCAGTCATGAGAAACAGAATATTGGGTCGCCGTGAGTTCATGGTTTGGTTTTTTCCTTTACAAAATTTTTTTAAAACTGAGTTTATTATAAGGATAGGGAAAATTAGGTTCAACGGCACTTTTTTGTAAAATACCAAATTTTTGTGAATCGTGCATAAGAAAATTAAAAAAATGGGTTCTTAAGGACTTAAAAATAGAGGATAAAATGGCAGATAAAGCAGAAATGATAATGATCTGACAGCAGGAATGCAGTAAACATGCGGATTTTTGCAGATCACAGGTTAAATACAGAAACCACAAAAAAGTGGTATTTTTCAAATTTTTGCAGATTGTCAATCGGAAATGTCTGTGGTAGCATGTACCCAGAATCAAGCGCGTTTGGAACTCAAGCACTTTACATTTAAAAGGAGAGTATGATTATGAAGAGATCAAAACGGCTCATAGCCGGATTCATGGTATCTGTAATGGCAGCATCAGCACTGGCCGGCTGTTCTTCCTCAAAGAATACGGCGAAGGAAACGGAGCAGACACAGTCACAGACTGCAGAAGATCAAAAGGGAGAGACCCGGAAGGAGGAAACTACAGCGGCAGAAAAAGGCGAGCCGGTAGAGATGGAATGGCTGGTAGGGCAGACCTCCTCTGAAGTAGATGATGACGCGGAAGTAGTGAAAGCGATTGAAGAGCGTTTCAATATTGATTTAAAGGCATGGTACGTGGATTCCAATAAATTCTGGGAGAACTTAAATGTAAGGTTCGCAGGAGGGGAAATGCCTGACGTACTGGTTATCGATAACTTAAGTCAGCTTCCGGCATTTGTTGATGGTGGAATCATCGGAGAGATTCCCATCGAAGAGATCCGGGAAAAGGCTCCTAATTACACAAAGACAGCGGATGCCAATGATGACGGTTCCCTCTGGAGTACCATGATCTATAACGGAAAGAATTACGGTATCGTAAATCCCATGGACGCGGTTCCTATGGCTATGTTCTGGAGAAAAGACTGGCTGGACAAGCTGGGCCTTGAAGTTCCGGAGACATTGGAGGATTACGAAAAAGTATTGACAGCATTTGTGGAGCAGGATCCTGACGGAAATGGAAAGAAGGACACGGCTGGTATGGCAGAAAGGGCATTCGGCGCAGTATTCGGCGCGTATGGAATGCGCTGTGTGACCGGAGGCGGAACCGGATTTAAAGTAGAGGAAATGCAGCTGGGCGAAGATAATGTACCGTTTTTCCCATATATACGCCCGGAAGCGAAAGAAGCGCTTACCACGCTTCATGACTGGTATACCAAGGGCCTGATCGACAAGGAATTCATTACAGGCGAGAACCATGGCGGATACGCATGGCTGTCTCATTCTTTTATGAATGGAAAGATCGGTCTGACCTCTGCCCAGCCGTATCACTACTTAAATGCCAGTACAGATACGACGGATGAGAACAACTGGGGCGTCTGCATGAAGGAGTTAAAGGGCTTAAATCCCGACGCGGATATCGTGATTGGGCCGGCTCCTGTCGGGCCGGATGGAAAGTCCGGAACAGAAGGCTGGAATTTAACAGGCCGTCTTACCTGTTTAACCACAAAGGGAGTCAGTGATCCCCGCAAGGTAGATGCATTCCTGGCTATGTTAGATGCATATTATTCCGATATGGATTATGCAAAGATGGTAAACTACGGGCTGGAAGGCAAGCATTTCAAGACCACACCGCAGGGGCCTGTCAGAATCATGGAGGGCACAGAGCTGCGTAAAGAAGGCGTGCTTCAGGTAGATTTCGGCAGTACTGTAAACTTCGCACAGGAAGTAACACCACAGAAGACGAAATTCGGACATGAAGTGACCGGTAACGGCTATTACCGTTTTAATGCGCCTCCGGTTGAGGAATTCTCTGAGGTTATCGCGACGCTGGATACCCTTACGGAGCAGGCATATTTCGATATGATCACAGGTACAAAGCCGATCGACTATTTCGATACATTTGTGGAAGAGTTTAAGAAAGCAGGCGGCGAAGCGGCAGAAAAGGCCGTACAGAAGGCATATGCCGAGAAGCTTGCCGCGGCAAAATAATTAATTGAAGCAGACATGGGGGCGCTCAGATAAATTTTTCATTTGCGCTCCCTTCTTTTTTCATGGAGGTACTTAAATGACATCAGAAGCACGAAAGGGCAAGGCGGAGAAAAAAGGCTTTCTCTACAATATGACCCACTATAAAGAGTATTATATTATGCTGATTCCAGGAATCCTGTTTTTTCTGGTATTCTGCTATGGCCCCATGTATGGACTGGTCATCGCATTTCAGAACTATTATCCCTTAAAAGGTATCAGCGGCAGCCCGTTTGTGGGACTAAAGCATTTTAGAGCGCTGTTCACCGATCCATTTTTTCTTTCCGTACTGAAGAATACGCTGGTCATCAGCTTGTATAAGCTTTTAATCTGTTTCCCGGCCCCGATCGTGCTCTGCCTGATATTAAATGAGATTAAGGCTCCGCGGTTCAAAAAGTTCGCTCAATCGGTCTCTTATCTCCCTCATTTCGTTTCATGGGTCGTGGTATCGGGCATTATCATTGAGTTTTTATCTCCGTCTAGAGGACCCATTAATATACTGCTTCAGAACCTGGGCATTGATCCCATCTTCTTTGTAGCTGAGCCAAGGTGTTTCCGCGGCGTTTTGGTTATGTCTGATTTGTGGAAATCCATAGGCTGGGGCTCCATTGTCTATTTAGCCGCCGTTACAGCGGTAGATCCCACGCTCTATGAAGCGGCGGAAATGGACGGAGCGGGCAGAATTAAAAAGATTATCCATGTGACACTGCCGGCGCTGGCGCCTATTATCACCGTTATGCTCATCATGGAATCCGGTAAGATACTAAATGACAGCTTTGAGCAGGTATACAATTTCCTGACACCCAGTACCTATTCCGTTGGCGACGTAATTTCTACCTTTGTATATCGGATGGGTATTCAGAAGATGCAGTACAGCTTCACCACTGCGGTAGATCTGTTTAAAAATACCATTTCATTTATTCTTGTCATACTGACCAATTATGTGGCCGGAAAAACAAATGATTATGCGTTGTGGTAAAGGGGGAGAACGATGAAAAAAGATAATAACAGCGGCGAAGACAGAGGCATAAACGTCAGAAAACACAAAAGAAGTATGGAAGACTGGGCAGTAGACTGTTTTGCCTACGGCATGGCGGCATTTTTAATGATATCCATCATCCTTCCCTTCATGCAGGTGGTGACAATCTCCATGAGTCCTGCTTCCGTCGTAAACGCGACGGGCTTCCATTTGTTTCCGACGAAATTTGACTTCTCGGGCTACCGCAAGATTGCAACTGACAGCAATTTCTGGCACAGCTATTTTATCACGATTATGAGAACTGTCATAGGAACCGGCTGTGGTGTACTGATCACGGTCATGACGGCCTATCCGCTGTCGAAACTAAACCTTCCCTACCGGAGGGGCCTCATGCTTTTTGTGGTGTTTACCATGTACTTTTCAGGCGGAATGATTCCTAAATATCTATTGATTAAGAATCTCCATCTGACCAACAATTTTCTGGTTTATATTCTTCCCTGTATGATGACAGGCTTTGCCCTCATCATCACCAGAAACTTTTTTATGAGTATACCGGGAGAACTGGAGGAATCGGCAAAGATAGACGGAGCCACGCCCTTTATGGTCCTGTTTCGCATTTATCTGCCTTTATCCAAGCCGGTTATGGCTACAATTTCGTTATGGTATTGTGTTCAGCACTGGAATTCCTGGATGGACAACATGCTCTATGTGACGAAAACCGGTCTTTATGTCCTTCAGTATGTCCTTCAGACGATACTGACCAATGGACAGACGGCCGACATGGAGGCAATGGTAGATGTGGTGGTGCATACGGAGACCATGAAGATGGCGGCACTGGTGTTGTCTCTGCTTCCCATCGTGTGCACCTATCCATTCCTGCAGAAGTATTTTGTAAAAGGAATGATGGTGGGGTCCGTCAAAGGTTAACAAAGATAGTGGAGGACTTACCATGGGGGCTAAAAGATATTCAATTTTTTACATACTTTTGTGCATTAATCTTTGCAGTATCACAATTCTCTCTGCGTTCAATTACTTTGTTTTTCATGATATGAACAGCAAAGTATATCTGGAAAGCTTTATCGATTACAATAAGCGTGTTACCAATCTGGCCTTCCGCAATATAGACAAGCAGATTATGGAATCCCTGGTGGATATTCCCCAGCTTTATTTTTCGGATTTAAAGTTAAATGAGCCTGTACTGCTTCCCCAGAAACGCTCGATCATCGATTCGCCCAAGGCGATTACCGATTTGGTAGGAAAGCTGGAGGAGATCAGAAAGGTGTATCCGTATGTGGTGAGTATGGATATTTATTATGAAGGAACCGGAACCATCGTGACCGGATTTAATAAAATACATTTTCCGTTGGATGAAAAAGAGGTAAACCAGTATCTTCCGTGGTATTTTGAATTTGAGAAGATGGGTGCAGATCAATACTTTTTTGAACTGTCTGACGGAGTATATCCCTCCAGAGAACCGGTGCTCACCTATGTGAAAAAAATATCAGGTCTGAAAGGCAGGGGGCAGACCATCGTGGCCGCTTTTCACATCTCTCCAGGCAGTTTTCAGGAATATATTGACGAAAGCAAGGGATGCTTTGTACTGGCAGCTGAGGATGGAAGAATTCTTTATCAGTCCGGTTCTGACAAAGGGAGAAGTCAGGAAGTTCTGGATAATCTAAAGGGAACCAGTACCTGGGAGGAGCCGGGGAGCGGCGCCAGGTCCGTGAAGATGAAGGTAGCCGGTGAACCGGTGACTGTCTTTTCCAACGCCTTTACTTTAACTGGGCTGAGTTATATTTATTATATACCGGATTATGCCTTTCTGGCGGATTATAATGTGAAGAGCCGGATTTTTCTAATGAATTTCGGTATTTCTATACTGTTTAATATTCTGGTGTTGGCAGGAATCTCTTATCTCAATTATTCCGTGTACCATAAGCGCGTCCTGGTAGTATCCAAACGGGCCGGAATTTCCATAGGAGAGGACAGACGAAGCTTCGACAGCTCCCTCACGGTGCTGACGGATACCATATCGGGGCTTAATGAGACCGTGAAGTCATCGGAGGAGGTGCTTCAGCAGAATTCTCTGCGTTCCCTGATCTTAAATCGTAAATCGGATCAGGCTTATGGAACGCTCTTTTCAGGCTGTCCATTCAGCAGAGTCTGCTGCTTTATTGTCTATCTAAAGGAAAGGGACTGGGAGAGTCTTCCTTTAACGGGAGTGCAGAGTGGGTACGACAGCCGCAGCGGCTGCGGAAGCTTGTTTCTGACGACCATGGATAAAAAAGAAGTGGTGGCGGTCATAGTATATGACGGAGATGAGGAGGAGAAGGAGGAGCAGATCCGTGCCGCGCTTTCAGAGAATTTTCGGCAGTTTGTAGAAATGAAGGGCTTTGTTTCAGGCGTTCCCTATGAATTGAATCAGGAAAATTTGAGAAAGAGCTATTTAAGCGCCAAAGAGGCCGCACGTTACCGCTTTATCTATTACGATGAGCCATTCTTATCCTGGGAGAAGTTAAAGATACCGGGAAGAAAAAGCAATGGCAGCCATTTAAAGATGTTTGCAGCTATTGAAAAGGATATTAACAACGAGAATATTCTGGATTTTAAATACCACATGGAAGCCCTGAAGGTATCCTTTCAGACCGGTAACTATGGAATCGACTACTGCCAGTCAACTCTGCGGGATTTGGTGACGCTGCTGTATCAGACCATACAGAGGCATCAGCTGGATATGTGGGTGGTCTATGGATACGATATCAGGGAATACTATAAGCAGTTGGCAGATATCGAAGCCTTCTGCGACTGGATGAACCGTCTGTGTGAAGTGCTCTTAACCAATATACGGCAGAAGAAAAAGCCGGAGAGTGAGGATTTAAAGGCCAGGCTGGAACAGATGATAGAGGAGCAGCTGGAAAAGGATATCTCTCTGGACTACCTCTCCGACTGCTTTTCACTGAGGCCAGATGTGCTGAGCCGTACCTTTAGGCAGCTGATGGGGAAAGGCTATACAGAATACATAAAAGAAAAAAAGTTAAACCGGGCGCTGGAACTGATCAGCCAGGATTACAGTATGAAGGACATCGCTTACAGGCTTGGTTACAGCTCACCGCAGTATTTTATTAAAATATTTAAAGAAACCTATGGAATCACTCCTTATCAATACAAGAAGAGGCAGGATAAAAAGAAAGAGGGAGAATCAATCCTATGAGCATGGAGGGGGAGAAGAGAAATAATCTGATTATGATTGCTGCTGACCAGCTGCGCAGCGATGTGCTGGGGATGGGTGTGACGCCTAATCTGGAGCAGCTTATGGGAGAGAGCGTAATCTTTGAACGGGCCTACTGCGCCTGCCCTCTGTGCGTCCCGGCCAGGGGCGCCCTTTTTACAGGCACTTATCCGGGCAGAAATGGGAGCCTGATTAATGGCTGGTTTGGACCGGAAAAGGGATACTCCCGGGTGGGGGCGGCATTTGATAATCTCTACGATATGATGGAACGCCTGGATATGGAGTGCATCCACAGCGGTAAACAGCACTATTTCACAGAGGGAGAGCCGCTGGAGTGCCGGGCGGCATCTAAGACGAAGTGGCTGACCACAGAAAAGACGTATAAGGAGTTTTTGAGAGAAGAGGGGAAACGTCAGCCGGGAGGGAAACGGTTCCGCACACCGGTACCGGAAATGCATGCCGGGAAATATACACGCGTAAGCAATTATTCGAATGCGTCTACAGGGATCTATGAAGAGGGGAACGCTTACTATTTTGACAGTTATTTTACGGACAGGGCAGTGGAAGCTCTGCGGGAAGTGAAGGGGGACCGGCCTCTGTTTCTCAGCATGATGCACTTAGCGCCTCATCCGCCTTTCGATATCCCGGAGCCATGGTATTCCAAAGTCAGCCAGTCGGATTTTGAACTGCCGGAGAACACGGGAGTCTGGTATCCCCACCAGTCTCCCTTGCAGAAATACAATTTGACGGGAGTGATTGGAAACCAGTATTCTGTGGAAGAGTGGAAGGAAAGCTTCCGTGTCTACCTGGGGCTGGTGGCTTTATTAGATGACTGTGTGGGCCGCATCATCGGAGTGCTTAAAGAGAAAGGGCTTTACGATTCCTCTATGATTATTTTCACCTCGGATCACGGAGAGATGATGGGAGCACACTGTCTGTTTCAGAAGATGTGCATGTATGAGGAATCCGCAAGGGTACCGTTTCTTGTGAAACTGCCGGAGAGCAGGAATGGAGGGAGGCATATTGAGCAGCCGGTGAGTCACATTGACGTGCTGCCGACTATCTGTGACTATAATTCCATCTCTCCCAGGCATCTAATGGACGGCTGTTCTCTGCGCCAGCTGCTGGAGGACGGGACTGATACAGGAGACAGGGCTGTATATATCCAATATGACGGGAACGCCTCCCTGGGGAATTACAGTCGCTGTGTGATTGACGGAAACTATAAGCTGATTGTGGACTTTTTTAAGGATGAGATATTCCTGGAGGTGTATGATCTGGATCGGGACAGGCTGGAAACGGATAATCTGGTGTTTTATGAGAAATATGATGAGGTGGCAGAGAGGCTCATAGGTATTTTGGCAGAGCATATGAGAGAAATCAACGACAGCCCGGTGCTTCCGGCTATGGATTTAAAGGAATTTCGAGAGAGATACCAGTAGGAAAGAACGTCAGTAACAACTGTAGTAAGGAAAGAAGCCGTGCTATACATATTTGCAAATCCCCCCGCATAAGATTGTAAAAACGTCCTAAGCAGGGGGATTTTCTTGAAGGAATATATTGAAGAGCGTGCAGTTGCCATAGCCAACTACATCATAGACTATCATGCTACGGTAAGGCAGACGGCGAAGAAATTTGGTATCTCCAAATCTACGGTACATAAGGATGTAACAGACCGTTTAGAGCACATCAATCCTTCCCTGGCAGCCCGGGCTAGAGTGATTCTCGACATCAACAAATCCGAGCGTCATATCCGGGGAGGCCTGGCTACGAAAGAGAAATACCAGCACAGGCTGGCCATGTGCAGCAAAGATTCAGACCGGTAAGTTATGATGACTGCATGGAATACATGCGGGAGGGGACCGCTGTCCGGACCGTCACAGGAGTACGGTCCCGGACAGCGGTCTCTTTTTTTAGCCCGAAGCTGGTGAGAAGTGCGGTGTCCGCCAGTTCCATCTGTCCGGGTGAGAGCTGTCCTATGTACTCTTTTAAGCGGCAGCGGTCGATGGTTCTTACCTGTTCGAGAAGGATGGTGGAATCGCATTTTAAACCGCTTTCCTCTCTGGTGACCGGTACGTGGGTGGGAAGCTTGGCCTTGGTTGTCCTGCTGGTAATGGCCGCGACGATCACGGTGGGGCTGTGACGGTTTCCCGTGTTATTCTGTACGATCAGTACGGGGCGCAGTCCGCCCTGCTCGGAACCGATCACTGGTGATAAGTCGGCATAGTATAAGTCACCGCGCAGCACAAGTTTTTCTTTATATTTATCTGATAAATGATTCATCATGGTCTCCTCCTGTTAATACATCTATGTCAATCATTTGCGGAAACGGTCCTGGCCCTTGGCGGTTGTCCGTCTCCTGTCGTTCTGTTTATGAGTATTTCCACTGGTCCGGAAGATAAACAGGTTTTCGGATGAAAATTTTAGAAGAAACGGAAGGGATTACCTTTTGCAGACGGATTTTGGAAAATCCGCATATTCCCCGGCATGGACGAATAAGATAGTAATAATCAACATAAACGGGGAGAGTGCTATGAAGAGTTTATTGAACAGAAAATGGATGCTGTTCATGTGCCTTTGCATGTGGGTTCTGGTTGTACGGACACTGAGCGGGTGCAGCATGAGCAAGGATGACGGAAACAAAGTACGGGACCTGGAATTTTCCGTGACAGCGGAAGCAGATATTCCACAGGAGCTAAAGCAGATCATTGCCGAAAAGCAGAAGACGCCGTTCAAGCTGACCTACAGCGACGACCAGAACTTATACATAGTGGTTGGATACGGAAAACAGGACACCGGCGGCTACAGCATCACTGTAAATGAGCTGTATCTGACGGAGAACTCCATCGTACTGGATACGGATCTGCTGGGACCGGAAAAAGGTGAAAGCGGGGGGACGGAACCCTCATTCCCCTTCATTGTCATCAAGACGGAGCTTTCCGAGCTGCCGGTGGTGTTCCAGTAGCCAGGCGGGAGGAAATGCGGCATGTCTGAGAAGAGGAGGCGCCAAACAGTCAAATGACTGTTTGACGCCTTTTTACTATTTTAAAAGATATAGAATTGCAGAAGGAAAAAACGTTAGACAGGCTGTCCTGGTACATCAGCCTTAGTGAAGGGGAGAATGTTTGCTGTACTTGATGTTGACTGGGAAGAGGAACTTTAAATTTCTGGAAATTGTCCTTTTTTCTTTCCACATCATATGATATACTATGGTATACTGTTTCACTAGGAATTAAATGGAAGGAAAATGGAAAGAAAAGGGGACGGATCGTATGATATTAAAGGATATATGGCTTGATGTAAAAGCCGTTCAGGAACGTGACCCGGCGGCGAGGAACGCCTTAGAGGTGCTTCTTCTTTATCAGGGCGTCCACGCGCTGATCTGGCACCGGTTTGCACACTGGTTTTATAAGCATAAGATGTTTTTTGCCGCCAGGCTGATTTCACAGATCGCCCGGTTTTTTACACTGATAGAGATTCATCCCGGGGCGCAGCTGGGCCACGGGATCTTAATTGACCATGGCTGCGGCGTGGTGATCGGCGAGACAACGGTAGTCGGAGATAATTGTACGATATACCAGGGCGTTACGTTAGGCGGCGTCGGCTTAAACAAGGGGAAACGCCACCCGACCCTGGGAAGCAACGTGACCGTAGGGGCAGGAGCCAAGATATTAGGGTCCTTCGAGGTGGGGGATAACTGTACCATCGCGGCAAACGCCGTATTGTTAAAGCCGCTTCAGGATAACGTGACGGCAGTGGGCGTCCCGGCCCGGGCTGTCAAGATCGACGGTGTGCCGATTCCCAAAAAGGAAAAGAATCTTGTGACCATGGATCACTACTGCAAGATGGAAGAGCGGATCCGGCAGATGGAGGAGACAATCGCGTCCCTTCAGGAAGAACTGGCGAGTGTCAGGAAAAAAGAGAACGCAGAATAGAGAAAAGCAGACAGGAGCAGGCCGATCAGATGAAGGAACCAAAGACACGCTGCCAACAGATCGAACGCAGCATTATCAAGAATTACCGCAAGGAAATATGGCGCCCCTTTGTGGATGCGCTGAATGAATATAAGATGATCGAGGAGGGAGACAACATTGCTGTCTGTATTTCCGGCGGCAAGGACTCCATGCTGCTGGCAAAGTGTATGCAGGAGATTCTCCGCCATGGTAAGATGAAATTCGGGCTTCATTTTCTGGTGATGGATCCGGGATACCATCCGGCGAACCGGAAGCTGATCGAGGAAAATGCAGCCCTGATGGAGATTCCCATCGAGATATTCGATTCCGACATCTTCGACGTGGTGGTAGATGTGGATGAATCCCCCTGCTACCTCTGCGCGCGTATGCGGCGCGGATTCCTCTACGCCCATGCGAAGGAGCTGGGATGCAATAAGATCGCGCTGGGGCATCATTTTGACGATGTGATCGAGACGGTGCTTATGAGCATGCTGTACGGCGGGCAGGTCAATACCATGATGCCGAAGCTTCACAGCACGAATTTTGAAGGGATGGAGCTTCTGAGACCGCTGTATTTTGTGAAGGAGCGGGCAATTATCGACTGGAAGGAAGAGAACGGCCTGCATTTTCTGCAGTGTGCCTGCCGGTTCACGGAAGCCATCGCAAAGGAACGGGCCATGCGAGCCGAAAGTGCCGCGTCAGACGGGATGGCCGGCGGCGATATCGTTCACTCCTCGAAGCGTCAGGAGATGAAGGAACTGATTGAGGAATTCCGAAAGATCAATCCCAACATTGAAAACAACATTTTCAAGAGCGTAACCAACGTCAACCTGGACGCCTGCATCGGATATGTGAAGAATGGGGAGCGCCATCATTTTCTGGATGAATATTAACGTAATATTGGAACATGCACCTGCATAAACTTTCTTAAAGGAATATAGAAGGTAAGGCAGGTGCTTTTTTATGTTGGAGCTGGTGAAGAAAAACATACATATGAACCGTTGGAAAGGAAACGCCACGTCACAGATAACCCTCGACGATGATTTTATCGTTCCGGATACTATGGACGATGTGGATCAGGTCATTCTCGATTCCGGTGAAATCGTCATCGAATCCGTGAAAAACCAGGGAGAACGGGTCCTGGTGCGCGGGAAAATGGATTTTAATGTCTTATACAGGAAGTCAGAGGGAGGTCTGCAGGCTCTGGGCGGTTCCATTTCCTTTGAGGAACCCATCAATGTGCCGGGGCTGGAAGAGAAGGACTATGTCCAGCTGGGATGGGATCTGGAAGATTTGAATGCCGGCATGATCAATTCCAGAAAGCTAAGCATCAAGGCTATTGTCACGCTGGAAGTAAAGGTGGAGACTCTCTATGACGTGGAGGCTGCCGTAGAATTGGACACCGGTATGTCTGGCGCAGGAGCGCCGGCCATGATGGGAGGCGCCAGCGATTTAAATGGAACGCCTCAGGTAGAGGTTCTGCGCCGCAATGTGGATGTGGCTGCGATCGCGGTGCGCCGCAAGGATACATACCGGATCAAGGAGAATTTACAGCTGTCCGGAAATAAGCCGAACATCGATCACATTCTGTGGAGCGAGATGAAGCTCCGCGGCATTACCACCAGGCCGTTAGACGGCAAAATGGTGCTGGATGGGGAGCTGATGGTCTTCGTCATTTACCAGGGAGAAGGGGAAGACGCGCCAGTTCAGTGGCTGGAAGAGAGTATTCCATTTACCGGAGAGCTGGATCTATCCGAGGCTTCCGAGGAGATGGTGCCATCTGTGTCGGTTCATCTGATTCACCGGGAAATTGAAGCGAAGCCTGATTATGACGGGGAAATGCGGGAGCTCGACGTGGATGCCGTCCTGGAGCTGGATATGAAGCTCTATCGGGAAGAGAGCATGGAACTGTTAAGCGATCTCTACTCCACGAACCGGGAGCTGACTCTTGAGACGGGAGACGCATGCTTCGACAAGGTGCTCACCAAGAATATGAGCAAATGTAAGATTGCTGAGAAATTAAACATGGATCACGCGGACCGTATCCTTCAGATCTGCCACAGCGAGGGCGTGGTGAAGATTGACGAGACGGAGGTCAAGGAGGATGGACTTCACGTGGAGGGCGTGCTGGAGGTAAGTCTGCTCTATCTGACCGCGGACGACAGCCAGCCGATTCAGTCCTCTGTGGAGGTGATTCCGTTCCATTATCTAATCGAGGCGCCAGGGATCAACGAGAAGACCATCTGCCAGCTGGTTCCGGGACTGGAGCAGATGAGTGCCGTGATGATGGGCGGCGGCACGGTGGAGGTGAAGGCCACGATCGCGCTGGATTTGCTGGCCCTTCAGCCGGTATGCGAGCAGGTGATCAAAAATGTATCGGAAGCCCCGATGGACTTAAAAAAACTGCAGCAGATGCCGGGAATTGTGGGCTATATCGTCCAGCCCGGAGATTCTCTGTGGAAAATTGCAAAAAAATTCCATACAACGGTGGAAACAATCATGACGACCAATGGGCTGACCGACAGTCTGATCAAGCCGGGAGACCGTCTGCTGCTGGTGAAGGAAATGTCATAGACCGATGGAACATTTATGAGCGTGGGGCACAGCTGACGGGCTTGAATTTTCAAACACGCTAAAGCCCTGTGCTGCTGTGAGGAAGATCAAAAAGGAGATGGTGCGGCGTATGCGGCAGAATCTCCTTTTTGCTGGTATGAGGCGCTGCTAGTCCTTTTTGGCGGACTTTGCAGCGCCTTTTTTCCTGCGCGGATTTTTCTCGCAGAAAGGCGGGAACTTCTTCTCTTTCTCGTGATGCTCTCTGCAGGCGCCGCAGTCGCCGTGGCGGGGGCATTTTACCCATTTACAGGGACAGGAGGCGCCTGTTTTATCATTTTTATTGTCCATGGCAGAAAACGGCTGCTTTGTCGAAAGCATGCCAAAACGAAGCTTCGTGACTGGCTACAGGATTAATATGCGCAGGCTGGGCGGAGACATTCACGGTGTAAACAGATAATTTGCTGCAGTTCACAGCCCTGTCGTCCACTGCTTCCCGGTCTGCCCCGGCTGGCTCATGCGCCGTTTCCAGTTCAAGTTTCGGGG
>ERZ791895.24-NODE-24-length-178509-cov-16.886699_pt1 | contig 178509 bp, 154 predicted proteins | sample MGYA00510153_ERZ791895 | MGnify/ENA primary metagenome ERZ791895 (study PRJEB30046, sample SAMN00792064) | human gut metagenome | study: EMG produced TPA metagenomics assembly of the A metagenome-wide association study of gut microbiota in type 2... | reverse complement strand
AGCAGAACTTAAAATATAAATGAGGTTGTGCCAACGTTTTGACACAACCTCTTTTTCATTATAATCCAAACTGTGAATTACTCATCCTCCAATGACTCCGTGTATTCCATTTCACCCTGCACAATGAAAAGGATTTCATCCGGATCATAATCACCCATTTCGTCTTTATGAGCTTCCTTGATGATGTAATCTACGATTTTTCCCAGATCGATTTCGATATATCCGTCACCGTCGGGCTGCACATCGAGGATGCCGCTCTCGGAATAATACTCGTCAATCAAATCGAGAAAATAATAAAACTCATCGTCAGAGAACTTCTCTTTCAACTCCTGCGGCAAATAGTTTTTGATGTACTCAATGGTCTTTTCATCATCGAGATCATTCTTCAAAAAATCGTCTTCCAGTCCCATAGTTTTATATTTTTAAAGGATTAATAGTACCACCAGCTTACAACAGTGCTTCAATTTTCGCTGCATAAGTCGGTTTAGGAGCAGAACCCACTTGCTTGTCCACCAGTTCTCCATTCTTGAAGAACAGTACGGTAGGAATATTGCGAATACCGTATTCGGCGGCAACATCTCCGTTTTCGTCTACATCGCATTTACCGATAAGCGCTTTGCCTTCATATTCGCCGGCCAGTTCTTCAATGATAGGACCCACCATTTTGCAAGGTCCGCACCACGGCGCCCAAAAATCAATTACCACAGGTTTACCCTCTGCCAGGATTTCCTTGAAGTTGTTGTCTGTAATTTCTAATGCCATTTCTTCTAAATATTAAGTTAAATATCAATTCAACAGTACAGTATCAGCGTTATCCGCCTACTGCCATCAGTGAAGCAAAGATAATTAATTTATCCGAAAATCAAGCTCCGGACGCTCTTTTAAATAAGAGATCAGCTCACGGCCTACGGAAAGCTTCACCGGACGGGACACCAAGTCAAGGGTCATCTTGCTCTCCGGGTCGGTCACTTTAAAGTAAAGTTCCGTTGTACCGGGACGCTCTTTCGTCAGTTCCGCCAATTCCGTCACCAATGCCTTGTTCAGCACGCCGAGCGGGATAAGGATCGTTATCTTCTCTATCAGTTTTTCCTTTACATCGGGAAGCAGTTCCATTGAGGTAATCTTCAGCTCCAATTCATCCTGCCGCCACTGTTTAGGCTGGCAGCGCGCCTTTATATAAAGGAAGGTACGCTCGCCCAGGTATCCCTGGTAAGTCACCCAGTCGTTTCCGAAGAAAGGCAACTCTGCCGAACCGGAATAGTCCTCTATCTTGGCAATGCCGTAAGGATTGCCGTTTTTACTGATGCCCCGACGGACGGAAGTAACGATGCCCCCCATAGTTATTTCACGTCCCACAAGGGCGGTCTTGTCCTCCAGTTCCGCCATGTGTGTGTTACAAACATATTCCAGCACCACGGCATATTCATCCAAGGGATGAGCGGAGAGATAAATGCCTACCAAGTCCCGCTCCTTGTTCAACCGGTCGAGATCACTCCAACGTTCTGCCTGCGGAATTTCGGGAGTGGCTATGTCCACTACATTTTCTCCGCCGAACAGGGAGTTGACCGCTGCTGCCTTATCTGCCTGATAACGGTTGCCATAGCGTACCAATGTTTCAATAAAGACTTCATTCTTGGTATTGACGGCAAAATACTGTTCGCGCTTCAACTCAGGGAAGCTGTCAAAACCACCGGCAAGGGCAAGACATTCCAAGTTCTTCTTGTTGCAGGCATTCAGATTGACGCGCTGCACAAAATCGAAAATACCGGTATAAGGCCCGTTCTTCGCACGCTCTTCCATGATACTTTGCACAGCACCCTCACCTACTCCTTTCACCGCACCCAATCCGAAACGGATATTACCTTCGGGGTTCACGGTAAACTTCAGGTTCGATTCGTTCACATCGGGCCCAAGCACTTTGATGCCCATGGACTTACATTCGTCCATGAGTTTGGTTATCGTCGTTATATCGGACAAGCTTCGGCTCATTACGGCAGCCATGTACTCTGCCGGATAATTGGCTTTCAGGAACGCCGTCTGATAGGCAACCCATGAATAGCAGGTGGCATGAGACTTATTGAAAGCATAGGATGCAAACTTCTCCCAGTCCGCCCAAATCTTTTCGAGCACCTTCGCATCGTGTCCGTTCTTCTGTCCGCCAGCAATGAACTTCGGCTTCATATGGTCCAGCTTGTCGCGCAGTTTCTTACCCATTGCCTTACGCAAGGCATCGGACTCACCACGGGTAAAGTCTGCCAACAAACGGGACAGAAGCATCACCTGCTCCTGATAGACGGTAATGCCGTAGGTATCTTTCAGATATTTCTCCATGATGGGAATATCATACTCGATAGGCTTGCGTCCCCATTTACGGTCGATGAAGTCAGGGATATAGTCCATAGGTCCCGGACGATAAAGAGCATTCATGGCAATCAGGTCCTCGAAAGTACTCGGCTGCAACTCGCGCAGGTATTTCTGCATGCCGGCGGACTCGAACTGGAAGGTACCGATAGTCCGTCCGTCGCAGTATAATTTATAGGTAGCGGGGTCTTTAATGGAAATCTTGTCGATATCCAACGACAGTCCCCGGTGTAAACGTACATTTTCAACAGCTTCCTTGATAATGGAAAGGGTCTTCAGTCCCAGGAAGTCCATTTTAATCAATCCGGTATCTTCAATGACCGAACCCTCGTACTGGGTAACGAGCATCTTCTCTCCCGTTTCCTTATCATCTGCCGTGCTCACAGGAACCCAGTCGGTGATGTCGTCACGACAGATAATCGTACCGCAAGCATGCACACCCGTACCGCGCACGTTACCTTCCAGCATCTTGGCATACTTCAACGTATCGCGCACCAGCGGGTCGGGCGATGCTTCCGCAGCCTGAAGCTCAGGCACATAGGCGATGGCATTGGGAAGATTCAGTTTCTTATCGGGAATTTTATCGGGAACTAATTTTGCCAGACGGTCGGATTCCGACAAAGGCAGCTTTTGTACACGGGCGACATCCTTGATGGCCAGCTTGGTTGCCATAGTACCATACGTGATGATATGCGCCACCTTCTCCTGACCATACTTTTCCGTTACCCAGCGCAACACTTCACCGCGTCCGTCATCATCGAAGTCCACATCAATATCAGGCAAGGAAATACGGTCGGGATTAAGGAAACGCTCAAACAGCAAGTCGTACTGGATAGGGTCTATCTTGGTTATGCCCAAGCAGTATGCCACGGCCGAACCGGCAGCCGAACCACGTCCCGGCCCCACCGAAACGCCCAATTGCGTACGGGCGGCATTGATAAAGTCCTGTACAATCAAGAAGTAACCGGGGAAACCCATCGTCTTCATAATGTACAACTCAAAAACCAAACGTTCTTTCACCTCGTCCGACAACGGGTCACCGTAAAGCCGTTTGGCACCGTCAAATGCCAGTTTGGCAAGATAGTCGGCTTCCAATTTAATACGATAAAGTTTTTCGTAACCGCCCAAACGCTTGATTTTGGCTTTGGCGGCTTCCTCGTCCAAGACGACATTTCCGTTTTCGTCCTGCGTAAACTCATCGAACAAATCTTTTTCCGTATATTTCCGCCTGTATTCCTCTTCCGTTCCGAAATCTTCGGGAATGGCAAAAGTAGGCATGATAGGGGCATGGTCTATGGAGTAATATTCCACCTTGTCCAAAATCTCCAGTGTATTGGAAAGCGCTTCGGGAACATCGGCAAAAAGCTCGTTCATCTCCGCCTTGGTCTTCATCCATTCCTGCTTGGTGTAAAGCATACGGCTCGGGTCGTCCAAATCCTTGCCCGTACTCAAACAGATAAGGCGGTCGTGCGCCTCGGCATTCTCCTCGTCCACAAAGTGAACGTCATTGGAGCAGATTACTTTTATATTGTACTTCCTGGCATATTCCAACAGTTTGGCATTGGCTTTTTGCTGTAAAGGATAAGCCTCATGATTGGCACGGGAAACAGTTGCCTTATGACGTTGCAATTCCAGATAATAATCATCCCCGAAAAGATTCTTATACCAACGGATGGCTTCTTCCGCTTCTTCCAACTGGTCGTTGATAATCTTTTTAGGAACCTCCCCACCGATACAGGCGGAACAGACTATCAATCCTTCATGATACTTCTCCAATTCATTGCGGTCGGTACGCGGACGCATATAGTATCCCATAGTCCATGCACGGGACACCAGCTTTATAAGATTGTGATAACCTTTTTCATTCTTCGCCAATACAATCAGGTGATAACCGCTCTGGTCGGGCTTGCCCTCTTTCTTGTCCATTGTGCGGCGTGCCACATACATCTCACAACCGATAATGGGCTTGAACAGTTTATTTTCGGCTTCCGTTATTTTTGCTCTGCAAGCCGCTATCTCCGCTTCCTTATCCTCACATTCCATCTCACCGCTCTCTATGCCGGCAATCCGTTTTTTCAGGTCTTTTATCTCCCCTTTCGGACCGCTGTTCTTCTTATTGACATAGTTGGTGAATTCCTTGATACCGAACATATTGCCATGATCGGTAACGGCTATACCTTTCATACCATCCTTCATCGCCTTGTCTACCAGCCGGCTTACGCTGGCCTGGCCGTCAAGAAGTGAATACTGGGTGTGTACGTGCAAATGAACAAAATCCTGCATAAATTTATCCTTTCTATAAGTGAGCATAAAGGTACGACCTATGCTACATCTAACAAAAATATTCCTCAAAAAGTTATCAACATCTGTAATTCTATGACTAAATTCTTGTTAGATTTTCAAAATAAGCCTATTTTTGCAGATAATTTGCATTAGAAAGAATAAAACAAGATACATGGGTCGACTTAAAAAATTAAAGAAAATACGTATTCACCGTGAAGGAACACATACATTGGCCGGCAGTTTATTGTTGATACTCGCCGTAAACGCAGGGCTTTACTTCGGTTTGGAATGTAAGATTCCCTTCTATGTAGTGGCAGTTATCAGCCTTGTGGTTTATGGCATTTTAGTGAACTTCTTCCGTTGTCCTATACGTTTGTTCGGCCAGGAAAATACTGAAAAAATCGTAGTTGCCCCAGCTGACGGAAAGATTGTGGTAGTGGAAGAGGTTGAAGAAACCGAATATTTTCATGACCGCCGTATCATGGTTTCCATATTTATGAGTCTGGTCAACGTACATGCCAACTGGTATCCGGTGGATGGAACCGTGAAGTCGGTATCTCACCAGAACGGTAAGTTCATGAAGGCCTGGTTGCCCAAAGCAAGCACCGACAATGAACGTTCCACTGTAGTAATCGAAACCCCCGAAGGTGTAGAAATCATGGCACGCCAGATTGCCGGCGCCATGGCACGCCGTATCGTAACTTATGCCGAACCGGGCGAAGAGTGTTATATCGACGAACATATGGGCTTCATCAAGTTCGGTTCGCGTGTGGATGTATTCCTTCCGCTGGGTACGGAAGTTCTTGTTAAACTCGGACAACTGACTACCGGCAACCAGACCGTAATAGCAAAACTCAAGTAACAATGGCAAACTGCATTACCCGCTCCATACCGAATACCTTAACCTGCCTGAACCTGTTCTCCGGGTGTATCGCCTGCGTCATGGCTTTTGAAGCCAACTATAACCTGGCGCTTGCATTCATTATCCTCAGTGCCGTATTCGATTTTTTCGACGGCATGATGGCACGTCTGCTGAATGCACACTCTCCCATCGGCAAAGACTTGGATTCGCTGGCGGATGATGTAAGTTTCGGCGTAGCGCCCTCACTAATAGTGTACTCTTTATTTAAAGAAATGCATTATCCGGTATCCATGGAGTTCATCGCTCCTTATATGCCTTACACAGCATTCCTCATTTCCGTATTCTCGGCGTTGCGTCTGGCTAAGTTCAACAACGACACCCGCCAGACCAGTTCCTTTATCGGCGTACCGGTTCCTGCCAATGCCCTTTTTTGGGCGTCGTTAGTGGCGGGGATACATCCCATACTTATCTCGGAGAGCTTTAATCCGCTTTATCTCTTAGCATTGGTTTGCTTGTTTTCGTGGTTGCTGGTATCGGAAATACCGATGTTCTCATTGAAATTCAAGAGCCTCTCATGGAAAGACAACAAAGTAAGTTTCAGTTTCCTGATTATCTGTATTCCGCTTCTTGTTTTTTTGAAAGTCAGCGGTTTCGCAGCGGTAATTGTATGGTACATCTTGCTGTCACTTCTCACAGGAAAGCGTAAATAAACATTTTCTTGGCACGGTTGTTGTATTATCGTTCGCTGAAAACGAACACATAAAAGACATTAGCCCATGTTTCATTTTTTAGGATTTTTATTTATCATTATAATCGCCATCCTGCTTATCGGACTTAGCATCATCGGCACTGTTATCCGGAGTATTTTCGGCTTGGGTAGCCGCCGCTCATCAAACACTTACCGGAACGACAATGGAAATTATCAATCCGGAAGAGGGTATTCTTTCAATGGCAGACAACAGTCCGGCTCTTCTTCCAACGAAGAACCTAAAACAAGGATAAAAGAAGAAACCGCACATGGCAGACACAAGAAACTGTTTTCCCAGGACGAGGGGGAATATGTGGATTTCGAAGAAATCAAGGAATAATAATAATTGCAGAGAGTCATATCATTACACAATAATTCTCCCGTAGGATAATTTATTTGTATTCCGCACTACAAGGCAAACCTGTTATAGCGAAATTTTTCAGAAAAGTATTATCTGCGTTTTGCAGCAAAAAAGTCTTTCATTAATGCAGCGCATTCATCCGCCAGTACTCCTTTCACTACTGCAGTTTTAGGATGCAAAGCCTTTGGTGCATAACGCTGGTATCCCCGTTTCTCATCTTCCGCACCAAATACCAGCCGTCCCATTTGTGCCCATGCTATGGCACCGGCACACATCACGCACGGTTCAACGGTCACATAAAGAGTACATTCGTTCAGATATTTGCCACCAAGCGTAGCAGCGGCGGCAGTGATAGCCTGCATTTCGGCATGTGCGGTGACATCCGTCAGCGTTTCAGTCAGATTATGGGCACGGGCAATGATACGGTCTTTGCAAACAACAACGGCACCAACGGGCACTTCACCCCGCTCACCTGCTTTTTGCGCTTCCAAAAGCGCCTGCTTCATATAATCCGTATCTGTCATAATTCTTACTACTTGCTGTTTATCTCATTCCACATCGCACATCATATCCTATTCCACCACTTCTTATCTTCGCATGTCATGCTCACCGAACAGTGTAGGATAATCTTCTTCCATATTCTTATGGATAAACATGAGAATGGTTTCCCTCAGCCAGCGCGATTTGTTCGTTATCTTATACTTCTCCAGATAACGATCCACAATCCGCAGCTCTTCTTCGCTCATCAGGCATACCATGCGCTGCTCGCGTTTAGGTTCTTCCGGTGTTGCTTTTGCACACGTTTTGTCTCTCTTTCTCATATTTCTTTGCAAAATTAGCTTTACTTCTGTAAAAACAAAACAGAAAAAACGTATTTTTGTACTGAAAGAAAGAAAATTGTACTATGGCAATACATAATGCTCTGGGAAAAGCCGGAGAAGATGCGGTTGCGGCTTATCTGGAACATAACGGATATGTGATACGCGACCGGAACTGGCGGAAAAACCGTTTGGAACTGGACATTGTTGCCACCAAGGACAACGGATTGATTATCGTAGAAGTAAAAACCCGAAGTAACACGGAATACATCAAGCCTCAAGATGCCGTCAACTGGCAGAAAATACGCCGCATTGTCATAGCAGCCGATGCTTACGTAAAACATTTCCGCATTGACGTCCCCGTGCGCTTCGACATCATTACAGCGGTGGGCGATGCCGGTGCTTTCAAGATAGAGCACATCAAAGAAGCATTTTACCCGCCTGTGTTTTAAAAGAACCATAACCCCTGAATACAATGAATATAGAAACCGCCCGCGAATATTGCCTCAGTAAAAAGGCCGCAACCGAAGATACTCCTTTCGGTGAGGATTTCCTCGTTATCCGGGTAATGGGAAAGATGTTTCTATGCATCAATCTCAACACTCCCGACCGCATCACCATGAAATGCGACCCGGAATACGCGCTGGAATTGCGCGACCGCTACAATGCCGTTGAAGGAGCCTGGCACTTCAACAAGAAGTATTGGAACCAGGTGCTCCTGGACAGTGATGCAGATGACAAACTGATAAAACATCTGATAGACCACTCCTACGAAGAAGTAATAAAGAAATTCACTAAAAAAATGCGCAATGAGTATGAAGCCCTGCCCTGAAACGTTTCCTTATCCGCTGATAGCGTTGGATGAAACCGACTCAACCAACCGGTACATCAGCCAGTTATGTAATGAGTTGCAAGAATCCGTTGCTGAACTGACTACAGTTACAGCCGAATTTCAAACAGCCGGCAAAGGCCAGCGCGGCAACACCTGGGAAGCGGAAAGAGGCAAGAACCTGCTTTTCAGCTTTGTCCTCTATCCTACTTTTCTGGAAGCGCGCCGCCAGTTTATCCTATCACAAATCGTGTCTCTTTCCATTAAGGAAGAGCTGGACAGATGGTCGGACGAAATTACGATAAAGTGGCCGAATGACATTTACTGGAGAGACAAGAAAATATGCGGCATACTGATAGAGAACGACCTATCCGGACACTTCATCGGACGCAGCATTTCCGGCATCGGAATCAATATCAATCAGAATGAGTTTCACAGTGATGCCCCCAACCCGGTATCGCTGAAACAAATTACCGGTCAGGAACACGACCGCTATGAGATTCTATCGCACATACTGAAAAGGGTACAAATCTACTACAACGGTTTGCAAACGGAAGACAGCGGTACTTATACAGCCGAAATAACCGCCCGTTATGCCCGCTCCCTATTCCGCCGCAGAGGTTTTCACCCTTACGAAGATGCCGGCGGCAAATTCTCTGCCCGCCTGCTGCGTGTGGAACAAGACGGACGTTTTGTCCTGGAAGACGAGAACGGCAAGGAACGGGAATATTTATTTAAAGAGGTGCAATACATTATCTGATTAGACAAATTGGCAAACATTATCTTTGTAAAACATGTTTTGTATAAAATCAATCTATAAATTCATGAAGATACAAGTCTTAATTGCAGCCGTTATAGCAAGTTTTATTTTATATGGTTGCGAAGATAATGAAACTAATTATTTGGAACTCTCCGAATCGTCATTCAGCAATATCAATAGCGACGGGGCCACATTGACGGTTGCCGTAACAAGCGATGTGGAGTGGCAAATATCCAAAACGGCACAATGGTGCAACGTCACTCCAGACAAAGGCTCCGGAAATCAGACATTGACCCTGCAAATAGAAGCCAACCCCGACAGTAAAGAGAGAAAAGTTACAGTAACAGTCGCATCACCGGCTACCAGCATGAGCAGAAAAATAGAAATCACTCAAGCGGCTGGATATACACCCATAGAACAATATCACTACAATCTGCCGGTGGTTTTCCATGTGCTTTACCAAAACAAGTCCGACGCGCAACAGTATGTCAGCCCCAACCGCCTGTCTGAAATATTGAACGCAGTAAACCGGCTTTATAAGAAGAGCGTGCAAAGCGCAGACATGAACCTTACCTTTACACTCGCCACCGCAAGTCCGGATGGAGAAAAGACGGACCAGCCGGGAGTGGAATACATTTCATGGCCGGGCAGCTATCCGATAGATTGCGATGCCTTTATGAATGATGATATAAACGAAACTGCGGGAAAAGGGTATGTAAGATATGTATGGGACCCCAACAGATATATCAATATAATGGTCTACAACTTTGCCAATGAGCCCGGCAGTAATACAACGACATTAGGAATATCCCATCTGCCGTTTACCACAAAAGGGGCGAACAGCCTGGCCGGTCTCAGTGAAATCAATGTATCCCGATTAGAACTGAAGAACTTGTCCTTCCCCTATTGTGTATCCATCAACAGCCGGTTCATCAACGAAGAAAGTACGGCAACCACATACAAACCAGCAGACATTACCGTTACATTGGCTCATGAATTAGGGCATTATTTAGGATTACACCATGTATTCTCCGAAACAGAAAGAGGAAACAGTTGTAAAGATACCGACTATTGCACAGATACCCCCACCTACAATAAGGAAGCATACGATATGAATTACGCATATATCGCGGCGAATGAACCGGAAAACTTCACATTTGCCAATTTGGTGAACCGTGAGAATTGCCTGACAGGCGAATCCTTTGTCTCACACAACATCATGGATTACGCAATCAGCCATTCCGACCAATTTACTCCCGAGCAGCGGGCACGCATCCGGCATGTCTTGTTATACAGTCCTCTGATACCGGGCCCCAAAGCCGTTCAGGAGGCAGACACCCGTTCTGCACCAGACGGACTTATGAAGTTGCCAATCCGCACCGCCAAATAGACATTGCTACAGGCAGGAAAAGAAAAGAGATGAACCGTCAATTATTCATCTCTTTTTCCAATTTCTTTATCCGCTCCAAGGTCTTCCCCGCTTCGGTAGACGGGAAGAGTTGAAGCACCTTCTGCAAGTACCCCTTAGCCTTGCTATACCCATTGGAGTAAATATCCGACAATCCGTTACGGTAACCGGCATACTGCATACGTGTGGGCGCTACGATTTTCTTATAGTTGTCCTCTAACGTTTTCTTCTTTTGCTCGGCTTGCAGGTAGTAATAGTTGCCCAAAAATATATTTGCCTGAAGATTGTCGGCATCCAAAGCCAGCACTTTCTCATAGAGCTTCATCGCGTCTTTCGTTTCACCGCGCATCATCTGCATCTCTGCACAGGCTACAAGTGCGGAAACATCTTCCGGATAATACTGCAGCCACTCCTTATAAAAAAGGTATGCCTTGTCGTAATTCCGTTTATCTCTGTAGCAAACGGCCAGTTCCTGCGCAAGCCGCGGAGCTGCCTCAGTGGCTTTTCCAACGCTTGTCCAATAGAACATCTCCGTCTGTCCCGCATCCGCATCGGCAGCCTGACGGAACAGACTCACGGCATAATCGTCCTTACCTGCCGACAAGGCATCAGCCACCTTCTGCAACAATACATCTGCCGATTGTGCCAAAAGCGTCATCGGACACAGCAGGAGTCCGAAGAAAAGAAAAGTCAAGGTTTTCATTTTAAAGTGTATATAGTTAAACAGCCTGAAATATCCCAATAGAAATTCATCTACAAATTTACGGATTTCCGCAGCAATCGTCAATAGATGAAAGTAGAAATATAGTTAATCTTTCCCACTGTTTTTTCTTTTTCTGCGTACCTTTGCGTTCTCTTAAATAAAACATTGCTAATGAATCCCATAGACAGACAGATATTACAGATAGCCTTACCCTCCATCGTATCGAACATCACCGTGCCCCTGCTCGGGCTGATTGACGTAGCCATTGTGGGCCACCTGGGTTCTCCTGCCTATATCGGCGCCATTGCAGTAGGCGGCATGCTGTTCAATATCATTTATTGGATATTCGGCTTTCTGCGTATGGGAACCAGCGGCATGACATCACAGGCTTACGGCAAGCGGGACCTGCCGGAAATTGTCCGCCTGCTGATACGTTCGGTGGGGATAGGACTTGCCGTGGCATTATGCCTTATCCTGCTGCAAGTTCCTATCAGACAAGCGGCTTTCCAGATTATCCGCCCCACGGAAGAAGTCAGGGAAATGGCAACGCTCTACTTTCATATCTGCATATGGGGCGCTCCCGCCATGCTGGGGCTATACGGACTCTCCGGGTGGTACATCGGTATGCAGAATTCCCGTATTCCCATGTACATAGCCATTACGCAGAACATTGTCAACATCATGGCAAGCCTCAGCCTTGTCTGTTTCTTCGGGATGAAAGTGGAAGGCGTAGCCTTGGGAACACTGATTGCCCAATATGCAGGTTTTCTTATGGGGCTGGCACTGTGGATGAACCGCTACGGCAAACTGAAAAAGTATATCGTTTGGAAAGGAGTGCTTCAAAAAGAAGCAATGATACGCTTTTTCCAAGTGAACCGCGACATCTTCCTGCGAACATTGTGTCTGGTAGCCGTTACGTTATTCTTTACCTCGGCAGGAGCCTCGCAAGGTGAAATTATCCTGGCGGTAAACACGTTGCTGATGCAACTCTTCACCCTTTTCTCTTACGTGATGGACGGTTTCGCCTATGCGGGAGAAGCCCTGAGCGGACGATACATAGGTGCCCGCAACCGGAAAGCATTTACCGATACCGTCCGGCATCTGTTTATATGGGGCGCCGGGCTGACCGTACTGTTCACACTGGTCTATGCCTCGGGAGGCAATGCTTTTCTGGCACTGCTGACCGATGACCGGAACGTAATAACCGCCGCCGACACTTACTTCTATTGGGCGCTTGCCATACCCGCTGCCGGAATTGCCGCCTTTATCTGGGACGGCATCTTTATCGGCGCAACGGCAACGCGCGGCATGCTTCTCTCCATGGCAGCCTCAGCCGTCAGCTTCTTTGCGGTGTACTACGGATTCCACACGGTTTTAGGCAACCATGCCCTGTGGCTTGCTTTTCTTGTTTACCTGTCCATGCGGGGCGCTATGCAGACATTGCTCAGCCGGAAGGTTATGGAAAAAAGCTTTCACTAAAGGCATTTCACGATGAGGTTACCATAAACCCCATTAATATTTATTCGCAGACAAATGAAAGCAAAAACAAACCATACCTATTATCTTTGCCCGAAAAAGAACGGAATGCCCGATATTACACCCAATCCCGAAAATACACTGCACATCAAGAACATGGTCTGCAACCGTTGCATCATGGTGGTGAAAAGCCAGCTTGAGCAACTGGGGCTGCACCCGCTTTCGGTAGAACTGGGCATCGCCGTCCTGCCCGACGCAGTCAGCAACGAAACGTATCAGCGTGTAAAAGCCTCGCTTGAAACATTCGGATTCGAACTGATTGACGACAAGAAATCACAGACAGTAGAGCAGATAAAAGATGCTATCATCGAATTGGTACATTACGATGACAACGGACTGAAAACCAATCTGTCCGATTACCTGGCATCCAAGCTGCACCGGGACTACAGCGCATTAAGCAAGCTTTTCTCGGAAACAACCAATACCACTATCGAAAAATACCTCATCGCACAGAAGATAGAGCGTGCCAAAGAACTGCTGATGTACGGGGAGCTATCCCTGAACGAAATAGCCGATATGCTGAACTATTCGAGTGTCTCCTACCTCAGCGCCCAGTTCAAGCATGTAACCGGAATGACTCCCAGTCACTTCAAGAAGATAAAGGGGAACAAACGCAAGCCGCTTGACGAAATATAAGCAGAATCTTATAAATCATATCCCGAATTTTGCAACTATCGGACAACTTCCTTGCCGTATCTTTGTTTCATAAAAAAGTTTATCCACATTAAACTAACAGTTTATTCCTATTAAACTTCAAGTTTATTCCTATTGAACTTCAAGTTTATTCCCATTAAACCGGAAGTTTATCCTGGAAAAAATAAATTGTACTACTATTGATATGACAAACAAAAGCATCGTTCAAGAAACCTTTCCCGTAATGGGAATGAGTTGCGCCTCATGCTCCGCAAGAGTGGAAAAGACGTTGAACCGCCAGCCCGGCGTCCGAAAAGCAACCGTAAATTATGCTTCAGCAATGGCTACTGTGGAATATGACTCCCAAAATTGCTCTCCCGAAGCCCTGCAGCAGGCCGTGCAGAATGCCGGATACGACTTGCTGATTAAACAGGATGAGAATACACCGGATAAAGTGGAGCAGGCACACGACAAAAAATATCGCGCGCTAAAATTCCGCGCCACATGGGCCATCGTCTTGTCCGTGCCCGTTATGGTTATCGGCATGTTCTTTATGGATATGCCGTACGCCAATCTTATTATGTGGCTGTTCTCTACTCCCGTCGTATTCTGGTTGGGAAGAAGTTTCTTTACCAGCGCATGGAAACAACTGAAACACGGCACCGCCAATATGGATACGCTGGTAGCCAACAGCACCGGAATCGCCTACCTGTTCAGCCTGTTCAACATGCTGTTCCCTGAGTTTTGGCTGGAAAGGGGCATCCATCCGCACGTCTACTTCGAGGCTGCAAGCGTCATTATCGCCTTTATCCTGCTGGGGCGGTTGCTGGAGGAAAAGGCTAAGGGAAATACCTCTTCCGCCATCAGGAAACTCATGGGTCTGCAACCCCAAACGGTAACCGTTATCACCGGCCCCTCATCTGAGAAGGTTGTTCCGATTGAACAGATTCGTCCGGGAGACATTATTTTAGTGAAACCGGGAGAGCGGATTGCCGTGGACGGCATCGTTACGGAAGGCAGTTCGTACGTGGACGAAAGCATGCTGAGCGGTGAACCGGTAGCAGTAGCCAAGCAAAAGAACTCCAAAGTCTTTGCCGGCACTATCAACCAAAAAGGGAGTTTCCGGTTCAGCGCGGAGAAAGTAGGGACAGATACGCTGCTCGCTAAAATCATCCACATGGTGCAGGATGCGCAAGGCAGCAAAGCCCCCGTCCAGCAATTGGCAGACAAGATTGCGGGCATCTTCGTGCCGGTTATTATCGGCATTGCCGTGCTGTCCTTCATCGCATGGATGTTGCTGGACGGGCAGAACGGCTTTACACACGGATTGCTGGCGCTGGTTACGGTACTTATCATCGCCTGCCCGTGTGCCCTGGGACTTGCCACACCCACCGCCATCATGGTAGGCATCGGCAAAGGTGCGGAACGGGGCATTCTGATAAAAGACGCCGAAAGTCTGGAAACCGCCAAAAAGATTGATACGGTGGTACTGGACAAGACCGGAACCGTGACCGAAGGAAAGCCGGTAGTCGGCGATTTGATTTGGGCAACGCAGACGGCAGCGCATGAAAACATCTTCTACAGTCTGGAAAAGTTATCGGAACATCCGCTTGCCGAAGCGGTAGTCCGCCATTTACAGAATGCCCGGGACGTAAGTATAGACAACTTTGAAAGTATTACCGGCAGAGGTGTGAAAGGCGAGTCGGACGGAAAGACCTATTATGCCGGCAACCGGAAACTGCTGGAAGAAAACCGGATTACCGTCAGCCGGTCGCTAAGCGATGAAGCCGCCCGCCTGGCAGCGGATGCGCAGACCGTCATCTGGTTTGCCGACAGTGAAAACGCACTTGCCATAGCCGGGATTACAGACCAAATAAAACAAAGCTCCATACAAGCCGTCAGCGAATTGCAAGCCGCCGGCATCGAAGTCTATATGCTGACGGGCGACAACGAAGCCACTGCCCGGGAGATTGCACGCAAAGCCGGCATCCTCCATTATCGGGCGGGGGTGCTGCCGCAGGATAAGGCCGCCTTTATCGGCAGCCTGCAGAAAAACGGCAGGAAAGTGGCAATGGCAGGCGACGGCATCAACGACAGTGCAGCCCTGGCGCAAGCCGATTTAAGCATTGCCATGGGCAGCGGCAGTGACATCGCCATGGATGTGGCCAAGATGACCATCATCTCTTCCGACCTTACAAAGATACCGGAAGCGTTGAAACTCTCCCGACTGACTGTGCGCACCATCCGTCAGAACTTGTTTTGGGCGTTCATTTATAATATAATAGGTGTACCCGTTGCAGCCGGCGTACTCTACCCCGTCAACGGCTTCCTGCTGAATCCAATGATAGCCGGTGCAGCCATGGCATTCAGCAGTGTCAGCGTAGTAACCAACAGTCTGCGGCTGAAAAGGAAAAAGATAGAGACTGCGGAAAGCCCTGCCTCCACTCCGGCAGGACAACCGGAAAATAAAGTAGAACCATCAACTGAAAACGTCATGAAAAAAGAATTTAAAGTGGAAGGCATGATGTGCAACCATTGCCGCATGCATGTGGAAAAAGCATTGAACAGTATGGAAAGCGTACATGCCACCGTAACCCTCAACCCGCCGGTAGCGGTCGTGGAGTTTTCGGAAGGCGAAAAGACACTCGACGAGTTACAGGCAGTGGTCACCGCCCAAGCCGGCGACTACACGTTGAAAGAATAACCGGAATTTGTTTATACCGATTGGCATTATTTTTCTATCTTTGCCGCTAAGCGAAATAAATTAATAAACTATGGCAACATACAAAAGAATCTTACTGAAACTCAGCGGCGAGAGCCTGATGGGAGAAAAGCAATACGGCATCGACGAGAAACGCCTTGCCGAATATGCGGCACAGATTAAGGAAATACACGAGATGGGCATACAAATCGGCATCGTTATCGGCGGCGGCAACATCTTCCGCGGACTGAGCGGCGCCAACAAAGGTTTCGACCGCGTCAAAGGCGACCAGATGGGTATGCTGGCAACCGTTATCAACAGCCTTGCACTGAGCTCGGCACTGGTAGCGGCAGGCGTAAAGGCACGTGTGCTGACTGCCGTCCGCATGGAGCCTATCGGCGAATTCTACAATAAATGGAAAGCCATCGAGTGTATGGAAGCAGGTGAAGTGGTTATCATGTCTGCCGGAACGGGCAACCCGTTCTTCACGACCGATACCGGCTCCAGCCTCCGCGGCATCGAAATAGAAGCGGACGTCATGCTGAAAGGCACACGCGTTGACGGCATCTACACCGCCGACCCGGAGAAAGACCCTACGGCAACGAAATTCCACGACATCACTTACGACGAAGTGCTGAAACGCGGCCTGAAAGTCATGGACCTGACGGCTACCTGCATGTGCAAGGAAAACAACCTGCCCATCATCGTCTTCGACATGGACACCGTAGGCAACCTGAAGAAAGTAATGCAAGGCGAAGAAATAGGGACGCTGGTACATAACTGACATTCCTCGGCGTACATCCGCCGGTTTACATTAATGGATACGGATTTAGATTTACACAGATTATCGGATAAAATAATCTGTGTAAATCTGTGTAATCTGTCGTGAAACAATTATATTTGCAAAGTTTCAAACTAAAAGCTACTTCAAACAATAGAAATATGAAAGACGTAAAAGACATCTTAGACGAAGCACAAGAGAAAATGGATATGGCCGTAATGTATCTGGAAGAATCATTGGCCCACATCCGTGCCGGAAAAGCCGATGTTCGTTTGCTGGACGGAATCCGTGTCGATTCTTACGGAAGCATGGTTCCCATCAACAACGTAGCAGCCGTAACCACTCCGGATGCCCGCAGTATCGCCATCAAGCCGTGGGACAAGAGCATGTTCCGCATCATTGAAAAGGCAATCATCGACTCCGACCTCGGCATCATGCCCGAAAACAACGGCGAAATTATCCGCATCGGCATTCCCCCGTTGACGGAAGAGCGCCGTAAACAACTTGCCAAACAGTGTAAGAACGAAAGCGAAACCGCCAAAGTGAGTGTACGCAACGCACGCCGCGATGCCATCGACGCCTTTAAGAAATCAGTGAAAGAAGGATTGGCGGAAGACGCCCAAAAAGGCGGTGAAGAAAAGCTGCAAAAGATTCACGACAAGTATATCAAGCAGATTGACGATATGCTGGCAGCAAAGGATAAAGAGATTATGACAGTATAAATATAGTTGAGAGTTGAAAATTGAAAGCCGAGAGTTACCGTGCGGCACCGACCGTTCTCCAACGACTCCTTACTTTCAACTTTCAACTCCCAACTCTCAACTTTCAACTATTTTGAGGGGACTGGTAATTAAAAATACAGGAAGTTGGTATCTGGTAAAGACCGACGAGGGGACATACGTTGAATGCAAAATTAAAGGCAACTTCCGCCTAAAAGGTATCCGTAGCACCAATCCGGTGGCAGTAGGCGACCATGTGCAAATCATATTGAATCAGGAAGGAACAGCGTTCATCAACGAAATTGAAGACCGAAAGAACTATATTATCCGGCGTTCGTCCAACCTGTCCAAACAGTCTCACATCCTTGCCGCCAACCTCGACCAGTGTATGCTGGTGGTAACGGTGAATTATCCGGAAACCTCCACTACATTCATCGATCGTTTTCTGGCATCGGCCGAGGCATACCGCGTACCCGTCAATATCATCTTCAATAAAGCAGACGCTTACAACGAAGACGAGCTTCGCTACCTGAACGGACTTATCAATCTTTATACTACCATCGGTTACCCTTGTTTCAAGATATCCGCCAAAACCGGTGAGGGAGTCGACACTATAAAAGAAGAACTCAAAGGGAAAATAACGCTCTTCTCCGGACATTCCGGAGTAGGTAAATCCACCCTTATCAATGCCATCCTTCCGGAACTGGATATCAAAACCGGCGCAATCTCCGCCTATCACAACAAAGGCATGCACACCACTACTTTTTCCGAGATGTTTCCCGTGCCGGGTGACGGCTACATTATCGACACACCGGGCATCAAAGGCTTTGGAACATTTGACATGGAGGAAGAAGAAATAGGGCATTACTTTCCAGAAATATTCAAGGCTTCCGCCGACTGCCGCTATAACAACTGTACCCACCGCCACGAACCGGGCTGCGCCGTGCGCGAAGCGGTAGAGCAACATTACATCAGCGAATCCCGCTACGCCTCTTACCTGAACATGCTGGAAGATAAGGAAGAGGGCAAATACAGGGCAGCATACTAAGAGAATAATAAAGTGGCAGATTTGCCTTACCGTTCTATTACCCTATCACTTTTATTAACTTTTCCCGTTTTAAACCTTCGGGTATATTTTCCGTCAAAATCTATGGCTAAATATACTACTAATACTACAACATGAATAAAAAAGTGAAATGGGGCATCATCATATTCATTGGTGCCGGACTGATAGGCGGAGGCATTTATTCCCAGCTTCCCAAGACAAATGAAGAATTGGCAGCTGCCGACAAGGTAATGACCGGTAAACGTGGTGGCAAAAAGGTGCTGAACGTAAATGCCCGAATAATCAAACCGCAACTGCTGAAAGACGAAATACAAATCAGCGGCAGCCTGCTGCCTGATGAGGAAGTAGACCTTTCATTCGAAACATCCGGCAAGATTATCGAAATAAACTTTGAAGAAGGCAGCTTCGTGAAGAAAGGGCAATTGCTCGCCAAAGTAAACGACCGCCCTCTTCAGGCGCAATTACAAAGACTGGTATCACAGTTGAAACTGGCGGAAGACCGCGTGTTCCGTCAAAATGCGTTGCTGGAAAGAGATGCCGTCAGTAAGGAAGCATACGAACAGGTAAAGACCGAACTGGCAACCCTGAATGCCGACATCGACCTGATAGAGTCCAACATTGCACAAACCGAACTTCGCGCTCCCTTTGACGGAGTTATCGGTCTGCGGCAGGTCAGTGTCGGGACATACGCGTCTCCCTCCACCATTGTAGCCAAGCTCACCAAACTTTCTCCGCTGAAAGTAGAGTTTGCAGTACCCGAACGCTATGCCAATGACGTAAAGACAGGTGCAGGATTGGACTTCACGCTCGAAGGCAAACTGAACACTTTCCATGCCACCGTCTATGCACGCGAATCAAAGATAGACCCCACGACCCATACACTGACTATCCGTGCGCTCTATCCCAATGCCAACAGCGCCGTACTGCCGGGCCGTTATGCCAGTATCAAGCTGAATAAGGACGAAATACAAAACGCACTTGCCGTACCCTCCGAGGCCATCGTTCCGGAAATGGGCAAGGATAAGATTTTCCTTTATAAATCAGGAAAAGCACAACCGGTAGAGATTACTACCGGCATTCGGACGGAAGCCGAAGTGCAAGTATTGCAAGGCCTGAACATAGGCGATACAATCATTACTTCGGGAACCTTGCAGCTCCGCACAGGACTGCCCGTGACATTGGACAACATTAACTGAGTACGAAATTTTATAAAGTATAAGGTATAAAGTATGAGCTATGGCAAGTCTATGCCGGAGGCAGTAACTCATAATCCGTACATTATACTTTATATTCCATACTTTGCACTTTATACCTTAATACTTCATACTTTACGCTTCATATCATGAATATATCCGAATTAAGCATACGGCGACCGGTACTCTCTACGGTATTGACACTGATTATCTTACTCTTCGGTTTCATCGGGTACAACTACCTCGGTGTCCGCGAGTATCCGTCGGTGGACAATCCCATCATTTCCGTATCCTGCTCCTACCCCGGAGCAAACGCCGACGTTATTGAGAACCAGATTACAGAACCGCTGGAGCAGAATATCAACGGTATCCCCGGCATTCGTTCACTCTCCAGTGTCAGCCAACAGGGCTCGTCACGTATTACGGTAGAATTCGAACTTTCCGTAGACCTGGAGACAGCCGCCAACGATGTACGTGACAAAGTGTCGCGCGCCCAGCGTTACCTGCCACGCGACTGCGACCCGCCAACCGTATCCAAAGCCGATGCAGACGCCATGCCTATCCTCATGGTTGCTTTGCAAAGCGACAAACGCTCGCTGCTGGAACTCAGCGAAATAGCCGACCTCACCGTAAAAGAGCAACTGCAAACAATCTCCGATGTGAGCAGTGTAAGCATTTGGGGAGAGAAACGTTATTCCATGCGCTTGTGGCTCGACCCTATCAAGATGTCCGGTTACGGTATTACTCCTATCGACGTAAAGAATGCGGTAGACAATGAGAATGTGGAACTCCCCTCGGGCAGCATCGAGGGAAACACCATCGAACTGACTATCCGCACACTCGGGCTGATGCACACGGCAGGGGAATTCAATAATCTCATCCTGAAAGAGGACGGCAACCGTATTGTCCGGTTCAGCGACATAGGCCGCGCCGAACTCGGTCCGGCGGACATCAAAAGCTATATGAAGATGAATGGCGTGCCTATGGTAGGTGTCGTAGTAATTCCGCAACCGGGTGCCAACCACATCCAGATAGCCGATGCCGTGTACGAGCGAATGGAAAATATGAAGAAAGACCTGCCGGAAGACGTACATTACTCCTACGGCTTCGACAACACCAAATTCATCCGTGCCTCCATCGATGAAGTAAAGCAGACCGTATACGAGGCCTTCGTCCTTGTCATCATCATCATCTTCCTGTTCCTTCGCGACTGGCGCGTCACCCTGGTTCCGTGTATCGTAATTCCCGTATCATTAATCGGAGCATTCTTCGTTATGTACCTGGCAGGATTCTCCATCAATGTACTCTCCATGCTTGCCATTGTACTTGCCGTGGGACTTGTGGTTGATGATGCCATTGTAATGACGGAGAATATCTACGTCCGCATCGAAAAAGGAATGCCCCCGAAAGAGGCCGGTATCGAGGGAGCCAAAGAAATCTTCTTTGCCGTAATCTCTACCACCATTACGCTGGTAGCGGTATTCTTTCCCATCGTATTTATGGACGGTATGACGGGACGTCTGTTCCGCGAGTTCAGTATCGTGGTGTCCGGTTCGGTTATCATCTCCTCTTTTGCCGCACTGACCTTTACGCCGATGCTGGCTACCAAGCTACTGATAAAGAGAGAGAAACAAAGTTGGTTCTACCGTAAGACCGAACCGTTCTTTGAAGGGATGAACAACCTTTACAGCCGTTCTTTGGCAGCCTTCCTGCGCAAACGCTGGATTGCGCTTCCTTTCACTGCGGCAACCATTCTCATTATCGGCTTTCTTTGGAACCATATCCCTGCGGAAATGGCGCCGTTGGAAGACCGCTCGCAAATCAGCATCAATACGCGTGGTGCCGAAGGTGTTACCTACGAATACATCCGCGACTACACGGAAGGCATCAACCAGCTTGTCGACTCCATCGCCCCTGATGCCGAAGCGGTAACCGCCCGCGTATCCAGCGGTAGCGGTAACGTACGCATCACCCTGAAAGACATGCAGGACCGTGACTATACGCAAATGGAAGTGGCGGAAAAGCTATCGAAAGCAGTACAGAAAAAGACCATGGCACGCTCTTTTGTACAACAGTCCTCATCCTTCGGCGGACGGCGCGGCGGTATGCCCGTACAGTATGTGTTGCAAGCCACCAACATTGAGAAATTGCAGGAAGTGCTGCCCAAGTTCATGGCAAAGGTATATGAGAATCCGGTATTCCAGATGGCGGATGTAGACCTGAAGTTCAGCAAGCCGGAAGCCCGCATCAACATCAACCGCGACAAGGCAAGCATCATGGGTGTCAGCACCCGCAACATCGCCCAGACACTGCAATACGGTCTGAGCGGCCAGCGTATGGGCTACTTCTATATGAATGGAAAGCAATACGAGATATTGGGAGAAATCAACCGTCAGCAACGCAACAAGCCTGCCGACCTGAAAGGTATCTACATCCGTAGCGACAAGGGAGACATGGTACAGCTCGACAACCTGATAGAACTGACAAACGGCATTGCCCCGCCCAAGTTGTATCGCTATAACCGTTTCGTGTCCGCTACTATTTCCGCCGGACTTGCCGACGGCAAGACCATCGGGCAAGGTCTGGACGAAATGGACAAGATTGCCAAAGAAACATTGGACGATACTTTCCGCACCGCCCTCACCGGTGACTCAAAAGAGTACCGCGAAAGTTCTTCCAGCCTGATGTTCGCTTTCATCCTGGCCATCCTGCTTATCTACCTGATTCTTGCCGCCCAATTCGAAAGTTTCAAGGACCCGCTGATTATCATGCTGACCGTTCCCCTTGCCATTGCAGGCGCACTGGTATTCATGTATTTCGGCGGCATCACGATGAATATATTCAGCCAAATCGGTATCATCATGCTGATTGGGCTGGTGGCAAAGAACGGTATCCTGATTGTAGAGTTCGCCAACCAGAAGCAAGAAACCGGCGAGGACAAGATGCAAGCCATCAAGGATGCCGCCCTGCAACGTCTGCGCCCTATCCTGATGACGAGCGCTTCTACCGTACTGGGACTGATACCGCTGGCATTCGCCACGGGCGAAGGGTGTAACCAACGCATCGCCATGGGTACGGCCGTAGTAGGCGGTATGCTTGTGTCTACATTGCTTACGATGTACATCGTCCCCGCTATTTATAGTTATGTATCTACCAACCGAAGTAAACTGAAGAACGAATGAAACGTACGCTTTTATCTTTCCTGATCATTCTGTGCACCGCGCTTGCCGTTCAGGCACAGCCAGCACCTGTCTATACCCTGAAATCCTGTCTGGAACAGGGACTGCTGAACAACTATTCCTTGCGTATCACCCGTAACGAACAGCAAGTAAGCAAGAACAACGCCACCCTTGCCAATGCCGGCTACCTGCCCACGCTCGACTTGTCTGCCGGCTATAAAGGTACTTTGGACAATACCGAAACCAAACTGCGCGCCACCGGTGAAACCACCAAAGAAAACGGCGTGTTCGATCAGACCGTCGATGCCGGCATCAACCTGAGCTGGACAATCTTTGACGGCTTCAACATCACCGCCAACTACCAAAAGCTGAAAGAGCTGGAACGCCAGGGCGAAACCAACACCCGTATCGCCATCGAAGACCTCATTGCCAACATCGCCGCCGAGTACTACAACTACGTGCAGCACACCATCCGTCTGAAAAATTTCCGCTACGCCGTATCGCTCTCCAAAGAGCGCCTGCGCATCGTAGAGGAACGGTATCACATCGGTAACTTCTCCCGCCTAGACTACCAGCAGGCCAAAGTAGACTTCAATGCCGACAGCGCGCAATACATGAAACAACAGGAATTGCTGCATACCTCGCGTATCCAACTGAACGAGCTGATGGCGAGTGAAGACGTAGACCGCCCTTTCATCGTTGAAGACAGCCTCATCAACGTCAGCGCCAAACTGAATTTCGATGAGCTCTGGAATGCCACCTTGCAAGCCAACGCCGCCTTACTGAAAGCCGAACAGAACAATACGCTGGCACGGCTGGACTATAAAAAAGCCAGTTCCCGCGACTACCCGTACGTAAAGATGAATGGCGGCTACGGCTATACCCTCAACAAATATGATATTTCCGCCAACAGCCGCCGCAGCAACCTCGGGCTGAACTTCGGCGTCACCGTAGGTTTCAATCTCTTTGACGGCAACCGCCGCCGCGAACTCCGTAATGCACGCATTGCCGTACAAAACGCCCGTTTGGAACGCGAGCAACTGGAACAAGCCTTACGCGCCGACTTGAGCAACCTGTGGCAAGCCTACCAGAACAATCTCCAGATGCTGAAGCTGGAACGACAGAACCTCGTTGCAGCCAAAGAGAACCATGAGATTGCCATGGAACGCTATATGCTCGGCAACCTCTCCGGTATCGAGATGCGCGAAGCGCAAAAGAGCCTGCTGGATGCCGAGGAGCGTATCCTATCGGCAGAGTACGACACCAAATTGTGCGAAATATCCCTGCTGCAAATCAGCGGAAGAGTAGAACAGTATTTGAAATAGACATACCGTATAAATCACAATTTTTACTCCCTTAAAAACAAATATTGCCATCTTCTCTTCAAACTTTTCCCTACTTTTGTTCGTAAAGAGAAACCAAAAACAATACCAATATGAAACGAACAATCTTTTTCTGTGCATTGCTTGCCTTGTTTACAGGCGCCAATGCACAGAAAACAACCGACTACAAAGAGAAACATCCTTATAAGGATTGGGTTAAACTGGCCCCTAAATTGGACGATGCCTTCTTCACGACTCCCGAAGCTGTCCGTATTGCCGACAACGTACTGCTCTACCAGCAAACAACCGGTGGCTGGCCCAAAAACATCTATATGCCCGCCGAACTGACAGCCGATGAGTACCAGAAAGCCCTTGCCGACAAAGATAACGTCAACCAAAGCACCATCGACAACAATGCCACAAGCACAGAGATACGCTACCTTTCCCGCATCTACCTTGCCACCGGCATAGAGAAATACAAAGACGCTGCCTTAGAAGGCATACGCTACATACTGAAAGCGCAATATCCCAACGGCGGCTGGCCTCAGTTCTGGCCGCGCCCCAAAGGCTATTATACCCACATCACCTACAACGACAATGCAATGGTGAACGTCATGAACCTGTTGCGTGATGTGTACAGCAAGAAAGCCCCGTACACCTATGTACCGGATACCCTTTGCCAACGCGCCCGTACCGCATTCGACAAAGGTGTGGAGTGCATTCTTAACACTCAGGTAAAACAAAACGGCAAACTGACTGTGTGGTGCGCCCAGCACGATGAACACACCCTTGCCCCTGCCAAGGCACGCGCCTACGAACTTCCCTCGCTCAGCGGCGCCGAATCGGACAATATCGTCCTGCTGCTGATGTCCATCCCCGACCCCTCACCCCGGATTATCGCTTCTGTAGAAGCAGCCGTCAGTTGGTTCAAGGCAAACAAGATTACGGGCATCATGCGTAAGGACTTTACCAACAGTGAAGGCAAGAAAGACTACCGGATGGTTCCTTGCCCGCAGGATGACTATCCTTGCCCCGTATTTTGGGCACGTTTCTATACCCTTGAAGACAACCGCCCTTTCTTCTGCGACCGCGACGGAGTGAAGAAGTACGATATTTCCGAGATAGGGTATGAGCGCCGCAACGGCTATAGCTGGTATAACAATGCCGGATTGAAAGTGCTGAAAAAGTACGAACAGTGGAAAAAACAGATAAAAGAGTAACGGCGACATCAAAAAGAAACTTCCATTAGCAGCCTTGCATTCCACCGGCCATCATACAAAAAGCCGCTCAAGGAGAGTTTCCAGAGCGGCTTTTATTATCATATTCGGGATTATCCGTTATTTACTGCAATTCCACGGTTTCAACTGTTTGAAGAAGTCATTACCCTTGTCATCCACCAGGATAAATGCCGGGAAATCTTCCACTTCAATCTTCCAGATAGCTTCCATGCCGAGTTCGGGATATTCCACACATTCGATGCTCTTAATATTGTTTTGCGCCAAGATAGCAGCAGGACCGCCGATAGAGCCGAGATAGAAACCGCCGTACTTCTTGCAGGCATCCGTAACCTGCTGGCTGCGGTTACCTTTGGCAAGCATAATCATGCTTCCGCCGTGACTTTGGAAGAGGTCTACGTACGGGTCCATACGTCCGGCAGTTGTCGGGCCCATCGAACCGCAAGCCATTCCCTGCGGAGTTTTGGCAGGACCGGCATAGTAGATAGGATGGTCTTTGATATACTGCGGCAAATCCTCACCGCGGTCCAAACGTTCTTTCAGCTTGGCATGAGCAATGTCACGGCCTACGATGATAGTGCCGTTCAGAGACAGACGGGTGGAAACCGGATACTTAGTCAACTCTTTCAGGATATTTTCCATCGGTTGGTTCAAATCAATCTTTACCACATCACCCTCACCGGCTTTACGGAGTTCGGCAGGAATCAGTTCACCCGGATTGCTGTCAAGCTTTTCAATCCAGATACCGTCCTTGTTGATTTTACACTTGATGTTACGGTCGGCAGAGCAGGAAACGCCCAAGCCTACCGGACAGGAAGCACCGTGACGCGGCAGACGGATAATACGTATATCATGAGCCAGATACTTACCTCCGAACTGTGCACCAAGACCAATTCTGTGAGCTTCTTTCAGCACTTCTTTCTCCAGCTCTACATCACGGAATGCACGGCCGAATTCGTTACCCGTAGTCGGCAGGTTGTCATAGAAATGAGTGGAAGCCAGTTTCACAGTCAGCAGGTTTTTCTCGGCAGATGTACCGCCGATAACGAATGCGATATGATAAGGCGGACATGCAGCCGTACCCAACGTTTTGATTTTCTCAATAAGGAAAGGCACAAGTGTACCGGGATTCAGAATAGCTTTCGTTTCTTGATAGAGATAAGTCTTGTTGGCAGAACCGCCGCCTTTGGTCACACAAAGGAACTCGTACTCCATGCCCTCGGTAGCCTCGATATCAATCTGTGCCGGAAGGTTACACTTCGTATTTACCTCATCGTACATAGTAAGAGGAGCATTTTGAGAATAGCGTAGGTTCTCTTCGGTATAGGTCTTGTACACACCCAGTGAGAGAGCTTCTTCATCACAATAGCCCGTCCATACCTGCTGTCCTTTTTCACCGTGGATAATGGCAGTACCCGTATCCTGGCAGAAAGGCAGCACGCCTTTCGAGGCAACTTCGGCATTACGCAGGAAAGTCAGCGCCACATACTTATCATTGTCACTTGCCTCAGGGTCACTCAAAATTTTAGCAACCTGCTCGTTGTGCGAACGACGCAACATGAACGAAACGTCACGGAAAGCGGCATTGGCCATTGCAGTCAAGCCTTCTTTTTCAATCTTCAGGATAGGTTTTCCTTCAAACTCGCTTACAGACACATAGTCTTTGGTAAGCAGATAATACTCAGTCGTATCCTTACCCTTTTCGAACATGGGCTGATACTTGAACGGAGGTGTTGTTGCCATAATTACTTGTTCATTTAGTTTAAAAGTGATTTCGTAACAGCAAAGGTAAGAAGTAATCTTGAAATATTTCTTTAATTAGAAAGAAAAAACGAGATTGAAACCTAATACTTCAACCCCGCTTTCTCTATTTTAATCATATAAAACGAATGGATTTGCCATCCCTCCGCCTCATCTTCATTGTACCTTTTGCATGCGTCCTATCAGCTCATCGCCCAATGCGGTCTTCACTTCAATGTGTTTGAGAACGGCCGTTACGAACGGATTGTTTTCGAAGTCACCACGTACCTGCTCGAAATCAAGTTCTTTTTCAAGACGTGAACCATCCGCGCCAAAACCGGTCATGGAAGCCAGAGAAAATTCCTTTTTGGCATCCTCATAAACCATACGGTCCAGACCAACAACAGCTTCTTTCCATTTCTCGACAATATGAATTATATCCTCTGCAGTCATATTTTCCGGAGCAATGCCATAGAATTCTTCCAACTTCTCATAAGCCCATGTCCACTCGTAGGTATAATAATTCCGGTGCATCCGCTCAAACTCGGCATTGATATGCTTCAAACGGTTAATCGCACCCGACTCTATGCCGTCTATCAAGGCATCAATCTCACTTTTGGGAGCTATCAGTCCGGAAATATCCACCCATTCGCCGCTACCGATAGGTGTATCGGGCTTCAATCGGGCGCGAATCTCTTCATTAGTATGAAAACCGATACCTTCCAAACGTTTGATAACCGAATTGCCAAGAAACTTGTGAATGGCTATCTCATAAAAGCGGATACCTTTCACCAGAGCCGAATTGCGTATCTTGGCACTGTGAAAAGAATAAATATCGGAAAGTTCGCCGGAGGCATAACGCAGATTCTTCAAAGTCTCCCGTCCCTTGAACATCTTCTGTACGGTATAGGGACTCAACAGATTGTAGTTAATGAAGTCCAGTTTGTTGGTATCGGTACGCTGGTCGCGCCGGGGCCATTTTTGCGCATCACGGATAGTACCCACACTTCGCAGATTGACGCCGGGCACAAGATATGTCGTATTGTTCTGTTCTATCAGATAAGAGAACGGCAGATTGGAAGTATCGGAATGGTTGACGTGACGTCCCATAACAAGAGAGAACGCCCCTACCCTTGCGGGCCACAGGATATAGGAATCGGAAGTGGTTTTGGCTCCACGCTCCAACGTACCCTGATGAATAGGACCGAGCTTGTACATGTGATTACTTTGATTGGAACCGGAACCGGCATTCATAAAGGAAAACATACCGGCTATAAGCAAGGTGGATTTATGATGTGTCACCGTATAAGGTCCGGCAAAGATGGCACACGCTTCACCGTTTTCTCCCTGACAGTTACTAAAAAACAAAGAGTCTGAGGCAGAGTAGTTATGTCCCAGTTTGCAAGCCTGCCCTACAAAGCAACGGGTAAGCATGGCTCCATCATCCACATGCGAACCGGACGATATGATAAAATTATCGCAAATAACGCCGTGCCCGATATGTACAGGCGCGTTCTCGTTACTGTTGACACTTCCGTTGTACAGACGGCACGTACCACAAATGTGGCAATAGTCGCCAATGCGGACATTCTTGATAGAACCGGTATTAAGTATCATTACATGACTGCCGATAGAACCGGTAGCGGAGGCATGCTTATTGGAATAGAAATCGGTAATTTCCTTCATCCGCGCAATCAGCTCCGGACGGTGACGGTACAGCGCCATGATATAAGCCTGATGGGCAGAAAGTTTGTCACTGATAAGTACTTCGCGCCCGCCGGTCTCGTTCAATACAGACACTTCCACACTGTTACCGAACTTGGACAATCCGTCTACAAGAATAATGTCTACATTCTCAATGAAAGTATCATGCCCTATTTCATAATTGGCAATGTAGTTTTGGATATTCTCGATGCAGCAATTATCACCCACCGTTACATTGTGAAGCGTTACATGCCGCAAACCGGAATGTTTCTTTATTCCACCCGGCAAAGTAAATTCGGAATGGAATACCCCCAAACGCACCTCACCCGAAAAACGGGTATGATGTACGAATTCCGTTGAAAACTCTTCTGCAACGGTTACTTTCCCCCAATCATCTGCCAGACACGACTGGCTCTTCAACCGAAGAACTTCGTCTTCGGTCAAGTTTCTGTAAGTCATAACATTCAAATTAAAAATGAAGAATCAATTCTTCATTGAATTAAACTTCCTCTTCATCGTAAGTCTGATAAAGAAAGTCGTTATAGGGGTACTTCTGCACATGCAGCTCTTTTACACGCCGGTAAACCACACTCTTCAGTTCCTCTACATTGATACGTTCGCGGGCAGAGATGAAAAGGCAATTGTCTTCCAACTTCGCCATCCACGTCTTCATCAGTTCTTCGAGTGTTAAGTTTTCTTTGGTTCTGGGGGTAAGGTCGTCGTCCGCTTTTGCCACATAAGTGTAAGCGTCTATTTTATTGAATACAAGTATCATGGGCTTACCGGATGCACCGATGTCCGCCAATGTCTTGTTAACCACTTCTATCTGCTCTTCAAAATCAGGGTGGGAAATATCTACGATGTGCAACAACAGGTCGGCTTCGCGCACCTCGTCCAACGTAGATTTAAAAGAGTCTACCAAATCGGTGGGCAACTTGCGGATAAAGCCTACCGTGTCCGACAGCAGAAACGGCAGGTTCTCGATGATAACCTTGCGCACCGTAGTGTCCAACGTGGCAAACAGCTTATTCTCCGCAAACACTTCGCTCTTGGAAAGCAACGTCATCAGAGTAGATTTACCGACATTGGTATATCCTACCAATGCCACACGAATAAGGCGGCCGCGGTTCTTACGCTGGGTAGCTTTCTGCTTGTCAATCTCCGCCAAACGGTCTTTCAGCAATGACATACGGTTCAGGATGATACGGCGGTCCATTTCCAACTGCGTCTCACCCGGTCCGCGCAGACCCACGGAACCTTTACCGCCACCGGCTCCCGAACCGCCGCCCTGACGTTCCAAGTGTGTCCACAAACGTTGCAGACGGGGAAGCATGTATTTGTACTGTGCCAATTCAACCTGAGTTTTCGCATTGGCAGTCTGTGCACGCATGGCAAAGATGTCGAGGATGAGTGAGGTACGGTCCAGTATCTTTATTTTCAGTTCAGCCTCGATATTGCGTATCTGCTTTGCCGAGAGCTCATCATCGAAAATCACCATACCGATTTCGCGCTCGGCTTCTTCTTCGCTGCGGATATATTCTTTTATTTCTTCCAGTTTACCCTTGCCGACGTATGTCACAGAGTTTGCCTGGTCTAACTTCTGAGTAAATCTTTTCACTACTTCCGCCCCGGCTGTCTCAGCCAAGAATGCCAGCTCGTCGAGGTATTCGTTCGTCTTACGCTCATCCTGAGTTTTTGTGATAAGACCTACCAATACTGCGGTTTCGACCTGCGCTTCGGAAATTACAAATTCTTTCATTCTACTTTATACCTTATTATATATATGTATCTTTATTATATGTGCCGGCAAATATAAGAAAAAACAAAATCATTCTCATAGTGTTCATTCCCATTTTTAATAATAAGGATACGGATTCCTGTCGTAAACCATCGAGCACCGTCAGATACCACAAAACGGAAAGCGGATGTGCCAGCCCATACCTTCCGGTCTTTCGGCCCTGCACACCCGCCTTAATTATTTACGGATATTCCGTTTATTTCATTTCGATAGCGCTGTTATAATCGCTTTCACGGTTCGGAAGAATCCATTTCCAGAATTCCGATACATAGTTGCTATCTTTAAATCCGAATGTTCCGCTAATATACGAACTGTAATTACCGTCTTCCTTAAAAGAGTTACGAACCACTGGATCGCCCCAACGTTTACAGTCATACCAACTGAAACCTTCGCCCCATAACTCCAGACGACGGTATTTCTTAATCTCTTTCAGTAAATCCTCACCGGTAGCCGTACACGTATATTGAGGGTCACGACCGCTGTTTTTATTCAATTCAACCAAGCTGTTTTGTGCAGCAGTCGGGTCTGAACTCAGATAATAATTAGCTTCCGCCTCAATCAACAACATCTCCGAAGCACGGAAAATGGGCTGACAACCTACAGCCGGTTGTGCCGTAGCTTGGAATTTCAGGCTGGCATAAGCATATGCCTGCGGTGAAGCAGAGGCTACCGTCTCCTTTACATACTTATTGGCTTTCGCAGAAGCGGCCTTGCCCTCCGCTGTACTGTTAAATTTATTGGCATTACGGCTTTCAGTACTTACAACATCCAAGAATGTTTTACTTCCATCTTCCGGCAAGAATGTAGATTCCGTCAAGAACAATCCTTTACGAATATCGCTGTCGGCAAAAGACTCAACCAAATCACGATTGATACATACATTGATATTTTGCTGCGCATAGTAACCGTTACAAGCCATGAAGAGCTGCCATCCATAATACCAGATAGTTTCGGAAGCATCATTGTACACACCCCAAATCCACTCACTGCTGGGAGTGCAGAAACCACTATAATATGTATTCGTGTCCATCAAGGGGAAATTGGCACGCGCCAAAGCCGCATGTTCCTTGGCCACGGCATAATCCTGACGTGTTAAAGCAGCACGGGCATAAATGGCATGAGCCACCGGAGCATCCGGGAAACTGATATTAGAGGTAGCATCCCAGTAAATGTCATCGCGGGTAAGTCCGGAAACCTCATATAATCTAAGGGCTTCATCAAGATCATCATAAACCTGCTTATAGGTTTCGGCCAATGTAGACAACTTCAAATCTGTCTCTTCACCAGCTTCGGCCACTTCCTTAATGCGCAGTACCACACCATCGGTAGCACCATCATTACTACGTGCCCAAGGCTCACAATATAATTCAGCCAAACGGAAGAAAGAATAAGCACGGAATGTAAGCGCCTCGGCTTTCAAGAAGTCTTTCTCCTCTTGCGAACCTTCTGCTTTATCAATACGATTGATTACCGCATTGGCATTTCCGATAATCAGATAATAGTAATACCAGGGGTAAGAATCATAGATAGAGCTGCTGCTCTGGGTTATGGTAGACTGGTTGTTCATCAGCGGAGACCATCCCGGTGCCATATAAGGGAAGTTGAAATCCTGACCGGGATATTCGCCATAAAGCAACTTCATAGTACCTTCACCGTTGAAGTTTTGTCCATAATAGGCATGTTGCTGAACCATTGTCCTGCAAATACCGTTGATAACAAGTTTTGCATTATCCGTTGTAGAGAAAATCACATCTCCTCCCGCAGTCTGCGTGGAGTCTGTATTGAGCCAACTGTCCGAGCAAGAGGTAAATCCCAACAGACAGCCGAGTCCTAATATCATTACGTTCTTGAATGTATATTTCATAATCTGTTTCATTTTAGAAGTTTAAATTAAGTCCGAGCGTAAACACACGTGCTGCAACGAATGTATTATCTTGAGAACCGCTGAAGCTATATTGAGGATTCATACCCTTACGCGCCGTAAAAGTAGCCGCATTTTCAATGGAGCCATAAACGCTCAATCCACCCAATCCCCATTTTGTAACGACTTTCTTTGGGAAAGAATAGTTCAGATTGATATTTTTGATGACAAAATAAGAAGCATCCGTCAGCCAGCGTGAACTTGCACCATAAGAAGTAGAAGCCAAACTTGAAAGGTCGAACTGAGGCGTACCGTTCGGATTCAAACGATTGGGAGAATCTTCGGTCATACCTTCCGGAACAGCTTGCCAGCCATTCAGCACATCCTTATGCAAGGCTCCCGGACCATTAGTCGTAGTATACATTAATCCTTGATAATTATAATCATATACTTTTCCGCCCAATGAATATGTACAGAGTACGGAAAGTGTCAGGTCTTTCCATGTCAAAGATGTATTGATACTTCCATATACATCGGGCAATGCACTGCCTTGCCATTCTTTTTCGGCATACGATGTATTGTACACATAGTTTTTACCGTTGATAGTAACATACTCATCTTGAGCTTTCAGAGCATTGATTGTACTTTCACCCAGCTGTGAGTTTGCATTATAAAGCGCACGTCCGTTCATTTGGTCTACTCCGGCGTAAGTATAAGTATAGAATTCATAGATGCTGTGTCCTTCACTATAATTCTGTGTTCCATGCAGAATGTCTTTACCACCGGGCAATTTTGTAATTTCGTTATGGATAGTAGTCAGGTTCAAACCGATATTCCACTTCCAATCTTTAGTCCGGATGGCATCTACATCCATAGCTACCTCAAGACCGGTATTGCGAACACTACCTATGTTAGCAAAATATTGTGACATTCCGGACGGCGTCTCGTCAGAAGTAGCAAACCAGTCGGTTGCACCGCCAGAAAGCGGATTGTAAACCGTGAAAAGCAAATCTTTAGATGTTTTGTTGAAGAAATCCAAAGAGAAATTGAAACGGTTGAACAAACGACCTTCCAACGCGATATCCAATGAACCGGAAGTTTCCCATTTCAAGTTCTTATTAGGTATCTGAATTTTATAGAACGCACCGATACCAGCATTGACATCCGAATAGAACAGTTCCTTGTAAGCATAATAATCGGCACCGGCATCATTACCAACTTCACCGTAAGAAACACGGAACTTCAGATTATCAATCCATGTAAGGTCTTTCATGAACTTCTCCTGAGAGATAATCCAACTTGCACCCAGCGACCAGAAATTACCCCACGGATCGGAGAAACGTGAAGAACCATCGCGACGGAATGAAGCATCCAGGAAGTATCTTTCCGCAAAGTTATAGCGTGCACGGGAAAGATAGCTTTCCGTAGTGTATTCTTGGTTATAACCATCGATACTTGTCATTTTCGCAAAATTGCTCATCTCCGTATTTCCACTGACTTTCATCTGTTCCTTCATCATGAAATCATAATTATAGGAGTGCTTGAAAGATTCGTGAGCCAGCAATACATCAATATGGTGCTTATCAAAATCGTGAGCCCATGTCAGTTCCTGTGTAAAACGGTATTCGCGTGTACGGTCATGTACTTTTGAAAGACGGCCGTTGTTAGCGGCACCGTCACCGCAATAGGGGTTATTGAAGGATTTTTCCGTGTTATTTACATTATAGAGGTCCCCCCTTACAGTAGCCGCAAAATCTTTCAAGAAAGAAATCGTACCATATATCTGACCTGATACGGCATTACGTTCCTTACGGCTGATATCATTCTGAATTTCATAAATAATATTACGACCACTCAAATAATCATAGTTACTTATATCATAAGAGTTACCGTTGCCATCTGTAGCCACGCTTCCGTCTTCATTATGCATCAAATAAGGATAGACCGGTGCCATCTGACCGGCTGTATAGAACGGATTAGCAAAATATGCATCATGAGCATTAGCCTGATAATTAGAGCCGGACATTGTTCCGCTCAGACTTACACCTGTTTTAAACCAGGAAGTCGGCTGATAGTTAGCCTTCAAACGTGCAGTGAAACGGTCATAATCTGAGCCAATGATATATCCTTTCTCATTCAAATAGCCGAAAGAAGAGAAAATATCATACTTTTCTCCCATAGCATCCGCACTGGCTGTGTATTCCTGACGATAACCTGTGCGCTCCAATGCCTTCAGCCAATCCAAATCATTGTAACCGGGTTTTACCTTTGCTACGAACTTTCCATTTTCATCGAACATGGCAGCACCGTTCTTATCAAAGATAGGAGAAAAAACAATGTCATCATTGACTGTTTTAGATGCTTCGAATGCTTGTTGCGGAGTAACTCCACCGTCTTTTTCCCAATAGCTTTGCATACCGGAACGCATAGCTTCCATCCATTGGTTTACGCCCAATTTGTCATATTCCGGTATACCACGGGTATACATACCCTGCTTCACACCAATCCGGAAGTTCAACTTATGACTTTTACCTTTTTTAGTGGTAATCATGATAACTCCATTAGCAGCCTTATTACCATAAAGAGCGGCAGATGAAGCATCTTTCAGAACAGAAATAGATTCAATATCCTGCGGATTGATATCATTCAAGCTTCCGCCATAAGGAGAGCCGTCTACGACAATCAGCGGGGCATTAGTTCCGTTTACAGAACCAAATCCGCGAATACGGATTTCGGATTTATCGCTACCCGGCTCACCATATGAGTTATTCACCTGAATACCGGGAGCAGCACCTTCCAAAGTTCCCGTTACTTCAGTAACAGGGCGCATCTCCAGTTTCTTTGAGTCGATAGAGGCTACAGCACCTGTAATGGACTGGCGGCTGGCAGTACCGTAAGCAACAACGACAACTTCATCAAGCACCTCAGTATCAGGTTTCAATACCACTTTTAAGTTCGGTTTGATAGCCACTTCCTGAGTCTGCATACCGATGTACGAAATCTGCAAAGTTTTCGCAGAACTCATAAAAATATAAGTTGTTTAAAATTAGAGCTTTACGAGTAATAATAAATTTGCCATTTAGAACAAAAGTATTTACACGTGTTATTCTAACCGTATCTAATAATCGAATTATATTACCAAAATGCTACCTATAATCTATAATAACTGTTGATTATTAATGCTTTGCATGGATGACTGTTGGGTAATAATCATATCATAAATATACTTGCCGTGTTTTTTAATGGCATTTTGTAAGCAAAAAACATTAGTAGCTTAAGTCTCTCGTTTATAATTTGAATTCTGCCTCTCTATGAAGTTTAAAAATGAAAATCATCTGTTACGCTATCACGTTGTAGGGGATATTTCTCTGATACAAGTATATTGTACCATGTAAGATGGACGTGATAGATAAAATTATTTACAACTATCTATCACGCCACATATCTTCTTAAGAATGGTCTAGACCGTATGTGTATTTACCTCCGATTAAATAGAATAATTTATTGGTTACCAGTATAAAACTTTTGTTTTTTCTCCAAGGAACTAAAAATTTCAGCACTATAAAATAACTTGCTTACTACTTATTAAAGCTGTTATCTGTCTTTTTTTTAATACCCAGTGTTGCTTGCTTCATTTTTTCCAAGTCGTGAACAATCGTCATATCCATAATATTGGTATACACTTGTGTCGTTTTTACACTTTTATGACCAAGCAGTTTTTGTACAGTAGTGATATTTACACCATTATATATAAGTAAAGTTGCATTGGTGTGACGGGCTGTGTGAAATGAATTTTTTTTTGATAATCCTGCCAATTTTGCAATGATTATCAGGTCTTTATTGATGTTTGAGTTATCTCTTAAGCGGAAAAAAACCTCCAGATTATTGCGGTATTTATTAAGGATTACAATTCCTTTGCCTGCAAAAAGGAGATAAAGGGGTAACCGCACTTCAGTTCCGGTCTTTACAGATTTATATATAAGCCACGTTTCCTGATTTATGTCTACAATGTTTTTCTTTGATAAATTTGTAAAATCAGAGTATCGCATTCCTGCATAACAGCAGAACAGAAAAGCATCCAATGACTTTTGCAGTTTCATATACTTGCCCGTCAGGCTCAAACGTTCTAATTGTTCCAGTTCTTCTGGTACTAAATGGGTGTGTTTGTTCTCCACGGTTTTTATTTTATACTTCCTGAAAGCATATTTCTGGATTTCAATATATTCTTTATTAATAGCGATATTTATGTGACGTTTTAAATGTTTCATATGTTTCGCAATGGTATTGGTATGATATCCTTTCTGTTGCAGGAAGTACTCAAAAGATGAAACGAACTCGAATGTCAAATCGGAAAATACTATATCCCTTTTGAATTCTTGCAGTAATAGAAGAGTAGAAAGATGATTGCGTTTGGTACTATCCTTTAAAGACGAATTCGAAACTTCTTGCTTAAAGAAGGATATAAATGAAGAATTGTTCTCTCTGGCAGCTAAGGCATCTTTTAATAATTCCAACGATATGCGTTTGCCCTGCTGCCATAACTCCAATTCTTTTTTCTCTATTGCTGCGACAAATTCGTAAATCAGGCGGTTGAGAGCATCTGCATTAGGGTGGTTTTTTACAACTAGTTTTTTTGCATCCCATTGTTCAGGCTTCAGATAGACTTTGGTTGAAAAGTATTTCTTCTTTCTGTCCAAATAAGCTTCTACCTGTACTAGTGCCATTCCTCTTTTGTTCAGACATTTCTTTCTGTTGTACACAAGACTGTAAATAATTTTATTCATCTCAAATTGTTTTGATTAATACTATAAACAAATAAGATGATATTCTGTGCAAAACAGGGTTTGAATAAGAATTAATATCTGCAAAAAAAAGACTCCTTCTTTGACGGTCTGTTCTTTGAAGTTATCCAAAATATTCAAGATGTCTTGCTTAAATGGATGAACTTGCGCAAATATGAGAGTATTTTTAACTATTTTGTTTTAAAATATATGTATTCGGATTAATAATGGAACAAAATGATTAAAACAGAGTGGTAGCAAACATCATCATTTTAAGGTTCTATAATTGTATAAAATATGCTATTCAGCATAAAATAATCGAAAAGATTAACAATTTGATAGATTTACAAGGTTTTTTCAATAAAATAGTTGTATGTTTCATATTTATTAATATATTTGCATTTTGTTAGAATGAAGAGACAATTAATGTAAAGTTAAACTTTAAGAGAGAATTTATGAAAAGAAAATTAATGCTGTTATTGGCCTGCCTTTTTGTGGGCATAGGTCTGGTAACTGCCCAAACACAGAAAGTCACAGGTGTTGTGATTTCTGAAGAAGATGGGCAGCCAGTTATTGGAGCTTCTGTATTGGTAAAAGGTACGCAAATCGGTGCTATTACCAATGTAGATGGTGATTTTACATTACTGAACGTACCAAGTTCTGCGAAAACTTTGCGAATTTCATTCGTTGGCATGCAAACGCAGGATGTGGCTATCAGACCAAATGTAAGAGTGATACTCAAATCAGATGCCGAACAATTGGATGAAGTAGTAGTAACTGCCATGGGTATCAAACGTGATCGCAAAGCATTAGGCTATGCGGCACAGGATTTGAATTCAGAACAACTGAATAAAGCAGGAACAACCTCGCTTGCCAGCGCTATACAAGGTAAGTTGACGGGTGTAGATATTCGTCAGTCATCGGGTGCACCGGGTGCTTCTTCTCAGATTGTAATTCGTGGTGCTCGCTCGTTTGATGGTAACAACCAGCCGTTATATGTAATTGATGGTATGCCTGTGAATACAACTGCGGATTTTGATACCGGTAAATCTGTAACGGGTGCTAACTACGCCGATCGTAGCATAGACATTAATCCTGAAGATATAGAGTCTGTGAATGTACTGAAAGGTCAGGCAGCATCCGCATTGTATGGTATCCGTGCATCCAACGGTGTGATTGTTATTACGACCAAACGCGGTTCCAAAAACAATATGAACAAACCAAGCGTAACGATTTCAACGAACCTGAGTGCACAACGGGTTTCACGCAAATTCGAACGTCAAAATATATATTCGCAGGGCAACAGCATTGCAGCAGGATATGATCCGTCTTCTTCCATGACTTGGGGACCGAAAATCAGCGAATTGGCAAACGACCCCAAATATGGTGGAAACATGAATAATCAATACACTGCGGCAGATGGTATACGCGAAGGACAATATTACAATCCCAAACGCGCACAAGCCGGTTTGGACGGTTGGACTACGCCACAGATTTATGATAATGTGGGCGATTTTTTAGGCACAGGATTCACTGAAAACACAAACGTGAATCTATCACAAAGCATCAACGGAATAAACTATTCGTTCGGCGTGAACAATTCGCACCAGAATGGCATCATTCCTTCAACAGGCATGGACCGTTGGGGAGCGCGTGGATTGGTAGATTGGAAAATCAATCCACAGTGGAACACAGGATTCTCCATGAACTATTCATCTACTAAAATTACATCTGCACCGGGAGCCAACGATGGTATCATGAATGTGGTTTACTCTGCTCCGGCCGAATATGATTTGAAGGGTATTCCCAATCATGAACCGGGCAATCCGACAAACCAGATATTGTTCCGTTCCACCTCATTTACCAACCCTTATTGGTGGGCGGAACATAATGAATATCTCCAGCATACCAACCGTGCTTTTGGCAATACCTATTTGGAGTACCAACCGGATTTGGGCTTGGGAGAGAACTTCTCACTCAAGATTAGGGAACAGGCCGGTCTTGACATTTGGACTTCTGACTATGCCACCGTACGGGAAATGGGCAGTACGTCATCGCTGAAAGGTGGAGACATAGAGAATTACGGTTCTCAGCACAATGTATTCAATAATCTGTTCACCGTTAATTTTGACGGTAAATTCGGAAAAAGCGACGAATGGAGGCTGAACGTAATATTAGGAAACGAGTTCAATCATGAGAGTATCCGTAACTGGGATTATTACGGCAGCAACTTCAACTTTCCTGGTTTTACCAACATTGGAAATGCTACTTCACTAACATCTAGTGAGTATAAGCGACAAGAACGTACAGTAGGCTTTTTCGGAAGTCTTTCAATGTCATGGCAAGATCAGGTGTATCTGACCGTAACCGGACGTAACGACTACGTATCAACCATGCCGCGCGGCAGTCGCAGTTTCTTCTATCCTTCAGTATCATTAGGCTGGGAGTTCACCAAATTACCTTTCTTGCAGAACAATAAAATATTAAACTATGGTAAACTCCGTGCTTCGTTCGCACAAGTAGGTCAGGCCGGTAACTATTATGCCAATTATTATTATACTCCCACCTACGGGGGTGGTATGTACTCTTACTATCCGGTTACCTATCCTCTACCTAGCGGAGTATCTACTTTCACACCCTATTACCGCGTGTATGATGAAGAATTGAAACCGCAAAATACAACCAATTATGAAGTGGGTGCCGATTTACATTTCTTTGGTAGCCGTTTGAAAGTGGAATACACATACAGTTTGCAGAATGTAGAAGATCAGATATTTTATGTACCCGTAGATGGAGCGACCGGCTATCAGGAAATGTTGACCAATGCCGGAAAAATGCGCACGCATGCTCACGAACTTTCTATTAATGCTGCTATTCTGCAAGCCAAAGATTTCGACCTGAATTTGGGTATCAACTTTACCAAAGTAAACAACAAGGTTATAGAACTGGCTCCGGGTGTGGAATCCATTATGCTGGGCGGATTTGTAGAACCGCAAATTCGTGCACAGGCAGGATGTACTTATCCGAACATATATGGTTTGGGCTTCAAACGCGATGAAGCAGGCAATTTACTGTTACTGAACGGTCTGCCTCAATCATCGGGCAATAGCCAAGACTTGGGCAACTGCTCTCCGGACTTCACTACTGGTTTTACGCTGGGTGGCCGTTATAAACGTCTTTCACTCTCTACCACATGGAGCTGGCAACAAGGTGGAAAGATGTATCACGGAACAAACATGACTTTGAATTATTTTGGTGCTACCAAAGAGTCACTTCCTTATCACGAAGGAAGTATGGTTGCTGAAGGTATAGATGAAGCAACGGGACAGCCCAATACAGTTGAAGTAAATAAAGCCGATTACTATCAGGCTTATTACAATATCACCGAATCTGGCGTGTATGACACGAGCTTTATCAAGTTACGCGACCTGACTTTAACTTATCAATTGCCCAAACTCGGTATCTTCGACATTTCGATTTACGGCTTTGCCCGTAATGTACTTGTTTGGGCTAATTTGCCCAACTTCGATCCGGAGTCTTCACAAGGCAATAATAATATGAGCGGATACTTCGAACGGTTCTCAGTTCCCAACACATCCAGCTTCGGCGGTGGTCTTACTATTAATTTCTAAACATACCAATATAAAGATTTCGATTATGAAAAAATACATATCCATGACTTTGACGGTGGCTCTTCTCGGACTGACAGCATGTACAGAAGATGCATTTGACCGTATCAACAAGGACTATGAACACCCTTCACCGGAAGCCGTCCCGGCAGCACTCCAACTGACAGATGCCATTATGTCCACAGGCTTCAGTACCGTATCGGGTGACTTTGCTTTTTACCTTTCCTCGCTCAATGAACAAGAGATAGGTATGGGTAACAACCAATTAATGTTTGCCGAAATGCGCAACGCAAGCGAATGGGCTGCTTCTACTACCTTTAACAATGTATGGAACTCTATCTATGGCAATTTACAGAATATACGCCAAATGCAGAGCAAAATAGAGAATGAATTACCGGGTAATGTCGGACAGTTTGATATACTGGGTATGGCACAAGTATTGGAAGCTGTAAACTTCGGCGTCCTGACCGATATGTTCGGTGATATTCCTTATAGCGAAGCTGTGCAAGGACAAGGTAATTTGCAACCTAAATTAGATGCACAGAAAGATGTTTATACTGGTATTTTGGCTACACTCGACAAGGCTATCGGTAACTTGGAAAAAGGCAAAAGTTTGACAAGTGCCGGTAATCAGGACATAGCCTACAAAGGGGTTGCATCTAAATGGCTCGCAGCTGCTCACGCTCTGAAAGCACGCTATCTGTTGCATAAACTGGCGGTAGAACCTAACGTACTTTCAGAAGTGGCAACAGCCGTACAAAAAGCTATAGACAACGGATTCGAAGGATTTACGGTTACAGGATTTAACGGTTCTACATGTGACAATCCATGGAGTGCCTATGTTTTCAGCCGCCAGTACACAGCACCTTCAAAGATAGTAGCAGACTTGATGGAAGCCACAGATGATCCTCGCTTGGATTATTATCTGAATGCTTTGGGAGAGTCTTATACTCCGGGAGATGAAACTATTGCCAAGACAGTAGATGATGCCAGAGTAATGAAATATCAGCCGGCATGGTATTTGTTCGGTTCACAGCCTATTCATATCATGAGTGAGGCCGAACTCTATTTCATTCAGGCAGAAGTTCAACTGCGATCAAACATTGATGCCACCTCGGCGTATCAAAAAGCAGTAGAAGCTTCTGTTACGGAAATTCTGACTTGGTTTGGAGATGAATCCACTGTACAGACTGCTGCAACAATAGCAAAAAACTATGCCATGTCTTTGGGCACACCGACACTCCAAAAACTTTTTGAACAGAAATATGTGGCGCAAGCATTGGACGAGCAAGTGGAAACTTACAACGATCTGCGTCGCTTGAAAGCAATGGGAGAAGAGTATGTAATACTGACTAACCCGAGAAACACCCAAAGCGGTATTAACCGCTATCCGGAACGCTTGCCCTATGGCAACAGCGCGGTCATCGGCAATCCGGATGTGAAAGAAGCCTACGGCGACGGTTCTTATATCTATTCTGAGAAGACGTGGATAAACGGAGGTAAATAAATCCAAGTAAATAAATCCCTTTGTTTTAGGTTGTTTTCACAAATTCAATTTAAAATAGAGGGATTTTTCCCGTATTAAAACTCATCTCAAAACATTATTCTTTCCTTAGGAATAAAGCATTTATAAATATTTACAAAAGAACAATAGTTAATACAAGATGCACTATAGTACTCCATAGCAATGTATTCGTTTAAGTTCAATATATAATTGATTAAATTATATCAACAAAAAGATAAAGAAAAAAACAGAAAGTAAATTTTCAATATGATAATAAAAGTGTATTATTGTCATAGATAGCTGTATATCAATGGTATATATTGAATTCAAGTAGATAATGGGTATACTCCCAAACCCCGTACCTCTCTTATATTGGCTTTTAAAGAAGACTATACTAATTATAATAAGTTCTATCAAATATATAATATATTAATAATCAGCTATTTAATTTTAATGCAGTTCTGCGAAAACTTTGCAGATTTCGTACATCGGTATGCAGACTCAGGAAGTAGCTATCAAACCGAACCTAAAAGTAATATTAAAGTCTGATACAGAGTTGCTTGATGAAGTAACCGTAGTAGCTTATGGCACTAAACGCAAGCAGGATTTGGTAGGCTCCATCAGTAGTGTGAAGAATGAAATTATCAGTAATTCGCAGGCTGCATCCGTTTCAAACGCACTCGAAGGAGCTGTAGCCGGCTTACAGGTAGTAAGTTCTTCCGGACAGCCGGGACAGGATGCCGATATCGTCCTGCGCGGTATAGGTTCTATTTCGGCTAGCAATAATGCGTTGATTGTGGTAGATGGCGTGCCTTTCAACGGTAAGTTATCGGATATCAATCCTACAGATATTGCTTCGGTGAACGTATCGAAAGACGCTGTTTCTAACTCCTTGTATGGTTCTCGTGCAGCCGGAGGTGTGGTTATGATTACGACCAAGACCGGACGTAAAGACAAAGTATCCATTAACTTTGACGGTAGTTGGGGTGTGGCACAGCGTGCGTATAAGGATTATGACATGGCTACTGATCCTGGAGAATTCTATCGCCTGACTTGGTATGGTATTCGTAATACCTATTGGGCAGCCGGAAACTCCATTGAAGATTCTAATTTGGCAGCCAGTCAGGATTTGCTGGGCGAACTGGGTAATTACAATGCTTACATTATTCCGCAAGGAGAATATCTGGTGACACCCGATGGTAAACTTAACCCCAATGCGCGTTTGCGTTATGATGACACTTTTGCTGATGCCTTGTTCGACAACGCTTTCCGTCAGGAATACAATGTATCTGCTTCAGGCGGTAACGACCGTACAGACTTCTATGTATCTATGGGATATCTGGATAATGACTCTTATGTATTAGGCTCTTCTTATGAACGTTTTACGGCTCGTGCCAATGTTAACTCCCAACTGAAGTCTTGGTTGAAAGTAGGTACCAATGTAGGGTATTCCAAAGCTACTCAAAACGGTGTACAGGAAAATGCCGGAACTGCTTCCAATCCTTTCGCTGTGGCACGCTCCTGGGCTCCTATCTTCCCAGTTCATGCCTATGACGCAGAAGGTAACATGAAATATTATGAAGACGGACGTCCCATGTATGATGCCGGAAACGGTGAAACAGACGGTACATCCAAACGCCCTACTGCAACTAATCAAAATGTGATAGCCAACATGAGAGAGGACATCCGTGAAAGCGTGTATAATAACCTGACTTCACGTTCATATATAGAAATCTCATTCTTGAAGAACTTCAAGTTTACGGCAAATTACAGTTATGATTTTACGAATGACAGCGAAACACTCTATTACACGCCGACTATCGGTGACGGACAGTCGTTCGGTGGTCGAGGTACACAGGCAAGTATCAACACAACAACTACCAACTTCAACCAAATTTTGGCCTACAGCAATGTGTTCGGCGATTACCACCACTTATCGGCTAAGGTAGGTCATGAATACTATAAGTATGAATACGACTATTTTGACGGACAGAAAACTAACTTTTTTAATCCGAGCAATCCGGAACTGAACAATGGTGGACAGATGCAATACATCAATAGCTACAAGGTGAACCACAACATTGAGGGCTATTTCGGTATGGCAGACTATGATTACAATAACAAATATTATATCTCAGCAGCTTTCCGCCGCGACGGTACTTCCCGCTTCCTGGACCGTTGGGGTAATTTCTGGTCGGTAGGGGCCGCTTGGCGTATTTCCAATGAAGCATTTATGGACGGAACGGACGCTTGGTTGAATGACCTGAAAATACGTGCTTCATATGGTACCCAGGGTAATGAAAATATTCTTTCGGATGAAGGTTACGCCTATGTATACACACCTTACCAAGATCAATATACGGTTACTTGGAATGGCGCTGAATTAGGCTATTCACCGGAATTTTACGGTAATCCGGATTTGACATGGGAAAAGCAGAAAACTTTTGACGTGGGTGTAGATTTCCGCTTGTTCGACCGCGTATATGGTTCATTTGAATACTTCTATCGCCGTACAGACGATATGCTTTTCAAGCGTCCCGTAGCTTTCTCTACAGCCGGACGTCCATATAACTGGGAAAACCTGGGTGCGATGAAAAACACCGGTATAGAGTTCGATGTAAATGTAGATATTTTCAATCAGCCTGACTTGAAGTGGACAGTATCGCTTGTGGGTTCCCACTACAAAAACCGCATCTTGACACTGCCCGAAGAAAATCGCAAAGATGGTATTACTAGTGGTCCATTCAACCTGCGTGAAGGCAAGAGCCGCTTTGAATACTATACTTATATGTATGCTGGTATGGATGAAAAAGGAAATGCTATGTGGTACATGGACGAAACAAATGATAAAGGAGAAGTAATAGGCCGCACTACCACTACTACTTACGCCGAAGCAACCCGCTATTTCATCGGCAAATCTGCATTGCCTGATTTTAATGGCGGTTTCAGTACTACTTTCTCTTACAAAGGTATTGATCTTTCTATAGCAACAGCTTTCCAGATTGGAGGCTATGCTTATGATTATTCCTATTTGGACGGTATGAGTTCCTCATTCTATGTAGGTCATAACAAGGATATGTGGAAGACGTTCAATCCGGAGACAGGTACAGGCTCACTCCCTATCTGGAATGCAGACAATGCTTCTAATTCTTTCACTCAACAGTCAGATCTCAATCTGATAAAGGCCAGCTACTTCAGTATCCGCAACATTACTTTGGGTTACACATTGCCAAAAAACCTGATGCAGAAATTCGGTATTGAAAAGTTGCGCATTTATGCTACAGCAGACAATCTTGCCTTGTGGTCCAAACGTCAGGGATTTGACCCCCGTGTGGCAATGGCAGGCGCTGACGATGAATATGGAGGCTATTCTCCGATGCGTGTGATTTCCGGAGGTATCAACCTTACATTCTAACTAAAAAAGTTTTGTATATGAAGATAATAAAATATATGATGCAGGTACTCGTTGTCGGCAGCCTGCTTACATCTTGTGTTGAAGATGCCGATGTTACCGCTTATTTGACCGAAGACCAACTGGGCAATGTGGCTCAGGACGACCCTGATAAAACTTTTTCGGCCGCTGTGGCAGGTATGTATTCTGATATGCAACAGTATTATGATACCGATATGCAACATAATTATTTCGGTCAAAAGAGCTTTGATTACCTGACATCGCTGATGGGTAACGACATGATTATGACCGGACGTTTCGGTATGAGTCTCTATCATTATTTGTTGGATTATTGGCAACAGAACTATACTCCGACCAACAATCGCTGGAAAGAATACTATCGTGTCATAGCCAATGCCAATAATATTCTCAAACTGATTGACCCCAGTAGTGAAGATCCTGCCAATTTGAAATATCGTGCCATCGCCCTCGGCTTCCGTGGCTATGCCTACTTGCAACTGACCTATCTGTACCAGCATTCCTATTATACCGGTGCAGACGGAACGAAATGGGGACGTGGAGAGAAATATGATTTCTCGCAATCTCCGTGCGTGCCACTTATCACAGAAAAAACGGAAGGCGACCAGCCGCGTGCTACTGTAGCCCAGATATATGAGCAAATCATGAGCGACCTTACTACTGCCTTCGGCTTCTTCAAACAATTGGATATGGTACACACCTCCTCACCTACGGATATGGACGGTTGCGTAGTAGCTATGCACTTGGCCCGTGCAAATATGGTTATCCATGAATGGGATAAAGCGATAGAATATGCGCAAGTAGTGATAGACAACATCCCTATGTTGACGAATGAAAATCAGATACTGCAAGGGTTCAGTAACATCAGCCTGCCGGATGTGGTATTCGGCTGCGACATTACTGCAGATAATAGTACGGTTTATGCATCTTACTTCTCGCAGATGGATGCTTACAGTGAAGGCTATGCCGGTATCGGTGTATGGCGTGCCGCCTTTAAGCCGTTTGTAGACCGCATCGCGGATAATGATGTTCGTCTGCAATGGTTCTGCTGCGACCGTTCTACAGGTGTGGATACTGAAGATAAAGACGGTAAGCCTATCCGTGTGACATTGTTGCGTGATACTAAGACGCCAGCTTCCGTAGAATATCAGGCTGTAAAATTCATCGGTACAGGTCGTGAAAATATCCAGGCAGGTACATTCAGCGGTTGGGAATTGGGAGACTATATCTACATGCGTTCGGAAGAAGCTTATCTGATAAAGATAGAAGCTTTGGCACACAAGAATTCTCCGGATGCTGTAACCGAACTAGAAAACTTCATGAAGACCCGTCAACCCGATTATGATTACACCTTTACGAACAAAGCCGACTTGATAGAGGAAATCATTTATCAAAAACGTGTAGAGTTCTGGGGAGAAGGCTTGGAATATATTGACAATCGTCGTTTGAATATTCCTGTAGACCGTACGGATGAAACCTGGGGTGCAGAAAACAACAATCACTTCTCTGCTGCCAAGTTCCGTTATAATCAGGAAGAACGTCCGTTCCTTTATCAGTTGCCCATCTCGGAAATAGAGAATAATTCTCAAATTTCTCCGAGTGACCAGAATTGATAGAGGTAAAGAATATGTTATAAGTAAAAGTCGGTAAAGGCAAACTGCTTTTACCGATTTTTCTATTATTGCATCACTAGAAAAGGTCTGTCAACAATAGTATTCCTTTTTAACTGATCCGTTTCCTTAACCAAATATCGAAGAACTTGTCATACACGCTATACACTCCCAATTCATTAGTTACAAAATCTTTATCTAAAAGTCCTCTTATGGCTCCTTGCACAGAACTCGCCGTTAGCTTATAAGTTTTTAAAAATTTAGAAGAAGTGATTTCCTGAGCCTTTCCTTCCTTACAAATAGCAATGAGGACTTCTTTTTGCTTAGGTGGGAGTTGAAACAGAAGTGAAGAATAGGTAAAATTTAGTTGTGACAAAATATTTTCAATGGCAAAATTCACTTTATCAACAGTACACTCCTCACCTTCAGCAGTCATTGCATAAAGCGAGTTTGCCATAAACTGAATGTACCAGGTTATTCCTTCAAAACGTTTATAAACTTCTTGAATTGTTTCTACTGCAATTTTTTTCTTATTCTCCGCAAAGTGTCTTTTTATGAATTCCGTATAAATATCTACATTAATAGGAGACAGCTCCATAATGGCCGTACTTTGGTAAAACGGACGTGACGGACTAGTAAATATCTCTCCCATCATATGACGTTGCGAACCGGCATAGATAAATTTTGCATTGGAACAATGTTGGATATGTGTCCGTAATATGGCTTCAACATCCCCTTCCGGATATTTGGCTATGACTTGAAACTCGTCAATGGAAACCAGGCAAGGCTTATCCGCTTCTTCCAAATAACGGAATATTTCATCAAGCGTTATAGCGGGAGCCTTTATATCACCCATTTCCAAATTCCAACTGGGATTACCACTGAAATCAAAAGAGATACTGGTGCGAAGAGAGGATAAACATTTGAGAAACAGCTCCCATGCTTTTCTTCCACGCGGCTTCAAACCATTCAGAATACCTTTACCAAGTTCAAATACAAACTCCTGAAAATTCTTTGTTGCATATATATCGATTAAAAATGTGTGATATACTTCCCTTATTTGTTGCTGATGAAAACAATGCTCTATCAGCCCGGTTTTTCCTAAACGACGAGGGGATATCAAAGCTACATTATTCCCGTTGGTTATATAACGTGTCAATGTAGTTGTTTCGGTTATACGGTCGCAAAAGTACTTTGCTGAAATATAGCCACTGGTTATGAAAGGATTTATTTTTGTCATAGGTTACATGTTTTACACAAAGATAATTATAATCTTATTATAATAACTTATTTATGATGGTTTTTGTAATAGGATTATGTTTTATTTTGACATAAATCTCTGTTTGCGACTTTCATCATAGTGTGTTTCTTTATGGACAACCACGACTGCTCACATTACTTTTTATTTTACAAAAATAGTTCAATAAAAAACTAAAGTATATTTCAATAGTTACAATATAGATTACACCAATATGTATATAGCATTGATAATCATTGTTTTATTGCAAAACATGGTAACACGTGAGTAACTTGATAGTTTTGTAAATACATGGTAGAGCATATTCTATTGAGGTTTTTGGTTAAATATAATGACTTTATATCTATTTATAAAATACTTATTTATAGAAGTTTACATATTGTATAGTTCTGCGAAAACTTTGCAAATTTCGTACATCGGTATGCAGACTCAGGAAGTGGCTATCAAACCGAACTTAAAAGTGGTATTGAAACCTGATACTGAGGTGCTTGATGAAGTTGTAGTAACCGGATATGGTACTTTCAAAAAGTCCTCATTTACAGGTTCTGCATCAAATGTGACTACCGAAAAGTTACAGGATTTACCTTCCATCAGCGTGCAAGATCGTTTGGCAGGTTCTGTTGCCGGTGTTCAGATCACTTCTACTTCCGGTCAGCCCGGCTCCGTTGCCTCCGTGCGTATTCGCGGTGTGGGGTCTATCAATGCCAGCAATGAACCATTATATGTCATTGACGGAGTGCCCATGCTGAACGGAAACGTCAGCGAATTCACTTACGCAGATTCCGGTAACAGTCTAATGGCTACACTGAATAGCAATGACATAGAGTCCATGACGGTGATCAAAGATGCTGCGGCTGCCTCATTGTATGGTTCGCGTGCCGCTAATGGCGTTATTGTCATAACAACCAAAAAAGGTTCTGCCGGCAAAACCAAGATAGGGGTAAGAGCAGACTGGGGTATGTCTAATATGGCAATCGATTATCGACCGATTCTCGACGGTAAGCAAAGACGTGAAATCCTACACTTGGGCTTTGAGAATTATGCCAAATATACCCTTGGTTATGATGCAGAACAAGCAGCAGCTTTGGCCAATAAAAACATCGATGAATATGCAGCAGAACCCTGGTCAGGATATACAGACTGGAAAGATGTCTTATTCCGTAACGGTAGCCACCAGAATTATGAAGTAAATGCACAAGGCGGTAATGAAAAAACGAGGTTTTATACTTCTTTTGCTTACACAAAGCAAGAAGGTATTACAAATGTATCAGGCTATGAGCGTTTCACCGGTCGCGCCAATGTTACACACCAAACCGACAAAGTGTTATTGGAAGCCAACGCCATGTATACCAATTCAACCCAAAACGTAAATAATGAAGGGACCAGCTTTGCAAGCCCTATCATGTGCTATGCAATGACTGCCTCTCCCTCTACATATCCATATAATGAAGACGGTTCATTCAGCAGTAACTTCCCTGCACTGAATGGTGCCAACCCTATACAAACTGAAACATATAATTACAACAGGGCCACCATAAACCGCTTTCTCGGTTCAATGGCCGCTACCTGGACTATTTGGGATAATCTGAAATTAAAAGAAGCCATCAGCTATGACTTCAACCAAAACAATGAACGTATATGGTGGGATCCCCGCAGCAACGACGGTCGTTCATCAAATGGTGTTTATCAGCGCGTTATGGGCAACAGAGGGCAGTTAAATACACAAACACAATTATCTTACAACAAATCCTTCGGATTACACAATCTGGATGCTTTGGTAGGATTTGAAACTGAAGATTATAAATATGATTATTTATATGCCAACGGAAACCAATACCCTTCTTACCTGCCGGAAATAGAAAATGCAGGCGATAGCCGTGCTTCAAGCCATGTAGAACGGTACAGAATGACTTCTTTCCTGGGACGTATCAATTATGACTACAATAACAAATATTATTTTAGTGCAAGTTATCGCCGGGATGGTAGTTCCCGCTTGTCAAGAGAAAGCCGTTGGGGAGATTTCTGGTCTGTATCCGGTTCTTGGAGACTGAGTGAAGAAGCTTTCATGCAGGATATCAAGCATGTGCTGACCGATGCCAAATTACGCGTATCTTACGGTGTGAACGGTACACAACCCACAGACTTGTACGGCTATTTGGGCGTATATGAATTTGGTTATAACTATGCAGGAAATGGCGGTTCGGCTGAAGCTCGCTTTGACAATCCCAATATGAAATGGGAAAAGAACTACGCAACCAACGTAGGTTTGGACGTTACGCTGTGGAACAGACTGTCAATTACTGCAGAATGGTATAACCGAGACACTAAGGATTTGCTGATGAGCAAGAATATTTCAGCCGTACCGGGTGTAATCAACAGTAGCGGTGGAGCCACTATGCTGATGAACATCGGTTCTATGAGAAACCGCGGTGTTGAATTTGAAATTAAATCCACCAATATCCAAAACAAAGACTGGTATTGGAGCACATCCTTGAACTTCGGACACAACAAAAACACCTTGTTAAAACTGGACGGCGAACAGAACGAAATGATTGACGGCATAGCCGTTCATCGTATCGGAGAGGCTTATCAATCATTCTATGCTTACGAATACGCAGGTGTTGATCCGGAAACCGGATCGGAAATGTTCTACATTAACGGAGAAGATGGAAGTCGTGAAACCACCATACATTCAAATGAGGCCAATAAAGTGATTATCGGTTCGCCCGACCCGAAACTGACCGGTGGTCTGACTAACTTTGTAAGTTGGAAATTCATAGATTTAAACTTTACTCTGACTTACTCTTTGGGCGGTCATGCATACGATGCTGCAACGTGGTTACAGTCTAATGGCGGTACTTACAACTATGTAGGTAATGTTCCGGCATACTATAAGATTGAAGATACTTGGAAGCAACCGGGCGACAACGCTAAATTGCCCCTATTTGCCTATGGCAATAAAAATACGGTTTCTTCACGTTGGATGATGCCTACCGATCACTTACGTTTGAAAAACCTGACCATAGGTTTCACTCTTCCAAGCAACTTGTCCAAAAAGGCCGGAATAAGCAAATTAAGAGCTTACATTTCGGGTAATAATCTGCTTACCTGGAAATCCAAAGACTTGTATGTAGATCCAGAAACCCCTGTTGACGGACTGTGTTACTTCGAGACACCTGCATTAAGAACAATTACATTTGGTATCGAACTTGGTTTCTAATTAAAATCTTTACTTAGCATATACATTATGAAGAAAATATATAATATCCTAGCATTAGCAGCAGTCACGACAGGGCTTTCGTCCTGTGTGAATAACTGGCTGGACCAAACTCCTTCCAACGGAACGCCAACAAGTTCCGCCATTACCAATTACAATGATGCCCGCACAGCAATGTATGGTATGTATGATGGCCTACAAGGCAATTCCACTTACACCCAGTACTATGCAGCTCGCATGTTCTACTATGGAGATGTCCGGGGGGACGACATGCAGGCACGTACTCAAGGTATGCGCACCTCTTCTTGCTATGAAATGCGCTATACCGCAGATGATGCCCCAAACATGTGGAATATACAGTACAATGTGATAAGACGCGCCAATCGCTTGATTGAGGCTGTAGATAACAAGACAATTACCGATGCGGAAAATTTTCAGGCTGAATTAGCAGATATCTACAATCAGGCCAAAGTAATACGTGCCTTGGTACATTTTGATTTGGTAAAAGTGTACGGCATGCCCTATACATACGATGAAGGTGCTTCGCTTGGAGTACCTTTCGTTGACAAACCACTGGATCGTGACGCACAACCCGGACGTGACAAGGTAGCCGATGTTTATGCCAAAGTTGTTGCAGACCTGAATAATGCCATCGACTCAGAAGCATTGACCGTATCCCAAAAAGCAGGTGAAAAACAAGGCTATATCGATTTATGGGCAGCTAAAGCTTTGCTGTGCCGAGTGTATCTATACATGAACAAAAACCAGGAAGCCTTCGATTTAGCAAAAGAAATCATCAACGACTCTCCTTATGAATTATGGACTCCCGAACAATACGCTGAGGCATGGGACAAGCAAGATCCGAACCATACAAAAGAAATGATTTTTGAATTGATAAACAATGGTTCTGATGACTGGGCCGACCGTGAAGGCATAGGCTACTTGCTGAATGAACAAGGATATGCCGATGCTATCTGTACAAAATCATTTGTTGATATGCTGCAAACCGATCCTGCAGATGTCCGTAACGAAGTTGTACTACCAGTAATGTACGACAAAGACTTGAAGAAAACCTATGGGGACAATCCGATTTTCATCAATAAGTTCCCGCTGGGAGCACTGGGAGATATGCGCCTTGCCAACTTACCGATTTTACGTTTGTCCGAAGTTTACCTGAACGCAGCCGAAGCTGCTGCCAAACTGGGCGGAGCAGCCAAAGCAGAAGGTATAAAATATCTGAACGATTTATTGGAAAAACGTACCAAAACTCCAATAGCCAAAGTATCCGATGCCATTGCTGATGACGAATTCCTGAGCAAAGTTTTGATTGAACGCCGTAAGGAACTGGTTGGCGAAGGGCAACGCTTTTTCGACGCCATGCGCAATAACGAAACGATTGTACGCTATAGCAGTGAGGAAAGCCAAGGCTGGCACTACTCATTACTTAAAGAATCACAAAGTTTCGACCGTACGTATACAAAAGCATTGTTACCTATTCCTGTAAGTGAAACCAATGCCAACCCGACTTTGAAAGCACAGCAGAATCCGGGTTATTAGACAAAGCCTAACCAGTACCGGTTTGTCATAATAGCAGAAAAGACAAACCGGTAGTTAAGCTTTCTGATGATAAAACATAAAGCATGATATGGTATTTCATGCCAGCTATAAAAAAGGTTGCAAACGGAAGACTTTTTTCCTGTTTGCAACCTTTTTTCATTACTGCCAAATTCCGGTTCTCTTATTTAATTACATCAAGCAACCTTCCTTTACAATATCCGTCAATATCGGCTTCACTCCGCTAACGAAACATTCTACGGCAATCACCATCAAGATGAGCCCCATAAGGCGCATCATCACATTATTACCGGTTTCCCCTAATAAATTGACCAAACGGGTGGAAGCCTTCAATATCAAAAATGTAAGAAAATAAATAAGGGCAATAGTGCCTATAAGCACCCCTTTCATCTCAAAGGAATGTGCATCTTGCATCAGTACGATTGCATTGGCAATAGCGCCCGGACCACATAACATCGGAATACCTAAAGGAGTTATCGAAATATCATCCGCATAAGTCTTGATTTCTTCATCTTTCAATTTCATCGGTGTATAGCGTGCCTGCAGCATATCAAAACCTATCTTGAAAATGATAACGCCACCCGCTATTCGGAAACCGTTTGTCGAAATACCGAAAAACTTGAAGAGGAATTGCCCGGCAAAGACAAAGACCATCAATGTGATAAACGAGACCAATGTTGCGCGCTTTACGATAGAACAACGTTCTTTATCGGTCATACCCTGCGTCATAGTCAGAAAAACCGGCATTGTGCCCAACGGATTAGTCAACGTAAAGAAGGATGTGAAACACAACAATGCAAAAGGAATGAGAGTTTCCATAATAGTATTTTTAGATGTTCATCATTGGAAACAAAAGTACAACTAATCTGTCAATGTCACAAAAAATTAAATAAATCTTTCAAATCAGTAATCTGATAGGTAGGAGCAAAAGGCAAGTCGATACGGCCGGACAAGTTGTAAAACACCTGGTGCATGCCTACTCCCGCCGCTCCGACGATATCATTTTCCCAACTATCTCCGATCATCAACGAATTATTCAACTCGGACTGGGTTGTCGAAAGAGCAAAATGAAAAATCTCAGGCCAAGGCTTCAGGATTCCGATATCATCGGAAAGAACCACTTTTTTGAAATATTCATCAATGCCCGACGAACGCATTTTATGACTTTGGAGTTCTTTAAATCCATTTGAAAGAATGTACAAATTATATTTTCTCGAAAGATATTCCAGCACTTCACGCGCATGTGGCATCAATTTGCTTTTGGTAGGAATCATTGTAAGAGCATCTCTTTCGTAAGCCTTTGCCAAAGTGGAGTCACCTGCTCCTACAGCCTCCAAAGGATAAAGATAACGTTGACGGTTTAACTCTTCTTTCGTGACTTTACCATCGGCATACTCTGCCCATAAATCCAGATTACGACGCTGGTAAAGTGAATAATAATGCTCGAACGAATCGAAATAGCGATCGTATCCATACTTCCAGTACATTTCTTCATAGGTATCACGAGCATTGAGAGAGAACGCCCAAAGCGTATCGTCCAAATCAAAAAAAAGATTTTTATAAAGCATAAAAAAGAATACTAAAAAGGCTGTTTCAAAAGCAGGCCTACAAATGAAACGCACTTTTGAAACAGCCCTATCAATTATCAATCAAGCAACTATTTCACTTGAATTACCAGATACTTGGAAACGCTCCAGAATTCTTTCGGATTGGTAATCTTCAATGTCAACTGATCTTTATCATCTTTTTCCAAGGCATAAGAACCGGTAGGATGGGTAGTCAGAATATCAGCATCTTTGGAATACAGTTTGATTTCTTTGGTAGTACGAATATCAACCTGGGTAAAATAATCCTTATTAACATCACCATCTTTCAAGACCGAACCTTTTTTAAATAATCCGGAACCGCTCAGAATTTTCTGGTCTTTCAGTTCTTTCTTCGTTCCGAATACAAACCATGCAGTATTAAGCGCTTTATCCTGTTCTGCCACTGTCTTGGCTTTTGCCTCATTCTCAGCAGTCAATTCACTCTTGACAGCATTCAAATCCGTAACGGCGGCATCCAACTCCTGGATACGGATATTCTTAGAAGCCAGTTCGGCCTGTAACTCTTCGATACGCTGGGTTTTCGCATTCAGTTCCTGTGTCAAAGACTCAACGGCTCTTTTTAACTGAGAAGAGTTGGTCTTGCTGTTTTTCAACATAGATTGCAGCTTGGCAATCTGCTCTTTGTTCTCTTCCATTTGCTTACGGATGAATTCAATATCAGAGGCTATCTGCTGTTTAGCATTCAGAGAACCCTCTGCAACTGCACCACGCTGCAAGTCTACACGGCTTTCTGCCGCATTGATTTGACGAAATCCTTCCGAAATATCATTGAAAGTGCCCATCATTTCATCCAGTTCAGCATTACGCTGAGTCAGTTCCATTAAAAGAGAATCATTCTCAGCTTTCAACTGATCTTTGCTACCACCTGAAAAGCTGTCACATGAAGCCATAACGGCTGTACATACAATCAAAACTGCTAACTTTTTCATACGCTTTTGTTTTACGTTTTGTTAATGAAGTTATTTAATCGTCTATTCCTGCTACTACAATCACTATCTCACCACGCGGTTCGTTGGCTGTGAAATGTTCTATCAATTCGGTAAGAGTACCACGTACCGTCTCCTCATGTATCTTGGATATTTCACGGGAAACGGACGCCTGCCGTTCCGAACCGAAATATTCTGCAAACTGCGTCAGTGCTTTTACCAAACGGTGGGGAGATTCATAGAAAACCATTGTCCGGCGTTCTTCCGCCAAACCTTTCAGACGTGTCATCCTACCTTTCTTCTGAGGAAGAAAACCCTCAAAGCAGAACTTCTCGTTGGGCAATCCGGAAGCCACCAATGCCGGAACAAAAGCAGTAGCCCCCGGCAGGCACTGTACTTCGATACCGTTGCGGACACACTCGCGAACCACCAGAAAACCCGGGTCGGAAATACCTGGAGTACCGGCATCTGAAATCAACGCCACAGTCTCACCACCCTTTATTCTATTTACAACACTTTCTACTGTTTTATGTTCATTAAATTTATGGTGAGACTGCATCGCATTCTTTATCTCAAAATGCTTCAGCAATATTCCGGAAGTACGCGTGTCTTCTGCCAGCACCAAATCCGCTTCCTTCAGTATGCGGATAGCGCGAAAAGTCATATCTTCCAAATTTCCTACTGGCGTAGGCACTACATAAAGTTTTCCCATATCCGCTACTTTTTTAACTGAAATACTTCTTGAGAAGTTCTATAAAATCAGCAGCCGCCTCATTTTCTTCATCCGGTTGTACAGTTGACATAAATACAGACATAGCCTCATCCAAAGAGGAAGCCCCACCGCAAAGGCGCACCACCTCATTCATACGTGTCGCATCTCCGGCAAACAATTCACGGGTAAAACGAAACGAATCATTCAGACTGATAGCATGTTGTAAGTCCGTAGCCGGCTTAATACGTTCGGCAAGAATCTGAGAAGCAGGTACTGCAATATCCGAAACGTGAGTTGCCTCAACCGGAACATCAGCAACCGGTTCGGAAATCACTTCCGATTCAGTTGTTTTCTCCACAATGTCAGAAGCAACATGTTCCACCGGAGTTATCACAAAAGTGTCGTCCAACAGTTTGGTCAGCGCATCCAACCGCTCCTGCATCTGATGAATATTCCTTTTAGCAACTATTCTCAACACAGGATTTGTATCAGTGAGCATCGACTGTATCAAACATTTCAATTCCTGAACATCCAGTTCTATATCATTCAATAATGCTTGCATATCCTTTTCCTGTCCGTATTAATGGCACAAATGTAGAAATAAATAATGAAAAAATATCCGGAAGCGAACAAAATCATTACTTTTGCGACTGAATATAACACTCAAAGATATGGTATTATTTTCGGAAGACCACATACAAGAAACCAAACGCAGAGGAAGAATTGAAGTTATATGCGGCTCCATGTTCTCCGGCAAGACAGAGGAACTGATACGCCGTTTGAAACGTGCCAAATTTGCCAAGCAACGTGTAGAAATATATAAGCCGGCAATAGACACGCGTTACTCAGAAGCAGATGTCGTATCGCATGACAGCAACATCATATCCTCTACGCCGATAGACTCATCGGCAAGCATACTGCTATTCACTTCCGAAATAGACGTAGTGGGCATCGACGAAGCGCAATTCTTTGACGAAGGTCTGATTGATGTATGCAACCAGCTTGCCAACAATGGCATACGTGTAATCGTAGCCGGATTGGATATGGATTTCCGCGGTAATCCTTTCGGACCCATGCCGGGGCTGTGCGCCATTGCAGATGAAGTTTCCAAGGTTCATGCCATCTGTGTAAAATGCGGACAGCTTGCTTCATTCTCTCACCGTACTGTAAAAAATGACAAACAAGTTCTGTTGGGTGAAACAGCCGAATACGAACCCTTGTGCCGGGAGTGTTATTTACGGGCGATAAAGGAAGACCAGCAAACTGCAAGCGATTAATAAATTTAATACAGGATTCTATGGAACGTAAAAAGATTACATTCGACAGTTTTATCCGCGGTGTCATTTTAGGAGTTATCATTATCGGCATATTGATGCTTCTGAAGCGTTTAAGCAGCGTTCTATTACCTTTCTTTATCGCTTGGCTTATTGCCTATCTGGTATATCCTTTGGTCACATTTTTCCAATACAAGCTAAAATTTAAAAATAGGATTGTTTCCATATTCTGCGCATTAGTCACACTTCTGATTGTGGGTGCCGGAGCTTTTTATCTGTTAGTACCCCCTATGATACAAGAGTGCGGCAGAGTACAGACTTTATTGGTCCAATACTTTTCGCACGGAACATATAATAGTAATGTGCCCACCTCTCTTTCCGATTTTTTACGAGATAATATCGATGTTAAATTTATAACCGAACTATTCAATAAAGAGAACCTGTTGGATGCGCTCAAAGAAGCAGTTCCCCGCCTATGGTCTTTATTATCGGACTCCGTTGACTTATTATTCAGCGTATTCACCATATTCATTATCTTACTATACGTTATCTTCATTTTATTAGACTACGAAAGCATCGCAGAAGGTTGGATGCATCTCGTGCCTATGAAATACCGCTCTTTCGTGGTAGGCATACTAAATGACGTAAAAGTAGGTATGAACAGATACTTCCGCGGACAGGCATTCGTAGCCTTATGTGTCGGCATTTTATTCAGCATAGGCTTTCTTATCATAGACTTCCCATTGGCCATAGGTCTCGGTTTGTTCATCGGGGCATTGAATATGGTGCCTTATCTTCAAATCATCGGTTTGGTTCCTACTATCATACTGGCAATCCTGAAAGCCTCCGACACAGGCGAGAATTTTTGGATAATCATCGCCTCAGCCATGGCAGTATTCATTGTAGTGCAAACTATCCAAGACGGATTCATCGTGCCACGTGTTATGGGGAAAATTACCGGACTAAATCCTGCTATCATTCTATTATCACTTTCCATATGGGGTTCATTAATGGGAATGTTGGGAATGATTATCGCACTACCGCTCACAACGCTGATGCTCTCCTACTATCAACGTTTCATTATCAACAGAGAAAATATTCATAAGACAGAATCAACTGATAATCAAACAAAAGAAATAAACAACTAAAATAATGCAAACTTTTTTCGTTATAAGTCTTGCATATTAAATATAAAGTCCATATCTTTGCACCCGCTTAACAGCAATAAGGATTGATTCGCTAGCTCAGCAGGTAGAGCACAACACTTTTAATGTTGGGGTCTTGGGTTCGAGCCCCAAGCGGATCACTTAGGAGAAATGAAAATACTCCGACAAACTAAGACAAAGCTCTTTAAACCAGTGGTTTAAGGAGCTTTTTTCTTACTCGCCTACGACAGAAAAAAGACCTCAAAAAGCCACCCTGTGAAGATTAATCGTTACTAATTCGTTACGGTTTTCCGTTACGATAAAAACCGTAACGAATTTATAGGTAAGTCGCTCATTTGTCGAATATTGGCAGTCGAAAGTCATAGCCGTTACGGAATGAACAAATTAACTTTGCAACAAGAAAGGAGTTACGGTATGAAATCGACATTCAAAACACTCTTCTATTTAAAGAAGAACGAACCGAAGAAAAACGGTCATGTAGTAATTATGGTGCGCATTACGGTGGACGGTGATCAGGTGCAATTCAGCAGCAAGCTGGACATACACCCCGACAATTGGGACACGAAAGCGGGAAGAGCCGTCATCAACAAACAGAGTGCGGACAAGAAAGAAAACCTCAGGGTATCCTCACTTAACAAGACACTGGACGAGATACGTTCGGCCATCACCATGCACTACACACGCATGATGAACGTGGACGGTTACGCACTGCCGGAAAAAATCAGGAACGCATTCCTGGGATTGGAGGAAAAGGAGAAAACGCTCATCAGCTACTTCACCCAGCACAATGAACAGTATGCAAAGAAGGTCGGCAAGACTGCCACGCAAAAGACCTATTCCCGCTACGAACTGACCAAGCAGCGGATGATAGAGTTCTTGCAGAAGGAATACAAGTTGTCGGACATTCCCGTGAAGGAAATCACCGTTACCCACATCGAGAACTTCTACCTTTATTTGCGTCAGGAATGTGAGGTAAGCAACAACACCGCCATGAAATTTGTACAACGTTTCCATACGATACTGTTGTTCGCCCAGAAAAGCGGATTGAGCTTTATCGATCCATTCGGGAATTTCAAGTTCAATTTTGACAAGACCGACAGAGGGTATCTCACGCAGGAGGAAATCGACACGATCTATTACAAGGAGTTCAAGTCAAAGCGGTTGGAACACGTGCGTGATGCTTTCATCTTCAGCTGTTATACCGGTTTGCCTTACTGTGACATCTATACGCTTTCAAGTGAGGACATAAAGATCGGTGTGGACGGCAAGAAGTGGATTATGAAAGACAGGGGTAAAACCGGAGTGGAGTCATTCATTCCCCTACTGCAAATACCGTTGGATATTCTCGCCAAATATGAGGGCAAGTTGAAAAACGGAAAACTGCTTCCGGTAATCAGTAACCAGAAGATGAATGAATATTTGGCGGAGATAGCCGCTATTTGCCAGATCAACAAGCGGATCACCTACCATCTTGCAAGACATAGCAAACTGTCTTTTTTACTAATATTCAATAGCTTGCAAAATATTTTAGCTTGATAGGTAACGATTTAGAAACCAGCGAAATTCTGTATTTCACTTCGTTTTACTGTAATTCAAAAGAACGCCTTTTCTAAAGGCAAAGGTACAAATAATCTTTGATTTCCAATTCACCTATTTTGCTTATTTCTTATCAAATCACAAAACCGTAACTTCGCAACTTACAACAACAGTCAAAGGACAAGACAACAGTAGATGTTCACGGTAGGTATATTATACCCTGCCGTGATTTGTCGAATATATACATTATGTATTTTCGACTTGTTCATGCATGGGCTTTCTGCGTTGCCCGTTCCGACTGTTGGGCAATGCGAAGGCCTTGGTGTGTGGGATGGGCGACAGGCAAGATTCCCACGCTTGAGCCGAAGTCTCGAATTTATATCATTGATTATCAATATACATCAAATTGGAGTACTATGATTTGATACCATATATTTCCCATTTGATGTTTAGAGATAGTAGCAAAATGCAGGTGGTTTATCGCTGTTTGCCTTTGGTGTGTCTAGATGCGAAGTTCGCATATAAACGATTTACATTTATTAGCAGTTGATTTTAGAAGATTCGGCATTTGGCTACTGTTGCTAATCCAAAGTTTATTGCCTGATTTTGTCAAGGGGGTGGGTTCAAACCACCTCCCAATCAATCCCCCTTCTTGTGCTTGTGTGGCTTTAGAGAAGAAATATTTCTTGGAGTTTCTTTATTATCTCTTTGCCTGCGATCAGGTTTATCCGTCGATTCGGCTATTCTTTTAGGCCCTGGTTTTATGCCCATAATATTTGATTTTTTTAGTTAGTACTTCTTTCCGAACAATGATTTCAAAATCATGTTGCCAAGTTTGCGTTCCAATCCGGCTTTGGAGGTAGGAATGCCTGTTTCACGAGCAAACTTTTGCTTGGCTTGTGTTATCCCCAAAGCTCTCTTCCATGAGAATGAGAGACCGGGAATGCCTGTATTTGATTTCCTTCGTGCCATATTTTTTATGCTTTTGTTAAAGAGCGGAGCTATTCTGTATTGAATTGAATGCTCCGCTCTGGTTAGACTAAATTATTTGCTTGCCTTTTCATTGGTAGAGCATGATGAAGACTTCGTCAGCAGATGCCACAGTTCACGTACCCAAAGGACAAGTGAAGAACCTATAATAATGATTATCCAGTCTTGCAGACTCAATCCACATACGTTGAAGAACTGCTGGAGTCCGGGAAGTTCAACCATTGCAACCTGTCCGATAAAAATGATGGCAACAATCGTCAACAAGCCTTTGCAACCTTTGAAGTGCAATGCACTGCGTCCGGTTTCAAATGCACGGGCGTTGAAAAGGTAGAAGAAGTGGGTCATCACAAAGATGGTGAAGAGCAATGTCAACTCGTAAGTTGTTACGTGTCCTTTCTCGCCCAGTTGCAGTGAGAGCAGGTCTGTGAGTGAAGTAATATCGGCATGTTGGAAGATGTAGAGCAAAACGAGCAACATCACGAAGAAGAAACCGCCCACGCCGAGAACTTCACGAATCATCACCTTGTTAAGTATAAACGCATTGCGATTGCGCGGCTTGTCACGCATCACACTTTCCGAAGGTGGCAGAGATGCCAAAGCCATAGCAGCGAACGTATCCATAATAAGGTTAATCCACAACATCTGCGTTACAGTAAGCGGTGACTCTGTACCCATGAAAGCACCGAAGAGTACGAGGAAACAAGCTGTAACGTTCACTGTAAGCTGGAACAAAAGAAAGCGTTGTATGTTCTGGTAGAGCGAGCGTCCCCACATCACAGCCTTACCTATAGAGGAGAATGAGTTGTCGATGATAGTAATATCTGAAGCTTCCTTAGCTACAGAAGTACCGTCACCCATAGACAGACCCACGTGGGCTGCATGCAGTGCTGGTGCATCGTTGGTACCGTCACCGGTAACAGCCACCACCTGATTTTTCTTCTGTAATGCCTCTACAAGACGCTTTTTATCCATCGGGCGAGCACGGGCAATTATCTTCAAATCAAGCACACGGTCAAGAAGTTGCTCATTGGAGAGAGCGGCAAACTCAGGACCGGTAATGATATTACATTCATTGTCAGTATCTTTCCACAAACCAATCTGACGGCCAATTTCCTTAGCTGTTCCCGGAGTATCACCGGTAACAATTTTGACGTTAATACCTGCATCGATACACTCTTTCACTGCATCGGGCACATCAAGACGAACAGGATCTGCGATAGCGGCAACGCCTATGAAGTGTAGAGAATCAGCCACAACTTTGCCGTCTGCAATAGTTTTATCTCCGTCTGCAACTATTTGATATGCGAAACCAAGTGTACGCATTGCACGATTTTGATATGCTAAGAGTTGTTTGTCAACGACCTGCTTATCTACATCCGATGTTTTGCAGAGAGCAAAGATAATTTCAGGTGCACCCTTTACATAGAGAACACGCTTGCCTTGCAATGCAGCTGACTCAACGACTGTAGCCATATATTTGTGTTCGGTAGAGAAAGGTAGCTCTTCCACTTCTTTGGTCGTTTCGCGGATAGTGCGGTAGTCAACGTCATTACTGTTGAGCCATAGCAACAAAGCTCCTTCGGTAGGATTGCCAAGCACCTGTGGCTTCTTAGAATCAGATGAGTCGATAGAGGCTGTAGAGTTTACTGCCAAGCCTTCGTAGATGACTGACTCTGCAATGTCTTTGGCATATACCTTAATCTCATCTACCTTCATCTGATTCTGTGTCAGCGTACCCGTTTTATCGGTACATATAACGGTTGTCGCACCCATCGTTTCGCAGGCGTGCATTTTACGCACGAGGTTGTTGGTCTTGAGCATTCGACGCATAGAATAAGCAAGAGACAGTGTTACGGCCATCGGCAGACCTTCTGGTACGGCAACAACAACCAGTGTTACGGCAATCATTAAGGTCTGAAGTACATAGGCGATGAATGGTGCAGCCTGTTCCATTGAGCCGAAGCAATCCATTCCGTTGGATACGAAATATACTACAATACGGGCAATGACTATGACAGCGGCGAAGCCGTAACTCAATTTTGTAATCCAGTCGCTCAAGCCATCAAGCTGTTCGTTGAGCGGGGTCTTTACACTATCATCAATCTGTGCGGCTTCGAACACCTTACCTTGTTCAGTGTTATCACCAACAGAAAGCGCCCGGAACTTACCATGACCTTCCATCACCTTAGTGCCTTTCATCACATGATTGGTGGGATAAGTGGCATTCTTGTCAAAGTCTTCTTCATTTACACTTTTACCACATACCGGTTCACCGGTCAATGTGGATTCGTCCAAATGGAGCTGTACAGCCTCTATCAATTCGCCATCAGCGGCAACTTCCTCACCGGTATTTAGTATTACGATGTCCCCAACGACCACATCCTTACGAGAAATCTGAGTGGCATTTCCATTACGGATAACCTCAACCGGCTCATCATCGTTTACCTGATTGAGTATGGTAAACTCCTTGTCTGCCTGTAACTCAAAGTAGAAAGCCAAACCTGTAGCCAAAAGAATCGCTACAAATATACCGGCAGGTTCAAAAAACACTTCCGCACTTTGTCCAAGACCGAAATATTCATAAAATGAAATCCCGATGGATAAAGCCCCGGCAATCATTAGGATAATGATTAGCGGGTCGCCAAACTTTTCAAGAAATTGCTTCCACAACGGATCTTTCTCGGGCGGTGTCAAGATGTTGGCACCATGTTTCTTTCGGCTTTCGAGCACTTGGGCATCGGTCAAGCCTGTTAAATGCTTTTCTTTCATAAACTGCTACTTTTTTAGTTTGTATGTAATTTTTAAGTTTCTCTTGTCATTATCTATCTCAATCTTGCCAAGTTTATTCAACACGCTCTGTCCCAACAACAATGGGGCAGATTGGTTACGAACAACAGATGCCTTTATGTTGTCAAGATGTAGATTGCCGAATTTTACTTCACGGAGATTGATAACCGTACCCTCCGAAACCTCTCCACTGGCTGTAAGGAAGTGTTGTTTGCCAACGACATCCGATGCAGATAGATAACCATTTTTAACCATAAAAGTGGCTTCAACGGATGATAGGCTTACATTGGAAGATCCGGTATCAAAGATAAAATGTAGCGGCAATCCGTTGATAGCACACTTTACTTTGCACATGTCACCTTCCTTTGAGAATGGTATTTCCTCGGTCGTTTCTTCGAAAGATTCTGAGTCGCTGCTATCAGATGAAACCTCTTGACGATGCTTTTCTTCAAACTCATTCAGCAGATCAGTATAGCCTTTCTCGTTGCGTATATTATTCAGGTCTCTATCTCGTTTGATATGGGCAAATCTTCTGAAACCCGTTTCCAACGCTTTGCGTAGGTATCCGATTGACTTTTCTTTTTCGCCCATAATGGAATACAGACACGCTGCATCATAATAATTACTCTTACCGTCTTTTTCAATTAGATTATTTATGAGCGATACGGCTTTGTCCTTGTTCCCCATATAGTAATAGGCATAGTGTGCACACTCAATTTCATCGGCAATGGTGTCACGTTCTATGACTTGATGAAAGTCTTCCTCTGCCAATTTCGTTTCTCCTTTTAACCGATATAGCACTCCACGATTAAGGTAGCAGTATGCATATTCAGGCATCAAGGTAATACACATGGTATAGTCTTCTATAGCTCCATCAATATCTCCGGAATGATCTTTAAACCAACCGCGACGATAATATCCAAAACCTTCTTCCGGATTCTTTTCCAAATAGATGTTCATACATTCTATCGCTTCCTTAGACCGTCCGGCATTATTCAGAATATTTGCCTTCTGAAAGATATAGTCTGTATCCGTAGAATCCAAACTGATAGCCTGCTCACAATATGCGAGAGCACTCTCATAGTTTCCTAAATCGTCATAGCAGTTTGCTATACGATATGCGGTAATGGGATTGTTATCCTTTGATAATGAATTTTTGTATGCATCTATTGCATATTGATATTTATTCTGACGTTCGTTGACTACTCCGATGAAGTATGGCCAGGAACTTTCATTCGGCTCTTTAGCTGTTTGTACTTTCAGTTTATTGTTTGTCAATACAAATGCCGAATCTGCCAACTGCTGCATTAGGTAGAAAGCCTTATTATCGCCATCAATGGATAGTGCTGTGATTACATCATCTACAGCCTTATCATATTGTTTCTTACCGATATAACTTTCCGCCCTGAACGAATAGCCCGAAGAATACTCCGAAGCCAGTTTAATTACATAGTCAAATTGAGAAATAGCTTCATCCCATCGTTTCTGAGCGTTGGCATTACGTCCGATACCCATATAGCCCATTACATCTCCTTCGTCCAAAGAAATTATTTTTCTATAATCTGCATTGGCAAGGTCGTATTTGCTCTGCTCATAGTAGATTTGTGCTCTCGCTTCATATAACCTCGTATCATCAGGTGTCGCATTGATTGCCGCAGTATAATCTTTGAACGCCTTAAGTGTATCCTCAAGACACAGGTTAACTTTGGCTCTTGTAGCGTAAGCAAATGATACATATTCTTTATCTTTTGATGGAATTTTCTTGGTTGCAACATTTGCAGCAGTCAGAGCCTGACCATACTCTTCACGATAGAGTCGGAGTAATGACAGGTAAGAATAGGCATATCCATTGTCGGGATGCTCTTGAATTTCTTTGTTGAGATATTCAAGTGCTTCATCGGCATTGTTGTTCTGGATAGCCTCTATTCCACGAGTATAATTATAGCTGTCAGGTCTGTTGGACTTCTGCGCCCAAACAGAAGTTGAGCACAGAGCCAATAGTAATACAAAAATGTTTGGGCGCATAGTAGATATGATTTTAAGGGGTTGTTGTTTCTTTCTGAATTTGATTCATCCTCGTTGATTCAAGAATGGGCAGGTTTGTCTCTGTCGGCACATAGATTACTGTTTTGTTGCTCAGGTCTGATTGTTGGCGCACCCACAGATATTGAATATAGGTAGGTGTGATACTGCCGTTCTCGATACGTATAGCCTCGGCTGCACCCTTGGCACGTTCAATCTCAGCTTGAGCATTTAGCTTTTCAGCTTCGAGATTAGCCTTTGCCTCCTCTATCTTGATTTTGCGGTTTTGTTCCGCCTTGGCAAACTCGGCCTTACCTTCCATCTCTTGACACCATACATTGTACCACGGACGGACGAAAGCCATGCCTACTGAAATGATTGCGATTGCCGCCACACCCCACAAAGCCTTTTTGATAAGAGCTGGAGTGATGTTGATGTTGTTGTAATTGTTCATGATTTTATTTCTTTAATGTATTTTCAGTGTTTAGCATTACATTTTTCTTCAATTCCAACTGATGTTCTACTATGAGTTCGTAGTCACATTTGCTGTCGCCAGTTTTAATAGTTAGTACGAACAATTCCAAGAACGTCAGGAACATAAATAGTATAATGTAGAAAGTGAGAGATACCGGACTTTGAGACACAACAGCCAGTGTCGCTTCCAATTCTTCGATGAATCCCGTTGGCCGTTTTGAAAAATCCTCACGGACGGTCTTATCAATGTTCTTTTTATCGTTTCTTAATTCGTCTAATTGGGCATTGTATATCTTCAGTTGTTCTTCATTGCCTTTTGCTTGCTCTGCTCTTGGATTAGGAACAACAGTCTTGTTTACACTTTGTACATTTGTTTTGATGGGTTTACCATTAGCATCAATACCAGCTACCTGCTGACTTGTTGACACTGTGGTTATCGTTGTTGTTGGTTTAGCTTCAAGTTCCCGATAAAGTGCATCATTGACTTTGCTTATTGAGTCTATGGCGGCATTGATTCGCTTTATATCAGTGTCATACACTGACAACCGTTTATCTATAGTTGAGATTATTTTCTCTTCGCGCCGCTCTTGTATTGTTTGTTGAATATCATTACTAAATATTATCTGGTCGAAAATACAAGATCCGAGTACAGCCATGCACAATGCCATCATAACTCTCATGACAGTCATGAGTCTGGCTTTACCTACAGTGAGGATAATTACCCTTTCAACGCACAATATGATAAACATAAATGCTACTACAACAAGTAATTTGAAAGGAATAGATTCTATACCAATATATCTTTCTGCAAAGCAATATCCTATAGTTCCCCAAAGAACCATCATAATACATATTGCTGATAGCAATTTCCTAAATTGTCGTTGACTGGCTTCGCCACACTCTTTGAGAATTGCCGGATTCCATCCAATCAATGAACATCCAATTTCTTTTAATGATTTCATACACAAAAGTTTTTTAGATGTTTAAGCACATATGATACTTCCGGCTTTGGCTGCCATTCCCTTTAAGAAACCTCTACGATATGATTCTATCATTATCATCATTCGGGGGGCATCATTGTCCAATTGAGATTCCATCTCTCTGATTTTGCCAAGATGCTCTTCGAAAGTAGAGCGACGTGACTCCATGGCAGACACGCTTGAGAAAAGACACGCTTGTTTGTAATTGTCGATTTCAACATCCAACATACGGATGTCGTTCTTATATTTAAGCGTTACCTGGGTAAACAACGTTTTAAGGTCGTTACGTATCATACCCTCCTTGGTTGACTTGTATGTAGGGTCTGTGCTTATCAGAGCGTCGTTATAACCTTCGTTTTCGTAGTCTTTTCGAACAAAATTGAAGATTACATCTATTGGCATACCTGTTCCATAAGTGATGGTAACAATATTGTTAGCCTCCCGTTTTCCTTCTTCTATAGAAGAAGTGTCCTCGTCATTTGTACCTTCGATAGCTTCTATCTGTGGAAGCATCTCGTTCTCCTCAACAGCCTTTGCTGAACGTGAGTTAAGAAAACCAAACAGTTTCATATTCTTCGAATTTTAATTTGTTGAACTTTTACACTGCAAAGGTACGATGATAACTACGCTCAATTTTGATTTCCATAACGTTACAGGCATACTGACGAGAATGTGTCAAAAACGGGTTGCAAGGTTTGATACCTCAGTCACTGTCGTAATTTCGACTGATAGTTAACACCATGTTTCAGATATACCATCAATAGCATTAATCCTATGAATACCAGTATTAACGGCAATATACGAACATTGGCGAATGTGTCATATAATCCGTGTATTAGCATTGGTATTCCAATTGCCAAAACATAAAGTCCACGCCTATACTTGGGATATAGATGAGCAAACGCAAGAAAGTATCCGGCAATGCCGCACCAGCAGGCATGCAGGAACGGAAGGCTTGTTAGTCGGGCTATGTTCAAGAAGAACGATACATCATATTCTTGCTGAGCATTGACTGTCATTTGATAGCCAACGCCTTCATAAACACCGAATGCGATACCGGACATCAACCCATAGAAAACCATTGTTTGCGGAATCAGTGGTTCCTTGGCTTTTTTGAGGATTATAAGAAGCGGCAAGAGTTTAACCAACTCTTCCGTAAATCCAACTCCAAGCACGAATCCCAACAAAGACATCGGGAACGGCATCTCTACAAGATTGTAGAAAGGATTTAACCGTGGAAGCCCCAGCAAATCCCACATGGCAAAGACGAATGCCTGCGTCAAGAAGAATACCGCCATTGTAGTCTTTAACTTCACCTGGTCGGTTTTGAAACAGGTGTAGAAAAACAATCCCCAAATGATAGAGAAATACAGAGCCACTTCATAGAAAAGCAAGAAGCCTCCGAATGGCATATTCATAATGACCATCGGAAGCAGCCCTACAATAGCCAGAATCAGGAATCGTTGGTCTGTAAGGAAACTTTTAGAGAGCATAGTGGTCTTAGGGAATATAAGTTCCGAACCGATTGACTTCAATTGCGAAACTATATTCCCTTTGTTTGGAATCCGGCACTTCAATCCTGCTTGTCTCAGATAAAAGCCAGCAGTTTGCTCTACTGTATCAGTATCCCTAATAGCTTTATCATGAACAAGTATTTGCCCTTGATTAACATACGACAGTAACGTCTGCTCTGTGTATGGTCCAAACCTTTGACCATTGCGAATGACGTAGATGTTCATAGGGATGGTTAACGGTTAATATTTCTCCCTTTCGGGTCGGGACCATATTCATTCTCAAATTCATCTCCATCACCGAATAATATCCACAACCCATAAAAAGGAATAAGCTGATACCATCCCGAATTTCCTCTGTCGTGACAACGTTTTGCCCCTTGCGCCCATATAAACCAATATGCGGGGATTAGGAATAAGTACATTGTACCTTCTCCACCTCCTGAAGCACCGACAAAAAATCCTATCATGAGAGCATATATATACGCCAGAATATCCGATATAAAATACTCCAGTCTTCTTATTCTTCCACTAAAGGAAAATGGTTGACTGAACATACCTTGTTTCACAAAGATAGGCTCTGTTGCGACATTGTTAGTTGGTTGAGGTGTTATAGGGGAAGAGGAATTACCTTTATCCAATATGATACCTCTCTTTGTATATCGCTCACATGAAGTTTGATTGTAATAGGGGGCTACATTAGTCAAGAGACATACATTCCCATTAAACGACTTACAATTAATGCATTGATCCTTTATTGCCATAATCTTAGTTCTTTACGAGTTGAACAACTATCAATCTGCCTCCTTGGCTCTTGTCAAGGAGAATCTGACGACCATCGGTCAGCGGCACAAAGCCTCCTATGGGTACATCTTTGTTCTCGGTTACATCACGCATGTCCGAGAGACGGCGGTTGATGAGAATCCATTGCCCGTTGTGAAAATGAAAGTCGCCAACAGGCTTCTTGTCGTCTGCACTTGTTTTTTCGTTGGCAGAAACCAAGTTGTTGGAGTGCCAGCGGTAAAGCGTCTGTTTGTCATATACCATCAAGCGATAGTTCTCTGATATAAATTTGCCGTGAGACGGAGCATAGTAGAAATTGAGAATAGGAAGTTGGCCAGTATACTCTTTGCCGCAGAACGGACAGCGAGGTTTGGTGGTATTGTCAAAGACATACCATTGAGCCTCGCACCCCGAGTTCTGACAAGGCTGAACCAAATCACAGGTCTTAACCAAAGCTTCCTCCCACTCAGCCGCACTCGGGCGGACGGAAGGATTATGGAGTCCGTCTATGAAGGCTCTGTCAAAAAGTTTCTTTAGATATGGACCACATATAGTGTAGGGTTGTTTGGTTGGATCGCCTTGTGGTAACTGAGATTTTGCCAACTGATCTGCTTTCACACGATTAGTCTTGTCTGTAGGATGTTCTATGAACAATGCTTTTGAACCATAGCGCATATCATCATCCTTTTGCGGGTCATCTATATCCCACACCTTGCCACCATCAAGAGGATGACGGTTGAGTAGGAATGTATAAATCAATACAGCAAGAGCATGACGGTCTGTCGAGATTTGAGGCAAGTTCTTCTTAGGGTCATCCACCTTCAATGCTTTTGTAGCAAGCACCTCCGGTGCGATAAATCCGGGAGTACCAACCACTTCGGGTGGAAATTTATGCGGTACAACAAGGCCATCGCAATCAATGATGCAAGCATTGCCTGACAATGGATCAACGAGAACATTATTGTACGACAAATCGGAGTGAGCCAAACCTGCTGCATGCAGTCGACGCATGGCACGTGCTATCTTCAAGCACATGTGAAGACGAGACAAGAATGTTCCCTTTTGGTTCACCGGCACAAACTTGTTGATAAGTTTGGCTGAAGAGAACCATTTTCCATTCTTTTCCTGACCATTCTTTATAAACGGCCAAGATGGGTCAATTCCATCAAAGAAGAATTTCTTATCGTAGAAAGGTATGACGATACCGGTCAAGCCTTTCCACTCTACTATTTTCGTTGGCCATGCAAAAAAGGCAGTCCAGTACTGACCTACTGCATCGCTTGTAAAGATTCTGTTTCGATGAATATTTACGATATCGTTTATGCGAGCCTTGTCGTTGGCATTTATCGCCTTGCGATAGAATGCCACGACATAGGTCTTGTCAACAGAGAAATATACATCCTTAACGCCACCTTGAGCCTTAATTTCGTCATAGAACTCAACAGTAGAGCCGTCAGTGGCAGTAAGTGTTACTTTATTAGCCATATTGATTATTCCTTTTGAGGTTCTACATCTTCTGCGGCCGATTGATCTTGCTCTTCAATGTCTTCTGTAGAGGAAGGTTCAACAGGTGTTTCTGCAATTTCTTCCTCATTCGATGTAGTTTCGGGTACATCGGGAATGGAGGTATTATCTTCATCTGCCGTTTCTGAAGAGATGTTCTGTGAAACATCTTCACCTTCATACAATATAGCAATGGTACGGTCATCATGATTGCCCGGAGACCAGAAGTCAAGCCATGCAAGCAGCTGATTTTTCGTTTCTTCGTTGTCATCGGTTAGCTCTACGCCGTTTTCTTTTAGGTCAGTCCAAAGTGCATCCCATTTATCCGGGTTGTTGAGATTGGCATCCGTTTCAAACTTGGGGTCACTTACACCATCTGACATTAGAAAAAGTGCGGTGAAGTCATCAACAATTCGGAAGCGCAGACGCTGATATAATGATGTCGCATCTTTGAATATCTCCGGCATAGTAAGGAATCGAGTTTGTCCTGCATATTCACCTTCATCGGGTACGCCAAGGACTTCTGCAGTATGTGCCTGCTTGTTGTACAGGCATATAGCACCATCTCCAACCCAGAATGTCGCAATGAACCATCCGAATTCAAATTTCTTACAGATTGCCAACAATAGAGTAGTAGCATATTGTTTTGCCGGCAACTTCTTTATTGCGGCTTCTGCATTTATGCTTTTATGAGCCTTGAATGCAGCGGTTCCGACAATCTTATAGATATAGTCGCCTACAGCCTTTCGTGCGTCACTTTCGCTTTCTGTTTTGTGCTCATTATATTGCTTGACTGCCGATTCAAAATCTTTGCTATTGGCTAGTTGCGCCATACAATAGTTTGTCACCTCTTCGCAAACTATCCGTGAACCCTCACGAGAGTATTTTGCTGATCCTGCTCCATCGGCAACAGCCATGATGTACCATCCATTATCCATGTGGCTCATCTTGAAGTGGTCGTCACGTGGTTTGCCCTCCTGTGCGTGGCTACGTCCTCGCTTACTGGCGGCAACAATATCCTTCTGCGGTGTACCATCTGACAACGCTTCAACTTTTACATAGTCTATCTGAATGTCATCTTTCTTGTACTTGGGTTCAGTCATATTTTCCCAATCAACAGGAATGTCTCGCCATAGTTTTCGCGGGTCTTGGTTGATAACAAACTGCACCTTGCGTTCCAATACGGGACGTTCCGCAGGCATTTCCATTCCCGAGAAATGATATTTAAGAGTAAGTTCAAATGTCGATAGTGCTGTAGCACCATCTTTGCGGAAATGCTCAAGAGTAGGTGTCCCTGTAATAGCGAATGAATGCTTGTCTGGAGCTACCATCAATTGCAGTCCATGTATATCCTGTTCCAGTCCTACCACATCGTCAAGAAGTATTTCCACCTCAGGCAATTGGGCTGAAGATACTTTTGGCATCTCAACCGTTTGATTGTATATCTGGTTTTCTTTGGCATTGGGCATATTGAGATTCCAGACAATCTCGCTCTCAGCCACTTTAATTTTGTCCATAAGATAATCGTTATATAGTCCCCATAGTTTTGATGACAAGAAACGTAAAAAGCCTTCAGCCCTTTCATCATTCGTGTCGCCTATGATTGTTTGGATGATTTTCTCGAAAGTCATAATTTTATCCTCTTCCTCTTGTTATATCCATACCACCTTCAGCAATCTCTCCTAATGAGCCTTCCATACCACACCAAGGACAAGCGGTAGTATGTCCATCCGAGCACATTATGTTTCCGCATTCGCAGACAACTACACCAAGTTGATTGCCGCAGCAGGGGCATGTCGGTACACCTCGCAGCGACATAGTGTTGATGTTACGGTTTGACTTACCATCACATAGCTCGTTGTATGTTTCTTCGTCAATAGGATATGCGCCGACAAGTTTGAAGTCAATAGCTTTCATATCCAAATTCTCCAGTCCTTCTATAGCCGAAAGATGTTTGGCATATTTGATGAGATATTGCTTCTTGGTATTAGAGCATTTTCCAAGCAACACCGCAAAGTTCTCATCTACAATGCAAGGCTTGGAAGTGTCAACCTTCTCCAGGTTAATACCATTGGTCGGTGCCAGTTTTACATCATCGTCGCCAACATCCGTAACAGACACACTTGTTGCCTTAATGGATGCAGTTACCCACTTGAAAAATGCCTTGAACGACATCTCATCTGTGCTGTTAAGACGAAGAACGTTGTCGGAAATCTGTCCAAGCATCTGCGTGTTGACATTATCACCGATAGAGATAGCAACGATATTAGCTTTGCGGCGATACTTGTTGTTCCATCGGGCAAAGGCAGAGGTCGGGTCATCAGTAGGAGTTCCGTCGGAAAAGAGGAATATGATAGGTTTCCAATCTCCCTTTTGCTCGGTAGTGGTCTTTACCAGCGATTTATCCATATCATCCATAAGGTAATCCAATGCTGCACCAAGTGATGTCCCGCCGCCTATAGGGAAGATAGGTGGATAGAACTTATACAGTTCCGTCAAAGATTGCAGTGTCTTGGCTTTCCCTGCAAATGCTATAACGGAGATAAACGCTGTTTCGAGGGCATAAGGGTCAGTGCGCAATTCCTGCACTATCATTCTCATGCCATCTTGAACCTGCTGTATGGGTTCGCCTACCATTGACTCTGATACGTCAACGAGGAAATATACGGGTAATCGTCTCATAATATCATCTTTATTGTTATTGTTGTCGTTATTGGTTTACAAGCCGGTATTCGGGTATTAAACTACCCGGACTTAAGTGGACACGACCGGGACCGGTGATTCTCAGCATACTAAGCCCTTCTCCTCCAAACACATTTTTCAATGACCAAGCGGAAGACAGTTGACCTTCGGAAATTCCTTGCAGAGCGATAATATGATTTTCATCCACTTCTATGGTTTCACCATACCCTAAATCTTTAGTTATCGGTTGACCTTTGCAATCAAGAAATATAGTAGAACTACCGGAAATCTTTTGTAGGAAGACTCCCATTCCACCTAATATACCGGCAATAGATATTTGCGTAGAAATTTGTACGGAGTTGTTAGAAGCAACATACGAACCCTTATTGCAAATCAGGGTTTCGTTCTGGATTTTAATGGGGTGAAGCCCGAATGAACCGCCAAAAACAATTTTCTTAGGAGATTGTGCCCTGTTAGAATAGTGCATTAGAAAAATAGACTCACCGGACAACTTAGATCCGATTAAATAGCCAAGGGCTCCTAATACCCCTGTTCCTCCACCATTCATTTGAGCTTCTTTTTCTATGCCCTTTTCAAGATATATCAGCGCTCCTTTTTGAGCATAGAAATCCTCATCGGAAAGAAGTTCTACTTCCAGATGCTGGATGAAGTTGCCTATCAACTTAACGTTCATACTACTTAGATTACAAGGTTTACTTCTGCCGGAGGAGCAGGAAGCTCAACTTGGTCGGTAACGCCCATTGTACGACCGCCCTGTTGTACGTTGATGGTTACCCACTGGAAAAACTTTTTGAATGTGCTGCTATCCATAGTATCAAGAGTAAACACATTGTCTGTGAGTTTTTTCAGAGGCTCAGTTTTTGCTTTTGGACCGGCTGCACACGCAACGATATTGGTAAATTGATGCTTCTTTACTCTTTGAATAGCTTCATTGTATGCTTGTATGTCCGAAGGCTTACCGTCTGTAAGTACAAACAAGAGTGGCATCCAATCTCCTTTCTGCTCACGAGAACCCATGTTCACTTCAGCATCATACCGCTGGCACATAAGCTCTAGGGCTGCTCCCAAAAAGGTTGCCCCAGAAATAGGTACTTGTATATCGGGTAACTGTAAGTTTTCCAAGTCTGTTAGCGGAAGTATTTGATTTACATTACTATTAAATGTAATAATACTGATACACGCAGTTTCCAACGCATACGGGTCAAGGCGTAGTGATGCTATCATATCAGATAGCCCCACCTTGACACTTTCTATTGGCTCGCCCTTCATTGAGCCGCTTGTATCTATTAAAATATATACTGGTAATCTTCTACTCATTAGTTTTTTGAATTAATGCCCGAAAGACACTTTTGTATAGGCGACTTTCGGGCATAGTTATGCTTATACTACAATATTTACCTCTGGAGGTGGAGGTGGCAATTCGCTCATTGTGGTTGCTTCGGCTGCTGTTTCCTCAACAGACTTGCTGCTTGTACTGATACTTGCGGAAACCCACTTGAAGAAAGCCTTGATAGTTGCGCTGTCAGCCGTGTCAAGCTGCACCACATTCTCGGTAATTTGTTTGAGTGTGTCTGTGCTTGCTCCTTGTCCGGCAGCACACGCCACAACCATACCGCACTTGCGTTTTTTGAACTCAGAGAGTCCTTTGGTAATATCATCTGTAGGCACACCATCGGTCATAATGAATATCAATGGCCGCCAATCGCCTTTTACTTCTGCTGTGGTTTTGGTTATTTCGCTGTCAATCTTTTGTGAAAGAAGTTCCAATGCTCCACCAAGAGCCGTACAGCCACTTGCATCAATATTGGGTTGTTGAAAAGATGCCAACTCGGTAAGTGGAGTAATCTGTTGAGCAGAAGAATTGAATGTTATAATGCTGATATATGCAGTTTCGAGTGCATATGGGTCGCTGCGCAAAGTGGAGATAAGTGTCTGCACACCATTCTTCACCGCCTCGATAGGTTCACCGTACATAGAACCGCTAGTGTCGAGGAGCAGATAAACGGGAAGTCGTCTCATATTTCTATTTTTTTATTTTGAATAGTCTTTCATTACTCTTCCTATGGTTTGAACGATGTTTCTATCCTCAAAAGCATCGCCAATGGCCGCGAATTTCCACTCGCCATTACGACGATAGAGCTTGCCCATAACAAGCGCTCGCATACCACGACAATTATCCTTAGTAGCAACGTCATATTGTGCAAAAACGGAATGTACCTTTGTGGCAGTACCTTCATACATTCTGATTGATGCATAGGGTATCTCTGAAAAATCCCCACTAAACTCATTGTTGTTATAGATATTAAGGAAAAACACTATTGAGTTTGTTTGGGAACTTACTTTGTTCAAATCAACGGTTATAATTTCGTTGTCCAATCCGTCATCTCCATTTTGGTCACCTTGTGTATCATCACCTGTATGATGGAGAGCATGGTCAACTGAATCAACCTTTCCATTTGGAAGCCCTACGTTTCTATCGCCAAAACGATAGAGAGGCGAATAGATGTGGTCGATTGGTTTGCCTTCTGCATCAAACATCAAGCAACTTAAATCCAAGTCTACGTCAACTACCGAGCTGCTGAGTCCAAAGAAAGTCTTTTTGACTATTGCACCCCAATTGCACCCTACGCAGAAGTTTGTCAGTTTTGCGCCGGTCTCTTTTTCGAGATTGATGCGTTGTCCTTTTTCTAATCGAATAGCCATAATATATTGTTTTTATTGTTGTTAGTCTTTACTCCCCGGACTATAATTGAAACCCCAATTATATGTCCGGTCGCAATCACTATGCCCTTCGTGGAATGTCACAAGTTTCTTGACAGTTATCGAATTGTCGCCTCCAAAATCAAGTTGAGCAATGGCGCAGAATTTCTTTGGACTTACTTGTTGCCCCATTTCGACTATAACATCCTCGCTACCGGGTACCTTTACTTTGACGACAGCATTCGTTTCTGACCATTTGGCAACACCTTCGTAGATGAAAGTGTAAACGATGATGCGTTTTATGTCATTAACGCCTATTGGATTGACAAAAACAGTCTCACCGGATGAACTTCCTCCACCTCTGTCATCGCCTTGATGCCAAATGTAGGGTGCTTTATCGTAACATCCCTGTCTAGTCACATGATGACGGTCACCACCTCGACCATGCGAGAATTGCAAACCGTCAATCAGCATCTTTTGTCCGTTTCGCAATTCGTAGAAACAACCGAGATCCAAGTCAATGGCATTTCCAAATAGGTTTTTCAAGAAACCACCTTTATCCCAATCCAAATTGATGACGATTTCACCGGTCAATGTCTTTCCTGTTCTCTTTTCGAGATTGATGCGATGAGTGTCACCACCTTTTTCCAGAATGATAGCCATAACTACATGTATTTAGAAACCAGCTCTTCAAGTCCGCCTCTATGTCCAATGCCTAATGCTTGAACTTTCCATTCACCGTTTTTACGATAAATGCGGCAGAATTCAACAGATGCACAGGTTGAAAAGTCTTCCGTTAAATCATAGCGGTAGTCTTCTTTGCCATCTGCATCATTACCGGGCTTATACAAGCGGACATACGCTCTTTCTACCTGACCGAAGTTTTGTCTTCTATTTTGGTAATCGTAGATACTTACCGTAATAATGATTTCTTGAACCTCAGGACGAACCTTGTCCAGATTTATATCCATGATTTCATCATCACCATCCTCTGACGTTTTACCATCTTCATCATCAATAGAGCCTATAACCGAGAGGTCTGGATCAACAGGACGAGACTCTTTTCTTAAGTTATCGTTGTTTGACCATAATGATGATGATACAATAGTAGATAAATCTTCTGGTTTAACTCGTTTTTCAGAGTTGTAGAAAACCAAATAGTCATCTGCTATAGTTTTCTTATTAGTTCCAATCATAAAAGCGGCCACATCCAAGTCGAAATCAAATTGAGATGCATCTTCGTTTACATCCCAACCTAAACCCACATGGAATTTATTGAGGTCAAGCTTTCGGTTCTCACCTTTTACAAGATTAACAGCCATACCATTTAAGCGTATTTATTAACTAAAGATTGTAAACCTCCCTTGTTGCCTATACCCATAGCTTCAAATTTCCATTCATCGCCACGACGATACAGACGTCCGAATTCTACTGCTGTCTCAATAGAGAAGTCTTCGTCAAGGTCATAGCGAGCTATCTCGGCATTTGTCTTGGCATCATAGATGCGTATATACGAATTTCGCACTTGACCAAAATTCTGTCTGCGTTCCTCTGCTTTGTAGATTGTTGCAGTAAAAACGATTTCCTGAATTTTAGGATCAACCTTTGACAAGTCTACATTTATAGTCTCGTCATCACCCCCATCGCTATTACCACCTGTCAAGTCATCGCCAGTTGACTCAACTGAACCGTCAGGAGATTTTTGGTTGTTGTAGAAAACAAAATACTCATCAGTCGGTATCCTTCCGCTTTCGCCAAGCATAAATGCTGATGCGTCCAAGTCGAAATCATATCCTGTACCTTCATTCGGATCCCATCCGAGACCTACACCTACCAGCGTAAGACCTTTGTCCATGCTGATGCGCTGTCCTTTTTCAAGATTAATCATAGTTGTAAATTTTAATTTGTTTGAATTATTTCTGATGCAAAATTATGTTGTTCTTTAGTTAGCTCCTGACTTTTAGAAACGTTACAACCGAGAACTGCTTTTTTCGGCAAATGAAAGTTGCAACCTTTGAACCCTTTGACTTTACGATAGAAAGATTGCGCTATATGGCAGCTATTCTTATCCAATCTTCCGATTCTGATAAAAGTTTTATATCGGTTCTTTCAACTCCACAGCAACAGCATAACGATGCGGGAATGTTTACCGAATAATTGCCATATATATTTCGTTGAATCATGTAGTCGTCCACATGATAAAGAATGTCCTTTAGCTGGGATAACTGTTTCTTCAGTAAACTTATCATCGGTAAGCGTATTTCGGGTATCTCTATATTAGGAGCTTTTTCCGAATCTCCACCAAACATCCTATAAATGAGTTGGTACTTGTGCATAATTGCTTTCATGCGTTTTTCATACCGTTCAAGTTGTTTTGGCGATTCCGGTGGACTGAAGTTTATGCCACCACTGGCAGATTCCATTAGAAATAAAGCATAGAGAGCTTTTTCGCGACGGTGTATTTTATTCAATTTGACATCTGCTTCAGGGAAATATATACGTTCACGAGACGGGTCTAACACAACGGCACTCTTTATCCCTTTACGAAGCATAAGAATATCAAAAATCTGTCGGTAATATCCTGTGAAGATAAAGCGACCTTTCGCCTCTTGAATGTAATTCAGACGCAGATTATGGTAATGCTCAGCAAAAAGGTCAAGTATAGTCCTGATTGTAGCCAATGGATTTTTTTCTATTTCCACAAGCAGAAAATTCGATATTCTTTTGTCATTAACCGTTGAATCACCTATTTTGATTAAGAAAGAGGGGCTGATAGAACGAAGCTCCTTAATAGAAAACTTGGGAGATAACTGATTGTTACAGAATGAGGCTGTTGACAAATTGAGCATTTGTGTTATGACAGATTGTAGCCTTTCTGTACTTACTTTAGGGTACAGGCACTTTACGATTCTCAATAAGTCTGTTTCTGCTATGCTACTATAATGCTCAGAAACTTTCGGCAGGTAAACCAACTCAAATCCGGCAAGACGAACCTCTGAACAGATTTCTCGATAAAACTTCTGCATCTGCTCATTTACTTCCTTGTCAAATTCGCTCTCCAAATACAAGATTTGCGAGTTCTCAAAGTTAATTACCGAAGAATCGAAAGATAAAATAGAAACTTCACATGGTAAGTCTATAGTAAGCATCAAGCGTAAAGCCATTAAGAGCAAAGCTTCTTCGCGAGCACAAAAATCATCAGACATGGTAATCTGAATAAAGTCCTGCATGAAAGTATGCTTAGTGGCATCATCGGCAGATGTTATATGTTTTAAGGCTTGAGATAGTGTGTAATCGGCTGCACATATCTCATCTTCCCTAGTGATAGCATACTTCTTTCTTAGAACATCAAGGGAGTCAATCTCTCTTGTATCTATAATGCCATCAGCCTTTATTAGGTCTAAGGCAATTCTAACTATACATGCTCTTTCTTCGTATCTCATATCAGTTATATCCAAGGTCGTTTTCAGGTGAAGTAGTATGATTTTGTGGGAATCTCTTTCTAAGAGACGGATAAATTACTCTATATCGTTGATATTGAGATATATTTTTTATTTCCATAGATGATTTCGCAAAACATCCAATATCCCTCGCAAAACAAGAAATATAGTACCTGCAAAATTCTCAGTATTTTACAGCCTAGAAATCATTATTTTGCGTAACTTTGCATTGTAATATCCGTCTCTTAGAAAGCGTTGGACAGATTTGCAAAACATTCACGGCTTCACAGCAAATCCAGTATCTTCTTATTGGCTTTATCCACCACTGAGGTATCCAGCGATGCAAGATAAATCTGCGTGGTGTTCTCCGAATCATGCCCCATCCCCTCGCTGATGACGGAAATAGGCACATTGCGGCTCTTGGCAATACTTGCCCACGAGTGCCGTCCGACATACATTGTCAAGGGTATTGGCAAATTCAGTTGCTTCCCTATTTTCTTCAACAGATGGTTCACTCGGTGAAGTTCGTTGGTGTATTGCTTTCGATAATCTTTGTTCTGTTCTGTAATGATGGGTAAAAGGTATTCCGTTTCATTTACGGGATATTTGTCAACAATCTCCTGCATGCACTTTTCCCATTTAATGAACAATTGTTGACCAGTCTTTCGTCTGCGGTAAGAAAGGATGCCGTTCTGCAAGTCCTTCTTTCTCAGATAAGCCATATCTATGAACGACATACCCCTTGTGTAGAAACAGAATAGGAACATATCACGGGCAAAGTCAAGGTTTGGCTTCAACGACAAATCCAGCCCTTTGATGCGTTTAAGGTCGCCAAGCGATATGGCTCGCTTCAAAGTTTTCTCCACTCCCGTATAGACAGACTTGAACGGATGCCGTTGTTCGGTCAATCCGTCTTCAGTGGCACGGTTATAAACCGCTTTCAGGATACGCATATAGAACGAGATGGTATTGGGCGAGTTACCTCTGCCTTTTAGATAAGCCTCATATTCCGCTATCAGGTCAGCGTTAATCTGGTCAAACAAGACCTCTTTGTCATCCATAAAACCGCTGAAACTTCGGAGTGCTGCCGTATAGGTTTCCGAGGTGCGTATCTTCCCCAAGCGTTTCAATCTGGCAATCTGCTGGCGGATATAGTTGTTAAACGATGGCTCCTGCCTGTTGTCCTGAAAGCGCACGACTACATCATCCGTCACAAATGTGCCGGATTGGGATAAGGTCTGTATAATCTTGTTTAACCTGTCCTTATCCCATCTGATGCGTGAGCTTATCGAAAGCAAATGGTTATTCCGCTCTTGCTTATTCGGAACACGATGCAGTATGACCGCTTCGGAATGGCAGTCCCATTCCGAAGCGAAAAGTTTATAGTCGGTATATATCTGCCTGACCACACGGTTATGAATCACCTGATAGTAGATTGTGCCCTCCTTGCCGCCTATGGTGGATGGGCGAAACTTGACCTTGACCGATGCCATGTCAGTCGGATTTGGATTGGTAACATTTCTCCATCTCCCTTGAAAGCTCTACAATCTCACGGCTCAGTTTCACAAGGTCGATGGTACACTTCTCCAGCTTGTAGAGCAACGCCATCGCCTTCTTCTCCGAGAAGTGGATGCGTAGCTCCTTGACAACCTGATTGTAGTTCGTGCCTATGCAGCGGAACTGGGCGTGGAAGTCCGACAGTTTGGTATAGTAGTCCAGCATCGTCTTGTCCACTTTCAGCACCTTGAACTTCTGACCGAAGAAGTGCGCCTTGAGAAAGACTGCCTTCGCATACACGTTCGATTCCTCATACATCGTCAGAAACCTGTTCCATTCTACATCATCGAAGCGCACCATCACACAGTGTGTCTTCGGGTTCAACTTGGGATTTCTCCCGTACTTGTTCTTCTTCTTCATGCTTCTTATTCTTTTAATTTTATGGCTTGTCCATTGCTTAATCTTTGATTAATGAACCCCGAAATTATCCGACTGCGGAGGATAATTCTGCCCACGGCGGTGAAGGCATTTTCAGTTACTTAGAATTATTCGGGTAACTGAAAATATATCTTGCTGTGTCTTTGAGGACACAAAAATCCTCCGCCTGTCGGATTGATTTCCGAATGTAATAACTCACTTTGTGTATCGGTCGAACCGATGGAGTGCATCCAACGGCTCAACCTGTTCCACCGTAATCCCGTCAGAGTTTACGCCACTGCTCGATGTCATTCCGGTAGGCATCGAGGTGCAGGCGGACAAGGTTTTCAATCAGTCCGGATGCGCTCATGCCCTTCCCTCCGAGGTAGCGGACAACCCTGTCCAGCTCGTCACGCACCGTCTCACTGACGAACACAGGCTTGCGGTTAATAATTTTGGGAACTTGCAGATAGGTGGTACGGTACTCCTCCAAGGACAGCCTGCGCTGTTTGCTGCTGATGCGCTTCTGCGGCATTGCCGCTTCCCCGGTCGCCACTCCTGAAGGTTCATCTGTCATAGGTGTTTCTGCTTCTTCCGTGACGGTCTTGCCGGACTGTTCAGGCTCCTCCGGTTCCAGACCGATACTCCTGTAGAAGTCGTCTATCGACTTGGAGGTGTAGGGTTCCCTGCGCCCCATTTTTTCCACGATTTCACGAGCTTGATGCTCTGTAATGTTTGGTTCTTTTTTCATTGTAAAAACAAATTAATTAAGTTATTGAATGTGGTCTTGGTCTATACCTTGACCGATTATCGGGAGCGAAGTAAGGTGCTTTAATGCAGTCAGTCAAGTACTTGGTTTTTCTTAGGCATTTTTGTACGGTTTTGCTTTATAGAGATTGACAAATCGGTGCGGACTTCACCGATTTGCCGGATATGAATAGCTGAAGGTACAAAGGTACGATTGGGGACAATTTTAAATTAAGCCCTTATTTTGGCTGTGGCTTCTTTATAAGACATGGGAATTAAAGGCTGAACGTAAATCGTATTCCACCGACTTGCCCACAGATAACCGGAAAGCAGTACCCCGGACAATGACTACCATATCGGCGCAACACGCTGCCACTTTTTGAAAATCCATTGCATGACAGCGGATAATGTATTTCTTTGTGGCAAAAGAAACAGTAACAATTAAAAGAAAGGCAATATGGAAATTGTATCAATCGAAAGAAAGACCTTTGAGGCAATGGTCACCAAGTTCGACCGTTTCGTCAGCCGTATGGATGCCATCTGCCATCGGCACGGGGAAAAGAAAATGAGCGAATGGATGGATAATCAGGACGTGTGCCGTATACTCAACATCAGCCCTCGCACGTTACAGACGCTTCGGGATAACGGCACGCTGGCTTATTCACAGATAAACCACAAGACGTATTACCGTCCCGAAGACGTGGAGCTCATTGTCTCCGTTGTGGAGGATAGAAGAAAGGAAGCGAAGTTCAAAAGAAAGACTATATGAATTAAATATAATGACAATACCCACTAAATCCAGAGTAATATGAATGAGTTGATTAACAAGGACAACAAGTGGATAATCCACTTTATGGGCAGTCTTGACCGACTGCTTGATAATGTAGAGCACCTGACCGCCAACTACCGCCCGACATTGGGCGGTGAGCGTTTCTTCACTGACAAGGAGGTGTCGGCACGGCTGAAGGTGAGCCGCCGGACACTTCAGGAATACCGCAATGAAGGGCGTATCGCCTATATCCAGTTGGGCGGTAAAATCCTATACCGTGAATCCGACATCGAACGGATGCTGAATGACGGCTACCGCTCCGCCTACCGACAGAGAGCAACCTGATTTTCTTGAAGGAGCACAGTTTGCCGTATGCCCTGTATTGCGGCAGCAATAGACTTTCGACAAAAAGAAAAAAGGAACGGCTTACGGATGAAGCGTCAATACTGCGTTTCGTCTGTAAGCCGTTCTTTTCTGCTCTTATAATTACCCATCAGTCGCTTGTTTTTCGTTGTCGGATGCCTTTCAAACGTATGGCAACGGAAGCAAGTGGCTGACGGGATGAACCTCAACTATACCATCGGTTGTTGCTCCTGCCACAGGAAACAAACAACGTAACAGGCGTTTCTCTTTTGGTGGTGCTGATTTCATTTATTATAAACCGTCTGAACAATGCACTTTCTTTACTGCATATTCTGAATGCAATGGCTATAACCATTTCAAGGTTGTAAACGTCATAACTGATACCATCCGGTTGCCTGACATATCGTATCGTACCGGCTTCATTCAGTTCATTGTTCTTATAGATTGCCCGTATTGCCTTGCGGACATTGCACGAGAACACCCCGAACAGGTCGGCAATCTCAAATTGCATCATCCATACGGGTGCGGTCGGCATGGTGACTGCACCCGTTTCACTGATTGTTATTATGCCTCTGCTCATAATCCCTTTATTTTATGATGATTATTTACTGTTTCTTCTTTTCGCCAGCCGATATTTCCTTTCTTCGTTCCATCAGTTTGTCCATATCTTTGGAAATTTTCTCATCGGTTATCCGTGCATATCCCTGTGTCGTCCTAATATTGGAGTGTCCCATCATCTTGGCGATACTCTCAATCGGTATGTCCGCCGAAATCAAAAATGTTCCGAAACTGTGCCGACTCTGGTGATAGGTCAAGTTTTCCTCTTTCCCTATGGTTATTCCCAACTCGTGAACCTCAAACCATAGGGCATCACGGTTGGGAAGAGGAAACACGGGCTTCTCGTCATCGGTCGTGTTGTACAGCGACAATATCCGCTCCGCTATGGGATGTAAGGGTATGAACGCCTCCACCTTTGTCTTTTTGCGGTTGATGCGGATGTACTGTCTGCCATCAGCGTTTGTTCCGATATGGTGGGGATGAAGAAGTTTGATGTCCACATACGCCAGTCCCGTCAGGGTGGAAAATATGAACGCCCGTCTTGCCAGTTCCATACGCTTGTCATACATCGGTGTGGAAAGTATCTTCTTGAACTCCTCACGGCTGATGTACCTGTGCCTTGCTTCCGGCTTTGTCTCATACCCCAAGTCCTCACAGGGATTTACACGGAGAATCTCCTTGTCTACGGCAAGATACAACAGGCGGTTCAGCCAACGCAGGCAATGGTTGGTCTGGGAAACCCCGAAGTTCTTGCATTTCTTCAAGTGGGCTTTGTAGGACTTGCCGAAATCCTCCGTCACTTCTTCAAGGGGAATGTCCTTTTTACCGATGGACGTAAGAAAATCCGTCAGGTACTTCTGATAATACATTGAACTTCGATAGGAAGAAGTCGAGTCTATTTCTTCGGAATGCTTCTTCAACCGCTCACGTTCCCATTCACCCATCTGTAGAAGAGTGGTCGGATGGATGTTGTTCAAGGATATGTGATTCTTCAAAATCTCGGCACTGACCACACCTTGCGATTTCAGTATCTCGTTGTAGGCTTCCTCTGTCAGGCGTAAATATTCTTGTAAGCGGTTATTCTCCCTTACGGATTTAATCTCGTTTTTTTTGCTGTTCCATTCTTCCGGTCGGCAATAAATTCCTGTACTGATGGCAGTCTGTTTGCCGTCAATGGTTATACGGCAGAGTATGGCGGTCGTACCGTCAGCCTTTACTTTGCTGCGGTTAATGTAGGGCAAAAGTGAAAATGTGCTTCGCATATCGTTTTCTGTATTAAAGGATTAAAGAACTAATTGAAAATCTTTGGTGGCTTCTATGAACTTGTCCATGTCCTCGAAAAGTTTCTTAGGGCTGACACGGGCATAGACCTGTGTCGTGGAAATGTCGGAATGCCCCAGCATCCTGCTGATGGTTTCTATCGGCACGCCTGCTTCAAGCGTAATCAGCGAGGCGAAGCTGTGCCTCGCCTGATGATAGCACAAATCATCCTTGATGCCTGCCAGTGCCGCCAACGCTTTCATGTGTCGTCTGAGATTTGACCAATGCAGCAAAGGGAACAGGGTGTCCCTATCCTCACTATGATATTTTTCAATCAGCGCAATCGCTTCCGGTAACAGTTTCACACTGGCACGAAGTTCGTTTTTCTTTCTTCGATACTTCAACCACAAAGCACCGTCCTCATCCGTATATAGGTTCTCGTGGGTAATCGAGACAACATCCGCATAACAGACCCCGGTGTAGCACCCGAAGAGAAACATATCCCTTGCCAGTATATGGGATTTGCGGTAAGCGGGTATTTCCACATCACGGATTTTCTCAAACGATTCACGACTCAATGCCCGTGGTGTCGTTTCCGTCTTCTTTGGTAAGGTAAAATGCTGGAAGTGGATTCTGTCGGCATATCCCTCCTTATATGCCAGACGGCATATCTTCTTCAGGATGGCAAGATGATGGCAGACGGTATCAATCGCATAGCCTTTCTCTTCCGTGGCAAAAGACTGATAGTCGTGGATGAATTGTTCCGTCAGTTGTCCGAAAGCCAAATCCTTGACCTTGTACTTGCTCTCGATGAACTCCCCGAGTGTCAGACGCATATAGTGATAGCCGGGATAAGTCCCTTTCGCACGGTCTATGCCGATACGTGCCTTGATGTCGTCACAGACTGCATCTGTCATTTTCATGAGGGTCATCTGTGTTTCCATGCTTCCTTGAAAATGATTCTTCACATCGGTAGCATCAAAATCCACTTTACGGCTTACAAGGTTATCGAAGGCGTTGTTCACCGCCAACAGCAACTTCTCAATCTTGGCATTTGTTTCCACCGCTTCCTTGCTCTTGCCGTTCAGACGGCTTTCACGGGGATTCCACAGTTCCGGTGTGCAGGACAACTTGCAACCGAACTGCGCCATTGTCCTGTTTACCGTGATGCGTCCCATAATGGGAGCTTTTCCCGACTTGTCCGGTCCGCTCTTTTTGAGGTAGAGCAACACCTTGAATTTTTCTACTTTCATACGCTTATATTTTTTTAGTGCAAAGTTACTTGCCATATAAGCGCTCTTTGATACGCAAAACACTGTGTATGAGCGCAAACAAAACGGTGAGGTTTTCTTTTCATCGCTTTGTGTTACCTATTCCCGTTTCGGTAACTACCCGGCTAACGGTTTGGTAACTGAACAACCTCAATATTCCGTTGTCGTTTGCATTTTCCACATTTTGCAGAATACAGAAATACAGCTCATTTCAAACGACTTACGTTTAATCTTTACCTATTCACTATTGCTTGCTTCGCCTTGTATATTCCATTGTGCCCGGCATTCGTTTGCGACGGAAATCTGCCTTACCAAAGGCGTTCCCATTGAGAGCGTGTCCAAGATGCTCGGACACACCAACATTCAGACCACACAGATTTATGCCCGTGTGGTGGACAGAAAGTTGAGCCATGACATGAATATGCTGGATCGAAAACTTAAAAGTATGCAAAAAGGTACGACGCAAAACGCTGTATGAATAAACAAATCATTATATTGTCACACCATTTAAAAACAACGCCTTATGGAAAATAGAGGATACATCACCATCACCGGTTTGGAAAACAAGGATGAACAACCCATCGTCAGTGTAAAGATAGAGAACGGCAACGTATGGATGACCAAGCACGAACTTGCCCGTCTGTTCGGAGTGTTCGTACAGACAATAGACGCCAATGTGCGCTCCATCTTCAAATCCCGCCTGCTTTATGACGGCGACGTGACCATAACCGAGAAGCAGGACAAAAGCATCGTTACCTATTATAATCTGGAAGCGATCATATTTCTCAGTTTCCGCATCAACACCTATTGCACGAAACTGTTCCGTGAATGGGTACTCAACTCCCTGTGCGAGTACAAACGCCTGCAAGAGAAAAAGCCCGAAGTTCTTGTCGTTTTCAATCCCGGCAGCAACCGGACAACCATTTCTTATAACTGATATGCATAGAAGCCTGTAAATAGCGAGCCTTGCCCGAAAATCCGACGGGCAAGGCTTTTTTTTCTCCTGAAAATCCTATCTTTACACCAAATAACAGTGTCATGATAGAAAACCTTACCATATCCATATCCTTCAGCGAAGTAGAGGAAGCCCATGTCGGCAACTATTTCCACCTTTCCGAAATGTCCGGCGAGTTTCTGATTATCCAGAAACCCGACAATACCTTCTACTTCCTTTGTTCCAATGATTGTGACATCGTGGGCATCTGCCAATCCTTTGATTGGTATATTGTATCAAAAGACGCTTTTAATGACCGCCTGATAATCGGCATTGGTTTGTCGGATAAAGAAAGCATCAACGGAGAACTCTATCGTGTACAGGATGAAACCACGCTCATCCTTTGGCGTGACATACTCCGCTTTACTTTCGAGAGCGATTTCGTGCGCCAGTTCTTCCCGTACAATACTCACTTCAAAGGCAAGATGCGTATCGACGGAGCACTATGTTTCTATATTCACGATTATTACCCGACCAGATGCAAGGACATATCGGTATTCGACAGAAAGACGAGTAATCTGGTATTTAGATTTAAGGAAGGCCGACAAGCAGCCCTTGTCGCCAAGATCTTCTCGCTTTGTATCGCTCGGATGCCGTTCTTTAAAGAGAAAGCCGCCAACGCCGTGCTGATCCCCATACCGGCGGCAACCCGTGAACGGAACATCGCCCGTTTTGCCCGTTTTTGCAGCCTTCTCTCACATCGGCTTAAAGTTGTGGACGGTTTTCGTGCCACATGGATAAAAGAAGACCGTGAGCAGATGAAAGGAACTCACGGACAAGACAAGTTATCCAACTTGATCTTTCATCCCGATTATTTTAAAGGCCGGGACGTATTTTTAATAGATGACATTATCTCTTCCGGCGAGAATTTCACGCAAATGAAACGCAAACTGATACAACTCGGCGCAAAATCCGTTACCGGTTTGTTTTTAGGTAAAACAGTAAAATCTGAAAATCAAAAGTAATATGGCAATCAAGAAATCCCAGATCGAAAAATGGATAGTCGCCCAAAAGAAACACCGGCTATCGGATACCCATGTACAAATGGCACGTGAACTTGGACTCAACCCCGACAAACTCGGCAAGATAGACAACCACCGGCAAGAGTCGTGGAAAGCCCCCTTACCAGAATTTATAGAAGAGATCTTCTATAAACGTTTCAAAAAGGAACATCCTGATATAGTCAAGCCCCTGAAACAAATACTTAAAAAACAGGAAATAAAGGATAAAGAAAAAAAGAAGGAAAAAGAAAAACGGCGTAAAGAGCATGAACAGGAACAGATGAATAACGGAACGGATGAAGTTCTTCCATTCTAATCCTCAACCCCGATAGCGGAATAAAAACCGCATCATTATCGGTAGAAAGAACGTTCCCATTTCTCCGAAACCGGAGCGATCTTTCATCCATACAAAATCGTAGAAAAGTGTTGTACAAGCAAGCGTGATGAATCACATTGCCCGGTACAACACCTTTCTTTTTTCCGTTTTTGAAATAGGAAGGCTTTTATTATTATCTGTATATTTTTACTCTCTGATTTCCTCAAAGGCAATATCTATCGCATCATAGTAATCACCGTCATTAACGCTCAACGCAGCAACAAGGCTGTTCAATGTCCGAACTGCGTCCAAACGCTTTTCCGTATCATTTTCATCCGGATTACTCAAGACATCTATCGCACAGGTCAAATGCCCTTTCATCTCTTGCAATGTAGATAAACTCTGAATGGGAAACAGATAGAAAAGCCCATCTTCTGAAGACCGGACTATTCCTTTCAGGGGAGTCGATTGTAAATCCATAACAATAAGGTTATTATATTAAATTGACGTAACGCTGCCAGTCACAAGTCCAAAGCATCGCCAAACGCTCAATACAGAGTGAACCGACAGGTTACGTCAAAGTATAACCTATCCGGTTCATTTACCTCTGTATTTTTGAAATTGGCGATTTCTGGACTACGGTAAACGAACACATTACACGATGCTATTTGCATCGCTAACACAAAGGTAGAAATTTTTTCGTATTAATCACCGCTTTATGCATAAAGGATTTATAACACAACGATTCTAAGCAAAGTTTAAGGCTAACTTCCTTCGGGGTATTTCTCTTACTGTTTTCAGTAGCCATCACTCCACATTTAAAACAAAGGAACGAATTAAACTAACTTATTCAAGTGCAAAGGTACTTCGGGTTCTTAACGGAAAAACAAGGTCAAGCCGTTCCGGTTTTGAAAAAAATCTTCCCTGCGCCATAAATGGCACGAGGTATTTTTTCCAAAAACCTTGTTTTTCCTGAACCCTACCTTTTGACGCACATGAAATAAGTCAGCTCAACTCGTCAATGCATAAAAAAAATGTCGTGATTATGAAAACAGCAAGAGAAATACATAACGGAAATAAGAACAGACTCAATCTGCCTCTGCATAAATTGTTTGGCTGGTCGGTTCGGCTCATTCTTTCAGGCTTCTGTTGGAGTTTGTACGGTGGCAGTCTTTTGGCGTGGTTTATCGGTCTGTGGCTCGTAAAAGAACTGATAACGGACGTGATCCGCTTCGCATGGGGTTGTCTGGTTTCCATTCTTTCCTTTGCTGTCGTAGTCGGGATTATCATTTGGTTATTAATACTTTAATACACACAGTTATGACAATGGATATTACAAAATCAGTAGCGTTCACCGGACACCGTTCAGAGCGTATCCTCCAAGTCCGTATGCTGTATCTTTATCTGGATATAGTTTCGCAAGTGAAAAGGTTGTATAGTCTGGGCTATCGTTACTTTCTAAGCGGAATGGCGGAAGGCTTTGATTTGCTTGCAGCCCAAGCGGTAGCCGACCTCAAAATGGAATACACGGATATTCGGCTCATTGCCGTTGTGCCGTTCCGCCGGCAGTCAGACAGATACCGTCCGGAGAACAAGTCCTTATACGACCGGATAATGAAAACTGCCGATGAAACGGTCATTCTCAGGGAAGATTACTGCAAAGGGTGCTTCCATCACAGGAACGACTACCTGATTGACAACTCCGAAATCGTCCTGGCCTATTGGGACAAGCAGCCCTATGGCGGTACTTATTATACCGTAGGAAAGGCACGGATGATGAACAGAAACATTATAAACCTTTATAAATAAAGCCTTATGAAACGATATAGCAGGACTGTCGCACAACAGTGCAGATATTACGAGGTAAACAATATTTTCGAGTATATGGTGGAAACCTACCAGAACGGCAACATCACCACTTTTGGAGAACTTTACCGGGAATTGTGTAAAGAGGCGAGAAAAGATTTTATCGACTTTCTTCTCAGTGAGGTAGAACCGATATACTGGAGAGAGATTTTAAAGATGACTGTCTAATGAATAAATCAGGAAAATATGAATGTAACATTTGAAACCGTAATTTGTGCATGGGATGAGAAAATCCCTGCACTCCTTATCCGACTGGTAAATACCCTTCTCTTTTGCCGGACGGAAGAGGAACTCCGCCAATCCATCGACAAACTTCGGGAAACGACCGAACTGGATGAATTTTTCACCTACGGCTATGGCTCACACCATTTCTGGTGCAACCAGCGCATTTCCAAAGGAAGCGTGCAGTTCATCCAAAGCCGGTTATTCATTGCGACATTTTAATCCTCTAATACATAAATGACATGAAGCCAATATTTCAAATGACACGAGAAGAGAAATTGCAGGAGATTGTAGAATACAGTCCTTGCAGGGTGGAACGCAGCACAGTCCTCCGGTACTTGTTGGCACTACGCCGCAATGACACGGAACAAATCGCCTACTTCGAAAGTTTCGGCAAGAGTGTACGACATATCATACTCAATGTACGCACGTATGAAAGAGGGCTGATTTTCGGCTATGTCGGCAAGCGGTTCAACGAACACGGTTGGATTAATGGTATGTTACCGATAGTTGAAGAAATCAAATTGGATACTTCCAACACGATCCATATCGGGCAATCCGTTGACGGGACGTATGCGGTATCCATCGACTGGTGTACCGGCACAGCCGGAGGCGGCAGCCACCCGTCCGTTTGGGATGAGCCTGTCAGAGATTATAAGGAAGCTGTCCGGCAAGGCATCCGCCTGTTGGAACGACAATACAACAAAGCGGAATGTTGGTCTGTTTCCGACAGAAGCAATTACAACCCGAAGGTTATCCGCAGTTTGAAAGAAAAACTGTTGGAACTCAAGCGGAAATACACACAGCCCCGACAGTTAAGCCTGTTTTAATATTCACAAACTATAAAATCATAAGTTATGGCAACAAAAATGAACGAGAACGGAGTTTCAACCTGCAAGGCGGGTGAGAAATATGAAAAATTCCAAATGACCGTAAGACGGAAAAGCCGCACGTTTTACCATTATGATTACAGGGACACGGCAGACAACGAACTTTTCTCCTGTGTGAAGCCCACATTGGAAGAGTGCAGACAGAAACGTGATGAATGGTTGATTCAAAAACAAAGAAAGTATATGACAGAACAATAAATATCTGAAAAACAAGATATAATAATATGTAATAAGATTGAGAGAGAGTTATTAACCATTTGCACCAAAGAACTCTCCTTGCCGGTTGTCTGCAAGGAGAGTTCACATGTCATAGTTTTATTCCTTTTCTTTTGATTTGTCTGACCGGTGAAAAGTTGAACTCTTTCAGCCTTTTGTCAAAGGAAACCGCCACATCTTTCATTACCCCCTTCGGAGTCCAAATTTCCTTAACAGGCAAAGCCTTCCCGTCATACAGTTTTTTTATCTGCCCGACAGAGAACTTTGTGCCCGTGCATTGTTCCATTTTGTGATTGAGAGAATATACGTTACAGCTGTTTCTGACAATATCGGGAATCAGTTCCGGTTGCTTTTTCAATAGTTCCGGATACCAATTTTCCGCTTGAAGGCAGATTTCCGCACTTCTTTTATCGGGTGGGATGTTCAGAAAACTTTCCGGTACATTTTTGTCCATTCCCGCAAGATATGCTTTTTCAGTCTTCAGATCATACCTTATGCTTTTCAACTGCAATGCCGAATTATAGGTATCGGCGGCAGCCTGACAGACCATTTTTTCCGTCTGCAGGTGTACCGGCACAGACGAAATTGCATAGCCGTCCCTGCTTACAGCATATTCCGCCATCCGGTCATCTATAATGTTCCACCGGACAGAACGCATCAAATCCGAACATCTCCATTTCCCTTCAAGTAATTTCATAATCTCCAGACAAATGTCGGGATAAGGAACATAGGGCAACAGCACAGCCGGATCGTGCTTTACTTTTGATAATGCGGTACGGCAGATTTCCGGTGTTCTCATGCCTTCAGGCACATATTCCAGAGCCTTGCCGTTCCGTCTGACCATCTCCTCATATACCTCCAAAGGTATGTCGTCTTTCGGCAGTGCCTCCCGGAGATACCGGTCATCTTCCAGAATCAACGGCAAAAAGCACTTCAGTACCCCACAAGGCATATCATGTATGGAATCGGGTTTGTTTGTCAGAGCCATACCGACAATCTCGTAGGAGAACATTTCTTCCGGTACATGACGCACATTGGCACTGTCGGCATTGACAGCGTGCCAGCATACATTCTCAGTTTTACGTTCCGGAGGAAGATCCCGAAAATATCCGGGATTTTCCTGTACTGATTTTATATCCGCATCTTCCTGTTTCCTATCCATGCCCGTTCATTAAAGGTTTTATCAATTTTCTCATGTCATCAGCCATCCGGCTCTCTTCATATTTGGAACGGTTCAGATTCTCAAACACAATCTGTCTTGGGAGGACTTCCCAACAAAAGTAACTTGATCCGAAATAGGCAGCGTTCTTTTCCGTAAACTGGATACGTTTGTCGAACAACAACATCTGCATCTCCTTTTCTTGGAACAAGTGAACCGGTGCACTGCTGTTCAGCCAAAGATTGGAAAGCAGTAACGCAAACGGCTTGCCGAGTGCAAGGCAGCGTTCCACAACCTTCTGTTTGATACTGAACGGAGGATTGGAAACAATCAGATCCCACTCTTCCGGCTCGTAAACGAAGAAGTCCTCACCGGTAAGGATATGGGAGTGAACCACTCTGATACCGGCGGCTTTCAGCGCAAGCACGTACTCACTATGCTCTGTATCAAATGGACACCAGACTATTTTATTTCCGGGTATATATTTGATTATAGGAGCCACCGCATAAGCCGGAGTATACTGCTCGTCGCTGCTTTTTTTCGGGGTATATCCGGCATAAATCATTCGGTATCCTCCTTTTCATCTTCCTCTTCATTATTAAAGGCAAAAGACTTTTGTACAACCTGACCGAAGGAATCAAGAATGTAAATATCTATTTTCTGCTGGTCTGTGTCAAGTGATTTGTAATAGAGTCTGAACGTTTCTTCCGGTAACGGATACAGGTCGTTTGGCAATAGCACCGTACCGTCCTCCATGCGAAGTTCCCCTTTGCCTGTCGGTTGGAAGTACCTGATGAAGTATTTGGTGTCCTGATACTCGCCGCTTCTTACAAGCTGACAACGGATTTCCGCTTCCTCGCCCTTTACGATTGTCGTCTGCACCGGCAAGGTCGCCAGATCAAACTCATATACCTGCTGAACGTCCAATTTGTCAGAACAGGCGGTTACACATATCATACCGACAAGCATGAATGTAACAATAAACAATGTTTCTATCATCTTTTTCATACACATTAAAAATTTAATCGTTTAAAACAGTACTATTTCTGATGCGTTCCGCTACGGCACGTACCACCGGTACGCTCACGGCATTGCCGAGCATCGCATACCGGTTGGCTCGTGAGATTTCCCTCACTTCCCCGTTGATAATTCCGTATCTGGTAAAATCATCGGGAAAGCCTTGCAAGCGTTCGCACTCCACTTCCGTCAGCATACGGATTCGGGATTTCTGTTCTTCGTTCGGCTGTCCGTCAAAAGTTTCCCCCGGTTGCAGGTTTATCAGATAATTGCCGAAATTGGGCTGTTTGTAATAGTTACGTGTTATCGTTCCGCAGGTATGGGAATGAACCGTGTCTTTCCTGCACGGATGATTCCCTCCACCCGGCGCCGGGAAAGGAAATACATCTCCGGTACACCGGTCTGCAACACGTCCGACAAGGTAGATTCTCTCTCTGTTCTGGGGTAGAAACCATGCCGTATTAAACAGTTGCCATTCAAGTCGATAACCGCCAATGTCGGCAAACGCTTTGATAATGCTCCAAAAATCTGATCGATGCTTTGCGAAGAAGACTCCCTTAACATTCTCCCAGATAAAAACGTCAGGTCTGAATCTCCCGACGGCTTCGACAGCATACCTGACAAGGGAACTTGCCTCTCCACGCAGCCCGCTGCCGTCGCCGACTGAACTAAAATTCTGGCAAGGGCTTCCGAAAGTGATGATGTCGGGATGTCCGATTTCCGCTGTTCCGATTTCTGTAACCGATCCGATATGTTCCGCATAAGGAAAATTGTATTTGAAATTGGCGATTGCATTTTTTTCTATCTCCGAGAAATATACTTTCTCAAACGAGTATCCGGCAGCCTGCAATCCTTTACTAAAGCCGCCAATACCCGAAAATAATTCCAAAAGAACCATGCCCTAATCAATTATGAATTTGACGCCCACCCCGAACTGGAAATGAAAGTGTCCGCTGTCATTTCCCCAGAGGCAACGCTCACGGGCATGGAACAGCAATACCACCTGGTTGGCAAGGTAGGTTTCTATCTCCAGCGATACCGCACCGCCATAAACAAACGCATCCCCGGCACACAGGCGTGAGCCGTCGAACAACGTACTTGTGCCCCAATTCACGGTTTCATATCCTGCCAGCACCGAACCGCCGGCATAGCAGAGAAACACCTTGTTGGCATCCGAAAGGAAATTATAATAATAGCCGCCTTCCGCAGTGAATTGGGAAACCGGGACACGTATGTCCTTGTATGGATAATACTTCTGGAGATACTCGCCCCCGAATACCCACTTATGGCAGCCGTTCACATATCTGTCCGTTCCCAGTCCGAAATGGTAACCCAATTCGTTACGTTTGTCCGCAGTGTGAAAACCGTCCGTCATACCGGCGGTAATACGCAGCCCTTTTGTACCGGGCAGGCAACGTTGGGCATGTGCCTTGTCCGTCAGGACAAAGCACAAAAACATACATATAATAACAGATACCCTTTTCATACTATTTCACCTTCAGCTCGTTAATGACTCTGGCACGGATCAGCTCGGCATTGGTCAGAATAAACCGCTGATGCCTTCCCCCGTTCTGCTCGTTCATCTCGACAACCAGCTGCTTGTCATCCGGAAGGGTGAATTTGGGCAGGGTAAATACCGTCCGTTCCTTGCTTTTTCCATCAACCGCCGTTACATAGTTGAAGGCACGAAGCGGCACGATAACCTGTTCCTGAATGGCGGTACGTTTTGCAACCTTTTTGTCCACCACCTTAAAAGTAACGAAATCAACGGAGAACGGCACGTTGGAAGCGTTTTTCAGTTCCGTATGGAAATAAAGCAGACCGTTGTGCGTATAAATCCCCTTCAGGATATACTGGATGCCGAAGCGCTTGCAGCCGATATGCTTCACCAGACGTTTGTTGTTGTCATAGACGGACTTCATGATCAGCCGTACCAGCAGCGGGGACTCGCTGCCGAGTTCCGTAAGGTAGATTTCCTGAGAGTTGTTCGGCCGGTTCACCGCCTCGCCATCATGGATGAAGTCTTTCATCTCGATATTCAGCTTGGTCGGCTCGTCCGCATACTTCACATTGAATGTATAATAGCTGCCGTCATCCGTGATCACCGCCAGATTCGTTTCACGGGAGAAGTCCCTCAACGCCGCTTTCACCCGAAGCACGTTCTCCGAACCGTCCGCTTTACCGGCAAGAATGTCCGCCGATCCCAGATCCACATACTTGATAGCAGCCGGGAAGATAAGGTGTACCGTTTTATTGAATGTCACCTCCAAAGCGTATGGAGGAACCATCCGGTCGAATGCCACCGGGCGTGTCAGCCCGTCAAACAGATCACCGGTGGACGGACTGCGCCTTGCGTCCTCCTTATCCGGCAGCGGCGTGGTTTCCGTTTCTCCGGAATCCGCCGTTTCTTCCGTGTCATTTCCCGTCTTTTCCACTTTCACGGTCTTTTGTGCATACGCACCGGTCATACCAATGGCAAAAGCCATCATTAAAATTACTTTTTTCATGCTTGTTGTTTTTTCTTGATTGATAAATTGATTTTAACCGTTTATTGTCTTGACACGAGCAGTAGCTCGTAATCCGCCTTCAAAGTCGCCTTGGCAGTCCTGAACTTTGTGGAAAGGTATTGCGATGCGCCCTGTATCACCCCTTTGCCCAAGTCCGCAGCCAACTGTGCGCCGGCATTGGTGGAGATGTTGATGCTGCTTCCCATTGCCGAGCCCATGTTGGCCGCCATCTCCTTGACGGCGGTAAGCTCCTGCGATCCCCTGACTTCAATGCCCTTCATGCCCCTCGTGTCATAAGCGTCCAGCTCCACCGGCAGGATTGTTCCCTGAAAGGCAATCGAAGAAACGGTGATTTCCATGCGCTCACCGCTGATTTTCGCCGTGCCGGTCAGTATCGTGTTGGCGGGTATGTACAACTCCCCGGCCTGCACCGGCTCCAGCAGGCGCAGACCCACCTCCTGACCGTCGCTTCCCGAAACCGTTACCGTCCTGTACACGCAGGCACGGATACCGTTCCTTTCCGTACGGTTCCGGACTGTCCCCACCGTGTGGAAACCCATGTTTCTGGGTTTGCCGTACTGTCTGGCAAACTCTTCATCGGACAGGGGTGCGGCCAGCAGGCTGACCACCCGTTCCGTTACCTGCGTAACCGGGCAGACCGGCGTTTTACCCGTAGAGGAGGACACGGCGACCTGTTTGGTTTCACCGCCGCCCGGCATGTACCTTGCCGCCATCTCGTAGGACTTCTCCATCAGCCGCAGTTGCTCCTCGCTGTTTTCTCTGGCCTTGCGCTCTTCCTCCGCCTGACGCTCCAGCTCCTGAATGCGCCATTCCAGTTCCAGTGTTTTCTGATCGTCTTCCGCAGGCCGTGTTTCATAAAAACTGTCCAACTGCCGGTTGATGTCCTGATAGGCATTGGCCGAGGAACGGATAGACGGACTGCCGTTGTCCGTGTCCTCTTCCGTCAGGAATACTTCGTCCGCTGCCGGCTCTTCCTGTTCCAGTGATACCGCCAGATCCTGAAGCGTGTTCATTTTCTCCTTTTGTTTCTTTTCAAAGGCACTTTGTTCGTAGGCGGTCTTTTTATCCGACAGCAGCCCCTTGTCCTCCGGCATCGGAACATCCACGTTGAATCCCTCCCTTAATGGCTCGTCGCTGTCCGAAGGAGCGAATATCAGCCACATTGCTCCCAGAAACACGAGAAAGAACAACGGATACACGAGCATCTTCTTCCGCTTGAGCATCTCTTCCGGAGTCAGAGGTCTGGCCTCTTTCTTCCCCTGTTTCGGCGTTTGTCCTTTCTCTTCCGCCTTTTCAGGCGTTGCAGCGTTCGCCGGTTGCCGTTCCTGATTTTTTAGGTTCTCCATAATCCACTTGGTTTTTAATGTTTATACTATCCTTGTTTATCCCCCTGTACAGCTCCATCCGCCTGATATGCTCCATTTGCAACTGCTCCCCCTCATGCCTGCCGATGCGGTATATCGAAGATACCGTCATGTATATCGACAGACAGCCGAAGCCGGTGAGCATGACCACCACGCAGACGAGCCGTACATCGGGCGACATCCGTCCGCACAGATAGCGGAGTCCGTCGTCTATCCTGTCAGGCACGTACCTGATCCATTTTTTCAATCGGTTCATTTCCTGTCTTTTTTAAGTTATCGTTCAATGGTTCTCAAATCCCGGTTCTCCACGATATTGAACTGCTCCATCGTGAAGCCGTGCGGGTTATTGTCCGACCTGACCGAGTTCAACAGCCGGCAACGGGTTACAAGGCTCCGTTCCGTGATGTTGCTTGACCTGACCAGCGACTGCCGTGCGTAGGTCGTTACCACATACGGGTAGCTGTTGAAGTCGCACGCCACGCTGTCCACCCGGATGCTCTGGTTGATATTGGCCGAGATTATACGGTTGTAATACCCCTTTTCCTCCCAGTCCTTGTAGTAGCGGAACGCACTCTCGTCGCACAGGAACAACGCCCTGCGGATATTCGACTCGATAGCCGCCTTGTCGGGCGACAAGGTGAAAAACAGCTCGTGAAAACGCCGGATATGTTCTTTCGCCTCCACCGGCCTGTTCTGCGAAAGGTCTTGGGAAAGAGCAAGTATCAGGGACTTCCCATTGTCCAGCACATAGATTTTCTCCCTCTGCCGTTCGGCGAACCGGTAGGAACTCCAGAGAGCATAGCCGGTAACCAGAGCACAGAGCGAAACGAACACGATACCCATCGTGCGGATTTGCCGGAAGCTCGTTTCTATATTCTTCAAACTCTTAAATTCCATATGTTTATAAGATTTTATATTGGGTTATCTGCCTCTTAACTTGCCGGCTACATGGCCGACGGCTGCACCGGAAACAGCGGCAGCCGCACGTCCGCCCTTCAATGACCACGAGTTGACCTGCTTGCCGTAGTTGCCGGCTCCCGATGCCTGAATCACCCATGTGGATACTGTCGGAATGGTGAAATACCCCACAATGGCTATCAGCATGAAGATGATGTAAGCGGAATTGTTCACGTCGGGCACATAGGCGGGATCGCTCAGTGCGGCGATGTCCTTTTCGATCATCAGTACCTGAATCCTTGCCAGCACGGAGCTGAACAGGTCGGATATGGGCAGCCACAGATAGATGCTGATATACTGGCAAATCCATTGGATCATCGTATTGTGGAAGCCGTCGTACACCGATATGGCGAACGACAGGGGCCCCAGAATGCTCAATACGATCAGGAAGAAGGTTCTCAGCGTGTCCAGTACCAGCGAAACCGACTGGAACAGCAGTTCCAGAAAGCTGCGGAGAAAATTGTTCACGCCCTGCCTGGCCTGGTATTTGAAGCGTTCCGCCGCCATGCCCGCCATCGCTTTCAAGTCCGAAGGCGACCATCCCAGATCCTCGATCTGGCGTTCATATTCCTCGTTGTCGACCAGATACGCCGTTTCCGGATTCCTTGTCATCGCCTCGTATTCCAGCTTCTGCCGCTTCTCGGAATACTCCCGTATGTTCAGCGTCTGGCCTTCCATTATATCGTGGCAGCCGGTAACCACAGGACTCATGATGCCGTTGAGAGTTCCCAGAACGAATGTGGGGAAGAACATGATGCACGCACCCAGACAAAAAGGTCTGAAGAGCGGGTAAATGTCAATCGGCTCGGCTCTCGAAAGAGCCTGCCACACCCGTGAGGCCACATAGAACAGTGCACCCAGTGCGGCCACTCCGGTAGCCACACCCGTGATGTCCGAACAGAGCGGCATCATCTCGTCATAAAGGTTGCGCAACACTTCGTGAAGGTTGCTGAAAGTTTCCTCGCCCGTCATGTCACCAGTATTTTTGATTGTCCGTTCCGTACAAGTCCAGCACCCTTCGGGTATCGTTCTTCTTTTTTGCACGCAGGTAAGAGATGCCGATGTTCCGGTTCGTGTAATACCTGACCAGATTGCGTTGGTTTCTTACGTCACGGTACACACGGTCGATCACGTCCATGCGCTCCTTATCCGTCATGGAAAGGCTGGTGGAGGTTACGACCGTCTTCATCTCGTTCAGCATACCGCTGCTCTCTTCCAGCATCTTCGCATATCCGGAAGCGATTGCCGAAAGCTCGTCCGGCGTATAGTTCTCGTCCGTCAGCATTTTCTGGAAAGAGTTTACATAGATGTCCGATATTTCACCGACCAGAAGAACGGTCTGCTGTACCTTGCGGGCATCCTTAACCAGATTGTTGACCGCTTTCAATGCGTCGTAATAACGCTTCCCCTGTTCGTAGATCTTGACTGTTTCCTGAAAATTCTTCACCATATTTTCTGCCGTCGTCGTGGTCTGCACCACATTGCGGGTTGTATTCACGATGCTTTGTGCAAAGTTCGAGGGATCGAACGTCACCCATTGTGCCTTTACTGCCATAATCGGGCAAAGAAGCCCGGCCAGGCAGACAGCCATAATTCGTTTCATGTCTTTTAAAATTTTAATGTTGAATAAATCGGATAGTTGTTACTGTCATTTACGGGAGAACCGGGGTTCTCCATTTTCCCTATGAGTCATCCGCACGTACATAGATCCCTTCGGTAGCCAGCACCAGCCGGTCTTCCTTCCGGTCATAAGCGAGCTGCACCCTCCCCAGCAGGTCTGCCCAGATGATGCCGCCGCTTTGGTGGATCGTGCCTACCACCACCGCATCAAGGTGGTAGGTCAGGGCAATCTTGTATGCGCCACCGTCACGGAATACGGTAACGGGCGGCGACTTGCGGTTGCTTTTCCACTCCCCGCATATCCAGTAGAGCGGAAACAAGGTTTCATACTCCATAGGCATTTACGGTATTTCATTGCTTTGATTCCGTTTCTTTTCCGCAAGCCTTCGGATAGCCAGTTCGATATTGCCGTCCAGCTGTTTCGCCAGTTGTTCCACTTCCACCTTCTCGCTCTCTTCGGTCGTGTAGCACAGATATTCTTCGGGCGATACCTCCGTGGCGTACACCGTTGACTGTACGCCCCCCAATCCGAACCAGACCTCCTTGTATTTGCGTTTCGGGTCATTGGACATGTTCACCGACAGGATCTGCGCCTTTTCCTTGTCCGTCAGTCCCAGCAGGGACTGTATCTGCGAGAACTTGTTAAGGTACTTCCTCTGGTCAAGCAGAATCTTGCAGTCGCTGTTGTTCACTATAGACTCCTTTACGATAGGCGAGGAAATGATGTCATCGACTTCCTGCGTCACCACAACAGCCTCTCCGTAAAATTTGCGGACAGTCTTGAAAAGATAGCGGATGTAGTCCGCCATCCCTTCCTTGGCGATAGCCTTCCACGCTTCCTCTATGATGATCATCTTGCGCACCCCTTTCAGACGGCGCATCTTGTTGATAAACAACTCCATGATGATGATAGTCGTTACCGGGAAAAGAATGGGGTGGTCTTTGATCTGATCGATTTCGAATACGATAAACCGTTTGCCGAGCAGGTCGAGTTGCTTGTCGGAGTTAAGCAGGAAATCATATTCTCCGCCACGGTAATAAGGCTCCAGCACGTTCAGGAAACCCGCAAGGTCGAAATCCTTTTCCCGGACTCCCTTCTCTTCCAGTATCTTCCGGTAGTCCGTTTTCACGAACTCGTAGAAGGTGTTGAACGAGGGAACGATGCTTTCATCCTCCTTGATGCGCCTGATATACAGGGCCACCGCATTGGACAGCGCCACTTCTTCCGAACGTGTCGCCGGTTCGTTGTCCTTTTTCCAGAGTGTGAGGATCAGTGTCTTGATACTCTCTCGTTTCTCAATGTCGAAAACCTTATCATCCGTGAAAAAAGGGTTGAACGCTATCGGGTTTTCGTCCGTATAAGTGAAATAGATGCCGTCCTTGCCGCCGGTTTTCTGGTGTATCAGCGAGCAAAGTCCCTGATAGCTGTTCCCCGTGTCGATCAATACCACGTGTGTGCCCTGTTCATAATACTGCCTCGCTAAATGATTCATGAAGAATGACTTGCCGCTACCGGAGCCGCCCAATACGAATTTATTTCGGTTCGTGGTTACGCCACGTTTCATCGGCAGGTCGGAGATGTCCACGTGCAGCGGTTTTCCGCTGATACGGTCTGACATCTTCAGTCCGAAAGGTGAAACGGAGCTGCGGTAGTTCGTTTCTTCCACCCAGAAGCAGAGAGCCTGTTCGATGAACGTATAGAAGCTCTCCTCTGCCGGGAAGTCAGCGCCGTTTCCCGGCATTGCCGCCCAGTACAGCGTGGCGGCGTCCACTGTATTATGGCGTGGCTTGCACTCCATCATGGCGATCTGACTGCCCACGTCATTGCGCATGTTCTTCACCTCCATCGGGTTGTCCGTCCATGCGATGACGTTGCAGTGGGCACGTACCGAGGTAAGCCCGAAAGAGTGTGCGTCATTCAGGTACAGGTCAATCCACTCCTTGTTGATCTGGTTGCTCCGTGAGTACTTCGAGAGCGACTGCATGTTGCGTGCGCTCTTTTCAAAACGTTGCAGGTTCTCGCCGCTGTCATCCAAAAAGATATACTGGTTGTACAGGTGGTTGCACGAGAGCAGCAGGCCTACCGGACTGGCGAATGACAGCTTGCAGTCGCTTTTGTCCGTTGACAGCCTTTCATACCGGCAGTCCGTACCCACCTTGTTGGGCAACGCATCCAGTTCCGATAGCGTATGTACCGATACGTGCTTGTCGCCGACACGCAGGCCGTCATCTCCGAGTTCGATGTCTTCCAGCGCAGTGGTATTTTCCATTGACAGACAGAAATATTTCTCCACCAGTCCGGCCTTATCCTCCGTGCCCGTAATCTCATCACCGACGAGCCGTCTTAGGTGCACCAGCCCTGTATCGTTCACGATACGGGCGAATTGTCCCACCGTATCCAGAAAATGGGCGGTGGTATCCTTGTCCACCTCCTTGGGGATGATGAATCCCCTGCACAGCGAAGAGAAGCTGCTCTGCATCCTCATGCGTTCTTTCGTCGTCTTGGTCAGGTACAGATAGCATTTATGGTTCAGGAAAGGACGTTCGTTGAAGTGCATCTCGTAGCTCCGGGAAAGGAAACTTAGATTTTCCTTGTCCGTCTGGCTGCGGTAATCCTCCCGGATAAACCAGTCCTGTTTATGTACCACCGTATAATTGGGCAATACCTTGATTGCCTTTGCCCATGCCGCATGGATAGCCTCGTATTCAGCTGCCGTTACCGTGAAGAGTTCGGGCAGCTCCACCTCAAAGACGGCGGTGATGTCCGCATCTTTGGAGATGATACAGTCCGCTTCGACGGCGAGAAGCGGGAACTTGCTTTCCAATGTGGCGGCCTTTAGTGTGTTCCGCATACATTCTTCTTTTTAATCGTGAATAATTTTCGGGGACTGATCCGGTTGATCAGGTAGCGGGGGTGCTGTTTTCTGGCCAGCAGCTTCATCAGTCCGTGTTCTCCGAACTTGCCGTTCAGGTGGAATGTCAGCCAGACCAGTGCGGATGCGGAGGTTACACCGAAAGCGATGCAGAGCCATTGGCTGACACCGGCCATATAGAGAATGACAAACAGCACGAACAGAGCCAGCAGCCCGCCGGCGAAAATAAAAAGGTATTGCGCCTTGAGTCCCTTGAACTCCGCACTCTCGCCGATCCCCTTGTTCAGTTCATAGTCCATATACATTATTATATATAGGCGAATCTGTCCTTTAGAGGAAGAACGAACGCAGGATAGTGGCGGCGACAATCAGAAAGATGCACGCACCGAACCAGGAGGATGCCACCTTGCTTACGTCCGGATCGCCGGAACTGAACTTATTGTACACTTTAATCCCGCCGACCAAGCCGATCACGGCTCCGATTGCGTAGCACAGCTTCGTTCCCGGATCAAAGTAGCTTGTTACCATTTTCGTCGCCTCTGCGATACCGGCCGAGCCGTTTCCCTGCGCATGGAGCGAGCCTGTGGCGATTAGCATGACCGCCACTAATACAAGTTGTTTCGTGTTCATAAAATAAATGGATTTGAATGAGGGACACGACGGAGGGAAGAGTCCGCCGTATCCGGTTGTTAATTAAATTTGTCTGGATTTCTACTGGTAAGAATGAACCGTCAGCTATCCGTAATCTCTTTTTTTCATGTACGTTTTACTTTATTCGTTAGACAATATCGCTTATGGAGAAAGTGTCCGGTATGGTTTCTGCCGCCGGTTCGCTGTCCGGCTGTTTACGCTTGCGGTATGCCGCAAGGTGCAGTTCTATCAGCGAGCCGATCCGTTCCTCACGTTCCGCATCGCCGGAGGTCAGCTGTTCGAACATCGGGGTGTTGCGAAGTTCCGCCAGCGTCTTTCCGGCCTGAATCCTTTCCTCCTCACTGGCTGCTTCACCGCTGACCGCCACACGCACCGCCAGTCCCATGTCCTCGAAGCGGATGCCCGTGGCTTGCGGCGTGCATCCCGGCAGGCGTCTGTTCTGTTCGTCATCATCTATCGGAGGATTGTCATCCGCCGGTTCTTTCCGGAACTCCAGCGGAACATCCATATCTTCCATCAGTTCCAGTTCTTCCGGCAGCGGACTCCCTTCTGCAAACAGCTTGTCCAGTTCCTCGGCGGAAACTGTTTTCGGGTACTTTTCTTTCTCCGGTGCAAAAGTATCCGCTTCACTTACAGATTTTTCGTTTTCAATTTTTTCGGGTGTTTGTGGCGTGGAGTGGCTAAGGGAAAATGTGCTTTTGCCTAAAATCTCGCTCACGTCCACCGCCATCCGGGTAAGGATCTGCCCGGCTTTTTCCGCTTTCTTCCTCCGGCTGTTCCGCTCGTGGAAGAGGTAGGCGGCTATCCACAGCAGATAGCCGCCGGTAAGTAAGAATAAGATTGCTGACATGATTTCCGGGGTTTAAAACAGTTCGGTACTTCGTTTTCTGTATTCCTTCGTAATCTCGTCCTGATAAGTGGAAAAGTGCTGTTCCAGCACATTGTCCACATAGCTGAAAATGGACATCTCGTTGTTCCCGATTGTCTGGACAATCTTCTGAATCCGTTCATGGAACTCCTTACGAAGGTAGATTGTCTTGCCAAGCCGTGCGCAGACCGGTGACTCGTGGATGAACAGACGGACATATCCGTTCTCTTCACCGGACTGTCCATTATTTCCGGCTGCTTGCGCCTGCCCGTCCGTCTGTCGGCCTTCCTTGAACGAGGCGACTATGGAGTCCTCGTCAATGTCCGTCAGGTTTATTTTTTTCCGTTCGTTTCCCATAGCCTACTTTTTGATAATGGACAACAGTTCTTCCGTAATCTCTTTCAGGTTGCTGCCTTTGACCAGCGTACCGTCCGCAGGAAACAGCGTGGAACGGAACAATGCCCTATGTTCCCCCGTCAGCTCACGGCGGAACCGTTTGCTGTCCGGCAGGAAGGTATTCAGCACTTTCAGTCCCAGCTCGCCGATCACCTGTTCGTACACCTTGTACAGTTCCGATTTCTCCCGGCCGTCCACCATGTTCCACAGAAGGTACAGACCTTTGATATTCGTCTTGCCCGTAGCGATCAGCGTGTCATTCAGCCGGCTCGCAAAGCGGAGTGTGCTTTCCATTACCACCCTGTCGGCGGCAATGGGGGAAAAGACATAGTCCATGTTCGCCAGCGTGTTCAACACGCCCGTACTGTTTACCGTGCCCGGCAGGTCGAAGAACACGATGTCCGTTTCCGGCATCTTTTCCAGCAGTTCGTCCGCCTTTGCGACAGCATCCTCAGCCGTACTCTCCGCTATCGGATAGGCTTTCTTCCTTATCCGTTGCAGTTGCCTGTACGCCATCAGTTTGTAATGCTCGTCCTCCATGACCGTTTTCAGGTCACGTTTTCTCATCTCGGCAATGCTGTGTTGCGGGTAGTCGCAATCCACCACCGCTACATTCATCCCTTTCACATAGTGCAGGTAACTTGCTACCAGCACGGTCAGCGTTGTTTTTCCCGCTCCGCCTTTTTGCGTGGAAAAGGCGATAAAGAGTGTTTCTTTTTCCATGATGCAGTTTGTTTACAAATGATACTTTTGAATCAACGCCGCAAATAAAGAAGGAAAAAGAAGGGGAATTCATGGTTTGGGAACGGAGGGGTTCGAGTGGCCGGCTCCTGACGTGGAATGGCTGACTGAACAGCCGACCGACCGAAGTATTGTCCGTCTGATTGGCCAATAGGATACTTGTCCGACCATACATGATATTATTGGATTGTATTGCCTGTCGGATAATCAGCCAAGGAAACAACCGACCGATGAACAGGTTGCCCGAACAAAAGGTTATCCGCTTGGTTGGCTGGTCAGCCGGACGACCGCACCAACGTTGCAACGGCTGACCGTCTGATTGGTTATCTGACCGGTTGGGCATTCAGTCCGCCATTACGCATCCCATTCAGGCACATTCTCAGCCGTTGGTTCAGCCATCATCGGCCGCCCGTTTTTCCTCCTGTTCCACCTGTGTGTACAAGTGGCTTCTATTTGGCATAATGTGGCTAATATTGGTGATATACAACTGATTATATCACTTCCTAACTTTGCGGCATCCAACCGGAAGTGGGCTGTTTGCCTTCGTCGGTCGTCAATCCCCGCTTTCCCCCGAAAGCGCTCTTTCCTCTTCGGAGAGGAAAGATTTATGTTCGCCCGAACATAGCAAGCTGTGTTTTTTGCAGCACCACTCCGTTTTGCAGCAAAAAACGCTTGCCCTTGCAGGGGGCTGCAATTTGCTCCGAAGTCGCAAATTGTGGGGGAGAAACAGACGGCGGCAATGCCACCCGGTGGAATTGTACCACATAAAAAACGTATATATGAACAACGAGAAAAAGCGTCCCCGCACACGGGGAAAAGGGGGCAGGTTGCCCAAGTCGAACCCGGCCGTCCGCCGTGAAACCGTCAATCTGGACGAAGCCGGCCATGCACGGTTTCTCACCATGTTTGAGCAGTCCGGCCTGTTGTCCAAATCCAAGTTCATCGCCGCACGGATCTTTAACGAGGAGTTCAGGGTGATCCGGACAGACCGTGCCACAATGGAGTATGTGGCCAAGCTCACGGAACTGTTCCGGCAGTTCCGTGCCATAGGAGTGAATTACAATCAGGCAGTCAAGGAGTTGCACATCCATTTCACCGAAAAGAAAGCGTTGGCACTGCTTTACAGACTTGAAAAGCTCACCCTTGAACTCGTGGAGCTGAACCGCCGGATTGTCGAACTTTCCCAAAAACTCGCCTCACATGGTAGCCAGGATCAGCGTGGGTAAGAACTTGTACGGTGCATTGGCCTACAACCAGAACAAGGTCGATGAAGGCGGTGCGAAAGTCCTGTCGGCACATCTCCTCCGTTATCCCGAAGACGGGCGTTTCTGTCCGGATGAATCCGTGAGGCAGTTTCTCGAATGGATGCCGAACCATTACCGCACCGAGAAGCCGGTCATACACATCTCCCTCAACCCGCATCCCGACGACGTGCTGACCGACGGGCAGCTGGCGGAAATCGGCAGGGAATACATGCAGCGGCTCGGTTACGGCAACCAGCCCTATCTTGTCTTTAAGCACGAGGACATCGGTCGGCATCATATCCACATCGTTTCCCTGCGTGTCGATAGTGAGGGAAGGAAAGTAGCCGACAAGTTCGAATACCGTCGCAGCAAGGAGATTACCGAACTTCTGGAGCAGAAATACGGCCTGCATCCGGCGGAAGGCCGGAAGAAAGGCGAAGAGTGGCAGCTGAAGCCGGTAGATGTTGCCAAAGGGGACATCAAACGGCAGATCGCCTGTACCCTCAAACCCCTGCTCGAGCTTTACAGCTTCCGCACAATGGGCGAACTCCGTGCCCTGCTTTCCCTGTATAATATAGGAGTGGAAGAAGTGAAGGGGGAAATTGGCGGACGCACCTATCACGGCATACTCTATACCGCTTTGGACGGCAACGGCGAAACGGCGGCCACTCCCATAAAGTCCTCCCGGCTGGGAAGAACGGCCGGTGCACAGCAGTTGGATAGGAAGATGCGGGAATCCGCCGCAAGAATTAAGTCCGACCCGTGCCGTGAACGGCTTCGGCCGTTAGTGGCCGAAGCTTTGCGCCGGTCCGTGGACGAACGGGATTTCCGTAGCCGGCTGGCGAAAGAACAGATAGACTTGGTTCTCCGCCGCAACGGAACCGGCAGGATTTATGGCGTTACCTTTATAGACCACCGCAGCCGCACCGTGCTCAACGGCTCACGTCTGGGCAAGGAGTTTTCGGCGAACACGCTGGACAGATACTTTCAGGAGCGGCCGCAAGATCTCCTGCCGCCACTTCTGCCGTCCGTTCCGTCCGCTGTGGTTTCCGGAAACGGGGAGAAAATTCTGGGAGGGTTGCTTTCCGGCATGGAGCCGGAGCTGAACTATGTTACCCGGCATCCCAGGCTACTGAAGCCCGACAAGAAGAAACGCCGTCGGCGTTACGGCCGTCAGGACTGAACCCGTATTACATAATTATCAAGACGATAACTTTTTAAAACTCAGTATTATGTCACAAGAAGATGATCTCAGGGGACTGGCGAAAGTCATGGACTTTATGCGTGCCCTCAGCGTGTTGTTCGTAGTTGTCAATATCTATTGGTTCTGCTATCCGGCCATCCGGGAGTGGAATGTCAGTATCGGAGTGGTGGACAGGATTCTGCTGAACTTCCAGCGCACGACCGGGTTGTTCGGCTCCATCCTTTGGACAAAGCTTTTCTCCGTTACCTTCCTTGCCCTGTCGTGTCTGGGCACGAAGGGTGTAAAGGAGGAAAAAATCAAATGGGCGCATATCTGGACAGCCCTTTCCGCAGGTGTTGTCCTCTTCTTTTTCAACTGGTGGCTGCTCAGCCTGCCCGTACCGTTAATGGCACGCACCGCCTTTTATATACTCACTCTTGCCGTCGGCTATCTCTGCCTGCTTGCCGCAGGTGTATGGATCTCCCGCCTTCTCAAACAGGACCTTATGGACGATGTGTTCAACAACGAGAACGAAAGTTTCATGCAGGAAACAAGGCTTATCGAAAACGAATATTCTGTAAATCTGCCGACACGGTTCTATTATGGCAAGAAGTGGAACAACGGCTGGATCAATGTCGTGAATCCTTTCCGTGCCTCCATCGTACTGGGAACGCCCGGTTCGGGAAAGTCTTTTGCAGTGGTAAATTCCTATATCAAACAGCAGATAGAGAAAGGCTATGCCGCCTATATCTACGATTTCAAGTTTCCCGACCTCTCCACCATTGCTTACAATCACCTGCTCAACCATTTGGAGGGGTACAAAGTGCCGCCGAAGTTCTATGTCATCAACTTCGACGATCCCTCACGCAGCCACCGCTGCAATCCCCTCAACCCGAAGTTCATGACCGACATCTCCGATGCTTACGAGAGTTCGTACAGCATCATGCTCAATCTCAACCGGTCGTGGGCGGCGAAGCAGGGCGATTTCTTCGTTGAGTCGCCCACCATTCTCTTTGCCGCCATCATCTGGTTTCTGCGGGTGTACAAGGACGGCAGGTATTGCACCTTCCCCCATGCCGTCGAGTTCCTCAACAAGCCTTACGAGCAGATCTTTCCCATCATGTCCTCCTATCCCGAACTGGAGAACTACCTCAGTCCTTTCCTCGATGCGTGGCTGGCGGGAGCCGCCGACCAGCTCATGGGACAGATCGCCAGTGCGAAGATTCCCCTGTCCCGTATGATTTCGCCGGCACTCTATTGGGTGATGTCTGCCGACGAGTTCTCTTTGGACATCAACAATCCCGACGAGCCGAAAATCCTCTGCATAGGCAACAATCCCGACCGGCAGGCGATCTATGGTGCTGCGCTCGGCCTGTACAACAGCCGTATTGTAAAGATTGTCAATAAGAAGGGCAGGCTGAAAAGCTCCATCATCATTGATGAGTTGCCCACCATTTTCATCAAGGGGCTGGATAACCTGATAGCCACCGCACGCAGCAACAAGGTCGCCGTGCTGCTCGGTTTTCAGGATTTCAGCCAGCTTATCCGTGACTATACCGACAAGGAGGCGAAGGTGATTATCAACACGGTTGGCAACATCTTTTCGGGGCAGGTCGTGGGGGAAACGGCCAAGACTCTCAGCGAGAGGTTCGGCAAGATACTTCAGAAACGCCACTCCATCTCCATCAACCGGCAGGATGTTTCCACCTCCATATCCACCCAAATGGACAGCCTCATTCCACCCAGCAAGATCAGCGGGCTGACACAGGGGATGTTCGTCGGCTCCGTAGCCGACAATTTCGGGGAGAGGATTGAGCAGAAAATCTTCCACTGCGAGATTGTCGTCGATGCCGGGAAAATAGCCGAAGAGGAGAAGGCATATCAGAAGATACCCGTTATCACCGGCTTCGTGGACGATGACGGAGTGGATCACATGAAGGAAATGGTACAGGAAAACTACAACCGGATCAAGGAGGATGTCAAACGGATCGTGGCCGACGAGCTGGAGCGCATCGCCAGCGATCCCGCCCTCAAGCACCTTCTGGAACTGAACAAATGACGATGTGCCGAACGGAAAAAATCCCCTGTAAGCGGCTATGGCTTGCAGGGGATTCCGTTCGTTCCGGAAATCGGATTACCTTCTATGGTAATGTTTCTCGTCATCTTCTTCCATCCGTTTGAGCATCACTTCACGCAGGCGGTCGATGAAGTAGGTACGCTCGTCCGCCTTTCGCCTGCGTATCCGTGCGTAGTAGCTCGAAGCGTTCTTCACATCCAGTCCCAGCAGTCCGCACACGTGTTCCACCACACGCTTCAGCGTGACATCACCGCCGTTGAACAGTTTCAGTTCGTGGCAGGCGTACAGCAACTCTATCAGATTTATCACTTCCGATGTCCAGATAACCGGAGGGGTTCCGGCCGGTACGGTGGAAACATCCGCACCCGCCGGATGTATCTCATAGGCGAACTTGCAGTGGGCTTGCATCCCTTCCAGATAGGTCAGAGTGCCGATGATATAGGAGTAGCAGATCAGATGTTCCTTCTGTGCCGTGCGGTAATGCTCGCGCAGGATGACCAGCCTGCAACTCAGGTATTGCAGCTGGAAAAGGACAATGGTGATGTCGTTCTCCGCACGTTGTAGCTCGTACACTTCCTTTACGAACTCGGCATTGGCTTTCGACAGTGTTTCCTCGTTGCTGTTCTCTTGTTCCAGCAACAGGAGATAAGGGGTAACATTGAATAATTTCATAATGTTTTTTCGTTTAAGTATGAAAATGGCTTCAATGTAAGCGCTTTGCCCGACATGCCTGTTCCGCTTTTCGCCGAAAATGCCGGTGTCTATTCGCCCAGATAGAACTTACGGCGTTCCTTGCACAGTTCATCGTACAGATCCTTGTGCAGCTCGCTCGGACTTTGCTTCATCTGTTCCGTACAGAACTCCCAGAAACGGTTGGCCGATGCGAATCCGTTCTTCTCGGCTATTTCCATTAGCGGACGGTCATAGTAATATTTCAAGTCCCGCCGTATCTGTCCGATACGTTGTTCCTGGAGCCATCTGTTGGCCGGGCGGTGGTAGATCTTGCGGAACTTGTCACGGAAGGTCGAAACGCTCATGCAGAACATTCCGGCGAGTTCCTCCACACTGTGCGTCCGGTAGCTGTAGCGGTTCACCTTCATCCGGAACACGGCGGCATACAGGGGCTTCAGCCGTTTCTCGGCAAACTGGAAATCCAGCTCGGTAAGCGGTGTGTACTGCCGGCTGATCTGTTTGCGCCGTTCCACGAAGAAGTAGTCGCATACCTCATTACACATGTTGTACAGGGGTTGTGGAGTGCCGGTATGGTACAGCACCTCGCACAGATAGAGCATCTCCGGCGTGCGGTACGCTTTCCGGTAAGGCTCGACGAAATGGTGCAGCAGGTCGTTCTGTATCTCCACCTCTTTGGAGAGGGAGAGCAGCATCAGCAATGGCCGGTACTCTTTGCATGACACGGAAGGCAGTTCGGGCAGTTTTTCCATACGCCGCAGGATATGGCGGCACAGTTCCGTGTTCCGGGAATAGGGTTCCAGTACAAGGAATTTTTTCGTACTTTTCGCCTTTAGCAGTTCCTCCACTTCCGTTTGGAGGGCAAGGGTTGTTTCTCTCAGTGATTCCGGTACGGCCATCACCAGCTGTTCGATAAACTTCGTTTCCATGATAATGTTTTTTTAATGGATAAATCGGTAATGTATGAAATCCTGCAAAGATAACCGCCATAGACCGGTAACCGCTTCCGTTTTTCGCCGGAAATGCTTCCGTGTCTGGAAATGGAATTAGGGACTTCATCTCATCCTTTAATTCTTTACAAAGGAATAATACACCCAGTAGATGAAAATCCAGACCATATCTCCGGCAAGCAGACAGATGATCCGTTGCCTGAATTTCAAATCATACTTTTCCGCTTTCAGCTGTTTCAGTTTGGGGAAGAAGTCGCTTGGCAGATAGTGCTGCCTGCACAGATAGAACGGTGCAAATATAAATATGACGAGCATTTCCCACCATCGGTAACTGACATTCCTGTTCTTCTCGTTCTGTTTGTCCATGCGGGCTTTCTCAGCACGTGCGGCGGCATCCAGCCGTCGCATGAAGGCCTCCTCCTTCTCTTCCATGATGTCGGCGATCACCTTGTCGTCCACGCCTCGGTTGTACAGTTCCAGCTTTGCCTGCCGCACCTGCTTGTCGGTATATTCGCCGGTTACATTGTTGGCGATTAGCAATAGCTCGTCTGTCGAATATTCTCTTGTCCTCATATGCTCAATCTTCTATCCTATAATCCATAGCCAAGCCTTTGGGGGCAAAGCTGAATATCGGGTATTTTAATTTCGTTTTCATTCTCTACTTCTTTACAAATAAACAATATACCTTATATATACACCGGATTGTATTCTAACACCATTTACAAATAATCCATCCCAACTTAGCTAATAGCCATAGCTCAAATCCACATAATACCATAGGAAGTAATAGTAGCAAAGTTATCGTAATCTTATTTTTGGACAAATGACGATAATGGTTTACTAATGCAGATGTTCTATCTTTTCGATACCTAACAAGGCAAAACAAGACAGGAAAAAGAAACATTCCCATACAACATAACAAATACCATGTATGTGGCAAGTTTCTGTCAAATAGCGGAATACACGGGATTTCTATTATAAACCACCAATATAAGGATAGCATGAGTACCCCTGAACATCGGGACCTCATTTTATGACCTTGCTCACCTTTGAAGTACAGGTAATCAAAAAAATAATACCTGTAATTCGTCCGGTTGGCACGTTGCTTCACTCGTTCAAAATAGTTATCTGTTTTTTTTATTCTTTTACTCATATATAGTCGATGAATTATGTTCTCCAAAATGCAAAATAAAGCAGGGTCATACCCAGCACAATTCCAAAAAAGACAAGCCCTGTCAGGAGAAAGACCCAATCCGAATAATGAAAGTCAATTTCCTTGTAAGGAATGGCAGTTTTCTTCACATACTTGTTCCATGCCCATATAAGAACTCTTCCCAATCTTTCTGCTGTAATATAGCTCATAACTATTTTTACTTTTCAATTTGTATTCCCTCATGCGCTGGCGAGCAATAAATAGAATGTCGCTAACCGTATAATCAGGGAAACGACATAGATGCCGTAGTAGAGCAGATACCTTTTCTTTTTGTCAAACTCGGCGAAATATTTCCTGTATTTGTCCCCCTTGAATAAGAATATTTCATTGACATAATACCCGCATATCCCGATGAGTATCAAAAGCAAAAAATAGACACCGTTTCCCAAAATACTTAATAGGCTTATCCTGAAAATCTTGATACAAGCAAGGCAGACAAGGCAGAATGCCCAAATACTGATGATGTATGGGGTGTTACTCGCCATACTGCTGATATAGACATCGACACCTTTATCCATTCCGGCAGCTTCTTGTCTCTTATTAGTCGAAATGCACCGATTTATATAGCCGTTTTTCCATTTCGAGAAACTTAGCCAATAGAAAAGATTTAGCATCCTCCTAAAAATGAAAAACTGCAACTTATAAGAGCAGTAAAAATTGATGTTGTAATATTTTTCCAATAAATTCCTCATGCCTTTAATGGTTTGGTGAGAAATAACATTAAGTTGTTTTCTCGACTTTGCACTTCTTTGATTACAAGTCCGATGAAGCCGCATACCAGCACTATGGGGAATGCGACTGCAAAATATTCACAAAGTTTCTTCAAATTCTTCATACTATTGTCATTTATAGGTTATTATAAGCTGTGCCTAATGAGATGCATCTTGCCGCCGTGAGGTGGCACAGGTACTTGTTTCAGCATATTCGTTTTAGTTATCCCCCTGCCATCTTCCTCTATATACATCTGATAATCTGCCTGTTTTACCATCATATAATCTCACAGTCATGTTGCAAGTATCATTAGAGACGGTGGTATCTTTCATCATAACATGCCATCCACATTTTTTATATGGAATGGAATCGGCATCCCGATAGTCTGTTCCATAATATATGGAAGTGTTATGGAACAAATCTATATTTTCCTGTTTCAGTTTCTCTATTAACTGATGAATGGAGTAAGTAGGATAAATATAATCTTTCTCTTCGGAGCAAGTAGCACTCAATTCGCATACGTTTCCTTCTTTATCATACCATACCCAAGGTGATATGTTGTTCCAGTCAATAAATCGTTGATGCCAGTCTATCAGCTTTCCGTCCTTTCCATCATACGACATCACATCTATAATCGGTATGTTTGGGTACTCTATTGCATAATAATAGTTGTTTGCATAATCTAATTGTATTAGATGTTGTTCTCCATTGGGGAATGTAGTATCAACCTCAATTCCGTTTCCATACTTCCGGAAAAATAATGTATCAAGAACTCTTGGAGGAAAATCCATCTTGCTCAGACTATCACACATATGTCTGTACTCTCTTTTCTGTTTGTTGATACAACTTACGGAAAATAAGCAGAATAATGAAACAGCCATCATTGTAATTTTCACTGTTAACCTTGTATATTTTTTAAGTTGAATATTCATATTCTTAGTGCTGATAATGGTTTGGTGAGGAACAGCATTCAGCTGTTGGCTCGACCTTGTTATAAACTCAGTTATAAGATTTTACAATTGGAAAAGACATGACAGTATCTTTGGCATCAAGTAATGAATGACCATGTCCTATAAATACATTTTTACTCTCATCTATATGAAAAGAATGTATCTCATACCTCTTATGTGGAATAATATCACCACCATCAAAACTACCAATATATTTCTCGACTATTCCTTGTTTCCTATATACTCTCTTTTCATTATAGTCGTCAAATAGTGATGCTGTGACATAATGACGAATTATATATTGTTCGTCTTCGGCTATCTTCTTGGAATTGCTTGAATAATCAATGAATAATATCAACAACATGAACAGTCCTTTAGGAACAAATAGACCTATAATAAGACCGAGCAAATAGAGTCCTCTATATATTCTTATGCTATATTTGATCCCCTTGGGTAATTTATTAGGAATGTGTATGAAGAAGGAAAAAATCAAAGATAACACGAAAGTATATCCGATAATGTATCCGATATTCCATCGTATATGATCTGTTTCTGGAACTGTACATATTACTATAAAACCAAGTATTCCACATAAGATATGGATACCAAAAAATATATACAATAATTTATATTTCGTCATTTTCAATCAACAGTGTTTATAATGGTTAGAAAGGAGCATCGTTAGATGCTATCTTTCGTTGTTAGATATTTATTGCCCTTTCCCGCTTGGGGATATTGAACAAAAGTTGCCTTTATAATTCGATTATTACAGTTAAATGGTACATAAGCCACGTTACTATCAACACTTAACGTGTCGTTTAGCTGTTTCAAATGGGAGTGTTCATTTCGTAATAAGACTTCCAATTTTGAAAAGTCCACAGAACTGTATATCGGATAGAAACCGGAAAAACATGTAGGCGTTATGTAAGCAATTTGATTTTCATAGTCAAAGAATAAGAAACGGTTTCCGTCTGCCACATTATCATACACGGCATAGCAATCAAACTTTTTTACTCCATTGATTGTATAGCTTTGCACGAAGTCAATACTACTATCATCTACCGCTTTCAATTCAAAAACAACATTCTTTTTACCTTGCTGGTTAGAACATAGCCTATATAGAATTTCAAATTCTGTTTTTTCTGTTTCTATATAAAGGGTATCTTTTTCAGTCAAAGAATGATACTTTGCTGAATTTTGTTCCACATAGCCGTTTTTTGCTATAACATAGCTAAGTGGGAAAAAGAACAAGCAATATAATACAAATATTCTCATGCCTATTATATCTAATGGTTCAGCGGGGAACGCTGTAAGCGTTATCCCGGTTTATTATCAATTCTCATTTCATTTTTTCTCACGTCAATATAAAGCAAATCATCATGGTCTGTTATACTATACAGCTCCATGAAATCCTCTGTTACTAAATAATATTCGTCAAGCCCTTCGCAATCACCAATAAATATATGTATATCAGACAATTTTGCTTTGTAAACCACAAACCCAATATGCTCATAATCAATGAAGAAATAGAAAACGGTATTTCTATCTATTAAATCCAATAGATGAAAGTAAGGGTCTTCCATGTTACAATCGATACTATATGGCACATACTTAAAACTCAACCATAATGCATAAGGGTTTCCAATTACAAATGTGTCATATAACCTTTGTACCAAAATCTCTTTATCGGCATCTTCTATTTTCTGAAATGGAAGATGATTGTCTTCGATTGTACGTTCTATTTCTTTGAAAAATAAATCATCTATCATACTTAATATTATTCCATGTGGTGATATTCCATATTGTAAATATGGTTCTACTTTTATTCTCCAGCCAACCTTTTCTAATATTTGATTTTTATCCATATTTCACACTTTTATTGATAATGGTTCAGCAGGGAACGGCTTGTCCGTTATCCTGCTTCGTTAATGGTAAATTATATTTTTCCCTGTCTGTGCAATGCCTCTATGAAAAAGCAAGTAAAGGTTGCCACTATATATACAGTAAGTGCCCACACTCCAACTTTACGTTGCACAGAGTTTTCATCCTCATACTTGGTTATAATTCTTCTGTACCTTTTCTTGAAGAAAAATCTGCCACACAGCAATGCTATTAAACTGCCTTCAATGATATAGTATTGAGTATCGGACGGATAATCAATGATTCCGTATTGGGTTAATATACCCCATGCGGTTAATACATTTGTACTTAACATGACCGAAAACAAAAGCATTGCCAAAAATGTGGCTCCTTCCGATACAGAAGAATGAAGCCATAATCTATAAAACCTATAATATAAATAGTCTATCATATACCTTATTACCATTAATGGCTAAGCGGGGAACGCTGTTAAGCGTTATCCCGATTTGTTAATAACTTTTTCCTTCTCAATAGATGCGAAACTCCAATTGTCAAAAGCAGATAGGCAACCAGTAAACCTTGATAAAACCAATACTCATGAAATTTGCCTATGTCTGCTAAAAAAATCTTTCCGCTTGAACCTTGATGAACCACGAATCTATATTCATCACAAAACAAATAATATTCAAAACTCATTAGGTAGGCAAGTGCCAATATAGATAAGGCGATTAGGCGTGATATTTTATGATGTAGCCACAAATCGCTTCCTATAAACAGCACTGAAAAGACAGCCCAATACATAGATGCAAGCGAAAAATGCCACCCTGTTTCGTATAAGGGGTTTATAATACCGACACCTGCATAAAGCGTACTTGCCAATAGTAAGTAATACAATATTATTTTTATAATTTTCATGTTTCGCACTATTGTTATTAATGGCTAAGCGGGGAACGCCGTTAGGCGTTATCACGCTTCGTTAATGGTATATTGATATTATTCACTTTGAAAAGCCTTAAAGCAGGATTTGAAGAAAGTCTTTTCTTGGCATCTTCCAAATCTAACTTATAATATTTAAGCTCAATATTTTTTAGCTTTCTCAAAGTTTCTAATCCGGACAAAGTAGTTAAGTTTACTGTTTTCTTACTCTCTGTTGTTGATGCAGACAAGTATAGCTTTTCCAAGTTCATAAAGCCGTCAATACCTTTTAGGCTGTGTAATCTTGAAGTATATACCATTGATAGATTTTTAATTTGTTTCTTCAAATCATTGGGTATAAAATCCATATTGGCTATCTTGTTTGCACTCAATATACAAAGTGTATGTAGTTTGGGAGTGTAACCAATACCGTCAAATGAAAAATCTTCTTTTCTGATATATGCAACCATTAGATGCGTCAGATTAGGAAACAGTTGCAATAAAGATAAATCATTCAACTTCGTGTTCCACAAATATAAATGTGTAATCGTGGAAAGATTTTCTTTATAATCCAACAAATTGCTAAGTTCTTTTTTACCTATCTTGTAGTTATTGATAGATAAAAAACGCAATTTAGTGCATAGGCTGATATTATCCATACTACGTGTGCCTGAAACGATAAATAAGTCTATACAATCTGCAATCGGTGTTGCATTCTCCACTATATCAGAATAGATATACCGTTGTTCGTTATTCGTACAACAGTAAACTTGAAAGTCGTCTATATTTTTAATATCGTCTATATTCATACTTTGTCAGAATTACCATTAATGATTAGAAAGGGGCATCGTCAGATGCTATCTTTCGTTGTTACCGATATTTTTCCTTAATGTCTTATGAATAAAGTTATCCAAGTCTTTGGAGTTATAGAATTTCCATGTTGAATATGCAATCATATTACCTTCCGGATTGTGTGATATACTCCAATAATTCATACATTCTTTATCCACATATTCCTTTATTCTGATAATTTCTTCCAGCGATAAACTGCTTAATTGAACAAAATATTCGCCAGAATAATCTTTGTTGATAACTGATGTACTATCAACAAACTTGTTCATGTGTGCGATACAAGCATAAAGGGCATATCCTTTTGCTTCTTCAAACCTTTCTCTATATGCAACCTTTTGCGTTGTACAACTTGCGGTTACATAAAGTATGCACACTATTGTTATTATCATTTGCATATGCTTCATGTCTATAACTTTATTCGTTGTCGGTAATGGTTTAGCGGGGAACGCTGTAAGGCGTTATCACGCTTCGTTAACATCATATTTTATTCTCATTCCAGTGTACCATGTCGTATGGATAGTAGGGCAATCCTTTCAAGCTGGTATCATCCAGCCCCAAGACCTTGACTAACGCACCGCTTTCAAAGCTCCAATAGCCGTCATGTCTGATACCATATTTATGGTCGTCATGCCAAGCACAATCAGAATGACCTCGATACCATTCCTTTTTAAGATACTTCTCTAATTTCTGAATGGACAATTCTTTACTTTGATTGTTGCTGGAAATTATAGACAATGTACTTTGATAAGGAACTGGAAACAATACTGTGTCAGAACATCTTTCCCAATCAGTTAATCTGTATTTTATTAAAAAATCATATAAGGCATCATTAACATTTTCATTGTCAATCATGCTTGATAATATCCTTATATTTTGTTCATCTGTATCTAACATAATTCCAATAGACAACATCCATAACATCTGTACATACATACCGGTAATCGTCCAATGATTTGTTAGCGTTTTCACTAAATTATTGTAATCATCTTTCAATTTTGCCATATCTTCCCCAACTGAATACTTGGTTAGAAATGAATTCAATTTACATCCAAAAAGTGTAACTGTTTTATTGTAAGCAACATTAGAATTTGGAGCAGAGTATAATTGAATATGCTCTTTCTCTGCATTGATAATTTCCATAATACTGCTTTCTAACTGTTTACACCTTTTGGAATATCCAGCAAGTTGTTTCCTATACTGTTCTTCAGTAAAAAGTTTATCTCTTGTTTCCATATATGGTACACTGTTTTTGATGTTAATGGTTTGACAAGGGGCTGCGTTTAGCAGCTATCTTGGCTCGTTATCAGTAGATTTAACTATCCCAACTACCATTTCTTATTTTCTCTATTTCTTCTTCTGTAAAGAAACACATTAAATATCCACCCAAACTATATTTCGGCAAATCGTATTGTACTTCTGTGTCATTCATCCATATTTCAATGTCGCATAAATCTTTTCCATATAAATGTTCTCTTATATATTCGGAAGTGAACGATTTAGGTAATTGCATGAACAAAAAGCCATGTTCCAATTTCATAGCTTGAAGTAATTCTTCATCTATAACACAGCGGATATACTCTTTCCCGTTTCCGTCTTTTATGGATAAATAGAGAAAATCATTTTCTTTATTCGCTTCTCCATAAGCATCTGTACCCATTAGATACGAAAATCGTTCATATTCCGACTCACAAACAAGACCGTTAAAGGTTGATTTAAACTCTTGCCCACCTTTGTTGTTGTCAGGTACTGCAACTGCGACATTATTATTGCCGAGATTTATTACAAAAATTTCATCCATATTATTTTATCTTTTAATAGTTATACTTTACTGATAATGGTTAGAAAGGAGCATCGTCAGATGCTATCTTTCGTTGTTACTAACTTATTTATAAATCCCAATCCGGTGAATAAACACCCAATCCCAATAAGAGGATAAACAATGCCGCATAAAACTGCGAGCATATTCAATCCTCGTTCATCCCCCTCGAAGCCGTCTAAATTGACAGCTTGCAATATGAAGTTTGTAATTTGCCAATCTAATAAACTTTGGTCTATACAGATAAAGGCAATCCACAAAAGAATAGAGCAACATTCCAAGCCCAACAATAACTCTATCGCTTTAGGTTGCATAGCATATAGTTTATAGACCTTGTAGATTAGCAATACATCTATAATTAGAAGTAAACCTAAAAAACAATATTCCATAATGCCATATATCTCGAACAAACGACCAAAACCTAAGCCACCACAAAATAATGTTATGACTATCAGTAAAGCACTGAAAGCTGTCAATGATAATATGGATTGGACGGTTTTATTCATCGCACTATTGTTAGTAATGTTATTTGTAAAAACACTCGTTTGGTATCTTTCATTTTGATAACCGACACTCGACAGGTGTGTTTCCTAATCTCTAATAGCTGCACCCTACGAATCATCCAGCGAATCAAGCGGATTGGGTATGCTCGACTTATGGGCACTCGTCACATGAAGATAAATGCTCGTCGTCTTTATATCATTGTGTCCCAGCAATTCCTGTATGGTTCTAAGGTCTGTCCCTTGTTCCAGTAGATGAGTGGCAAAGGAATGACGCAGCATATGTACGTGTACACGATGCTTGATGCCGGCACGCTGTGCAGCTTCTTTCAGCACTTTCACCAGTGCGCTTGCCGAGTATTGCTCGCCGGGAGTATCGCCCTCGAACAGCCATTTCTTCGGACGGTATTCCTTGAAATATTCCCGAAGCTCGTGCAGCACCTTTTCCGACAACAGCGAGTAACGGCATTTCTTACCCTTGCCCATGATGCGTACCAGCATCCGTTCACTGACAATGTCCTGTGGGGTGAGGTTCAGCAGTTCGCTCCTTCTCAGACCGGCGGAATAGATCAGGGAAATCATGCAGTGATGTTTCCGGTTCGTCAGACAGGAGAGGATACGTTTGACCTCGTCCCGGCTCAGCACTTCGGGTAACGTCTTGTACTCTTTGGCCCGTGTGATGCCGCCGTAATATTGCCGTTTGCCGCCTTTCACCTGCTCGTAATAGAACTTGATTGCGTTGATGCGCATGTTCTGCTGCGAAACGGAGATTTTCTTCTCGTTTACGAGATAGAGGATATACTTGTTGATGTCCGCCACTTTCAGGCGGTCGATGCTCCGTCCCTTGTGGTATTCCATGAAGTCGCTGAAATAGGCACGATAGGTTTTCACGGTCGAGGGACTGTACCGCTTCTGTTCCAGCAGTTCCAGATAGCCTTCCGGCAATACGTATGTCCGCTGTGGTTTGGGATGCCGTACGTACACCCGGCTGTAATCTATGTAAGCGTGGGGAGAATAGCGGTCGTAGAAATCCGGCAGTTTAAAGGCGGCAGCCGTCATGTAGGCGGAACCGTTGTCCGTCTTTTCCACGTCCGTATCTTGGGCGAGCAGTAGGGCTATTGCCGGATCGCCTGCATACTCTATCCGTATGTAGTGTTCACCGTCCTTTTTTTCCCTGTACAGGACGATGTTTGACCGTTGCTTCTGTACCTTGTCCATATCTCTGGCTGTTGCTTCATGCCTCAAAGATAAAGCAAAGTATTGAAATCTGAACGGTTGTTCAGAAAATATTTTTATCGGAGTCTTTTAAATATTGCTAAAAAAGGAGTCAGGCTTTCAGGAGCGAGTACAGACAATCGAACTTCTCCTTCAATTCTTCTACGTCCAGACCGTTCAGGAACGATTGCTCGTAGGACATGCCCAGAAACACTTGACGGAACAGCGGAGCGATCTTTTTCACATCCGTATCTTGCTTTATTTCACCGCTATCCTTTGCCTTCTGTATGACTGTCCTCCATAACTCGTGTTCCTTGCGGAATATTTCTTCCATTTTCTCACGGGCTCCGGGATAATACATCCTCACTTGGGAAAGAAAATGGAAATAGTAGAAGTTGGGACAGCATTCATTGTCGTCCGCACAGCATCGCACCTGTTTGATGATACGGTTCATGGCCGTACTCACTCCTGCCACATATTGCTCTATAAATCCTGCCAGCGTTTCCGTCGGCCCGGCAAACTTGTTGGCAGGTGTCTGCATCTGTATGGCATACTTGTCCGCTACCGCCATGAACAGATCGAGTTTGTGGGGAAAATAATATACCACCCCTGTCTTTACCACCCCGCAGGCTTTTGCCAGCGTGCTGATACTCGCTTTCTCGTAATTCATCCTCAAAAACACCTTGAATGCCTTGTCTATCACTTCTTCCCGGTTGGTAATCATATCGGATTGTCCTTTCTTATGTTTCTTGTTGCGAAGGTACGCTTTTTATTTTGAAGTTTTTGTATCGGAACGTCATTCTTTCTTGCCGGCAGGCCACTTCATGCCATCCCGTAGCCACTCGTTCCCCATTCCCTCCTTTCCCTTTGCGCCATAGCCTCTTACCTCTACTTTCGTGCCGCAATTAACCTGATTGTATCACAATTAAACTCATTCACTTTATGGACAAAAAACTGAAAGATCTGAAAGACGAGGTATTGGTGGTGACCAACGCCGCCGAAGGCAACACCCCGCACGTGGTGGAGGACATCGAACCCGAAGGGGGACTCAAGACCAGACCGTTGGCAGGGGCAAAGCCTTCGGATCAGTTCATGCGGATAGACCGCAACGTGTCTATACTCGAAACGTTCTTCCTCAACATGAAACGACAGTTCGAGCGCCCGTCCGACTTCCGCTTCTATCACCTTCCGGCGGACTTGCTTGCCTCCGCCAAGGAGCTTGTCGGCCTGTTCAAGCAGCCCGAAAGTAATTCTGCCTTGCTGGACGAATACCGTCTTGACACGGAACAGTACGTACAGAGCCGGCAGCAGGCACAACAGCAGTCCGGCGGGGGCGGAACGGAGCAATCCACCCGCTGGAGCATGGAACAGGTGGACTGGCAGCAGCTTGAGCGCATGGGGGTAACACCCGAAACGTTAGGAGAACCGGGCCTCAGACGGTTGCTCAACGGCAACGAATCCGCCGTACTCACCCTGAAAACCGTTATCGAGGGAATAGAGTTTGAAACTCCCGCCTGCATCCGTCTGGCGGAGAATCCCGACGGTACGCTCCGGAACGAGATCGAATGTTGCAAGCGTTATCCGGAACTGGACACGCCGTATTTCAACGTGGAGTTCACTCCCGAAGTGAAACAGAACCTGCTGGAAAAAGGCAATGCGGGTTGCGTGGTGGAACTCGAACTGGCCGGAGACGTGCGTGAGCCGTGTCTGGTATCGCTCAATCCCAAGACCAACCGGCTCCATCACATACCGGTCAGCGGGATAACCATTCCCGCAGAGGTGAACGGCACGGCGTTGACCGACGAACAGAGAAAACGCATCGCAAGCGGCGAGTCCGTCCTTGTCGAAAACATGTGGTCGGAGAAAAAGCAGCGTCATTATGATGCACGTTTGCAGTTCAATGCGTGCAAGGGCGGATTCGACTATGACTTCAAGGGAATCGCCCGCCGGCAGGAGCAGACCGCAGCTCAGGAACAGGAACAGAACCGGCAGCAGGAGCGTGGGCTGGTAATCCCCGCACGGCTGAAGGGGAAAGACCTTACCGAAGAACAGCAGGCATCACTGGCACAGGGCAAGGCGACCTACATCAAGGACATGACCGACAACGAGGGGAACCTGTTCAGTGCTTTCGTCCGTGTCAACCACGAGCGGGCGAAGTTCGATTTCTTCAAATGGAACCCGGACAAGAGCAAGAAACAGGAACAGTCGCAGCAGGCGGCCGTCCGTCAGGACGGAACGAAGCCGGCAAACGCCGTCAGCCGGAACCGCCCGGTACAGAAAGCCGATAAGAAAGGGGTATCCATCTGATCATTCACATGAATAATACAATAATTATATGAAAGTTATCATTGCAGAAAAGCCCAGCGTGGCACAGGGCATAGCGTCCGTAGTGGGCGCACGCCAACGGAAAGAAGGGTATCTAACGGGGGACGGATATGCCGTAACATGGGCATTCGGGCATCTGGTCGGTCTTGCCATGCCCGAAAGCTACGGCTTTTCCGGCTTCCGCCGGGAACACCTCCCCATATTGCCGCAGGAGTTCAGGCTTGTACCCCGTCAGGTGCGGGAGGGTAAGGTGTACAAGGACGATCCCGGAGTGGTCAGGCAGCTGGAAGTGCTCCGGGAGCTGTTCGACAGGTGCGAGTCCATCATCGTCGCCACCGACGCAGGTCGTGAGGGAGAGTTGATTTTCCGTTACGTGTACAACTATCTCGGCTGTACCAAACCCTTTGTCCGTCTGTGGATCTCCTCGCTCACCGACAAGGCCATCCGTGAAGGGTTGCGGAATCTCAGGGAGGGAAGCCTTTACGACAATCTTTACCTCTCCGCCAAAGCCCGCAGCGAGGCGGACTGGCTCGTGGGCATCAACAGTTCTCAGGCGCTCAGCCTTGCCGCCGGGCAGGGCGTGTTCTCTTTGGGACGGGTGCAGACACCCACATTGGCGATGATCTGCTCACGATACCGGGAGAACAAACAGTTCGTACCCCGGAAGTATTTCCAGATAAAGGTTTCGGCGGCCAAGGACGGCATCGCCTTCTCCGCACTGTCACGGAACCGCTTCGATGACCTTGAAACGGCCACTGCCGGGCTACGTGAGGTAGAGGACGGCGGTATGCTTGCCGTCAGTTCCGTAGAGCGCAGGGAAGCCGTTCAGGAACCGCCGCTGCTCTATGACCTGACCGCCTTGCAGAAAGAGGCAAACGGCAAACTGGACTTCTCGGCCGACAAGACGCTCACGCTTGCGCAAAGCCTGTATGAGAAGAAGGTGCTAAGTTATCCGCGTACCGGCAGCCGTTATATATCCGAAGATGTCTTCGAGGAGATTCCCTCACGCATAACGCTCTTGCAACAATATCCACGCTTCGCCGCCATCGCATCCGCTTTGCGGGACACACCGCTCAACCGCCGTCCGGTCGATGATGCCAAAGTCACCGACCACCATGCGCTGCTCGTTACCGAGAACCTGCCCGAAGGTCTGTCGCAGGACGAGCGGGCTATCTACGAAATGGTTGCCGCACGCCTGCTCGAAGCCTTCTCCCCGCATTGCGTCAAGGAAATGACCGAAGTTGCCTTGTCCGCAGGCGGTGAGATATTCACCATCAAGGGGGCGGTCGTCAAATCCGCCGGTTGGCGTGCCGTGCGTGGTGAACCGGAAGAAGAGGTGGAGGAAACCACATTGCCGGAGTTACAGACGGATGAAACCCTGCCGCTGCTCGCTTCCGAAACGGTGGAGAAGCAGACCAAGCCCAAACCGCTGCATACCGAGAGTTCGCTGCTCTCAGCTATGGAGCATTGCGGCAGGGAGATCGGCGACGGGCAGCTGCGTACCGCAATCCGGGAGGCCGGTATCGGAACTCCGGCCACCCGTGCGGCCGTTATCGAGACATTGTTCGCCCGTAACTATATACGCCGGGACAAGAAGAACCTTGTGCCCACCGAAAAAGGACTGGCGGTTTACGATACGGTAAAGGACAAGAAGATTGCCGATGTCGAAATGACAGCGGCGTGGGAGGAAACCCTCGCCAAAATAGAAACCGGAGAGGCCGATGCGCCCTCTTTCCGCCGGGACATAGAGGTCTATACCGCACAGGTCGTTGCCGAACTGCTGTCCGCCACCCTCGATGTAGCTCCTTCAGGGGAGCAATGCACCTGTCCCAAATGCAAGAAGAGCCGCATCCTGTTCTTCGACAAGGTCGCCAAATGCGCCGATGTCGATTGCGGATTCACCCTGTTCCGCAACAAGGGAGGCAAGGTGTTGACCGACAAACTGATTGTCGGGCTGGTGACCACAGGCCGCACCCCTCTTGTCAAAGGCTTCAGGAACCGTGAGGGCAGGAGCTTCGATGCCGCACTGGTGCTTAATCCCGATTTTACCGTAGGCTATTCCTTCCCGGACAGGAAACCGCAGGGAGAAAAAAGCGGCAGGAAGAGATAACCCGTCCGGAATTGTATCACTTAATAATCCGATAATTATATGAATCAGAATAAATCCAACGTGCCGGTATCCGTAGCGGAAGAACCGGATGAATTGTCTTACTACCGTCTTACCCTGTTGTCCTTCCTGCGTGAGTCGCATCCCGATTTGGCGGATGACGAGTCTTTTGTCGCCACCCGCAGCGAGCAGGCCGCCGAAGCCTTCAGCGCAGCCGTCCGTTCCGGCCTGACCTACGACGATGCGGCACAACAGGCGAACGCCCTGCTTTTTCAGGGGTTGCATTTCTCTCCTCTGGACACGCTGGTTACCGTCCTCTGGAACGAGTTCGCCGCCGAAGTCCCCGAAGGCAGCGCACGCAGCGTGGCCTTGCAGCTGCTTCCCGAATGCCGGAAGGTCTTCGCCGGCTATACGCTCTCGGATGATTTCATGTTCAGCCCGGAGTTCGGGCAGCTCTATGACGAGCTGACAGGTACGGTTGTAATCTGGTTGGAAGAGAATGGCTTATAATAAAAAGGCGCATCTCAGGGACAATATAGAGGCAATCCGGCTGATGTTCCGTTTGGAGAAGGAACAGCGCACCGCCACACCGGAGGAAGCGGGCATACTCGCCGCCTACTCCGGGTTCGGAGGTATCAAGGCGGTTCTTTCCCCTTTCGGGAAACTCACCGACATACTCCGCTGGACACAGGCCGACCGTGAACTGTTCCCCCTGATTACGGAACTTCACAACGTCCTGCGTGACGGAGCAGCTGACGAGCGTGAGTACAGGAAGCTGGTGGAAAGCGTGAAGGCATCCACCTTTACCGCTTTCTACACGCCGCCGGCGATTGTCAATGCCATTGCCTCTTCTTTGGGCGAACACGGAGTGTCGCCCGGTCGTTTTCTCGATCCTTCATCGGGAACCGGCAATTTTGTCTCGGCCTTCCGACCGCAATGCCACTCCGCATCCGGCAACACTCCCGAAATTGTTGCCTATGAAAAGGATTTGCTTACCGGCCGCATCCTTGCCCGGCTCCATCCCGAAGCGCAGGTCAATATCAAGGGCTTCGAGGAGTTGCCCCCGCACCGCAACGGCTATTTCGACGTGGTGAGCAGCAACATCCCCTTCGGTGACATACGTGTTTTCGATCCCTCCTTCGACAACGGCACGGCGAGGCGTTTTGCGCTGAACAGCCTGCACAACTATTTCTTCGCCAAAGGGCTGGATGCCGTCCGTGAGGGAGGCGTCCTCGCCTTCATCACCTCACAGGGGGTGATGAACTCCGCTATGGCCTATCCCGTAAGGCAATACCTGATGAACCGATCCCGGCTGTTATCGGCTGTCCGCCTGCCCAACAACCTCTTTACCGACTATGCCGGTACGGAGGTGGGCAGCGACCTGATCATCTTGCAGAAGGACACGCTTTCCCAAAGGGAATATACGTCACTCGAACGGTCTTTCGTGGAAGTCGGCACGCAGGCCGACGGGACGACGCAGAACGAGTATTTCGAGCATACCGCCGCCATCGTGCATACACGTGGCCATGTCGGTACCGATCCCTACGGCAAGCCGGCACGCATCTACCTGCATGACGGGGGTATGGAAGCCATCGCCGCCGACATGAAGTATTTCCTTGACCGCAACCTCTCGGAACAGCTCGATCTGGACTTGTATCTCCGCCATTCACCCGTGCAGGAGTTCCGCAATCTGGTGAGCCGTCCGGCGGAAACCATGCAGCAACGCATCGCACAGGTGCGGGAAATCAACCGGTCCGGTAACATGAACGGACATTCCACTTCTACGGATCGACAGACGATACAGGTGGAGCGTCGGACTCTCACGCCGGAGCAGCCCTCAACGGATGCCCGGCCAACCGCCGCAAAGACCACGCCGGAGCCGGTCATGTCCCTGTACGACCTTTTCGGCTTCACACAAGAGGAGCGTTCACAGGTCAGGAAAAGGAAAACAAGGAGCACGAAGAAGGACTCCGGGCAGTTGTCCCTTTTCGATATGCCACCGTTGGAACAACATCCCGCCCCGGCCGAACCGACTCCCCAAGAGAAAGAGCGGCAGGAGCGGGAACGGCAGGAACAGGAACGCCGCCGGCAGGAGGAAGAGGCCGCACGGCAGGAACGCATGAAGCCCCGTCCTTATCCGGCCGGCCTGCAGGGACACCACCGCAACGGCTCCCTTGTGGACGATGACGGGCAGATAGGCTACCTCTCCGCCATTGGCGGGGCCGCACCGGTATTCAACCCGTTGGATCTGCCCGAACGCCAGCGACGCCGTGCGTCGCTCTACATCGAGATACGTGACACCTACCATCATCTGTACGAAAACGAGGCGGCCGCCCATGCCGCAAATCCGGCGTTGCGTACCATGCTCAACACTCTTTACGATGACTTCATCCGTCAGTTCGGCAATCTGAACGACAGGAAGAACATCGACCTGTTCCGCATGGATGCGGGCAACCGTGAGATATTGTCGCTGGAACGTTACATCGACGGCCGGGCGGTCAAGGCCGACATCTTCGACCATCCCGTCTCGTACAACATCAACGAGATTACCCATACCGATGACGTGCACGAGGCACTCACCGCCTCGCTCAACAAGTACGGCAACGTGGACATGGCGTACATGGAGTCCCTGACCGACAAATCGCAATCTGACTTGTTGGAGGAACTGCGTGGACGGATATTTTACAATCCCCTCTCGAAGAACTACGAGATTGCCGACCGTTTCATTTCCGGCAACGTCATGGCCAAGGCCGAACACATCGAGGAATATTTGCAGTCGCATCCCGACAACGGCGAGGCACGTATTTCCCTCGAAGCCCTGCGGCAGTCGCTGCCCACGCCCATACCTTTCGAGGATCTGGATTTCAATTTCGGCGAGCGTTGGATACCGGCGGGAGTGTACAGCCGTTACGCCTCATGGCTGTTCGACACGGACGTGTCCGTCCGTTATACCGCCAGCAACGACGAGTACAGCATCAAGGCCGACATGACCTCCCCACGCATCATGAACCAATATTCGGTGCGTTCGGAAAGCCGCATCTTCAACGGCATCGCCCTTATGCGCCATGCCATCCACAACACCACGCCCAACATCACCAAGACCGTATTGGACAAGACGGGCAAGGAAATGAAGATACGTGATCCGGAGGTTACCCTGCTTGCCAACAGCAAGATTGACGAGATCCGTAACGGCTTCTCCGACTGGCTCATGGAACAGTCGCCGGAGTTCAAGCGGAAAATGGCGGACATGTACAACCGCAAGTTCAACTGCTTCGTCCGTCCCAAGTACGACGGCTCGCACCAGAGCTTTCCCGGTCTTGACCTCAAGGGGCTGGGCATTCCCGACCTGTATCCCAGCCAGAAGGACTGCATCTGGATGCTCAAGCAGAACGGAGGGGGGATCGCCGATCACGAGGTGGGTGGCGGCAAGACGCTCATCATGTGCTGTGCCGCCTACGAGATGAAGCGTCTGGGACTGGCGAACAAGCCCCTTATCACCGGCCTGAAGGCGAACATCCACGAGATCGCACAGACCTTCGCCACCGCCTACCCGAACGCCAAAGTCCTCTATCCCGGCAAGGAGGACTTCACGCCGGAGCGCCGTGTCGAGATTTTCCACCGGATGAAGAACAACGACTGGGACGCCATCATCCTCTCGCACGAGCAGTTCGGCATGATACCGCAGTCCCCCGAAATCCAGCGTGACATCCTGCAACAGGAACTGGACAGTGTGGAAGAGAACCTCGAAGTCCTCTACCAGCAGGGTGCGGAAGTGAGCAACGCACAGATCAAGGGCATGGAGAAACGCAAGATGAACCTTGAGGTCAGGCTGAAAGAGCTGCTCCACGAGATCGAAACCCGCAAGGACGACGTGGCGGACTTCAAGCGCATGGGCATCGACCACCTCTTTGTCGATGAGAGCCACCGGTTCAAGAACCTGATGTTCACCACCCGGCACGACCGTGTGGCAGGTCTGGGCAACAGCGAGGGCAGCCAGCGTGCGCTCAACATGCTCTTCGCCCTGCGCACCATCCAGCAGCGCACCGGCAAGGACCTGGGAGCCACCTTCCTGTCGGGAACCACCATTTCCAACTCGCTGACCGAGCTGTACCTGCTCTTCAAGTACCTGCGCCCCCGGGAATTGGAGCGTCAGGGGATCAACTCCTTTGACGCATGGGCGGCGGTGTTTGCCCGGAAGTCCGTCGATTACGAGTTCTCCGTCACCAACGAGGTGGTGCAGAAAGAGCGTTTCCGCTACTTCATCAAGGTTCCGGAACTCGCTTCGTTCTATTCCGAGATCACCGACTTCCGCACCGCAGCCGACATCGGCATCGACCGTCCGGAAAAGAACGAGATACTGCACAACATACCCCCGACGCCCGACCAGAGGGAGTTCATACAGAAGCTCATCGAGTTCGCCAAGACCGGCAATGCCACCGTACTGGGCCGCCCGCCACTGAACGAGAGGGAAGAGAAGGCGAAGATGCTCATCGCCACCGACTACGCCCGGAAGATGTCGCTCGACATGCGGCTCATCGATCCGCTCTCCTACGGCGACGACAAGGACAACAAGGCCACCCATTGCGCCGATATGATTGCGAAGTATTACAATAAATACGCCGGGCATAAAGGCACTCAGTTCGTTTTCTCGGACTTGGGAACCTACAAGCCCGACCAGTGGAATCCGTACAGCGAGATCAAGCGCAAGCTGGTGGAGGATCACGGCATCCCCGAAGACCAGATACGTTTCATTCAGGAAGCCAAGACCGAGAAGAAACGCAAGGCGATGATCGAGGCGATGAACGAGGGAAAGATACGTGTTCTCTTCGGCTCTACTGAAATGCTGGGCACGGGAGTCAACGCCCAGAAGCGGTGTGTAGCCATCCATCATCTCGACGCACCGTGGCGGCCTTCGGACTTGCAGCAGCGGGACGGCCGGGGCATCCGAAAGGGCAACGAGGTGGCCAAGCTCTATGCGGACAACAAGGTGGACGTGATAATCTACGCAGTGGAGAAATCGCTTGACAGCTACAAGTTCAACCTGCTTTACAACAAGCAGCTTTTCATCACCCAGCTCAAGCAGAACAACATGGGTTGCCGTACCATCGACGAGGGAGGCATGGACGAGAAGGGAGGCATACCTTTCTCAGAGTACGTGGCGGTGCTTTCCGGAAATACCGACCTGCTCGACAAGGCACGGTTGGAGAAGCGGATTGCCGGCATGGAAGGGGAGCGCAAGGCCTTCCAGCGTGGCAAGGGGGAATCACGCATCAAACTGGAAACTTTCCTGGCGAACCGGGCAAGCAACGATGACATCATCGCCCGTGTCAGGAAGGACAAGGCCGCCATCGAGAGCCGTATGCAGTACGACAAGGAGGGCAACAGGCTCAACCCCTTGAAGATTGACGGCGTGGCAGGCGATGATCCGAAAGTGATTGCCGCCAAGCTCCATGAGATAGAGGACAGGGAACGCACGCACGGCCAGCCGAAGGTCATCGGCTCGCTCTATGGCTTCGACATCGTTGTCAAGACCGACACCACCGTCAAGGACGGTCTGGACTTCTGCGAGAACCGTTTCTTCGTGCGAGGTGAAGGCAACTTCCTCTACAACTATAACAACGGCCGCTTGGCGGTCGATCCGAAAACCGCCTGCCAGAACTTCATCAACGCCTTCGACAGCATCCCCCGCCTGATAGAGAAATACACGAGGGACAACGAAGCCATTGAGAAGGAACTCCCCGTCCTGGAACAGGTCGTCGGGGAAGTCTGGAAAAAGGAGGACGAGCTGAAGCAGCTCAAGGCCGACCTTGCCGCTCTCGACCGCAAGATCCTGCTCTCCCTCAAATCAGTGGATGCGCAGGAAAAAAGCACCGACGGAGTGATCGAAGTCGTGCCCTCCCAACCGGTAACGCCCGACGGACAGGATAACGCCCCCGCCGCCGGCATACCCGTCGCCGATGCTCCGCCCGGCAGTTCCTCACCGGGCAGTGTCCCCACACAGGACACGCCCCCTGCCGAGCCTTATGTCCACAGGATGCCCGACTTCCTCGCCGACAGGCAGCGCACTCCGCCCAAACTAAGCGGAATGCCCAAAAGCATCAGCATCAAAGAGGCAATGGGAGCGCTTGGCGGCAAGCTCGTCATCGGAGGCGTTCCCAAGTCCGGCAACAAGGACGATCCCGATCCTGACCGGCCCGAAAAGCCCAAACCCAAGCTGAAGTTATAGACTCACATATTTTATTAATGCAAGGGTATTGAATACTTCTTGCATTAATAAATATAGAGTTGACTCAGGAATACAGAGGATAAAACTATCTCTATCAATAGCTTAAAATCTTATTCAATATAATATTTCATAACAATTTAATGGATTTCATATCTCTCATAAATAATTTTACGACCTTCAATACGAGGCCTTCTATTTACTATATAATCAGTCCATATTGTATTAGCTGACATTAATCCGTTATCATCTAATAATATTAAATCACTTTCTCTTTTTCCAAGGCCACTCAATGAATTTAGATGTAATCCTACTTGTTTATTCGTTTCACTATCAACAAGTACCCACCATCTATCATGAATAGGGCAATTTTTTTTATCATCTTCATAACAAAAAGAAACAACCGTTATTTCACCTGTCAAATCTGCAGAAACTTTATTCCAACCTTTTTGATAATCTTCAATCTCTATTTCAGAGTCTTTGTTTGTTAAAACAAAAACTCGAAGATCATTATTTATATCAAAAAATGTTTTAATGATATTGAAATTAGAAGGAGTAAAATAAGGATCTATAATTCTCAAAGAATCATATTTGTAAGTAGCAAACCATTCTTTTAAAAATTGATACGCCTTATTCTCTTCTCCTACACGAATATGTGTCGCATTTGTGCCAGTACAGTTATCTTGAATTAATCGATTTATTAATTCAAATCTTTCTTTTGTTCCTGCGGCTAAAGAAAGAACAACCTTTAAATTGTAGAGTATCGCTTTATGGATATCCCTTATTAGATCCTTATGATAATTGGAAAATTTATTTTTCTCATAAAGGTTTTCCATGAAATAGCTTATTGCATTTTTAGTATCAGAGATAGAATTATCAAAAATTATCTGCATTATAGATATTGTAGAAGATAAATCTTTGGTAATACTTTTCCCTTTTACAAGGTTCTCCATCTTTTCCTCAAAAAATATTTGTTGTTCAGCATTTGTCAATGAAGTTACTTGCTTTATGTCTTTTTGTGCAAAGCCTATCCTCTTTTTTTTATCTATATGACGTTTTAGTTTGTGTTTATATTTATATTGAATACGAGCAGGATCTTTATCTATCTGTTCCAAAATATCTTTAGCTAACTCTTCATCATACTCTTGTATTAAATCTATAATTTTCTGAGCATTTTGATAATTGCCATTTTTGTCTTTTAATATCCACTCCCATGCTTTAAATGTAAGAGGTCTTACTAAAGATGGAATACTTTCAATAGCTTCACTTACACTCATATCATATCGATTCATTTTATCATAAGCAGAATTTAATTCTTCTGCTTTTTGAAAACCTAATTTTAAAAATTCTTGTTTCTTATCTATTTTCTTTATATAATGAGATATGTGAGTATACAAAAAGGATTGATCTGCTACATTTTCTATTTGTTCTATTTCTAATTTAACTTTTTCCCAATCATTATTATTGGGAGAGTTTATTTTAGATCCCATTATCGCAGCAAGACATGATAATTTATACCCATCATGTTTAAGACCTCCAGCAATTGGAAATTTTTGCTTTATTATATCTTCAAGTTTTTTAAATAAAAGGGAAATATGTTCACGACTTAATTTGTTACCCTTGTTTTCTTTTAAGCAATTACAAATGGATACCGTGTAATTAAAAATAAGGCTTTCATCTGTTGCATGTTCTATTATATCAAAAAGTATTTCGTATTCTGTATATTGCAATTCTGCAATAATTTGATGTGTATTTGTATATTCCAGATAAGCAAATTTGTTAAAAATAAAACGACCTATATTATCTAAACAATTATTTTTAAATTCATCATCAAATTGTTCCAGAGCAGAATAAAACATTGATTTAACAGATAAATATAATGTTGGAGCAATATTGAACAATATCCTTTTTTGGTATGCTATGGAATATTTATCTAATGGCTTAGCTACATATTTGGTAGCAATATCTATAAAATTATCATGCTCTTTGGCTATATAATACTCTAAAGCTATTTTAGACCAAAGTATCATACACTCTCCGTCAGATCCTAAAAATGAAACCAATTCTTTAAATTGATCAAGATCATTGTTTTCACACAAGTGAGATCGGATTAAAATACCAAGAGACTGGGTTAATAAATCCAAACTTACAGTATATGTTTCTACACATGAAGCAGAACAAAACAATTGTTCTTGTTTTAGTTCTGAAGCTGCTCGAATCATTTCATGTGCTTCTTCTTTCATTGATAATTTAGAAAATTGTCTAGCAATCTCAAAACCAGTAGTAACTTTTAACCATGGTACATCTATCTTATTCCATGTATTTTCTATTTCTCTTTTTACTCCATTAATAAAACTATCTTCTGGAAAATTGCGCTTAAGCCATACATATAAAATAGACAATATATAACATAATGCAAATTCACTTTCTATATCCTTTATTTTACTATATATACTTTTTACACGACTTAGTAATAGCGCCGTGTCATCTTTTGAATAAACTATATTTCTTATAAGGGTTATTAATGGCTCAGTTCTGTCCGATAGATTATAATTAATATTTTTGTACAATTTATCAAAATAATTAAAATCTAATTCTGAGATTTCTGTACGATCTAAATATTCAGATATAGCTATTAGATATGCTCGACTTCTTCTTTCTGATGTATTGATTAATGGTATTATATCCTCAATGAAAGATCTATAATCACAAACTAATTCTCTAATAGGCCCTTCTACTATTTTAAGATGATAGGCCGTTGTATTTAACAAATTCTTAACCTCTTTTGTTATCTCCTTCTGAAGTTCAAAAGCAGGTTTTAAACAATCCTCAATATCTTTTTTATTACCAAGTTTTTCAAATTTTGCCAGAATTTTTGATTTGCAGTAAACAATTACTGATTTGTCTTCAAAACCACATATATCTTCATAGAGTTGCATCAAGCGATATTGAGCATTTTCTTTATTATATTGACTTTGAGCTTCAATAATCATTAATTGTAAATCTACATAGTCTGCACTTGGATATTTTACTGAGTCATCAACAGCGTCTAGTATATCCAAAACATCTTTTAATACTTTTTCTGACAATTGTTTAAGAGGCTCACAATATCTACAAAGCAAAGATGCTTTAGGCAGTGTTATATTTGAAGCTTTTATTACGAGTTTTATCGCATAAAGCACGACCTCTTCTATATTTGCAGCTTCTTTATGATCTGGTATCCAAAATTGAAGAAAATAAAGTTTACTTGTTGGATTAGGAATTTTGTCTAGCTCAGTTATAATTTGATTTACAGAACTATCTTGTAATACGGTTCTCATTGCAATTGCCATCTTCCTAACCCCTTCATCACTTATTTTAGTTGTAGCTAAATCCATTTTAGAGGCATCATCTTTATCCTTGGATATTTCGTTATATGATAAAGATATTGCTGTATAAAGGCGATCATATTGAATTTTATCCTTTGATATTTTAGCAATTCTATCTATAATTGAAAGAGCCATAACAAAATCAACGGGTAACATTAGTTTTGCTATTTCTATAGCTTTTTGTGGTATGTGATCAAAATCTATGGATTCGGCTAATGACTTAATATTTGCAATCAATTCATCATATAAAGTAATAGGAAGTCTATTCCCTTTTCTCGCAATTAGTAATAAGCACTTCAATCTTTCTTCTTTGAGATATACTTTTTGTGTTAGAGCATATGCTGCATCATCTTCTCCAACAGATAAAAGAGCCTCTATTTCGGAATCATATAATTCATTTTTTTCTATTTCACGAGATGCACTTCTGTTAACAGCAAATCTAAAATGAGCAGCCATAACCTCATTAAGGTCTCTACATGCCTCAAAACCATATTCACATTGTTCATTAAATGCAGCTTGCGACTTTCTATCTATTAAAAATTGTTGAACATTATCAGAGGTTAAATAAGAAATCATAGATTTGTTTTTCCCTACCTGCTTATATAATGATGGCATATATGAAAAAAAATCAGCAGAGTTAGTACTATTCTCAAAAGTTTCAAGCTGTATGAGTTCTATTTTGCGTTTTAAATCTGCAAGATGTTTCCTCGCATATTTTTGAAAACTATACTCTCTGAATAAAACATAATCATCTTTAATTTCTAATTTATCTTTACAAATATCCAGTAAATACTTTAGTCTTTTATTGTCTATTTTTAACATTTCTTGCAGCATTGACAGCGATAGTTTCATCTCTGAAAAAGCTATTAATGCTAATAAAATATGAATGCTATCACGTTCTATATATTCATATTTTTCCCAATCTAAAGCATATAAATCCGAAGTGTTATATGTATAAATCTCTTCTATTTGTGAAACACTAATATTCCTTTTCAATTTATCTACAATAATACCTAATTTCTCGGCATTTCCATCGCTAATAGAATAGAGTACTTCTATTTGCTCATCAATAATATCAGGCTTAATTAACTGTAAAAATTCCTTCACTTCTACTTTATGAAATTTTAGAAGGCTATTTGTCTCTTTTGCCTGTATAGAATCTGGTAATAAATTATTTATATCTGTTGCATTACCCGAAAAAAGAAATCTAGCATTATCAATATCCAACAATAGAGTTAATATAGCTCTTATATTATCTTTAAGTGTCGAAGGTATTTTATCAAAACCATCAAAAATAAAATATAGGTAATTTTTAGATGATTTAATTCTTCTCTTAGCCCGGATAACATTGGGAGACAAATCAATTTCTTTATCTTCATTTGTAGACAAAGGACATTTATTAAAATGAGCAAACTGCATATTTAAACTATGTTCTATAATGCGTGGCTCCATTGTTAGTCTGGAAAAACCATCAATAAAGTATGAAATACAATATTGCCCATGCATTTTTGCAAATTCTGCTAGTGCTGTAGTTAGTCCAACTCCCTCTGCACCTGGCAAACATAAAACTTTATATGTCTCAAATTGCTCTTCAAAGAGATCAAAATAAGATTTTCTAGATATCAATGTTGTAGGAATAGATGGAAATGTAACACTATGCGCACAAATATCATCAATTATTATTTTTGCTTCTTTGTTCATATTCTTTTTACATTTATAAATATTAGACAATAATCGAATAAAGCTTTATAGTTTGATTTTCAGCAGTCTTATTTCTTGTTCTATATAAACTCTATTATAATTTGTTTATCACTACACTTAATTTAACTAAAAATTACACCCAACATCAATTTTACATATCTTCCATTGAAAAAAGCCTGCTCTCTATCTCATACTTAAACAAGGCTTTCTTCCGTAATTCCTCTACTTTGAGTGCAAACAAATCCGGCTTGAAATTTTTGGATTGTCTTTTCACCTCTGCCACCAGAGCTTTTTTCTCTTCCGCATATAGTCCGACAATATCTATTTCATCCTGATCTTTATTATTCTTGCCTTGCCACCAAGAGCCTATATCTGCAAATTCCTTGCTTTCCATCATCTGTTGGCGGAAATACATTTCCAGAGCCAAACCGGAGAATGTCGGATAATCCTTTTTTATAATATCTGCCAGGCGTTCAAAATTCTGTATCTCTATATAATTTTGATACTTGATAAAATACCGGAACCAGAAACGTAAAAACATATCCGAAACTTCATAACGGACTGTCTGGGAACCCTCTTTGGAGAGTATGGGCCGTTTCTTCTTTACCAGATTATAGTCTTCTTCCAATCTCTTCAATTGTCCGCCCAGACTCATTCCACCCATAACCGCTTCCATTTCCGGCAGGGTGTTCTTACCATTGGAGATTGCTGATAAGATAGAAAAGTAATTACCGTATTTTTTTCCGAACTCCTGTATCAGCAAAGCCTGTCCTTCAGTCAGAAAGGATGAATCGGGTTGCAACATGAAATCGACCATGCTTTCCATGCTTGTACATCCATTGTCCATAAACTGCTCGATATACTTTGGGACACCACCGGTAAAGGTATAGAGTGCCAACAAGTCATCTTTAGTATAGTCGGCCTTATGATCCGATATGATTTCTTTCAATACGGAAGTAGTAAAAGGAGCTAACTTCATGATACTGTCAGCACGGCCATACAGCGGTTCTTTTGAATCCCTGAAGATTTTATTCATAAGGGTATAGACCGAACCGCTCACGATAAGATTGACATGGCTCTGTTTCCTCAGTCGATCCCAAGTATCCTGCATCAAACTGTAAATCTCTTGATTTATGTAATAGAACTCCTGAAATTCGTCTATAACCAGATTATATTCCATCCGTGTTCCCAAATCCATTAAGAAGCGGAACATTTCTGCAAAGTTGGTAAGTTCCGGTACATAAATATCAAGTGCCTGCCGGATCTCGGAAGTAAATCGTAGACAGAGATCTGTTTCATTGCTTCGGCTGACAAACAAGTACACCGTAGGAGTATCCTCGCAACTCTTGAATATAAGACTGGTCTTGCCGATACGTCGCCGACCGGTAAGGACAGTCATTTGGGAATGCACGGAAAAGGATACTTGGCGAACCTTTTCCAATGATGCTAACTCTTTTTCTCTATTGTAGAATTTCATATCCTTATCATTTTATGTTCGATTTCACTACTGCAAAGTTTACCACTGTAAAATTTACGGCGGTAAATTTTGTAAGCAATAGCAAAGTTACTAATAATTTTGAGAATATAATATGATTAAAGCACTGAAAACCAAAAAAGAGTAAATACTTAACATTTCAACTCATTTACGATACCGTATTATACTAAATCAGTTTCTTGACGCCACTCAAAATAAGTAAAATGCCCAAAAGCATCAGCATCAAAGAGGCAATGGGAGCACTTGGCGGCAAGCTCGTCATCGGAGGCGTTCCCAAGTCCGGCAACAAGGACGATCCCGATCCTGACCGCCCCGAAAAGCCCAAACCCAAGCTGAAGTTATAGCTCCTGCAACCGAAGCCATAAAAACAACCCCACTCTGCTGTTTCTTGGGAAGCCGGCTGGGTGGGGTTTATACTATACATATAGCCGAAATTTTACTATTGTAAACTTTACAGCAGTAAAATTTCAGAAATCATGAATCAAATGTGAAATTCCACTATTCTCAGAGCAGACTTACTATCTCGGCCCTATAAATCTGTCTCCATTAAAATGAATCATGTGATCTGGATTTTCCGCTATCCAAACTTCGGTTTCCCATGCAATATCAGCCACATGTTTCTTGAACTCTGATCTATCAGGAAAAGCAGTAACATATACTTTCCCCGCTTTGCATTCTTTCGTGAAATCTTCCAGCTCGATTACACGTTTGGGAGATACCGGCCCATGCGAAGTAACCACTTCGATTAGGAATAGCCACTCTTTATTACCGTCATAAATGACAATATCCGGCAGTTTGCTGTGTTCTGTGATCGGAATGCCAATTTCTTTTAAAAGCTCCTTGTTACAATAAAGGTCTTTATTGGCAGTATCACCGATATAAAGGACTTTTGCGCCTGCCGCAAAACGAGGTGCAAACTCATTAATGACCGCCGCTTGTACTTCATTATGCTTGCCCGGAGACAGTTTAAATTCCTTACCTTCAATAGTAACCGGTATCATTTCCATCTCACGGCTTTTCTCATACTCTTCAATCAATCGCCCTACCGCATCATTAAAGTTTTGGGCTTTTATTTCCCATTCTTGGGTATTGTATGATTTTATTGTTTCATAGGCTTCTTCTGTCAGTTTGTAATGGGCGTTTGGACTGTTCACCGGTAAAGCAGGATTATCTGGGTTATAATCTACGATACGTGCCTGCAAGAACTGATGAAGCACCTGCCGTCTAAAAGTTTCCCGTGTATTTGGGGCATACGGCTGCTCTTTTTTATAGTTCTCATTGACAAATGCCATAATATCCTTGCTTATTTTTAAGCTCTTGCGGGTGGAATCCGCCCAGTTGTCTTCTTCCTTTAATCCGCATAATGCAAGTAAAGTCAAAGCGGATATTTCATTCTGCTGCGCCGGAGGCAAACCCAACACTGACAATATATCTTGTGCATCACTTATTTTGCTCATATTACATAAAATATTTGTTTACAATCTTATTTACGTTCACCATAGAATAATCATTCATGCCAATCAGGTCTTTTCCGATACTTTCAATGACTTCAAGGGGAGGCATGGGCATCTCCCTCAATTCCGTAGCACTGACATTTACATTTCCATTGAATGTTCTGAAATAATTATCGAACAAGTCACTATTCAATAAGGCGGCTATCCCCATTACCTCCATACGGTTCAAGTGTCCTTTGGGACGATAGATATAGTTCAGTTTGTTTTCGATTCCTACATGTGCGCAGGAAGTCATGTTTCCAAAATAAGGTGCGGCAATTAACCGGCTATTATCGTCTTTGGAGCTGAAACGTCGCAACAGAACATAATTCTTGTTAGGTAACAAGGTGGATACAGACATTTCATTTATATGGATGAATTGAGGTTTTCCTTCCTTTACGACAGGATGATCAGCCAGCATCTTTACTACGTTATGCAACCAATATAGTGCTGCTGTTCCTTCTCCGGAGGTTTCACATAATTGTTCCTTTGAACGAAAAGCTACAACCGGGCCGGTGGAAATCTGGATATGATATTTGTTCAGGTTGCCATCCCATGATTTGAACAGCCTGATAATTTTCTCGTCTTCAAGGCTGACCGGCAAATGCAATATCAATTCTTTTGAGGTAAGGTCAATGATTTCTTTCCGCTGTACTTCTTTGATTGCAGGGGTGGCCAAGTCGGAAAGCCCCTCACTGTATGATAAAACGACATTATAATCTGCCCCCTTTTTAGGGGAACATTTCATTATAATTGTTTCCTGAAGCACATTATCTTTGGAAAACGTATCTTTCCGGGTATTGAAAAGGTGGACAAAATCTATCTGTATATGCTTAAACAGGAAATTACGGAACAAACGGAAATATCTTCCCGAAGTGAAACTTCTTGGGGTTATATAAATCATCTGACCTTGTTCCGCAAGCAATAAAGCTGATATGGCCATAAATATAGAGTATATATTAGGCTGTCCGTCTATAATGCATTGAGCCGCTTTCACCCGTTTATCCTCTTTGGAAAGTTTGAAATAGGGAGGATTGGATATGATCAAATCATATTTCTGCAAACTCTCAGCCCTGCCATAAATCGTATCAGAATATAATACTGAATAATTGGATAAAATAAAGTCCTCACAATATGAACGGCAATCAATCCGGACATTATGGCGCATCCCCCATATTGTTATATATTCCAGAACTTTTTGTAATCCCGGTATAAGATTTTCATCGGTTTCGTATGTAACCAACTCTATCTGTTTTACTTTTGATTGCAAAACCAGATTCTCAATCATGGCACATGATAATATGGCAGTTCCACATCCCGGATCTAATACGGAGACAGAATCCTTATTCACACTTATTTGTTTACCCATAAAATAGGCGATAGATACCGGTGTGAAAAACTGACCGTTACTTTTCTTGAAAGCAGCAGTAACAGTATCAGTATATAACCTGCCTATTCTATCTGCGTAGTTAGTAGGCAGCTCGTTCTCATAAGGCTTTATTTCAGACCAACTTATATTCATAATTGCAAAATTAGGAAAAAACCTTTGGATTCTTCTTATGAATGTATTTTTCTTTTTTTGCAGAATCATGATAGATACTTGAGTATTGAGGGAATTAACTTTTCATATTCCGGTTTTTACGCCACAAAACTGGAACATTTTTAGGTGCACACATAAAAAATGATACCCCTCCGGACCGCTGTCCTTTGGAGTATCACCATTCGAACAAGAAAAGAAACTTCATCCTGTTTCACAACTGTATGAAGTCATTGCCATGACAAACACCAATACACAGTTTGGGATTTCCTGCCTCACGGCAGTAGTTTCACCGGTACAAAGCAAAAACATGGACTTATTCTTTCGGCAGCGGATAGCTCTCGGACAGTTTGTCCTCACGTGCCTGCCGTTTTATCTCGTTCTCGTCGAAGTTGTTACGGATGAACTCGTGCAAGTCCGACTCCTTGTAATATGTCTTGTGATATATCGAATAGAACTTCAACACCCCGTTATTCCGGTATCGTTGCAGCGTGCGTTTGCTGATGCGCAACAACAGGCATACTTCCTGATTGTCGTACAGACGCTCTCCGTTCAGGTAGTTCAGGTGCTTTTCCCTCGTTTCCGCCTTGTCCAGCTTCCGTGAGATGCGGTACAACTCACCCATGATACGTTCCATCCATGCTTCAAATTCCGTTTTATCTACTAACATACGCTTTCCTCCTTAAAAGTTCCCGATAACATAATAGCTCTGGTTATCGGATGATTTCAGAATGATTTCTTTCTCACGCATGAACCTGATGTAGCTTTTTGCCGTACGCTCCTTCACTTCCAGTATCGACTGGATTTCTTCCGCAAGCTCCACATAAGTAACAAAGCGCCTCCGGCTGAATACCTCTTTGGCCACCGCTACAAGCTCATCCTCTTTGCGCTTGTCCTTTTCCTCTTTCGGCTTTTCGCCCAGATAGACGTGCATGGCCTTTCCCTTATCCCACGAAAACTGCATGATAGGCACATCCAGCGGACTTCCATCCCTTACTTTCAGAGCCTTCACCACCGATATGGCCGGATCGCTGTCCTTCTCTATGGAAAGGATTGCCGCAGCCTTCCGCTGCAACTCGCTTCCCAAGTGTCCCCTCAGCTTCAGCCCGTTGGGGATAAAATGCAGTACCGTAACGATACACGTCTTGTAGATACCGGCCAGCCGGTACAGTTCTTCCACGACGGCTATACTCTCCGCTTCATCGTTGGCGCATTTTATCAAATCCGCAATCCCGTCTATCACCACCAGATGAACACCGCCGTATTGATAATGGTACTTGTCCAAGCTCTGGATAATGGAAAGCAGGCGTTCTTTCCGGCTCATTCCCGTAAGACAATACGCCTTGAACCATTCCGGCATCGCCTCACGTCCGCATCGCCGCAGCAGGTTGCTGATATTCTTATACAGCTGTACTTCGCTCTGTTCCGTGTCATAGAACAGTACCGCCTTGTTCCTGCCGTTTTCGTGGAGCGTAACGCCCAGCGCATCCACATCCGTTCCGGTGGGACGGATAGCACCGGCAATCAGTGCCGCCACATAGTTACTTTTTCCCGTGCCTTCTCCGCCGGTGATACAAAGCAGGTTGCCTTGAGTTCCGAGAGGCACGTCATTTACCGATACGATCATCTGTGCAATGGGAGGCGGGTTGTTGAAATCCACCTCGCAGGATTTCAATGCCGACATGGTTTCACTGTATAAGGTTTCCAGATAGTCCAGAAAAAGCTTTATCAAATCCTCACGGCTGTTCCCCAGCATGAAGTAGTCCGATACATCCTTTTCCGTCTTTGTACCGGCAAGCGGGAGCAACAATCGTTTAACCCCGTATTCTTTCAGCTCCTCTTCACGCTTCGCCGAGCTTTTCAGCCCGGTACTGTCCACATCATAGAGGAGGATGATATGTTTGAACCGGAATGAAAGCCGGTGTATGACAGCCGCAGGGATAAAAGCCGTTTCCGAATTGAAACAGATCGCATGGAAGCCGTGTGCCGCCAGACTCATCACATCCTTTTCCCCGCCTGTGATAAAGAGCAGATCACCCTTTGCCGGCAGCTGCTCCAGCCCGAAACAGTAGTTGTCGCCAAAATCACCGGCATACAGGAACCGCATTTGTGAACACGGACGGTAAACCTTGATATGCTGTTTCCCCATATATCCGAACATCGGTTCATCAACACTTGTCATGCAGGAAAAAGGATTCCTTTCCTGGTTCTCGCTGCTGAACTTCTTCAGCGATACCGTCCGGTACGCTTTCAGAACATTTTCCCCGATTCCCGATTTGCTCCAAAAGGCAAGTTCCGCAGCCGTAAAGGGCTTTTGCACGACAGTATAAGGCCGGACGCTTTTCGCTTTCGGTTCTTCCGATACCACTTCACTCTTTTGGGGTACTTTGCTATGGCTCACATGATATTCCTCATGTGCGGACAGCCCCAAATGCAGATCACGGTTTATCATTTCCATGATCTCGACAAACTCTTTAGGCTCCTTGCAGCTAAGGCCGTTCAGCCTGCCCACCAGTTCAAAGCAGTCCCCCGAATAATCCTCGTTCCCGAAATCCTTCATTTTAAATACACCGGCCTTGCGTTCGTAATAAATATTGCACGAAGCCTTCGTATCCTTATAAAAAGGGTTCAGGAAGTTCTTTCCCACCTTGAAGTCCACCGGCAGGTAATAGCGGAATACGGAAATGCCCTTTTCCGTCATTTTCAGTATATCATCCTTTCTTATCATTGCCGGTTCTCGTTAGGTAGTTCTTGCGAAAATCCTCCAATGTTTGAGGCTTGCACCGAATGGTACGCTCTTCCAGACAGCGTTCGACCTCCGACAGCTTGTACATACACCGTCCACGCAGCATGGAGTAGCTGATCAGGTTTTCATCCCTCAGGCGTTGCAATGTACGTGTACTGATCCCCAACGCTTCCGCCAGTTGGTTGCTGTCCAGCCAAGCCTCCTTTTTTTCTTCCGAAGGCAGCTGCGCTTCGGCTACATACCCGGCGATTTTTTCAATCTTCCCTACAAGCGCTTTATACGCTTCACTTTCAAATGTAATAACTTCCATAACAAACTTAATTTTCAATGTTTGCTGCAAAAGAATAACAATAAAAGGCAGCGCATGGGATACTATACGTGTACTACACCATGATTTTTTCGGTCCAGCGAAAAAAGAAGGGGAAACCGCTTCACATAAACGGCGGTATCGAGGCGGACGGCAAGGCTGTAGGACTGATGCAGCATCCGCCCGGTGCAAGGGGCAAACCTATCCATATATATAGGTTCGCCCCTTGCACTGGGGATCTTTTTTTAAAGATTTAATAATCAAATGTTTGGAAAATAAAAAGTAATCTTCTATCTTTGTGGCATCAGAGAACGGCTGACAAACGAATGCCTCTCACTGACAACAAGCGTTCCTATAAATCGTTACTAATTCGTTATGGTACAATTTTTCAAGGTTTACAAGAGCTTATAAATCAAAGATATAGACCGCTACGGTGAAAGCCCCAAGCGGATCACTTGAAAATCAAGCAGTTATCTAAAAAAGATAGCTGTTTTTTTCTTTTGTATATACTGCGATTTGACGGCTTTGATGTAAACCAAGATGTAAACGGGGGGTCAACGTAAACCAGTAAACCGTATGACTGAAACAATCAAGTACTGTGTTACAAATCAAAAACACTTAGTAATGGTGAACATCCTCTCATGTTATGTGTCTGTAAAGACGGAAAACGGAAGTACCAAAGTCTTGGCGTATCCATAAAAGCAGAGCAATGGGATTTCAAGGCAAACCAGCCAAAAGCCAAATGTCCAAATCGTGAAAGAATAACCATTCTCATAAACGAAAAAATCACAGAAATACAAAAGGCAGCTTTAGACAAGAGAACACTATGCAAGGGTATTGGATCAGAATATTTTCAAGGATATGCAAAAAGTAAATAGCTGCCTGTCGGAATTGGCTATATAATAAAGATAGTAGCTAATATTGAAAAAGGATTGGGAAGAATGAATTTCATTTTCTCAATCCTTTTCTTTTATAGTAAGTTTTCCAGAACTCAATATGAAGCATTGACAAAGATAAGTTCTGTATTTAGCCTGTTTAAGTCCAAACCTTCGGTTTGAATAAAAATCTTCCTCTACATTTCATTCCGAGCGTATTTTTATCCAAAGACTTGCACAGACTAAACACTTCACTGGAAAAGTCAATGATTAAAATTAAATTCCGAAAAACAATGTTTTCTAAATCTTCTACAAAAGAAACATTTCCTATTAAATTCAAAACAAGATATACAACAAAAAAACATATGATAAGGATATGGCTATTACCACTGCGTTTTCGGACAATACCTTAAAACGTCTTTTTCATTACTTGCCCAAGAATAAGATGCAGTTATTGGTAAATCAAATTTATATGGAAACTCTATTAAAGTTATAGCTTTGTAACCATCCATGTCAATAGGAGAAAACTCTCCACCGGGTTCATCATGCATGAAAAAGTCACCTTGCAGAGCATTACAATGCTCACAATGATTCGCCCAATACTTTCCATTAACAGTTTTAGAAAATCCCAGTTTAAAAGTAGGAAAACGTGAACATACAATATCTAAAATTTCTTTCTTTATATAACCAGGCATATAGAAAAAAGAAAAATAATCTTGGAGATACCATTCTTGTAATGCCTCATCATCATCTGAATATTCATATATCCAAAATTTATTAGATGCAAAAGCTATCACGTCAATCATACCGCCACACTTCCAACAAGTTTTTTGAGTTACCCCTATCCAGAAAGGTGCTTTTGCGATTATTGATACCTTATCTGTGTCAATCCATTGAGAAAATAAATTGATGTCTTTATAATCGGGAACAAACCATGTCTTATTATCTTTATCCCAAAAAGCACCTTTTTCTTTTGCCAAATCTTTTTCGGAATAAGGCACATTTATTTTTAGCGGCATAATTTACATTTTAAATTTAACTTTCATATGAAAAACTCATGCTTACAAAAATACTAAATTAATAAGATATACATCAAATTAAATATAAAAATCTAACTAAATAAGATTGAGATTCAAGTGTTTTTAGGTTTCAAAAGTATAATTTCCACCTTAATAAAAAAGCTTTCCTTTTAAGATAGTGGAAATCATACTCTTTTAGATAGTTATTCTTTCCAACTTTCAAAGTAGTACTTTTGGAGCAGTTTATCAATATCGCTTTGGCGATAGATGATTTTACCTTTTATCTAGATAAAGGGGATTAGCCCTGTATCTCGCCACTCCTGCAAGGTTCGCAAACTGACATTCAGTTTCTTGGAAACTTCATTGTTAGAAAGAAAGCATTCCCCGTTCAGGTGAGACTTGTAATGCTTGACGATAGATTCAATGTCGTCCAGCATCGAATCGAGCGAAGAAATAAATTCTTGGACTTGTAGGGTATCTTTATTTATTAGTTCCATGATTGAAAGATTGTTTTATTGAAATATTGATTGGGACAATCATGTGTGGCCAAAAGGGTCAAAGTCGCGTGACTTTTCCATTTGCCACCGGATTGAGCTCTGCTGCATAGCGGGAGTCCAGCACCAACCGACACAATGAGCGCCAATAGCCATCCCCACCTTTCCACTCCTGTAATGCTGGTATCACAAATGGCTTAGAATTTTCCGTCTTTAGCCCTGGCACAAACAGTATGCAAGACACTGCTCCCAATAACACACCTGCCTTAAACACCTACAGCACTTTACCAAAGAGAAACTGCCCAAAAACAAAATAGTCATTTTCACATCATGAAATATCCACCTCATGTAGTTTGGTACAAAAACATCAATCCAAGCATTATGCTTGGTAATCCATCTATCCAAAGCAAATTCCATACTATTTATTTTAAAGTTTCAGTTCACTCTACAAGAGTGATTTTTACAAAAGTAACTCCATGCTAAGGGACTTGTGCCCAAAATTCCCCTTTATACTCCCCTAAATCCTTTTGATGCCACAAATCACAAACAGAAACTTTTTCTGTATTTCCAAGGCCTGCATCATAGACCATAGATTATTAATTTATGGTCTATGATACTTTGGGGGTTAGGATATATTTCTCCTTTACCATCGGTTTTGACCAAGAAGGAATTAGTGCAATTTCCCCGCGCCCTATCAGCACAAGCAAGAAACAGCCACACCGTTAATAAACACAAACTCACTCTCATCTCAACTGGTCTTTATTTTATCATCGGATTAACAAACAACTCATCCATATACACGTGTTGCGAAGCTTCGAAAGCCACCTTCATATAACGGATGCTTTCATCCAATTGATCAAATAACAAGTTTTCAATCCATGCATCATGCCGATTGTTCGGGAAATGAGGGGTATCCTTGATAGAAGCCAATCTATATTCTTTTCCATCCAACGAAGTGAACAGATAAACTTTCAGCGGCATACCTATTCCATCTAAATTATAGTCCAGCATACGAAGCATGACTTTCCGTAGTCTAGTCTTTTTCTGCAAATCTACCACAAGCTCATGATAACCTTTCTCGAATTTCACCCAACGGGCATCTTTACTGTCTTCCTCTGCAACCCTGCCATCAAGCAATGCCTTCAAATCCGCTTTTCCCGACACCATGTCAATGGTAGCCCCGTTAGCCAATCTCTCCATAAAGGCAGCTTCGGCCAATTGCCAGCAGCCAATCCGCCTTTTCCAGTCCATATAGTCATTGTATACTTTATGTGACCACACCGGTTGCCCCAACTGATAAGTTGACGTGGGACTTTCTATGATTCCACAAACCATAAATGAGATAATCCTGTCAACCCCTGCCACAGAAGCAGCCACTTGTTGGGATAAAAGGCGCGGATAAGCGGCAGGAATCAAGGCCGAAGAACGGTCGTTGGTTCCCTGTTCCCAAGTGAAAGTCTCACAATTGGCCCACATCTCAATATTCAGACGGTTGTGGATGTCTCTCAACCGTTGCCAAGTCTTCTTTAAGCGAGGCAACATGAATTTATTGCGTACACAGCCCACTTCGTCCTGATAGGCTATGATGTCGACTTTCAGCTTTGCCAATTGTTTCTCATACTCCGGATTATCAAAATCAGACAGTCCGATACCATAAGGAGAAATCAGTGTCTTCTTACCCGGAGTCAATGCATTTGCCTTTTGGGTCAATGCATTAACCGATTGTACAGCATGTTCTGCAAAAATGGGGCAAAGACAATCCTCTACCGGCAAATACCAGCCATAAAAGGCTTTATGATTCTTATAAAAGACAGCCAGTTCCTCCATAATTTGCAATTGGCGTTGTTTGACAGCAGGATCCTGCAAATTATCATCCTGGTCTTTTGCCCATCCAGTACTCATAAAAACCTTCATGTCATATCGGGCAGCCTCATCAAGAATGGCTTCCACAGGACTCTGTTTATCTTTATCATACCACCAGGGCATTAATTGAGAGGGATAATAAGCCTTACCCTCATTGGCAACTTCCATGAATACCAGATATTCAATGCCCATAGCCGACAGTTCCCGCACTTTAGCTTTCCATAATTCCGGATCCGTATTATCAAAACTCTGCGGATTGGTATATCTATTACGTACATCCTTATATGCCAGATTTATCCAAGTACCAGTAATGGACTTCACCCTCAAAACAGATTCCTTCACCTTCTGTTTTCTCTGTCGGCCAGAAACATCATTGCCAGCAAAAACTACTGCCGACGGCAGTACGGCTGATATCATCAATAACCCCAACAGGATTGGTAGAAAATTCCTCTTCATAATATACACATTTTTTTAATTAATAAAAGATTAATTGCCACCGGACGTAATAATTAACGCCAAACCTAAAAAAAAGAGAACAAACATCAAGACAATCAATAGATTAGTAGATTTAGATCCCCTTTGAATTCCTTCCAAATACCCCCCCATAATGCGGCAACCATCGTAGCCCCTTGTCCCAACCCATAGGAAATGGCAGCACCGGCTGTTCCGGCAGCAATATAACTGCACGCTGTTCCCAACGCCCAAATGGCACCCCCCAAAAATACCAACCAAATGAGTATTCATATTTCCTTTGAAGTATTGACTGTAAGCCACAGGCACCCCCGTAAAAGGTTTCCTCATTAACAAAGAGTTGAATAGGAAGTTACTGATAAAGATACCTATTGCAAACACAAACAAGGCAGAATACGGAGTCATCATACCAACAGCAGGCGATTCCAGATTTTCCAAATCCATAGCAGCGGCAACAAAACGATAGAAAAACGCCATCAGAATACCAGCGCAGACAGCAATCAGAACTCCTCTTTTTCGGACAGTCTGACCTGATACTTCAGAAACTTTACCGGAAGCAATCCCATTAAAAACAATGGCCAACACAATCAAGAAGACACCCCCAAAAAGAGTGACAGGATCCCCCTTCGGTACACTGAAGTAATTGACAAATACGCCTAATACCAACCCCACCCCTATCGGGAAAGCAACCGACATACCAGCCAACGACATGGAAGCCGACAACAATATATTCGAGGCATTGAATATGACGCCCCCCAGAAAAGCGCTCCAAAAATTCTCCATACCAACTTGCTGCAAGTCCTGCATAAATCCGCGTCCCCCTTCTCCAATGCTGCCCAGTGTCAAGCCCCAAACCAAAGAAAAAAGAAGTATACCAATCACATAATCCCAATAGAACAATTCATAGCGCCATGTTTGGGCTGACAATTTTTGAGTATTTCCCCATGATCCCCAGCATAACATCGTGACCCAGCACAACGCTACCGCCAATCCGTAACTTTCAACTATAAACATAATCGTGATATTTAATATTGTTTTTAATGATTACAACTCTTCACGGTAAGGAATAGAAGACTGGGCTCCCATTCTGGTTACAGCTATGGATGAAGCTTTTGAAGCCATCACAGCAGCTTGTTTCAAGTCCATGCCCTCTGACAATCCTACGCACAAAGCCCCATTAAACGTATCTCCGGCAGCTGTAGTGTCAACAGGCTCCACTTTGAAAGCATCTATACGATAAGAAACGCCCTCTTCCCTTATAAGACATCCTTTCGAACCCAAAGTGATAATTACATTCTTTACCCCCATCGCGCAAATCTCTTCCGCCACTTTCTCAACATCGGCATCATTGGCAATCTTTATGCCCGTAAGCATCTCCGCCTCGATGCGGTTCGGAGTGACCATGTACAGATGCCGGAACAATTCTTTGGGAAGACTGCGGGCAGGAGCCGGATTCAGCACCACCTTCACTCCTTTCCCGAAAGCCTTTCTGGCAGCATACTCCACTGTTTGAAGCGGAATTTCCAATTGCATCAAGAGGATATCTCCCTCACACATTTCCTCCAACATTTTATCCACATCTTGTTCGTTCAACAACATGTTGGCACCGGATGCCACTACAATACTATTCTCCGCATGATCGTCCACGCTGATCAGAGCTACTCCGGAAGCAGAATCTTCATCGAGAGCAATATATCTTGTATCAATTCCTTCTTTTTTAAAATAACCGACAGATTGCCGACCTAATACATCATTCCCCAATTTTGCCATAAATATCAGATTGCCGCCCAATCTCTTTATTGCAACAGCCTGATTTGCTCCTTTTCCACCCTGGTTCATAAAGAATTCCCCTCCCAGAATCGTCTCACCGGGAGCAGGCAGATGAGAAGTTCTCACCACCATGTCCACATTGGAACTGCCAATCACTATAATTTTTTTCATAACACTATATTATAAATAAATTCAATCTATTCATCATCGTGCCCGGAAGAACACAGGAGGTGTATCTCCGGCATCGGATACTGCCACACGAGCCGTTATTACCTTTTCATCTCCCGGAAAGAGCGTAATAAAATTGTCACTCCAGAATACCGGATTAATCTCCTTACCCCGGACGTCCAGCAAAGTCAGATGATTGAAATGGGACAAACGATCCGATTCGTTCTTCAAACAAATAGAAAAGACATATTCCCCTTCCTCTTTGGTAACTTCAACCTCCTCCTTCAATTCCGGTTTCTTCATAGAAGTGAACCAAAAGAAATCCATATGCTGGGAATAGAACCAATATAGGTTCTCGGACAGAAGTTTACCGTATTTATCATGCAGCTCCAGCTTCACAAAGTAATTATAAGAGTATTTTCCACACCGGGGCACCGTAACAATCTCCTGATAGCAATCGGGAGAAACAGTTATCCGCTGGGAGTCCTCCCAAGCCACTTCCATGTCATTGTTGATAACTTTAGCCGTCACTTTCACGTCTTGCAGTGTCTGATGGGAGGCATTAATCACAGAAACCCTAAAATCATTCGCATTCAACTGTACGTGCACCGGTTCCATAGCTTTTTTTGCAAAATAATAAGAAGCATTGGGAGCCAGATACCAGTCGTATATCTGCCAGCACACATCGGGCCAGCAAGAATTAATCTTCCAAATCATCACACCGGAAGTAATATCCCACATCCGGTGATTAGCCGCTTCAAACATAGCACGATAACCATCGGCATTCAGGAACTGGGCATTGTCGGCATATTCTTTTGCCGTCTTCGGATCACCGAACATCGTACGAATGGCATTGTCATAAGAGCGATAGCAATAATTACTTACATCCCAAGCACCATGTTCAGCCCAAATGCTATCCAATGGGAAAATAGGGCTGTTTACATTAGCCGTACTCTCCGCGGTAGGAATAAATTTCCGGAGGCTGTTGTACGTCGGCATGGAAGGCATCCCCAGTTCATTGCGGAACATCTGCAAATGGACCTCACGCACTTTATCAAAGAAGTAGGAAGAAGGCGCCCAATTATAGTCGGGCGCACCGTCATCCGTCGTACCTGTTGGTAGATCTTCTTTCAGATAAGGAGTCAAGGCGTCTACATCCCAATGAAAACTGGTAGTCGGAAGATAAACACGCGTAGTATCGATACTCCTCACTTTCTCCTTGGTCAGCTTGTACAAGCTTTCATTCATCAAGACCTCATTGGCTCCTATCCATGAAATAATAGAAGGGTGATTGCGATAGCGGAGCATCATATCTTCCACTCCTGCCACCGCCAGACCATGATCCAGAGGATTGTCAGCAGTTTCAGTTCCAGGAGTCATGCGGAAACATTGATAGAAAACATGCCACCACATCAGGCCATATTTGTCAAAACTTTCAAACCAGATTTCAGAAGGAGACGGCATATCTTCACTGCCAATCAGGTTGATGTTCGCTTCTGCCATCAGGCGGGCTTCATCATAGATACGTTTTTCAGATTCCTCCAACAAGATGTCCGGCTGTATCCAACCGCCCTTACAGAATATCCGCTTGCCATTCACATAATATACACGACCACATTCATCTCCCACCCGGTTCAGTCCACTTGCCACCTCACGGATTCCGAAATCAAACTCTTTGGTATCGGACACTTTTCCACCGATGCTAAAAGACAGTTTCATGTGATGCAAGTATTGCTCGCCATACCCATTCGGATACCACAAATACGGGTTTTCTATCAGCAAGGAAGGAAAGTCCTCAGGGGTCAGTTCCACTACTTTTCTCTCACCGGCACGCAGGGCTACTTTCTTCGTCAGCTTGATTGGCTTGAGGTATCCCTCCATATGCTTGGTATAAGTGGGAAATTTGACTTCGTTGATTAATGTAATCCAAGCATTCACCTTTCCCTCAACAAGCTTTGCAGAGGTATTCCTCACTTCAAGTTTAATGTTGACCTTTGCAAGCCCAGTGTCAACCTTCATAGGCATGGTAGTGGACTTTGGTAAAGTAGTGACAACAAAAGGATTTTCAATCAACACCTCGTCCGTGGCTTCCACTATCACTTTCTGGTAGATACCCATATTCCGGTCGCGAACCACGGGAGCGCAATCCCAGCCACCGGATATCTTCAATGTCTCATCCTTAAAGATATCGTAGGAATGTCCGCGTACAGGACCGAATACTTTCAACTGGGTGCCGGGAGTCGGGACGCCCGGATGATCCACCTGATAAATTTTTATCGCAATACAATTGTTAGCTCCGGCATGGGCATATCCGGTTATATCAAGTTTAAAGCGACGAAACATACCCACAATATCTTTTTTATCAGCAACCTGACGACCATTTACCCAGACATCTGCCCGGTAGTTAATGCCGTTCAAGATCAGCCATACTTTCTTGCCTCTATATGATTTGGGAAGAACAACTTCCGTACGATACCAGTATGGATCTTGCCAAGGATTACGGCCACTTTTCAGGTAGTTGTATTTAGATAGGTCCATCCGGACATTAAATTCATCCGACACATCCGGAATCAGGTAATTATTCAGGCCGATTCTCGGATCAGGATATACGTTTTCCTTCACCAAAGCATTCAACACGGTAGTGGGCACAGTGGCCTGATACCATCCGGCAGTGGGATAAGCCAATTGCGAGACCTCAGCAGATCCGGCGTTTAGCTCGGAAGAATTGATAATCTTCCAATTCTCCAGTTCAAGAGATTGGGCATTGACGAACAACATGTTACATATCAACAGTATAAAAAAGAGTTTTCTCATAGTTTCTTGTTATTTTAATATTAATGCAGCCGCACCAATAAATCCGGCATTGTCTCCCAAGGCAGCTGGCAGCAAAGTAATATGCCGATCAGCTGAACGACAAATGAATTTACGAAATAGCCACTCTGCCTTGTCCCAGTATAAATCGGAAGATTTCAGAACAGATCCGCCTATGATGACAATTTCGGGATCGGTAATATTCACTGTCCATGACAAAGCATGAGCTAATGCCTGGGCAAAAACATCCCATACCTGCAAAGCCATTTTATCACCGGACCGTGCCAGTTCGGCTATACGATAAGCCGGCAACTCCTCCTTTGTATATTCTTTATAAAGACGGGTGACGGCATTGCCGGATACATAGTCTTCCAATATCCCTTCTTTATAAGGTGAAGTCCATACTTCTCCAGCACAACCGGAATGCCCACGCCATACTTTTCCTCCATTAATCCAAGCACATCCTATCCCCGTTCCTAAGGTAAAACCCAGGACTGAACCGGCATTCCGACCCGCTCCCCATAATGCCTCTGCATAAATCAGCGCATTGGCATCATTATCAAGGATCACCCGCAACGGAAATACTTGTTCAACGGTGTCTTTCAACGGGAAATAGTTCAAAGTGGGAAGATTCTCAACATCCAGCAGTATACCTTTATCTATATCGAGAGGTCCGGTACACCCGATACCAATGCCCTGAATATCGTAATCCGCAGCATCAGCCAGAATATTTTTCAACAGAGAAAACAAATTGGCAATAATCACTTCGCCGGGTTCTTTCGGATTAGTTGCAATAGTACGGGGAGAAGCATAAACCAATCCCTCTCCGCCAACAATACCCGCACTGATCTTTGTGCCTCCGATATCGACTCCTATGGCTGCCTTTCTTCGTCCCATCATTATTCTATTGAAGTCACTTTAGCACCATGTGTAAAACTGCCGGGCACCAGTTCCATTTCTTCCGCCCAAGCATTCACTATCAGCTGAACAGGAACAATGGACGGAATTGCAAACAAATCAGGGTCTCCGCAATGAACATTGATTTCCAGCAAATTCACACTTTCAATGCCGGAGGAGATATCCGATACCAGGATCACTTTACCATTAAAAGACAGAACATCAGCCACAAGCCTGATGCTCTGCCGATAAACACCGGACCGTGAATGCGAATAAATGATACAGATAAAGCCAGGGCCTACCATCTCCAGTGGACCATGGCGAAACTCACCGCCCAACAAAGCTGAAGCCGGAGTCTTGGTAGCCTCCATAAACATCAGGGCGGTTTGGGCAGCGCTTGCAAAAACCGTACCCCTGCCTATCACTTGAACAAACGGATGCCCACTTAAAAAAGCGACCGAACGGGATAAATAAATCCCCCCTTTCTCAAGCTGAAGACCGACTTCCCGAACGACACTATCTAAAAGAGCATTATCTACCCTGCGACCATCCAATGCTCCTGCAAGCAGATACACTACCAGATAGGTGGTGATAAATGTCTTCGTAGATGTCATTTCCTCCCTCCCAGCCTTACATAGCAGACTGAGAGTAGCCATCGCCGCTAAAGAACTTCCAGACTCATTTGTGACCCCAACCACTGTCAATCGTGAATGATGCCGTTCACCAAGTTGTTTAAGCAATTCAATCACCTCATAGCTCTCGCCTGACTGTGAGATGGCAACCAATAAAGTGCGCTCTGTCAGAACTGAAGACTGAAAATGCAATAACTCGCCGGCATTGATAGCAAAAGCGGGTATATTATAAGCGGTCATCATGATCGCGGCAGCTTGTGATACAAAATAAGAACTTCCCATACCGGTAAGTACTATTTTGTCATAGTCACCGGTTGTCCACAGAGTACAGACAGCATCCAAACGCTCCTTCCCTTCTCTTGAATGATAATAGCCAAGAGTACGTTCCAACATTTCCGGTTGTTCTTGTATTTCTTTGATGAACTGATTCATAAAAAATATTTGTTTTTTATTGATTAAACACTACCAATTCCGCCAATGAGCTATTTTATTGCATCAACAACACATCTCTATTAGGATAAACAGATATAGATAACAGCGCTTCATCACTTTCTTTTTTATTTACGTTTTTTATTCCTATATTTCAGTTCTTTCAAGTATTTCATATATCCATTGAATAAATCAATGGTACGAGCCTCGCCTATGCGAATAGACATTTTGGGGTCATTGAACACACCGGGGAACTGATAGCAAAGAATTTTCTCAAAATTATCAAACAGATTCAGGTCGCGAATTATCTCTTCAACCGGACGTGGATACAAAGAATTGTCTGGATTAAAGAGGAATACTTCCAAATCAAACCAGAAATGAGCGTTTGCATCATCACATGCCTTTTGCAACATATCAGCAGCCTGCTTACCTGTCAAATCACCTTCCGGCATACGAGCAAAGCCAAATGGGCATAAAATGTCCAGATAGTTTAAAAGTTCCGGATAAGTATCCATACCATTAGGTACTTCAAAACTGTTGGTTGCCAACATCACCGGTTTACCCGGAGCAAAGCTGTTACAATAAGCCTTAAACTCCTTAAAGAAATTCACGATATCATCTTTTCTCTTTTTACGTATTTCGGGCAGTTGTTCCCAATTATCTAAACCGCCTCCACTTTCTTCAGACACATAAAAAGCATAAAAAGATTCGTGATGTCCATACATGTCCCAAAGTTCTTTGGCCACACGTTTATGCCACTCCAAAGATTCGGGAGTAAAATCGAACCAAGCAAACATACCCACGCCCATCAACACGTTCATACCTTGTTTATCAGCCTCGGATAGAATAGCTTCTATTGGGTCTTTAGCCGCAATATCCATGCGTCCGGGATATAACTTAGATGGATAAAAAGCCTTCCCTTGGTAATTATCTACATTTGTAGAATGCTTACCCACATATTGTTCATTACGGAAAACTTCTTGAATAACCATCATATTCATATCCAACTTATTCATTGAACGAACCAATTCGCGCCATTGATTATCGGTCATCTTCTTAATATCCTGATTCCAATGCTTTCCTTCAGTTTCACTCCAATGATAAATACCCGCCCATGCCCCAGATATTTGCTGTATGGAACGAATGTCCGACTGAATAACTTCGATTGAATTTACTTTCCGATATACGTTACCGCTTTCGGTAACCTTCAAGATCACCTTATGCTTTCCAACCTTATCCGCTGTAGGAATCACCACCTTCACCACATCCGATTTACCGGCAGCAATGTTCAACATGGTATCACAGAGCAGAGCAGATACTTTTTCCTTCCCCCAATATAAAGAAACCTGATAAGTCTGTTCTACAGAGCTCTTATTTACAATTCCTCCACGAATATCTAACTTGACTTTATTCGTAATCTTTCCAGGTGGAATCAAGATCAAATCTATTAAGTCACCAGCTTGCACGCCTAGAGTACACAGCAGTGTAAAACAAAACAATAATATATTTTTCATGAATACAAAAAAGGTTTAACGAAATTTGCAATTAAACAATCTGATTAATAGAAACTATTTGGGAAAGTAACAAACGACTCTATTTCATTATTAGCAATCCGAATATAGGTATCAAACTTACGTTCACCTTCACGCAAAACAATGACGCGTGCGCCATTGGATGCCAAATCGTTATAAACTGTATTACCACCGGTATAACGACCATAAGCCAACAATACTTCCTTATAAGCCACAGCATAATCGTTATTATGATCGTGACCGACAAACATCCCCATTACATCTCCACACTCTTTAACCGAAGTAAAAAAGCCGGAATTGGTAGTAGGGCAACATACCATTTCAGCCTTGCAACCAAACATGCGATTTTTGTCTTCCATCAAAGCATCCTTATATTCAGGAATAGCAATGTGGAAGAAAGCCAATGCAGGCAGCGGAGTACCGCCATTATTTTCTGTAAACGTCTTGCTTTGTTCACGATACCAAGCAATCTGATCAAATTTAATCCAATCATAACCAGGGACAGACTTTACCTGAGTATAAGAGTGCGAGTCAATACAATACAGGAGAGCTGCATCCTTATTCTTATCGGTAGAAGACTTCACAGTCAGGACATAGTCCGGAGCCACATCCCCAATACGAACAGGCATCAAATTACCCTTTTTCTTTGAAATGTAATCATACAATTCCTGACGTGTATGATCGTATTCATCATCATGATTACCAAATACTACTGCATAAGGTATATTACGACGAATACATACATCCAATACTATATCCCATCCTTTAAAAGATTCATTGGACACAACCGCATCTCCAGTAAAAACTACACAATCAGGATGTTCTGCATCCAACACTTCATTCATTCTATCCAATGCTATCTGAGAATTGGCTTGATCATCGTATTTATAATGAACATCGGTAAACTGAACGATTTTAAAATCTCCATTTTTACCAAATTTCAATGTCTTTGGCTGTGCCCAAACTGAACATACATTCAACACTGCCAACAAACAAAACAATATTTCATTCATCTTCATTTTTGCTATATATTAAACCCCAAGTTTTGGATTGTCCAAAACTTGATTAGTATGATTCATTAATCTTTTAGAAATCACGTAAGGCAAAACCTCATAAATTATACATAGGGTGAGAATGAGCCTCACCCTATGTCAATCTGCATTATCCGGCAGATTTTAGTTCTAAATACTCACGGTAACAGATTATTTTCCTTTAAGTAAATTTTATATCCTTCATAGTTATTGGTTCCCTTCTTAAAGGTAACCCAACTGAAGTTGGTGATGTGTTCTGTAAAGAGACCTGCCACCAACAACTGTTCTTTCAATTCAGCCCAATCTTTCGCCTTATAAGGAACATTCGGACAGTTACAGCTTTTGAAAGATTCGATATCCACACCAAATATAACCCCATTCTCATCACAAGCTTTTTTAACTTCAGCATACCAGTTAGGCAAATCCACATCAAAGTCAACCAAACAACGGCCACCAATATCTTGTAAATAAAGATGGTCAATATTCGGAGTCTGTTTGAAAATACGTCCGAACCATTGTCCACAAAGATCAGCCGGCAAACCTCTCCATAAAGCAGGAGCAATAGATACTGGCTTATTGGATTTAGTCTTGATATAAGAAGCAACACCTTCCAAATACTTAGCCAGCATAGAAAGTGCCGGTTCTTGTTGCCATCCTACCGGATAAGAACCATCATGGAATTCTTCGGTGATGTACCAACCTACCAGACAAGGATTGTTTCCAAATTGTTCATAAACCTCATCAAACAACATCTTATTCCGTTCTGCATTGATGTTGTATTTAGTAGGATCAGTAGGGTCGGTCTTGCTATAATCACCCGGATACAATCCCAAAATGATTTTCATACCATTGCGTTCAGCAGCTTCAAACATTTTATCGATGATGTCACACTTCACTTGTACCCAGGGCAAATTAGTGTTCTTATAGAAAGATACATTGGTTTCATCATGATTACCGGTAAACTGCTGAGAATACTGAATAATCCACGTATCAATACCCACTTCTTTACTATCTCTAAATTGCTGATCCCAATCTTCATTCTCATACGCATCTTTATTCAACTGAATAAAAATACTTGAGAACTTAGGTGTACCTCCCTTTAATTCATAAGAGGTGAGCTGCTCCAAGTTATCAATTTGGCATTCTCCTTCCCAAGCCTTGCCGGAAGTATTTTCAATTTCAATACGGAAGCCCTCGTTGCGATTCATGAGCAGCGTATCAGATTGGGTACCTTCACCCTTCTTGTACAATTTAAATGCACTATAAGGCATAATCAAACGAGTCCAACCATCTTTCAACAAAATTTCAGTATCTTCATAAGCAAAATAAGACCAACGTCTGCGAGTGTAATCGTGAGGAGCTTCTGCGCTAAATTGCTTTTCGTCTTCCATAATGATAAAACGGAAAGTAGCATTCTGATTATGGCGGTTACCTTTTACCCAAATGGATAATCCTAGGGGATGGAAAGACAAGTCTACACGATAATCACCCCAACGCTGCTGAAAGTAAACCTTTTCAGGTGTACCGTCTTCGGATTGTCCTGTAAAGTTATACATCAGCTTAAAGCTGCCTGCCCCTTCTTTGGGGTCATCTCCTAATTCATAATCCAAGTAAGCTTTGCCAGCTTCTTTATCTGGATTAGAAATATCATAAATCTCACAAGCTAATTCATCATAAGGGTTAATAGACTTCACAGCCTTAGTATGATTGATAATCTGTTGTTTCTCTAGAATCAAATCATAACCATCGATTCTATATCCTTTATGTATGTCATCACTGCAGGATACAAATGCCAAAAACAGTGCTGATATTGATAATAAAAATGATCTTTCCATAATTGAATTTTCAAACTGTTAATTACATGTTTCATTTATAAGAAATACTTCTCGCAGTATTCAACCATTCCTAAAGCATAACATTCGCTATGCTTTAGGAACTGGCACTAAATACTATTGCGGATAATAATTCATCTTATACATTCTGATTCTTGACTCGTTTGTATCATAGCCAACAATAGTAGATGCAATATAGATATCATACCCTGTAGAAGTGGCTTCCTTATAGACTGCAATATCTCCCCAACGATTATAGTTGGTAGGTGCAATCTCATCACCACTGAACAAACAGAATTTATCGTAACCATCATCTTCCGGAGAAAGTTCCATCATGCTACGCTTAGTAATTTCAAACACCTTAACTCTGGCATTTGCCCAAGCTGTATAACCTTGTTCTATGAATGCTACAAATACATCATTGTTTACAGTAAACACCTTAAAGTCCAAAATCTTATAGGCATGACTTTGAGGATTCATCTCGGTAACTTCCATATACGGTGAGAAGATGTGAAAACGACTACCCTTCTTACCTTCTTGTGTTTCATCATCTTCATCTGCTGTAGAAGGGGAATAGAATGACAAATAATGATCGGAATCATCATCCAATGAAGCACGTTGTACTTGAGCACGATCCCAGTTACCACCAGCAGGTCCGTAACGCAATGTGTTCGGTTGATTAGCAGGAGTTACCAATTCTCCATCCTGCAATTCCCAATAATAAATAGTCATCATTCCTGGAGCCATACCATAAATAAATGCTTTACCTGAAGTTACATCTCCTATAACGCTGAATTCATAACCCAAATCATCCGGACAACCATCCCCTGCTGTATAATCCAGCAACAATATGTGTTCTTTCTTGGTTTCATCATAATAATATACCATAAATCCAGCACCATACGTATTATCACGAGCGGTCACCAAATGACCGGCATCGTCAGTATCAGCTTTCATCATAAATGAGCGAGCTGCCTCGATAGTAGTAACTGAAGAACCTGTCTTCATATCATAACGATAAATCTTTCCATCGTACTCTTGTACATTCAATCCCTGAGCATTGATAGCCAAACCAGTGATATTACGGCTAGCAATATTCAACTCAACGGCATTTTTATCCCACAACTTACTGAAGCGTGTTTTCGGAGGCGTGGGTAAAATTCGAATCGTATTGTGATGTTTATTACCATTTACATCAATAACAGTAACAAATACAGGATTGGTGAAATCTGTTTCGCCCTTAAATGGATTTTCCATATAACAGTTGTGTTCCAGACTCACTGTACACATCAAACGAGTCAAATCCAAAGGAGCGTCATCTGTAGTAGGCACCTTTACTGTGATTTCTTCATTTTCCTCATAAGGACCTTTCTTTGTAGCCGAATATTCTGCAGGATTACCCGGAATCTTAATAGTAACATTCAACAAACCATTGACTTGATCTGTTCGTCCTTCAGCCAAATCAGGAGACTCACAAGAAGCCAAGGCTCCTATAAACAGACATGCTAATATCGTAAGTTTATTCAATAATTTCATAACCTTAAATTTAATTATTTCCACTCATCAAATTGTTCACATGCAGTGTTCTGTTGCAATTCCGACAACGGAATAGGAAAACGATTGTATTTTTCCAAATATACACGCGTAGAACCGGCATCACAATCCACTACTTTATATTCATAAGTACCTTCACTAGTCTTGGTGGGTTTGATTCCCTTCATATGAACATCATTCAGCAATGTTGTACCCAATCCCCAACGGCGGATATCCCAAAAGCGATGTCCTTCAAAAGCCAACTCAATCATTCTTTCATGACGAAGCAATTTCATAAACTCAGTCTTGTTCTTAGCAGATTTTGCAGGCAAATCAACTCTGGCACGCACTTCATTCAAGGCCTCCAATGCTGCAGGAATATCCCCTTGTTCTGCCATAGCTTCTGCATAAATCAACAAGACTTCAGCATAACGCATATAGTAATACGTCAAGTCCGTTGCTCTTATGCCATTCTTAGGTAAATTCTCATCAAACAACTTGCGCATATAATAACCAGTACAGGTAGTACCACCTCCTAATGCATAACCATCGTTACATCCCTCATAGGTATAAAGCGTTTGCCCCTTCCAAGGTGCACCGTTATAAAGAATCGATGCATAGAAACGCGGTTCACGACCTACATACGGATTCGCTTTCATTGTAGGATCAGACCAACTGAACTCACGTCCATCTGCCATTTCGTAAGCAGATACCAAATCCTCAGTAGGACTGGCTTCTGCATAACCTCCATCGCTGGGTGGACAATAAAAATAATCAAACGAATAGTCCATCTCATCATCATAAGAATAACCACATTCTATAATACTTTCATTATTATCTACACGCGCACTTCTTCTGTTCATGAACAATTCACCGTAACCTTTATCTGGACGGCTAGGATTCTTATACAAAGCATAACCTAACTTCTTCACTTCCAAAGCAGCATCGGATGCATCTTTCCAACGTTGCGCATAAAGCATGGCACGAGCCAACATTCCCCAAGCTGCACCTTGAGTGACACGTCCAGTATGAGTAGCTTCTCCCCAAGGATCTTTGGTAGCATCATCCCAACGCTTGGGCAGATATTTCGCAGCAAACGTCAAGTCTTCATAAATGAAATCCCAACATTCTTCAGGAGTACAACGAGCATGGTTCTTTTCTCCCATTACCGGAAGTTCCTTATGCAAGATAAAGCTGGCACCAAATCTTTTAGCCAAATCAAAATTCACTAATGCACGGAAAAAACGGGCCTCAGCCTCAGCTTCATTAGCTATGCTCTCTGGAAAATTACCTCTATGTTCTGCCAAGTTATGCAAGAATCTACAGCAAGATAGTTGCCATGTATGACGGTTATCCCAATTATTGAAAGGATTAGCGGCAGGAGTAATCGGAGCAGATCCAAAAACAAACAGGTTTTCTGAATCACGTGGCCCATTCATCTTTAGAATATCCGTACATGCATCATTCTCTACCTCACTTCCGTAATAACCTCCAATCAACGAATAAAAGCCATTTAAATTTAAACGTAAATTGTCAACATTTGACCAAGCTACATCCTCTGAATAACTATCCGTCAAAATTGGGTCGATATTACACCCCATCAATGACAGCATTGCGAATGCAGTAACAGCAAGAATTTTATTTTTTGATTTCATTTTCTTCATTTTTAGAATGTAACATTTAATCCCAATTCATACGTACGTTGTTGTGGATAGTATCCTTGATTAACACTCGGCATTTCAGGATCCAAATGCTTCAAATGGGAAAATGTTAACAAGTTACCACCAGAAACATAAAAACGTACTTTTTTAATGCCTGCCGGTGTAACCCATTGAGATGGCAATGTGTAACCAATCTGCATACTTTTCAAACGTATGTAGGTACCATTTTCCACCCACCAAGAAGACATTTTACCACCATTATCCCGTGAAACAATACCCAAACGAGGATATTCCGCATCCGGATTATCAGGACGCCAAGAGTTTTCCACCAAATAGTAAGGAGTATTACCATCACAATAAAAAGGTTTTGTATAGAAAGTATTATCGTAACCTACATTCGCATACATTCCACAGAGATTCACATCAAACAAAGCCGCACCTTGCCACAACATAGAGAAATCTATACCTTTCCACTCAGCTCCGATATTTAAACCAAACATCATTTCCGGTGTACTACTACGACCGATGGGTACTCTATCCTGATCATAGGTAATCTTACCATCACCATTGATATCTTTCAGCTTAATATCACCAGGAAGTGTAGGACCATAAACTGCGCTGTGTGCAATTTCTTCTTCCGTCTGGAACAAACCTTCTGCTACAAATCCCCAATACTCACCCATCGGACGTCCAGTACTACGCATATAATTAGGTACATTAGGATCTTCTGTCATTTTTAAAATCTTATTACGTGCCCATGAAATGTTACCACGAACATTGTAGCTAAAATTTTTAATACAATTATGGTGTGTCAACACCAATTCAAAACCACGATTATCATGAGAGCCATAATTCGTATAAGCAGGATAATAATCTCCCAAAGAAGGTGGGAAGCTGGCAGACTGCGATTCCAATGAACGGGTTGTCTTCATGTAGAACACATCTAATTCTACCCCCAACAGGCCATTCCACATACTTGACTCAATACCCACATTATACGTATCTGTCAACTCCCATTTCAATAAGGGGTTAACTGGACGACTGATACTCAAATACTTTTGAGGTGTATTACCGAACAAAACAATAGGGTCTGTAGACAAACTAGCGGTTGAAAAATAAGTCATTGTATTACTAATAGCTCTATCACTACCCAAACGTCCTGCCGATGCGCGAATCTTCAAATTTTCCATAAAAGGAACGGCTTCCTTAAAAAAGTCTTCTTGAGAAACACGCCATCCTACAGAGACACCGGGAAATACACCCCATCTGTACTTCTTAGGCAAGGCCGTCGAAGCATCGATTCTACTTGTTATTTCCAATAAGTACTTATCATCATAAGAATAATTCAAACGCAAAACATAACCGGCACGTTTATCTATGCCATGACCACCCTTCACCAAATTATCGTTAACTTTTTGTCCCCATGACATATCCATGATATCGGTAATAGGAAAATCTTCTCTACCCGCTGATAAACTTGAAAATTTAGAATTTGTAAATTCATACAAAAACAAACCAGATACAGCATGTTTCCCGAAGTTATTAGCGTATTCAATCGCTGGCTGAATGGTATATTCCTCTGTTTCAGTAAACCACTGGTTCAAGGACGCTGTACTAGCAATTCTGCCTTTTTCAACCCCCCAACTACGAGTACTTTGATTCCAACAATTCAAATCATAAGGCAAAAAATATTTCTTACGCATAGCATAATGCTTCACATATGAACCATTCAACTTCACACTTAATCCTTTAACTGGCAATTGCCACTTCATAGAGACATTTCCTTGGAAATAAGTTTTCTTATTAGTATTCTTACCAGAAAGGTCACGAGCGGCAATAGGGTTGTTATTACCGTTACCATCCAAGTTCAAGCTACCGACAGGAAGACCGTTGTATTCAGAGCGCAAGTAAGGGTAAGACAGCATAGCCTGCTGGAAAATAGAAGCATAAGTACCCGGACCGGCACCAGCCCCCGGCTCGCTATCTGTAGAAACATAACCAGACAAGCCTAAAGACAAATCAACATTATCGGTAATCTTTGCATCCATATTGGAACGGAAGTTATACTTATCATAAGAAGTTTTATCAATGATACCCTTTTGATTATAAGCTCCAACAGAAGCAAAGAACTTTAATTTATCTGTACCACCTGATACAGATACATTATTAGTATAAGTAGGAGCAACATCTTTGAAAAGCAAATCAAACCAATCGGTATTACCATATACCTGTTCGTCAGAGCCAGGGTTTTCAATACGAGCTATTTCATCAGCGGAAAAGCGCAAACTTTCTTCTGCTACTCCATCCATACGCTGTGCTGTATTGTACCAATACGCAAAATCGGGACCATTTAGGAATTCCGGAAAATTTGTATTCTGACTTAAAGTAACCGAAGAATTCACGGTAACCGTAGGCTTCTGTACTGTACCACGTTTCGTAGTCACCAAAATAACACCGGCAGCAGCGCGCACACCATATACAGCAGCTGCAGTAGCATCCTTCAAGATAGTAATTGATTCTACTTCATCTTGTGAGAATGAGGGAAAATAGTCCGTTACAACACCATCGACAACAATCAAAGGGTCACCGTCACCAGCACCATTACCACGGATATACAAACTAGATCCATCTTGACCCGGTTGACCACTGCTCTGCTTTGTAATCAAACCCGGCAAACGACCGGCCAACATATTAGAAAGAGAACCACTAGGAGCCATCTTCAATTCTTTGTTACCTACTTGAGAGATAGCACCGGTAACACTACCTTTCTTCTGTGTACCGTAACCTACCACTACTACCTCGTCCAGCAGTTCTGAGTCTTCTTTCAAAACCACCTTCAAAAGTTTTCGACCTTTCAAAGTCACTTTTTGGGTAGTATAACCCACATAAGAAAAGGTTAAGATTTCCCTTGTGTTCGGCACGGTAATAGAGAAATGACCATCCACATCGGTCACCGTACCTGCCTTACGATTCTCTGTAAACACAGACACACCAATCAACGGATTATCCATCTCGTCGAATACACTACCCTCTACCTTCACCTGAGCATTAGCGCCAGCACTAATCAAAGCAAATAACAAGAATAGCCAACAAAAATACTTGTTTTTCATTTTATATTAGAATTTTATTAATTAGTATCATTTCTTATCCAAATAAATGTATTCCAATGTCTTCCAACATTGATAGAGTCCTCTTGGCACATGGAAACAGCCTTTCCACTTTCCACCCTTCAACGGTAAGAGCACTTCCCCACGACGGTTCAGATAACCATACCATTCAGGATGTTCGGCATCCTTAAAATGCGTCCATGTGTAATCGTGTACTTTTTCAAACCATTCCAGGCATCTTTCATCGCCTGTAAACTGATAACCTTTCAACATGGAAATCAAGGTTTCAATGTGTACCCACCATAATTTCTGATCCCATTCCAACTGCTGGGGAGGACAACCTTTGCGGTCCATGAAGTAATAAATACCACCGAATTCCTTGTCCCAACCATACTCCAACATTTTCAAAGCTGTGTCCTTAGCCTTTGCTATCAATTCCGGACGGTTCAAACGCTTGCCTAAATCCATGATAAACCACATGGCTTCAATGGCATGACCGGGAGTTACCTGACGACCTTCAAAACAATCAACCAACGAATTGTCACCATTCAGATTTTCTACAATAATACCGCCTAATTCCGGACGCAAGAAAGCTTCCATCACCTCATGTATACATACATCCATGGTTTTCACCAAGAAATCTTCATCGAGCAAATGTTCTATTTCCAATGCCAAATTACAAAGAATCATGGGCAAGGCAAAGCCCTTCAGATTACGAGTTCCGGGATGCAGCTTGTTCCACTTGCCTTTCGGATTATCTACCTTTGACAAAACAATATCAAAAGTCTTTTTGGCTATATCAGCATATTCTTGATTACCAGTGGCCAAGCTTAACTGACCAAAAGCCATGGTGGCAAAGGTGTAAGAGAATATGTTATAAGGCTCAACCAACGGGTTGCCTTGGCGATCTAGAGAAAAATACCAATTATAATTACCATCGTGACCGTACTTTTTCAGGAATTCTCCTCCATGAATAGCACAATCGAGCCACTCCTGACGCTTCTCTACTTTATTATAAAGCATGGAGAAAAGCCATACTTCACGACCTTGCAACCAAATGAACTTATCTGTATCGAACACAGATCCATCGCGGTTCAAGCAAGTGAAGTATCCGCCGAACTCGGCATCTTGTGAATGTTCCAACCAAAAAGGAAGTACCCGCTCCAGCAGTTCTTCCTTATACTGTTCTGCTAACTGTTTAAAATCTACCATAATATTGACTTATTTAATGGTTAATATAATATGTTCTTACTTCGTATAAGTCACCACTTCTCTCACCCAAATATCAGCACTTTTCACTGGATTTAACCATTTACAAGTCAGCGTGTAATCTCCTTCAGGCTGTTCATAGTTGAAGAACAATTCATGTTTACGGTGATTGTACTTCAAAGGCAACTCGCAAGTTTCTACCAGTTTATCGTTAAAGTAAACTTCTAACTGAGCGACATAATCTTCAGGAACATTTTCACCTTGCACGGCTCCCTTGATAACAGCACCTATACCATGGAATTTAATTTCCGGGAACTTAGCTACCCAATTCTCTATAGATATGCGCTTATCAAGCTTCAATCCTTCAAAGCTGATTTCAAGCGGTGCGGCTTTCGGTTCCTGATAGTTGATTTCTATCACATCCTGATTCACCTTCCCCCCCTCGCGTTCAATAAAACGTAATGCCTGTCCGTAACTCAACTCGCAACCTTTATTAAAACTTACAGTATTATTGAAAGGACGATCGGCTACTTCCATCAAAACGGTTCTATATTTTTCAGGCAATTGGTTATAACCCAACATGGTAGCAATGATACCACCTGAAGAAGCTGGATTACAATCTGAATCCTGACCGGCACGTGTAGAAATATCAATGGTACGTTCAAAATCACCTTCACCATACAGCAGGCCCAAGACAATGTAGGCACCATTCACGTAGGCTTCAATATTAAAAGGTACTTCTACACCATCGGGACAAGCGATATCAGCGGTTCCCCATTTGTTTTCAATCTCTTGCCAACATTTTTTCCAGTCTGTAGGATATTGCTGATGCCAACAGATAACGTCGCTCATGCATTCATGGAACTTACTTTCAGCCGGTACCGACTTCAATGCTTCCGTAACAATGAAATTCACGTCATTGCTCACATAAGCCAAGGAATACATGGCCGCTACATATACACCACCATACCAACCGTCGCCACAAGCCATGATGTGCCCAGCACGGTCGCAGATATCGACTGCACTATTCACCATACCCGGTGTTACAATACCGGCAAAATCGGCTTCAATCTGGAAATCCAAGCAATTGGCATGCGGATTGTTTTTCCAATAACCACTTTCGCGAGCAGATAAACCATGCAAGAGGTTGTATCTGGCCTGCTGATTGGCATGACACAAAGGATATTCTTTGGCTAAGAAATCTACGGCAAAAGAATCAGCAGGGGTATCCAAGCCACAACGCTCCATGGTTTCGATGAAGGTTAAATCCACATACACATCATCGTACAAACCGCCACCACCATCAAACCATTTTTTTATTTCACCCGGTCCCCAAGGCATCACTATCGAATCCGGAATCATAGTAGACAGATAGCGGAACTCTGTAGGACCTCCATACGTACAGCCGATAACCTGACCGGCCCAAGCACCTTTTACCTTATCAAACAGAGCATCTTTTGATAGAGTAAGATTCAAATTCTCGTTTTGAGAACCACCACATGAGCATAAAGTTACCACCAAACAACCACTCAATAAAATTTTTCTAATTTTCATCATATCTATTATTAAGGTCAATTTTTTGTTTTCATCCAATAACGTTCAATCTCTTCCAATGATTTTCCGGTGGTCTCCGGCACCAGTTTCCAAACTATCAGCATGTAGGGAATACACATGGCAGCAAACAGGAAGAATGTTCCGGCGGGGGTAAGATTTTGGAGCATCCAGGGGGTAAGCTGCCCAATCAGGTATGTACCTATCCACAATGCAAACCCGGCAATGGACATGGCCAGTCCACGCACCCGGATTGGATACATTTCGGAAAGCAATACAAACACGACTGCGCAAATGGAAACCGCACAGCAAAACACATAGAACAAAAAGAAAACTAGCAGGAATAGGCTTGAAATGCCCCATGATTCTCCGGCAATAAAATAAAAGCCTATCAATACCAATGAAAGAATCATGCCTGAAACACCGTAATACACCAATTTCTTACGACCCACTTTATCAATAATGGCAAGAGCCAGTACAGTAGTCAGGGTATTGACCAGCCCCACCAACACCTGATAGAACAAGGAATCGCCACCGGAAAGGCCAGCCCCTTCAAAGATGGAAGGACCATAATACAAGACTGCATTCACTCCCATAAACTGTCCGAGGATGGCTATACATACACCAATAATAACGGCTTTCATAATACCCGGCGACAAAAGCAAGGACCACTCTGATTGGATTTCGGAAGTAAGAACAGACTTCGTTTCGTTCAATTGCACCAACGCTTCTTTGGAAGAGCTGTAAATGTGCTCCAAAATATTGACCGCACGCTCTTCACGATTGCGGACAATCAGCCAACGCGGACTTTCCGGAATAAAGAAGACAATGACAAAGAACAGCAAAGCAGGCAAAGTCTCCATTCCCAACATTCCTCTCCATACTTCATTCACAAAAATCCAGTTAAACCAGTTATCGGCAGCTCCTGCATGGGTCTCAGCATACATAAGCAACTGATAATTCATTAGATAAGCTCCTAAAAAGCCAATGGTAACCGCTAATTGATAAAGTGATACCAAGCGTCCACGGTACTGAGCTACCGACACCTCGGATATATAAAGAGGGGACACAATGGAAACCACACCGATACCTACACCTCCGACAATACGGTAAACCACCAACTGATTGAAATCTGCACATACCGCACAACCGATAGCAGACATAGAAAAGAGTATGGCCGACAGAATCATGGTACGTTTACGACCAAGCTTGTCACTTAAAATACCAGCAAAGAGCACTCCTACAATGGAACCTATCAACGCACAGCCCACATACCACCCTGACGACATGGTATCTAAATTAAACTGAGCGGTTACCTTGGCAATGGTACCGGAAATGACTGCTGTATCATATCCGAAAAGAAATCCTCCCAAAGCTGCCACAACAGACAAGAAAACTACATAACCAATATTGACTGAAGATTTCATAGTATAAAATTTATCGATTAAATTCAAATTATTCTTTTACAAGTTGCTTATAAACAGAACCGAAGCGATCGGTCACCAGTACTTCTATGCGAGCCTTTTTATCTTTAGGAACAGCCTTAAACAAATGATTGGTAGGGAAAGCATTCACCCAAGGTGCTCCCATCTTTTCACGATCGGAAAAAGCTTCTACAGCAGCCGGATCCAAACCTTCACAACGGGTCATCTCACCCATACAAGTACCATTCTCGATCCACTCTACCTTCCACTGCTCATCCCAATTCCAAACATTGGCCAGCACTTCTTCGGGAAACTCTTTCGAACTACCCGGAGCATAAGCCTGAAACTGGTATTCCAGCGGATAATCTACCGCTTTGTAGTGCCACTTCACCTGATTACCATCTACCTCATAAAGTCCAAAGCCTTGGGGGGTACCGTCAGAACAAAGCATGGATTTCCAAAAACCTGCACATACAGCAGCTGTATTGTGTTCCATTAACCGGTCGTTGAACACCACGTTACCGTTCACATGTGTATGTCCGGTAATGAGGTGTGCCTCATGGTCTTTCAGCAAAGCATACAGACTATTGGCATTGCTTGTCTCGTCAGGCAGCAAGGCATTGAACTTGATGTCCTTGGTAGTACTGGAAGGAATATGCATCATTACAAATACCAGATGATCTTTCGGCACCAAAGCCAAATCTTTCTCCATCCATTGCAGGGTACGTTCATCAATGTAACCTATATAACGATAATCCCTATTGATATAAAAACAATTGTCTAGTATAATATAATGTGCCATTCCACGATTGAAAGAATAATAAATGGGACCAAAATAGTCCTCATAAGTCTTGTATGAATGTTCAAAAGAACGTACACCTATTTCCATATCATGATTTCCTATGATACGGTAAACAGGCAATCCCAGACCGCCAGACACTTGAATGTAATCTAGGTATAAATTAGGAGTATTACCCACAATGTCACCACAATCCAACACGAAGGCATCACGCTCCTTGGCATACTTTTCCATAAAGGCTCGTGCCTTACCTACATAAGAACGATAACTGTCTAAATGCTCCTGACAGCTGACTTGCACATCAGTCTGTACCATAAACACATGCTTCATATCATCTTTCAGATTCCTCTTCAATTCAAAATCATACTTTAAACGGCCTTTCTTAAGCGGGAAAAAGAAAGCGATATGCCCACCACCCTCTTGCGGCAGATAACCTGCAGGCGTGGAAAGATATACAAACCGAGCATCCCGGTTGCGCGGCAACTCATAACGCCCCTGAGCATCAGTCAGCACCACGTCAAAACCATCTGTCACCACAACACCAGCAAGCCCTTTGCCTTTACAGGTCACCACGCCTTCAACGGGATCTGGATAAATTGCAGCCTGCATGATTGAGACAACCAAGAACAGACAACAACAGCAAAACAATCTGAGCATAAAATTCATAATCACTTAATATTGAAATATTCCTTATACCTATTATACAAGTGTCCTGCCTGCAAATATGCTGATTGAGGACTCATAAAATGAGAAAACTCAAAAGTGATGGCCTTGTCATAACCGGCTCGCTTGGCAGCCTCCAGCTTCATCCGTAACTTGTCAAACTTAATAGGCAAAAAGTCGATGGGCATGTCACGATCAAAGGTTTCAGCGTTTGTCCAACATTTCATGCCATACTTATCAGCCAGCTTTTTGTTCACCGTAAAGAAAGCATCCAGTTCATCGTAATCGATATGTCCGTCTTGAAAAGCACAGGCGTCAACCACATCATGAATGCCATCGAAAATTTCATTCCACTCCCTTTCATGCTCCTGAACAGAAACCGCATCCTCCTTTGTCAACTTATCTGTACCCATCACAGCCTTTTTCCCGTCAATCCACGGCGAGATGAAAGTGGGCAGACCTCCGGAAACGTCCTTGCACTGCTTGCCCATAGCATGGAAAGCATCGATAGCTCCCTTAGTGGCACGGCTTATCTCACCGCTAATATACCAACCTCCAAAACTCTTGTATTTGCTGCCATAGTTCCGCCAGACCTCGTCTATCACGTATTTGTTATCCTCTATCTCCCAAGAAAGGTCACCCGTATCCCAGTAACGTCCTGAATCATAGAGACCAAAGTAAAACTTCATGCTGTACTTATCCGCTAGGCGAAGGAACATATCCAGCAAATCGACAGAAGGCATATAACACCCTTTGCTCAATAAATGCGCTGAAGGATAAGTGATGAATTTGCGATAGCCCGACCGGATCATTATGACCGTGTCAATTCCAATACTTCGCATATACCGAAAATCCTGATCCCATTCCCTTTCCCCCCAATTCTGATGGGGAATATCATGGGATATCTCATCCAAGAACGTGCCGGTAATTTTAAGTGCATCACCCATGGGGACCAGCATGGAAGAGGTAGACTCTTGAGAAAAGAAACAATCTCCATCACTCTCTCGCCCTAACAATGAAGGGGCTATGAATGCAGACGCACCCAACAAAGCGGTCCTCTTTAAAAAATCCCTGCGTGTTTTCATTATTAATAAAATTAAGATAAACTATTATATATAAAACCTATTGAATACGCTTTTTTAAGATAAAAATCAATTATGCTTTCCATTGTTTTAGATATTAATTGCTATTATTCAATTTTCATGCTGCAAATATATATATATTTATTATCTTTGCAATAATTAATAAAGTATTTGATTAATATATAACCAATTCTTAACACATATTAATGTGTATATACTAAATAATTTATATAATAACAAATTAAATAAACAATACTTCAAACTAATTAAGCCAAATATATCAATATATTAAATCAAATAGAGCAAATAATATAAAAACACATATATATGAAACAGAATTTATTAAAAGAAATGGAAGCCGGGAGCAAGAATGCACTCTTGAAAAAAAGGATCATCACACATTATATATATAATGGAAGCTCCACTATTACCGATTTGGCCAAGGAACTCGATCTTAGTGTGCCCACAACCACCAAATTCATCAATGAAATGTGTGAGGACAACTATATTAACGACTACGGGAAACTGGAGACTAGTAGCGGCCGCCATCCAAGTCTATACGGACTCAACCCGGAATCAGGATACTTCATTGGGGTAGACATTAAGAAATTTGCCATAAACATCGGACTGATCAATTTCAAGGGGGATATGGTGGAAATCAGGATGAACATACCGTACAAGTTCGAAAATACACAGGAAGCTTTGGACGAACTGTGTGCACTCATCCGAAGCTTCATAAAGGGAACGGAAATCAACGACAAGAAGATAATGAATATCTGCATCAACATCTCCGGAAGGGTAAATCCGGAATCAGGATATAGTTTCAGCATGTTCAACTTTTCAGAGTGTCCTTTGGCAGATATACTGACTGAAAGGATAGGATACCCGGTCTGCATAGACAACGACACAAGGGCCATGACCTATGGAGAGCACATGCAGGGATGCGTCAAAGGGGAAAAAGACATCATCTTTGTCAATATAAGCTGGGGGCTCGGAATCGGCATCATCATAGACGGGAAGGTATACACGGGAAAATCCGGATTTTCCGGAGAGTTCGGACACGTCAATGTTTTCGACAATGAAATACTGTGCCACTGCGGCAAAAAAGGGTGCCTGGAAACGGAAGCCTCAGGGTCGGCACTGCACCGCATCCTGTTAGAAAGAATCGGTAGCGGAGAAAGCTCCATACTTTCAAAACGGACCGCAGAAAATCCGCCCACATTGGATGAAATCATCACCGCAGTCAACAAAGAGGACTTACTATGCATTGAGATAGTGGAGGAAATAGGCCAAAAACTGGGAAGGCAAATAGCTGGATTAATAAGCATATTCAATCCGGAACTAGTAATAATCGGAGGTACACTATCATCGACAGGAGACTATATAGTGCAGCCAATTAAAACGGCAATAAGGAAATACTCATTGAATCTAGTCAACAAAGACGCCACGGTGACTGTTTCCAAGCTAAAAGACAAGGCTGGGGTAGTTGGGGCCTGCATGCTGGCACGGAGCAGAATGTTCGAAATTTAAGACGGACGCTGCCGGTATAATGGGATTGACAAAGAGTATATCAAGAATGCAACCATCATATACAATAAATTGAAAAAGCAAGGCGGTAGTTAGTTACTGATAAAAGCACAGAATAAACCTGCATCATGATAACCGATTTCCAATACTGCCTCATATTGTGAAATTCGAAAATACAAATTATTAAACTGTTAATAAAGGGAAGATGGAATCTATAGATATACTCGGAAATATTACGAACATAACGAAGATTTTGGAAAATAGCCCCTAAGATAGGGACAAAAAAGCAAAAGGAAAAGTCAACTAATCTCAGAGCTCTCCTACATATTCTACGATAACGTCATTAGTAGGTACTGACCTCCCAATGAACAGCTAAACCGGATGCGCTTAAAGCGAATCACTTCCCTTTTTCAACTCATAACCTGCTGTGCATTTTTTATCAGAGAATGCACAGCAGATATGCTCTTTGGCCATGTTTTCTTCTGTTAGAATGATGTATTTAGATAAGATATTTTCCATGACTTAGTTTATTTTATCGGTATATGTATATTTTTGTGATATTCTATTCTTTATTCTCTTTTGAATAATTGATGTATTCCTCAAAATGTACTCCAGGCTGTTGTATAAAATTCTGTCCCTCCATATTTGCCCCATATACGCATATACACTAAATATAGTCCTTCGAAACTTTGGAGTTCAGCATGCAATTCACACTCCTTTCTATTATGTTCGCACTCTTTTAATCACATCCTTAATCTACTGATATATGTTTTGGGAGAAATACCAAATTATTTCTTAAATGCTTTGGAGAACAATTACGGGTTATCGTAGCCGACTAACCCAATCAAATTCTGTAAACTCATGTCTTCAGTTTGCATATATAGTACAGACCGTTCTACATGTTGCCTTGCCACATAAGGGTATAATGGTTCATTCAGAACAGAGCTCATCATACAAAGCAATTGCCGTTGAGACATATTTACTATATCGGCTATTACATTCAATTGCAATGGCTGATGCAAATTAAACTTTATGTAATCAATTATTTGATTAACTTTCAGCTTATATATATTTTCAATGCTACTTTTCATCTATAACTATATAATTTGTAAATATATAGAGTTTATACAAATATATGATTGTCCAATCTTGCTAATTTCATATATTTTAGTGCAAGATGCAAATATACATCTATTGACACTAATCTTAAAATTCTTATTTTCAACGGATTTCATAATCAAAAGTTACCATAAAGAGAGATGAAAGGGGCAAATAAACGGATGCATAGCATTCTTTCAGAGATAAGAACAGAAAGGCATAAGAGGAGATGCTTGCCAGATATATGATGTGATACGGGTATGATACGATATA